>WNGL01000253.1_pt1 | contig 62348 bp, 48 predicted proteins | sample 5400591 | NCBI WGS metagenome assembly WNGL01 (sample SAMN13153377, study PRJNA577476) | soil metagenome | isolation source: 80 cm soil or saprolite under Garry oak tree replicate 1 | place: USA:California | collected 2016-06-15 | reverse complement strand
CCATTCAACTACAAAGAGGCAATTAAAGGGAAGAATCCGGAGCAGAACATCGAACTGCAGCCGGGAGACGTGGTTGTTGTGCCGTGAGGTAGAAAAAATGAAGGCCTGGAAACAATTCGCCTGCGGAATCCTTGCGATCGTGATGTTCGGTTTCTGGGAGTCTCCGGTCCGAGCTCAGGAACAGAATGATGAGAAGCCAAAGCCCGCGGCTCGTGTCCTCTTGCCTCTTCCGGATCTAAACGGAAATCAACAAGACGACAATGAGAACAACCAGACCATGCAGCCCGACCGCGGTCCGGTGGCGGGAGTGCAGAGTCCCACACTGGGCACTTCGGAATTGCGGCACAGCTATTGGGTTCCCGGCATTCAATATGGCATCACAGCGCAATCCAATAACTTCAATAATACCGGTCTGACACAGAATCCAGGATGGACGATCACACACTACGCCAGCGGGAATTTCAGTTTGCTGGAAGCCTGGAACCACGCGCTGTTTGGGACGAACTATTCCGGCGGCGGTTTCTTTTCCAATGATACGACTCAGGGAAACGGCCAGTATCATCAGTTTTCCTCTGCGTTTGAACTAGACGAAAAACGCTGGCAATTGCTCGTTATGGAGCAAGTCTCCTATTTGCCGCAGAGCGCGTTCGGCTTCGGGGGTACGACCGGATTATCTGTGCCGGGAATCTCGGGAGCTTTGTCTGTGGCCTTGCCCGGACTCCAGGAAGTGTTCGCCCCGGGACAGGCCATCTATTCGGCCACCGGTCCCCGTTATAGCAACGACTCCGCCGTTCAATTGTCTTACTCTGTAAGCCGCCGGGGATCTTTTACGGTCGCGGCAGTTTACGGCTTCCTGCGATTCACCAATCCCGGAAACACCAACAACGACATGGATATCCTCAACGCCGGGTATACCTACGCGCTTACCCGCAAGGACTACATCGGAGCTATCTATCGGTTCACGGCCTTTCATTTTCCGGGAAATCCGGAGGCACTTGGCGATCATGCCGCTCAGTTTATGTATGGGAGAAGAATTACTGGAAGGATAGCGCTGAATCTTGCCGGCGGGCCGGACATCACCAACTTTCGTTTTCCTGTGAGTGGCGTCAGTCGCACGACTTCAGGATCGGGCGTTGCGTCCCTCGCTTACGGTTTTCGCGTCACTACGCTACGGCTAATCTATTCCCATGGAGTTGGCAGCGGCGGCGGGCTATTGAGCGGCTCGAACAACGATCAGGTGATTGCGAATTTGAACCGGCCACTGGGCCGGCTTTGGACCAGCAGTTTCAGTTTCGGGTTCTCGCGGAACAGTCAGATTGTGACCATCAAGTCGCTCAGTTCTCCCAGCTACAATTCCTACCAAATCTCAGGCGGATTGACCCGGCCACTGAGCGGGGGCACAAATTTGTCCATCGGATACCAAGCGCAAATCCAAGCGTCCAACGGGATTGTCTGCACTACGCCTGGCTGCCAAAATAACCAAACAACGCATCAAGTCCAAATGAGTTTTCAATGGCACGCCCCCCCGCAGGTGCTACGATAGTGAAAATACACAGGTCAAATTCGATTCTGACTGCGTGTCTTCCCGCGTATCAGGAGCCCGGGATCATGGAGCCAGCTAGGGCCGGATCGAAAGAAAACAGGGATTATGTATAGAAGCTTCTACGGACTCAAGGAAAATCCCTTTAACGTCAGCCCGGATCCCCGGTATCTGTTCTTAACCAGGCAGGTTGAAGAGACCCTTTCCGGCTTGATGTATGGCATCGAGACCAAGAAGGGAATCATCGCGTTAACCGGTGAAGTTGGAACGGGAAAAACGACTCTCGTAAACCGGCTGCTGGATTGGCTGCATCAACGCGGAACGAAGTCTGCGTTTTTGTTCAATTCCCGGATGAACTCCTCGCAGCTTTTTGATTTTGTTCTGGCGGAATTTGATATTCCGTGCGAATCCCGTTCGAAAAGCCAGCAACTCCTGAAATTAAACCAGTGGCTCCTGGAGCGATTCCGTGCCGGCGAAACGGCGGTGCTGATTCTTGACGAAGCGCAAAACCTTACGTTTCCAGTTCTCGAGGAAATTCGTTTGTTGACCAATCTGGAGACTTCCACAGAAAAGCTCCTACAGATCGTGCTTTCCGGCCAGCCGGAACTCGAAGAGAAACTAAATCTGCCCCAGCTTCGCCAATTGCGGCAGCGCATCATGATTCGATGCAAGACGAGCCATCTGACCAAAGAAGAGACGTATAATTACATTCTTGAGAGGCTGAAGATCGGCGGAGCCGCCGCCGGGCAGCCTCCGATTTTCAGCCCCGCAGCCGCGGATACGGTGCACCTCTACTCTTTGGGGGTCCCGCGCGTGATCAATCTTCTGTGCGAACACTCCCTGATTAACGGGTACGTGGAACATCAGCGGCCGATTCAACCGCAGATTGTCGAGGACGTGGCGCGGGAATTTCAACTGGACGTGGTGGAACCGACGGCTTCTCCCGAAGCGCTCCGGACCAGCGCGGAACTCTACAATTCCGAGGCTTTCATCCAAAATCTCGGTGAGGCCCTCTCGCGATTCCGGTTGAGCCCCACGCCATCCCTAAGAAACAAAAAGTAAGCCTGCAAAAGAGGTTTGGTTATTTTAGAAGTTCCAACCGCGTGGCTGCAACACGGGCCACATTGGCAGATTAGTTCGCCCTCGAAGGTCGCGGGTTCGGAATCAGTTGACCACCGCGGTCAAGCCGCTCGGAGCGGCAGGGGCAGTGCCCGTTCCTGATCCTGCCTTGAACGCAATGCCACTAACAACGGTCGCATTGTTCTGTTGGTTGGAATACTTCGGTACCGGCGCGGATCCTGACACGTTCAAGATGACGTCGCTAGCCGCTTGCCCGTTCCAGAACTGCGGGCCGCAACCGCTTCGGCATCCGCGGACGTAAGGAAAGTATGACACTGATGAGGTCCCACCGAAGACAGAGATAGACTGGAACACAACGTCGGTCACACCCTGGGACAGCGAGAGTGAGACTCCCGATGGGCTGGTGCTGGCAGCATTCGTCGCAGTGTTGGCGGTGTCGAGGGCGAATGTACCGCCTGTTGTCGCCACCTCGTAGAACGCGAACATGGTGTTGGCATTTCCAGCTAAGGTTATGTTGATAGCCGTTACGGGTGTTGAGCCACTAGAGAGCACGTAGGCGCAACTGAGAGCGTTACCGGAAGACTGACCGCCCTTGATTTGGCAACTGGCGGGCACGACCCACGTTCCCCCACCACTGACACTACCAAGAAAGACTCCCGACGTATTCGCAGCCTCAAGATACAGAAGATGCCCTGAGCCAGTGGCGGGAACGGTAAGGCTGCAGGAGGGGGCGCAGTTCAATCCGTTCAGACCTTGTGCCGGATCCGGATCAACGAAGCTCACCAGGCTCATCGGGCCCGGAGTAGGAGGAGCGAAACTTCCGGCCGTCGATTTGAACGCGATCGCCGAAAATACTGCGCCCGTGGCGCCGGGAAGTACGTTGACCGTGGGAGCGGCCGCGCTGCCTGCGGGTGCGTTCACGTGAACTCCGTCGCCATTCGGCAAAGTCAAATATGGGGACGACCAGCCCTTCCAGTCTGCCGGCGCGTTTCTGTTCAGGAACTGCACGACGACGTCGGTCGCTGAGAGCGTGAGAGCAACGCCAGTGCAGGTTCCCGAGCAGGTCGAGGAAGAAGTTGCCCCTCCGACGTCGAATGAGGCTGTCGAACCAGCAGGTGGTTGAACTTCGACGAAACTCACGGCGAACGACGATCCCGAGTTGCCGGACAAGCTGATGCTGAAATTCGTGCTCCCAGCCGTGCCGCCCAAGGCGTAATAGATCCTGTTGCGCCTGAAGCCGGAAAGGAACGTAGTGCAGGAAGCGCATTCCGTCCAACTGGCACCCCCGCCGCTCACTGTGGCAGTCACGTCGTTCGTTGTGGAGATCCCGAATATCCAGATGCTGTTTGCCTGCGTTGGAATCATCGTCCCAGCGAAGTTACCGCAGGAGGACGTGTTATTCGCACAGTAGGTGATGACGCTCTCCTGCACGTAGGTCCATGTTTGAGCGTGGCAATTCCGTGCAAAGCCGAGCGCCAGCACGAAAAGGAAGGCAACTTTTTTCATCAATAGAACCTCAGATCCTGATTTGCAGGTGTGACGCCGATGCCCATATAGGCCAAAGCCAAAATGTCCCCAATTTCAGAGCGGCGCGCTCAATCGGGAAAAGGCTGGGAGCTGGTAACCTCCGTGAATCCAAGTTCTTAGGCTGCCACCACCTTCTCTACCAGATTAGAAAGTAGCGTGGCAAAAAGGGGCTGTCTATCCGACTAAGGTGCAGAAAAGGGACAAAATGTGACCTGCCCTTCCCTTGTCCCTTGGGGCAGTAAACAACCGAACCAGGTGCCAGCTTCTCTTCGTCCACTTCAAGACTTACAATGTTGGGAATCTCACCTTAATAGCGTTGTCATGAAGAAAGGGTTCTTTTCATGAGAAGGGCCTTTTGGAAACCAGGTGTAGGGCTAGTGGCGCTGGTTTTGATGGTGCCGATCCTGGCGCGGGCGCAACAGTGGTCTGGGATCATTGATCCCACCAGGGCAATCGACTGGTCCAAATCTGGTGTTCGAGGGGGAATTCCGAATCGTTCAACAGTTTGCGCCACACTGAATCCTGGGGCGACCACAAGCCAGATTAACTCGGCGATTGCGTCTTGCCCGAGTGGTCAAGTCGTATTTCTCAACGCGGGCACGTACAGCGGTCTCGGCGGAATCATGTTCAATGGGAAGAACGGGGTTACTTTGCGAGGTGCAGGTGCTGACCAGACCTTCCTGGTCTTCACCAGCGGCATCGGGTGTCACACTCTTGCCACCGACGTTTGCATCACCGCTATGGACTCAAACTGGAGGGGCGGACCCTCCAATTCCGCGAACTGGACGTCGGGCTACGCGCCAGGCACAACGAACATTGCATTGAGCTCTGTGACCAACCTGAGAGTGGGAAGCCCTCTTATCCTGGACCAGGTTGACGATCCGTCCGATACGGGAAGCGTATTTGTTTGCCAGGACCCTGCAACTGTCCCTTCCTGTTCGCTGGAAGGAAACGCTACGAACGGGCAGCGTCCCAACCGAGATCAGGTGCAGATTGTTCAGGTCGTTTCCTGCGGAACTGCGAGCACGGCGGGCCAAGCGTGCAACGGTACGAATGTGACCATCACTCCGGGTCTCTACATGGCAAATTGGAGTTCAACCAAATCTCCTGGCGCTTGGTGGGCCACTTCACCAATCTCTGGCAGCGGCATCGAAGATCTTTCCTTGGACCACACCTCTTCCACGGGCAGCTTCGGCATTGAGATTCAAAATGCCATCGATTGCTGGGTAAAGGGTGTGCGCGGAATAGACAGCGGCAAAGCCCATGTGGAGCTACAGGAGTCAGCCAGAATCTCGGTGATGAACAGTTATTTCTACCTAACGCAGAACGCCGTGACACAGAGCTATGGAGTAGAGTCGTTGAATTCCAGCGACGACTTGATCCAGAACAATATCCTTCAGTTCATAGCCGCGCCGCTTATGATGAATGGATCCTGCTCAGGATGCGTCATTGCATACAATTTTGCGATCAACGATTTTTTTACGGCCAGCACCGGATATGTCCAGGCTTCCACGAACCAGCACACCGCCGGGATCGACATGCTGCTGTATGAAGGAAACTTTGCTCCGCAGTTTTATGCCGATAATTTCCACGGCACGCATAACCTGGTGACCGTTTTCCGCAATCAGTTCATCGGGAATGACGGCGCTTGTTACAACGGGACTCCGCCGTACGGAGAGTCGGCCTGCAACACGAATCAAGTGGCGATGGATATTCGCGCGTACTCGAGATTCTACAATCTCATAGGCAACGTGCTTGGGCAGGGCGGCACCAGCAGTGGGTACCAGAGTGGCAGCAAGCCCATTTACAGAATTGGCGGTGGAAACTCCGCGAATGGCGTGACAGTTCCTTCGGATTCCCTGGTGGCATCCACGCTGATGCGGTGGGGAAACTATGACGTAGTATCCGGAGCCGTCCGCTGGTGCGGAAATTCTTCCAGCCCTGGATGGGCCACAACCTGCGGCAGCGTTTCGGAGGTGCCTATGGGCCTTAGCAAATATGCGAACGCCGTCCCAGCAACAACAGCCTTGCCGGCTTCATTTTATCTATCTGCTAAGCCCGCATGGTGGCCTTCGGGAAAGGCATGGCCGCCCATAGGCCCCGATGTGACCGGAGGGAACAGCCCCAACGCAGGGGGACATGCTTACACGATTCCTGCGGAGGATTGCTATTTGAACGTCATGGGTGGCGCACCCAGCGGAACCGGAGGCGTCCTAACCTTCAGTGCTAGCCGATGCTACTCAACCGCGTCCGCAACCTTACCGATGCCGCCAACGAATTTGCAAGCAATCGTCAATTAGAGTTTATTCGCTCTCTTGGCATGAAGAGCTTCGCCATGTCCCCATGGATCGGGTAGCCACCTCTTACCCTCCCTCCTTGGCCGTACTTGGGGAATCCTGTTGTCTATTGGTGGTAAGAGTTTTCCTCGGTCTCCCTGAGAATTGAGGCCCCAGATACCTCAGTAGGGGTAACCAGTTTTGCTTAAGTTATTTATTGTCATTGAGTTAGGGGGATCGGCAGGCTAGGCTGGCCTCTCCAGATACTGGGCAAACTCTGGCAGAGGGATTGCGATTGCCTACTACGTCCTTTTGAGGTCATCGGTCTGCTTCTAAGTGGCTGATTTTAAAAGGCCTAGAGCAACATTGAGGGCAAATCTCGCATTTAGGACAGGGACGAATGGCGGTAGCTTGTCCCGCCAAGCAGAAGCAGCCTACCAACAGCCTTTTAGGTCTTCTCCGCAGGCGAAAGAGCATACATGATTCGAGTGGGCGTCATCGGTTACGGATACTGGGGTCCGAACATCGTCAGGAATCTTCACGGGCCGGACAACATCCGCGTGGAGATGGTTTGCGACAAGAGCCTAGCGGCACTGGCTCGCTTAGGGAAGGCTTATCCTGCCGTTGCCACGACTACCGACCCCTGCGAAGTCCTGAAGTCTCCGCAAATCGACGCAGTTGCTGTGATTACCCCGGTTTGGACCCATTACGAACTGACCAAGGCGGCGCTCGAGAATGGCAAGCACGTTTTTGTGGAGAAGCCTTTTACGGCAAACGCGGCCCAGGCCGAAGAGCTGATTGAACTGGCGGAACGCAAGAATCTGACCATCATGGTGGACCACACCTTCTTGTTTACCGGTGCGGTCCGCAAGATTCGAGAACTGGTGGAGAGGGGCGATCTGGGCGATCTCTACTACTACGATTCACTGCGCGTCAACCTGGGCCTGTTTCAGCACGATGTAAGTGTCGTTTGGGATCTGGCGCCGCACGACCTCTCGATCATGGATCATCTGATCAACAAGGAACCTGAAGCGATCGTCGCCACAGGCGAAAAGCATTTGAATGGCGTCGAAGACGTTGCGTTCATGACCATCTATTTCCCGCAGAGCATCATCGCCCACGTTAATGTGAACTGGCTTTCTCCTGTAAAAATCAGGACCACGCTGATTGGCGGCGAGAAAAAGATGCTGGTTTGGAATGATCTCGTGGCCGACGAAAAAGTGCGTGTTTACGACAAGGGCGTACACATTAATAACGGAGAAGGGATTCGCGACGTGCTCGTGAGCTATCGCACCGGAGACATGTGGGCTCCCCAGATTGAGCAAACGGAAGCGCTGCGGGTCGAGCTTGGGTATTTTGCGGACTGCATTTTGAACAACAAGAAGCCCTTCAACGACGGGCACGCCGGCCTGCGTGTCGTTCGAATGCTGGAAGCCGTGGATCGCTCTATCCAGAAACGGGGAGAGCTGGTGCGCCTGTGAGCGAATTTTGCGCGATTGCGGCCGATGTCAAGCTGGGCGCCGGAGTCAAGCTTTCGAAGTTCATCAATCTGTATGGCTGTGAAGTTGGAGACAACACGAAGATTGGAGCGTTTGTTGAGATCCAGAAAAACGCAGCGGTCGGAAAGAACTGCAAAGTCTCCAGCCATACCTTCATTTGTGAAGGCGTGACCATCGAAGACAACGTCTTCATCGGCCACGGCGTCACCTTCATCAACGATTCCTATCCACGCGCCACGACAGTGGAAGGCCAGTTACAAACGGAAAGCGACTGGAAAGTCGAGCGCACTGTGGTCAAAAAGGGCGCGTCGATCGGTTCGGGCTCCACGATTCTTTCGAATGTGACCATCGGCGAAAACGCCATCGTCGGCGCGGGAAGCGTAGTCACGAAGGATGTGCCGGCGAACGCTATCGTTGCAGGAAACCCTGCGCGGTTGAAGAGATATATCGAAACCAAAATGATTGCCGTCATGGGAGACAGAGAGTGAACGGGAAAAACTCCATTCCATTTCTCGATTTGGTCACGCCTCATCGCGAACTTGCCCCGGAATTGACCGAGGTATTCGCGCGTGCATTGAACACCGCAGGTTTCATCGGCGGCCCAATGCTCGAGCAGTTTGAAAATGCGTTTGCAGAGTTTTGCGACGCGAAATACTGTGTTGGCGTCAGCAGCGGAACCGATGCGTTACGCTTTGCGTTAATGGCGGCAGGCGTCAAGTTTGGCGACATCGTTATCACCGTACCGAATACTTTCATAGCAACCACGGAAGCGATTTCGCAAGCGGGCGCCGAACCCAGGTTTGTCGACGTCGATGAACGTATCTACAACATGGATCCCGTTCAGCTGCGCAAGTACGTGGCGGAGTGCTGCACCTTCGATTCCCGTATGGAGCTTTTGATTGATAACCGGACTGGGAAGCCGGTTACTGCCATCGTTCCGGTCCACCTTTATGGACAGATGGCGGACATGGATGAGCTCCTGGAGATCGCGCAACAATACAACCTCAGTCTCGTGGAAGACGCCTGCCAGGCGCACGGCGCGCAATATTTCTCGCGGAAGGAAAATCGCTGGCGTACGGCGGGGTCGATGGGAATTGCCGCCGCTTTCAGCTTCTATCCGGGAAAGAATCTGGGAGCCTGCGGCGAGGCGGGCGCCATTACGACCAATGATGAGACGCTTGCGCGGAAAATGCGTATGTTGCGCGATCACGGCCAGGCCAAAAAGTATTATCACGACATGGAGGGTTACAACGGCCGGCTCGACTCGATTCAGGCTGGTCTTCTTCATGTGAAGCTGAAGTACCTTTCGCGCTGGAACCAGAGCCGCCAGGAGCGTGCCCGCAAGTACAACGAGCTTCTTTCTGCTGTGAGCGCCGATATCAAAGCGCCCTTCGAACCGTCCTGGTCCAAAGCCATCTATCACCTTTATGTGGTCCAGGTGGAAAACCGTGAGGCGGTACAGGCGGCACTCGCCAAGGAAAACATCGGAACCGGAATTCACTATCCAATTCCTTTGCACCTGCAGAAAGCGTACGCGAACCAGGGTTACCGCGCCGGCGATTTTCCTGTGACCGAAAGCGCGGCTGAGCGAATCTTATCTCTACCCATGTTCCCAACTCTTTCGGAAGCGGACCAAGTGCGGGTCGTCGAGACTTTAATTCGAATCGTACGGGAATCCATGCCGCAACGCGCAGCGGCCGCGGCGGATTAGTCCGACCATTCTGAGCGGAGCATAGTCGCTCGCGCGACGGCCAATTCTTCAGGGGCCATTCTGGCAGATTTGGCAAACACTCATTCTGATGTCCTCCACAACAACTCGAGAAGCAGACCCTTCTCCCAGCGCTTCGTCGACTTCCGCCGCTCGCAATGAGCGGCTGCGAGGCAAGCGCGTCGGGGTGGTCCTCTTCTCTTTTTATCCGGGTGACCCCCGGCCTCGCCGCGCCTTGGAAGCGATGGCACGAGAAGGCATGCTGGTCGATTTGATTTGCCTCAGGGGTGAAGGTTCTCCCGCGCGCGAAGTGCAAGGGAATGTCGAGGTTCTTCGAATACCACTTAAGCGCCGCCGTGGTGGAATGCTGGTTTACCTCTACCAATACGCGGCGTTCATTTTCCTTTCGTCCGTGATTCTTGCCTGGCGCTCCTTAACCCGCGGCTACGATTTGGTCCACGTGCACAACATGCCGGACGTTCTCGTTATCAGCGCGCTGGTGCCAAAAATGTTGGGCGCAAAGGTCATCCTCGATTTGCACGATCCCATGCCCGAGTTGATGATGACCATTTTCAAGCTCGACGAAGACAGCTGGAGCGTGCGTCTCTTGCGGCGGATTGAAAAGTGGAGCATTGCTCGCGCGAATGTCGTGGTGACTGTCAGCGTTACCTTCAAGCGTGTGTTTTCTGGCCGCAGCTGCGCTCCGGAGAAGGTGGAAGTGGTGATGAATTCTCCGGATAGCGACATTTTTCCGTTGCGCGCGCCAACGACGCCCGCCTGTGCGAGCCCTAAGCCCTTTGTGATCATGTATCACGGATCGCTGGTGGAACGGAACGGGCTGGATCTTGCGGTTGAGGCCGTTGCGAGCGTTCGCGAAACTCTTCCCGATGCGGAACTCCGGATTTACGGCGAAAGCACGCCTTTTCTCGATCGGGTCATGGATATGGCCACGAGCAAGGGGCTGCAAGAGGCCGTTCACTACCTCGGGCCGAGGCGGCTGGAAGACCTCGTTGCAGAAATTGAGAGCTGCGACGTCGGCGTCATTCCCAATCATCGAAACTCCTTCACCGACATCAATACGCCTACTCGCATTTTCGAGTACCTGGCTCTGGGAAAGCCTGTCATAGCTCCACGCACGTCGGGCATTCAAGATTATTTCGACGGTGAGTCCCTCATTTTCTTTGAGTCCGGTGACGCGCAGGACATGGCGCGAAGGATTGCATACGTATTCTCACATCCCGCAGAGGTCACTGAGATTGTCAGGCGGGGACAAGAAGTCTTTCGGGAACATTCCTGGCCGAAAGAGAGACAGCACCTTATCGGAGTGGTTTCCTATCTTCTGGACAAGGGAGCCAAGCAAGCTGATTTCACAAAAGAGGCAATCCTCTAAGGGTTATGTTTAAAGACTTGCCAAAAGTTGTCGGGATCGTCGAAAGAGGCTTCCACAGCCGTCGCGTGCTGGTTGTGGGCGACTTGATGCTGGACCGCTACGTGTGGGGCGCGGTAGAAAGAATCTCGCCGGAAGCGCCCGTTCCCGTGGTTCGGCTCGACCACAAGACGCACGTCGCGGGCGGAGCGGCAAACGTCGCCGTGAATCTGCGCGGTCTCGGCTGCGCGGTCTCTCTGGCCGGAGTCGTGGGCGCGGATGAAGATGGCCGTCAGCTTCTGGAACTCCTGCAGAATTCGAGGATTGATACAGCAGCAATTCTGGCTGCGCCGGACAGACCCACGATTTGCAAGACGCGCATTCTCGGTGGCCGGCAGCAAATGCTCCGTGTGGATGTCGAAAAAGTCGGCGAACTGAGCGCTGAGCTGCAAGGCATGCTTCTTGGAAGAATCGAAGCGCAAATTTCGGGTTGCTCGGCGATCATCCTTTCTGATTATGGAAAAGGTCTGCTGAGTGATTCTGTTTGTCAGGCCATCATTCGGCGGGGACGCGAACTGTCAATACCCACGTTTGTCGATCCCAAAGGCTTGCACTACGAGAAATACGCTGGATGCGACGTGATCTCTCCGAACCGCGTGGAACTTGCCGCGGCGACTTCCACGGACTATGGCGACCTGGAGTTGCTGCTGCAAGAAGGCGAGAGCCTTCGCGCCAAGCTTGGGATCCAACACCTGGTTGTGACCCTGGGTGAATTAGGAATCACTCTTCTTGAATCCAGCTCGGTACAACGCTTCCCGGCGCTGGCTCGCGAGGTCTTCGACGTATCCGGCGCGGGGGACACTGTGATCGCCACGGCAGGTGCCGCCGTTGCCGCCGGCCTCCCTCTTCACGAAGCCATCCGCCTCGCCAATCTGGCCGCGGGCATCGTGGTGGGGAAACTGGGAACTGTTCCTATTTCCAAAGACGAATTGCTGGCGCGGCTCGCGTCGGACGGAGAGACGATCCGTGCGGAGAAGATTTGCTCGCGGGAATCGCTCATGAAACGTGTCGCACAATGGCGTGTTTCCGGTCAGAAAATTGTTTTTACTAACGGATGCTTCGATTTGCTGCACGTCGGCCACCTCGCGCTCCTGGAGCAGGCAAAACGCGAAGGAGACCGCCTGGTGGTCGCGCTGAATACGGATCGTTCCGTGCGCTCGCTGAAAGGCGCCGGCCGCCCCATCATCTCCGAGGATGCTCGGGCAAGGATTGTGGCCGCTCTGCCTTCCGTAGATGTCGTTGTACTTTTTGGCGAAGAGACTCCGCTGGACCTGATCCGGGCGATCCAGCCGAACGTCCTTGTCAAGGGCGGGGACTATTCCGAAGAAGAGGTCGTTGGCGCCAACGATATGAAGAGTTGGGGCGGCAAGGTTTCGCTGATTCCCCCCGTTGAAGGTTCCAGCACGACAGAAATCCTAAAGCGCGCGATTGCCTCTCTGGGCCCAGAGTCTCTCGGCCTGATTCAGTAAGAGAAAGTCATGGATCAACACACCGTTCTCCCATCCTATGTGCTGATCACTCCGGCGCGCAACGAAGAAGCGTTTATCGAGAAAACGCTTGAGTCCATGGTTCGCCAGACGGTGCTGCCCGCGAAATGGGTCATCGTGAACGATGGCTCAACCGACGCCACGGCAAGCATCGTCAGCCGTTACCTCGAGAAAAATCCGTGGATCGAACTGGTAAATCTTCCCCAGCGCCGGGAGCGCCATTTCGCCGCGAAAGTGCATGCCTTCAATGCCGGCCGGGAGAGACTACAGAATTTCGAATACGAACTCATCGGCAACTTGGACGGCGATATTTCTTTCGAGGCGGACCACTTCGAATTTCTTCTGGGAAAACTAAAGGCCGACCCCAAGCTCGGTGTTGCTGGAACGATTTTCAGGGAAGAAAATTACAGCTCCGAAACCGACAGCTTTGAGGGCCAGAATCACGTTGCCGGCCAGTGCCAGTTGTTCCGGCGCGAGTGCTTCAAAGAAATTGGCGGATATTGCCCCAACAAAGCCGGCGGCATCGATTGGATTGCCGTCATGTCTGCGCGAATGAAGGGCTGGAAGACCGCATCCTTCCGCGAGAAGTCGTTTTTCCACTACCGCCACCTGGGAACGGCGGAGCGCAGCGTTCTTGCCGCGATGTTCTCTTACGGCGAAAAGGACTATTACCTCGGCGGTCATCCACTCTGGGAGCTTTTCCGCCTCACCTATCGCATGGCCAAGCGGCCTTACTTCATCGGAGGACTGGCGCTCGGATTGGGCTACGGATGGGCGATGCTGCGCAGGGCGAAAAGGCCTGTCTCCAAAGAGCTCATGAAGTTCCACCGCAAGGAACAAATGCGTAAGCTCAAGGCCGTCTTGAAAACCGTTTTGACATTCAAATCTGTAGACAATTTCAAAGTTCTTCCCGATTAGATTAGACAAGACTCTCCGCCGCAAGGTCCGCATCATGGGAAAAACGCAAATCGCAAAAGTGGAAGCCTCCGTGGCCCGTTTCACAAACTGGCTCGACCGCTACGGAGAGACTTCGTACGATCATCAGAGTTTCTACGCAAGCAAACTTGGCCGTGCCGCAAAAGCGCTCTATTACCGTAAACCTTTGCTCGGAACCCTCGCGGTCGCTCCGATGGTTTTCAGTGAAGCTTTTTTGCCTTCCGCCCGCAGGCTCTTTTGGAAGCGCCAGCGGCTGCCGATTGCCGACGCGCATTATGCCATGGGCTTCGCATTTCTCGCGCAGATACAAGGCGGCCGCGAGTATCATCGGCGCGCCGTCCATTTCCTTGAGGTTCTCAAGGAGACTCGCTGTCGCGGCTACGAGGATTATTGCTGGGGATATCCTTTTCACTGGGAGACGAGAACGGGCACTTTCATGGAGGGCACGCCGCTCATCACCACGGTGCCTTACGTTTACGAAGCTTTTGCGCAGGTCTACGCGATCGACAAGAATCCGAAGTGGCAGCCCACCCTGAAGTCCATTGCCGACCACGCGCTTCATTGCTACTGGGAGAAGGAGACTGCTCCGAACACCGCCAGCTGCGCGTATACTCCCGCGCCTGATGCCCCGTCGGGTGTCATCAACGCGAGCGCGTATCGAGCCTGCCTCCTAATGCAGGCGGCCCATCATTTTTCAGATCCGCGGTATCGGGAGGCGGCGGAACGAAATTTGAATTTCGTGTTCGCTTCCCAAAACCCGGATGGTTCGTGGTACTACGCGCTCGACGGCGAACGCGATTTCGTCGACCATTTCCATACTTGCTTTGTCCTCAAGGCGCTCGCAAAAATCGAGCAGCTCACAGGATGTACGCGTTGCCATGCCGCCATCGAACGCGGCGTCGCCTACTACGTGAAGAATTTGTTTGACGCAGACGGCCTGCCAATGCCGTTTTCCCGCCGCCCGCGGATGACCGTCTATCGCCACGAGCTTTACGATTATGCGGAGTGCATCAACCTGGGCGTCCTTTTGCGCGGCCGCTTTCCAGAGCTGGATCGGATTGTCAACGGTGCCGTCTCTGACGTGCTTACGCGCTGGCAAAAATCCGATGGTTCGTTTCGCGCGCGCAAACTCATTCTTGGTTGGGACAGCGTCCCGATGCATCGTTGGGCGCAGTCACAGTTGTTCCGGAGCCTCACCTTTTTGCTTGCTCACGAAGCAAAGGCACTTGATAACGGCAATGGCGCGGCTCTGCACCAACTCGTCGAATCGAAAGCAGTAAACTAGAGATTCTCATGTGCGGCATTTGCGGACAATTTAACTTCGAAAGCATGGCTCCCGTTCGGCGCCCGGACATCGAAGCCATGACCGGCACCATCGTCCATCGTGGTCCGGACGATGAAGGGTATTTTCTGGACGGCCCGCTGGGCTTGGGTTTCCGCAGGCTCTCCATCATTGATCTTTCCGGCGGCCATCAGCCCATGTCGGACGACGAAGAATCTGTTTGGGTAATTTTCAACGGGGAGATCTACAACTTTCACGAGCTCAAGCGCGAGTTGGAGCAGCACGGCCACGTTTTCCGCACGAAGTCTGATACCGAAGTCATCATCCACGGTTACAAACAATGGGGCGACGAGGTGCTCAACCGCCTGAACGGCATGTTTGGGCTGGCGATCTGGGACGTGCGCCAAAGGCGCCTGGTTCTTGCGCGCGATGCGATGGGAATCAAACTGCTTTACTACAAAATCGAGCGGGGCTCTTTGTATTTCGGCTCGGAAATGCGTCCCATCTGTGCGGCGATGCAAGACAAGCCCGAAATCGATCCGACTTCCTTAAATCTCTTTTTGCGTTACCGCTACACTCCTTCGCCGTACACGATTCTCAAAGACGTGCGCAAGCTGGCTCCGGGCACCAAGCTTGTCGCGAAGGGTGGCTCTTGTGAGGTCAGCCGGTGGTACAACTTCCGGCCCACGCCTTTTGCGCCCACCAAGTCTCCCGACGAAGCTCGCGAAGAGTTGCTTGAGCTTTACAAAGGCGCCATACGCCGCCAGCTCATCAGCGACGTGCCGGTCGGCCTGCTCCTGAGCGGCGGGATCGATTCTTCGCTGCTCCTGGCGCTGATGAATCTTAACGCCAGCGCCTGGCCGACATATACTGTCGGCTACGGTTCTTCTTTCGCTGATGATGAACTTTCCGATGCCGCTGAAACAGCTCGCGCGCTCGGTTCCAATCACACCAGCCTCAGGCTTACAAAATCTGTTTTCGAAGAGGCCCTTCCCAAGATTGTTGCCTCGCTGGAAGAGCCCATAGCCACTTCCTCTATTGTTCCCATGTACTTCGTATGCCAAAGGGCGCGCCAGGATGTGAAAGTGGCCCTCGTCGGACAGGGTCCTGATGAGCTATTTGGCGGCTACCGGCGTCATATTGGCGTTCGGTATGGGGCGCTGTGGGCGCGATTGCCGCAAGGGATGCGGACAGCTATTTCATCGACCATCACCGCGCTGCCTCGCAACGAAACGCTCAAACGCGGTGTTTATTCCCTGGCGATTCCGAATCGGCTGCGGCGCTATCAGCATGTGCTGTCGCTCTTGCCCGCCGGCCAAGTCGACGGCTTATTTCAGGACGGCTTGCTCACGCCAGACTCCGGCGACACCATCCTGGAATGCTGGGCAGATCTGGCGGGTCTGATGGACTCCACCGACGAACTAGGCGGCCTCCAGTTCCTTGAGGTGCGTTCCACCCTTCCCGACGAGCTGCTCATGTACGCCGATAAGCTTTCCATGGCGCATAGCCTCGAGCTGCGCGTCCCGTACATCGACAAGGAAATCGTCGAATATGTCGAAAGATTGCCCGCCAACTTGAAGGTGCGCAACGGTTTGCGCAAGTGGCTTCACCGCCAGGTGTGCCGAAGCTTCCTCCCCGAAGTTGTTCTCAAGCGACCGAAGCGTGGTTTCGCGGTCAATGTGGTGGATAGCTGGTTCCGCGGCGCAATGGACGGCAGGATGGCCCAGACATTTCAGGACCGCGGCTCGAAAATTTACCAATACCTTCGTCAGGACGCCGTCGGCGCGCTCTTCGAGCAGCACAACTCTGGCCGCCAGGACAATCACAAGATTTTGTTCAGCCTGGTCGTCTTCGAGGAGTGGCTTCGCACTCTAGAAGAACCAGTTGCCGTGCCAAGCTGAAAAACGTTTCGGACACCTGCGATGCCTTCTTCTTTAGCCCTGCTTCTCTGGTTTGTCTGCGTTGTGCTCCTGCTGCGTTTCGATCCCGCGCGGGATCTGCGCACATCGCTGGTCTTGTGGGTGCCGCTTGTGTGGATGTTCATCGTCGCTACGCGCCTGCCTTCTCAATGGTTGGGCGGCGGCCAGATCGAGACGGTCTCGCAAGCTCTAGAGGAAGGCAACTCCCTGGACCGCGCCGTCTTTGTCTCCCTAATCGTGCTTTCTCTCGTTATTTTGGTCATGCGCTCGTTCAACTGGGGGCGCTTCGTTGCGCGCAATTTTTTTCTTGCGGCTTTTCTTCTTTTTGCTCTCACGAGCGTCATGTGGTCGGACTTTCCTTTTGTGGCTTTCAAGCGCTGGTTCCGCGATCTCGGGGACTATCTGGTGATTCTACTGGTGGTTTCCGATCCGCATCCTATTGAGGCGCTTCGCACGCTGCTTCGCCGCCTGTGCTTCCTGTTCGTTCCCCTTTCCATCTTGCTCGTGAAATACTTCCCTTACATTGGCAAGCAGTATGAGTTTTGGTCAGGCAACAGCATGTTTGTCGGGGCTGCCACCAGCAAGAACATGCTTGGCGTTGCCTGTCTGGTCAGCGGCATCTATCTTTTCTGGGACACTCTGTCGCGTTGGCCGAAGCGCAGGGAGGGCCGCGCAAAACCCGCCATCCTCGTGAACCTGGTTCTCTTTGCAATGACCCTGTACCTCCTCAATTTATCCAACAGCGCCACGTCCAAAGTTTGTCTTGCACTCGGTTGTTTAGTTGTCGCGGCATCGAATCTCCGTTTGATCAAACGCCACCCAGGCATTCTGAAAGTTTCGATTCCGATCGTTCTTTGCACTTACATGATTCTGCAATTCGGCTTCGGGATTAACGGGGAGATTGCCGGCATGGTCGGCCGCAATGCAAACCTCACCGGCAGAACCGACCTGTGGAAGCTCCTCCTTAGCATGCATACCAACGCGGCTCTAGGCACCGGTTATGAAAGTTTTTGGCTCGGTCCCCGCCTCGCCTTTGTCTGGCAGAGCTTTACCAGCGGGATTAACGAGGCCCATAACGGCTATCTTGAGGTTTACATCAACCTCGGTTTCATCGGCTTGATGCTGCTAAGCCTGTTTCTCATTGTCAGCTATCGCAGTATCGGCAAAGCCCTCAGCTCCGGTTTCAGCCTGGGGTCGCTGAGCCTGGCCCTATGGACGGTTTTGCTTTTTTACAATGTCACCGAGTCCGCTTTTAGGGGCAGCCAGTTGATGTGGGTTGTGTTTTTGCTGGGAGCCATTGCCGTATCCCAGTACGCGCAGGACGAGGTTCGCAGTGTCTCTCCGGCAAGTCTTGCTCCAATCCGAACTCTTCCCCTGGAACCAACAGCTTTGGAAAGGTGAGCATGTGTCCCGCTGAACAAGCAATAAAGGAACAGGCAGTGAAACAACAAGTTGTGAAATCCAGTTCCGGCGCGCCGAGCAGCGGACAGACGGAAATTCGTATTAAAGGGAAGTCCATCCTGGTTCCGTCCCTGCAGATTGAAGGCAGAGCCATAATTGCCGGCGGCAAATGGCTCAAAACCGCTGTTGTCCACGATGAGGAACTGCTCGAGGACGAAACGCTCACAGATCCCAAATCGTTTGTTTTGCAGTTGAAGCGCGGCGGCCTAAACGCGGACATCTTTACGTTTTCCCAGCGCCTGCCGCACACCACTCCCAAATTTTCATATCAAGTGGAGTGGGACAACTTCGCCGTGATTCCCATCACCACTTATTCCGATTGGTTCAAGAATCGCATCGAGTCCAGCGTGCAACGGGCTGTCCGAAAGGCCGCAAAGACCGGAATTGAGGTTCGGCTGTCCCAGTTAGACGACGAATTCATCCAGGGCATTGTAAACATCAACAATGAAAGCCCTATCCGCCAAGGCCGCACCTTTTGGCATTACCAGAAAAGTTGCGAGGACATGAAGCATGAGAATTCCACTTATACGGACCGCAATGAGTTCCTCGGCGCCTACTACCAGGGCGAAATGATTGGTTACATCCGAGTCGTCTATGTGGACAAGGTGGCCAGTATCCTTCAGTTGCTGACGATGACCAAGCACTATGACAAGCGGCCGGCAAATGCCCTCATCGCCAAGGCCGTGGAACTCTGCGAGCAAAAAGCTATGTCCCACCTGATGTATTGCAACTACGTTTACAAGGATCCAAAGAGTTCGCTCACGGAGTTCAAGAAGCGCAGCGGTTTCGAACAAGTGTTGCTGCCACGTTATTACATTCCCCTTACGCTCAAAGGGAAAATCGCTCTGAAGTTAGGCCTTCACCGCGGGCTTGCAAGCCAAATCCCCGAACCTCTGATCCGGTTGCTTTTGAGAATCCGTGGTTTCTGGTACGGGCGCAAACTGAAGTCCGTCAAGGAAACTGCCTAGGGAAAGATATGCCCGGAATCGTTGGACTCATCTCGAAGATGCCGCGCCAGCGCGCGGAAGCCGAGCTTCTGCAAATGGTGGAAGCCCTGCGGCACGAGGATTTCTACGTCGCTGGCACCTGGATCGATGAATCGCGCGGCATATACGTCGGCTGGGTCGCCCGAAAGGGCTCTTTCGCCGAAGGCATGCCTCTTTGCAACGAACGTGGAGACGTGACACTCGTATTCTCCGGCGAGGAGTTCCCTGACCCTTCCACGGCGCAGCAGTTGAGGGAGCGTGGCCATGACGTGGACTCCTCCGGTCCTTCTTACCTCGTCCACCTCTATGAAGAAGATGCGTCTTTTCCCGCGGGACTCAATGGCAGATTTCACGGGCTATTGGTGGACCAAAATCAGGCCAAGGCTGTGCTTTTCAACGACCGCTACGGGATGCACCGCCTCTATTACCACGAATCCCGAGACGCCTTTTACTTCGCCGCCGAGGCCAAAGCCATTCTTGCCGTCTGTCCGCAGCTTAGGAATTTGAATCCGCGGGCCGTGGGGGAATTCGTCTCTTGCGGCGCGGTCCTCGAAAACCGCACGCTTTTTGATGGCATCTACGTCTTGCCGCCTGCTTCCGCTTGGGTCTTCTGCAACGCGAGCCTGAAAGAAAAAGCCGCGTACTTTCACCCGCGCGAATGGGAATCCCAGGAGAAACTCCAGCCAGAAGCCTACTATCGAGCTTTGTGCGAGGTTTTCTCCCGGAACCTTCCGCGCTACTTCAGTGGCGACCAGCGAATCGGTATGTCCCTGACGGGCGGGCTGGACACGCGCATGATTGCAGCTTGGCAAAAATCCGCTCCGGGCGATCTTCCTTGCTACACTTTCGGGAGCATGTTCCGCGACAACCACGATGTTCGCGTGGCGCGGCGCGTCGCCAAACTCTGCAATCAGCCTTTTCAGATGCTTCCCGCAGGCGCGGAATTTCTCGCTCGTTTTCCGTATTACGCGGAACGTGCCGTGTACCTCACCGATGGCTGCGTTGATGTTGGGCGCGCTCCCGACCTCTACTTGAACGAGAAGGCTCGTGAAATTGCTCCTGTCCGTATGACGGGCAACTATGGCGGAGAAATCCTCCGCCGTTTCCGCGCCTTCAAGCCCGAAGATCGGGCTCTGGGCTTGTTCAGTCCGGAATTTCTTGGACACGTTCATCGTGTGAAGGAAACCTACGCCGGGCTCACGCAAGGCCATTCCGCGTCCTTTGCCGCGTTCAAGCAATGCCCTTGGCATCACTATGGCATCCTGGCACTGGAACAGACTCAGCTTTCACTGCGCTCTCCTTACGTTGACAACGACTTGGTTCGCACCGTTTTTCGCGCTCCGGATTCCGCTCTAGCGAATGATGACGTGTCTTTGCGTTTGATTGCCGATGGCAACGCGGCACTGGGGCGCATCCCGACCGATCGCGGCGTTGGAGGAAAGCGAAACCGCCTGTTGAGCAAAGCTTCTCGCGCCCTACTCGAGTTCCAGTTCAAAGCGGAATACGCCTATGACATGGGCATGCCTCAATGGGTCGCGCGGATTGACCATGCGTTTTTGCCTCTGCACCTCGAGCGGCTTTTTCTTGGCAGACACAAAGTTTTCCATTTCCGCATTTGGTATCGCGATGCCCTCGCTGGTTACGTAAAAGAGATGCTGTTGGATCCGCGCAGTTTGTCACGTCCCTATCTGGAGCGAAAGGGGCTGGAAGCCATCGTACGGGGCCATCTAAAGGGAGATCAGAATTACACGAACGAGTTGCACAAGGTGCTCACTCTGGAGCTCGTTCACCGCCTCTTCCTCGAGAATCCAGGAAGAAACAGCGAGCGGGGCGTGCGGGAAATCCCGGTAACCGAGGCGCAGGTCAGTTGATGATCGCGGCAGGGTCTGCCGACGACGTCGGAGGTGCCCCGGAGCTGCCAACGAGTGGATGCGGGTGGGTGTAAGGCGTGTAGAAGTTGCTCCAAGTGTTCGTCACCGTGCAAGTATAAAGCGTGTTTGTATCGGTAGCCCAATAACCAACAACGGGCGTGCAGGTGCGCGGGCGGGCCGAGAGTAGCCCCTGGCCGATTCCCGCAGTTCCGTTGAAACTTGCCGGCTCTTTAAAATTCGGCAGTTGCAGATAGTAATCGCGGTTTTCTACAGCGACGGAATCCGCATTCGCCCAATAGGCATCGCTGGTGTATCCCACTCGATTGAAAGTGTTATTCCAGACGTAGACGGGTTCGGAAGCCTGATGTGGCCATGTGATTTTTCCCGTCAGACTGTTCACGAGATTGGGCCACTGCTTGCCAGTTAGCAAGTCACCTTTTCCCCGCCCTACCTGATCGATACACGGATATCCAGTGGAATTGGTATTGCCGTCCCAAGGGGATGGAGTTCCGTTAAACGAGGAGCCGCAATAGCCCCACCCATTTGGAGGGGGCGTTTGGGTATAAGTGGCGCTCTTTGTTCGCACGGTGTCTTCATGAATAAATTGGACAAATCCAGTAATTGTATTGCCCCACCACAAACCTGTGCCGGATTCCAATTGGACAACGAAAGCGAAATTATCGGTGGAGGGGCTGGAGCTGTATATCAACGTGTTGTTGTAAATCTCCATGGCTCGGCAGCCACGATGGATGTCGGAAGTTAGTCCGTGGGTCTGCAGCTTGGTGTGAGTTTCGACGGTGTTGTGCCGGAACACAAAGCGCGCGCCGGTGATGCAATCAAACGCCCAGCCGCCTCCGGTAAAGGTATTGTCCTCGGCAAACATGAAATTCGCTGTGCCAAAATTCGGCCCGTCCGCCCACGAAGAATTGCCATAGCCATCCGGGTCGCCCTTGCCGTTCCAGCCCGGCGAGGAAAACTCGATGAAGAACATATTGCCTCCCAGGTCGAAAAGGTTGTGGTCAATGACGCCAGAGAGCCAGCCTTGCGTTTGAAGTCCGTGCGTACCGTTGCCGCCTATATGGAAGTGGTTATGGTCGACCCTTACGGCTTTGGAGCTTCCAGAAATGCCGACGACGCCGTTGTACGCAACCGTCTGGTTGGCGGAGTTGGTGTAAATGGCTATCCCGGTAAGGCGGAAGGATTTACCGGCTGCTGTATTGATTGCAAAAGCGGGCGATCCACCCCCACTTCCATGATTCGTATCGTCATAAATAATCGTCTGGTCCCTGCCCCCGCCTGGCGTCTGTGCCCCAGCCCCTTGAATCGTGGTCGAGTGCACCTGGTTGTAGGTCACCGGCGCGGTCCAGTGGCACGTTCCCGCGGGAATGCTTACGGTCGTGCCATCTGCTATGACTTTGCGTAAGGCTTTTTGCACGTCGGTATTGCTGCAACTTGCGGCATTGATCGTCTGCCCTTCCGTGCTGGGGGGCAGGTCCAGGCACAACGGAACTGCTATCAGCGCCAACGTCATTGCGGACGTTCTTATCATGGAGCAATAGATCTTAAGCGAGGCAGAGTTGCCCCGCCACACCTTCTTCAGACTCAGGTCAGTTGACGATTAGCGATAGGCCTGTCGGTGGCGCGGGGCGTGTTCCGGTCGCGACGGGAGCATTTGGGAAAATATGGTTGGTCCAGTCGAGCATCAAGTCTTCATAGTAGGTCGTCGTTCCGCTCGATGTCCCAGTCTCCGCGTTTCCAAATCGCAAGCTTGCAAAGTTGAATCCGGTATTCTGCACCACCGTAACCGTGGAGCCTACTTGCGCGAAGTTGTTGCTCGGGTCGAACATTGCCAACTTTGCGGTGCCGCCAGACTCATCAAGAAGGAGTGAAAACGAATAGCGATGTCCGGGCGCAAGCGTGATATTAGGGCTTCGTTGCACTCCGTGGGTTCCGTTTGTTTCGATCCGAACGCAGTAAGAAGGTTGGCCGTTGTTCAACTGGAGCACCACTGCAGCTGAGGAATTTGTATCGTTCAACAGTACCAGGTCACTGTTCTGGCCGTTGAAGCCGGCATTGGCTGGCCCCAAGGTAATAAAACCATTGGCCACAACCGTTCGAAGGCCACTGGGAAAAGTCGAAGTGCTTGTCGTTACGTAGGTGAAATTTGAATTGTTATTGAGCGCCAAGGATTGGGTTGGAGTTCCAACGGGATAGGTCACTCCATTGACGATAATGGAGCCACCCATGCCGCCTTGGCTGGGGGCGACGGTAAACGCGCTCGTCGAACTGACCACACTACTGGATTGGTCCAGCGTCCACGATGACAAGGAAGGAGTACCCACCGCGCCTGCTGCCAAGATAGCCGAGGTCAGAGGAGTTCCAGACACGGATGTGTTCATCTGCAACCATTCATCCATGTGCCCCCAGGTTCCTGAAGAACTTGTGAGCGGGTGTGGATAAGCGTAGGGCGTGTAATAGGAAGTCCAAGTATTCGTGCTGGTGCAGACGTGGAGCGTCTGGCTGGCCGTATCCCAATACCCTACGCCTGTCGTGCAGTTGGGAGCATTCGTATAAGCTCCAGAAGACGATGGAGTCAGCGTTCCGCTGCCGATCCCGGCTGTCCCGTTAAATGTTGCGTTGCTGCTGATGTTGGGGAGCTCAAGATAGTAGTCGCGGTTGTTGATTGCCGAAGCGTCCGCTAGAAAATAATTCCCACTCGCAATCGTGTTGGCCCACACATAAACAGGATCCGCCACTTGATTTGGCCACGTTTGCGTTCCAGTGACTTGGTCGGTCACGCTTGGAAAGGTATTGCCTACAAGCAAGTCGCCTTTCCCGCGCCCTACTCCGTCCAGGCACGCCTGTCCAGTGGAATCAAGGTTCTGGTCCCAAACGCTCGGCCCATGGTTTGTACCACAGTAGCCCCATCCGTTCGGAGGGGTTCCCTGTGTATAGGTATCCCCAGTTTCTCTACGGTAATCGACTCGAATGAAGGTATTGAAACCAGAAACAGTATTACCCCAATAAAGACTTGTTCCACCTTCGTAGTCCATCAAGAAGGCAAATGGCCCAGCAGGATAGGTCACGTTATTTTTGTAGAATTCCCACGCCCGCGGACCTCGATCACGGCCTGTCGTCCCATCGTGTCCGAGGCTATGAGTTTGTGTTCTGGTATTGAGTAGTGTGTTGTACCGGAAAACAGCGCGCCCGCCTTGCTCAATGTCAAAGGCAGTCGCGCCTGCCGGTGAGCTGAATGTGTTGTTCTCGGCAAACAGAAAGTTTCCGCTTCCAAAATAGGACAGGTCTGCCCAGGATGCGTCCCCGTACCTGTCATTGCTGCCGTTCCAGTTCGCTCCGTTAATCTCGATCTGGTTTACGTTCGTACCGTTGGCCACATCAAAAAGATTGTGATCGATGACGCCCCAAACGTTTGCGCTCGCGATGTTCAGCATGCGAAAACCAATGCCGGCGTTAAGGTGGTTGTGATCCATCCTAAAGGAGTGAGAATTCCCGTTTACGTTGATAACTCCGCTGTTTCGCGCGTTTGCCTGAGAGGATGTAAACAAGAATGAAACGCCCGTCATGCGGAACGACTTGTTTGCGGCCGTATTGATGACAAAAGTAGCGTTGGAGCTATTGGACACCATGTCGAAAATCACGGTCTGGTCGTTGTAGGCGGTGGGATTTCCCAGGCTATCAGGGGTGGTCGTCGTTCCTTGGCCCTGGATCACCGTGGAGTAAACCTGATTGTAGGTGACTGTAGTCGTCCACTGAACGTTCTGGGAGGAAGTGCAAACGGGCAGGACAACAGTTGTATTATCGGCGGCTACCGAATTTAGGGCATTCTGAACATCGGTACTGGAACACGATGCAGCGTTAATCGTGGTCTGCGCCTTCGTGCTGAGTGGAAGGCTCAACAGCAATGCGAACAGCCCCCAAGTCAGTCGTCTGGGCGCTCTCATCTTGGTCACTGACACAATCATCGCCCCCTCATCCCACATCGATCTTGCGCCCGGAAAGAGCCCAAATACACTGTCTTGGGGGACAGTTTTAGGACATGGTACCACTGTTGTTACCGTCCAGCAGAGTAATGCACGTCCTAATAGCCGTCTTTTGATGGACTTGCCGCACCCGGGGTCAAAGGATCGCGCTCGTCGTCCCACGGATGCCGCAAACCCGCAAGCTAGCTTGCACGGCAAGCTACTTTGCATTACAAAGCGATTCCACTATGTAGATGGCGCCACTATCTAGATTACGCCGCAATCTAGATGGCGCGGCCATGTACTTTGCGTCACAAAGTTGGTTTTTCGCGGTTTTGCTGGCCGAAACCCTTTAGAATCTATGCATTTCATGCAGCCCTTGGTCTCCATCTTAATCCCAGCGTATAACTCTCAGGAATGGCTGGCGGATACGCTCGAGTCGGCCATTGCCCAAACTTGGCCTCGCAAGGAGATTATCGTCGTTGATGATGGTTCCAGGGACCATACCGCCGAAGTGGCCCGGCGGTTCACCTCGAAAGAGGTTGCCGTCGTTACTACCAAGAATCAGGGCGCGGCGGCGGCGCGCAACCATGCGATGCGCCTCAGCCAGGGCGACTACATTCAGTGGCTGGACGCGGACGACCTTCTGGCGCCAGAAAAAGTCGAGCGTCAGATCGCGGCCCTCCGGGAATCGGACAGGAAGCGAGTTCTTCTGTCTTCGGCGTGGGCTTTCTTCAATTATCGAACCCAATGCGCCCGGTTCATTCCAACCTCTTTGTGGCAAGACCTTTCTCCCGCGGAATGGCTCCGGCACAAACTCGACGAAAATCTACACATGCAAACGGCTACCTGGCTGACAAGCAGGGAATTGGCCGAAGCCGCAGGACCCTGGGATACACGTTTGCATTTTGACGATGACGGCGAGTATTTTTGCCGGGTTCTTCTGGCGTCCGAAGGCACGCGCTTTGTGCCGGAAGCCAAAGTGTTTTACAGAATTACCACGACGAAGCGCGTGAGTCACATTGGCGCCTCGGACAAAAAAAAAGAAGCACTGCTGCTTTCGATGCGCTTGCACATCCAGTATCTGCGTTCGCTCGAAGACAGCGAGCGGGTCCGAAAAGCGTGCCTGACTTATCTGCAGAATTGGTACGACAATTTTTATCCCGAGCGGCCGGATCTTGTTGCGGAGCTGCAGGATCTGGCAAAGCAGCTCGACGGTTCCATGAAGGAACCGCGGCTTCGCTGGAAGTACGCCTGGATGAAAACGGTGTTTGGATGGGAAGTTGCTAAATGGGCACAGATGGCGCTGCCTCAGTTCAAGGCTTCCTTGATAAGGCGCTGGGATAAGGCAATGTATAGGCTAGAAGCTGCGGGGGCAGCTCACGGACATGCCCTGAAAGCAGCGGATACCCAGAGAAGTTAAAGCAAGGAGCGCGAACCCGGTAATGCCCGGCCAACACGTAGACAGGATCAAGGCCATTTGGAACGAGCACCTCGAAGTGGCGAGAGCTCTTCCACACCTGGCCCCCGATGTCGCCAAAGCTGTGGAGATGATTCGCTCTTCTTTGGCTGCGGGCGGGAAACTGCTGATTGCAGGAAATGGCGGCTCCGCGGCCGATGCGCAGCACATTGCCGCGGAGCTTACCGGCCGCTTTCTGCGCGAGCGCAAGCCTCTGCCCGCTCTCGCCTTGCATGCGAACTCATCGGCTCTCACAGCCATTGGAAACGATTATGGATACGAGCACGTTTTTGCCCGCGAGCTTGCAGCGCATGCGCGGCAAGGAGATGTTCTGCTGGCGATTTCTACCAGCGGCGGAAGCAAGAATATTTTGCGCGCCATCAAAGAGGCCCGGGAAAAGAAGGTTGCGGTGATCGGCATGACGGGGGAATCCGGCGGCGCCATGCGAAGCGCTTGCGATCTCTGTTTGTGCGTTCCGTCGAAATCGACAGCGCGAATTCAGGAAATGCACATCATGATTGGACATACCATTTGTGAGCTCCTCGAAGAGGGAATGACTCAGGCATGAAACCGAACTCGCAGAATCCGGAGAGCTTGCAGCCCAGCGCTGACGGGCGGGAGATTGCCTTTGATTGCAAATATTTTCTCGGCGACCGTCCGTGCGTATGGCATAAGACCAGCGGCGTTCTCTGCACCTGCGACCACTACCAAAAAGTTGAGCAACGGCTCCTCATCATCAAGCTCGACGCCATGGGCGACGTGTTGCGGACTACCGCGTTGCTTCCCGCGCTAGCTGACGCGCACTCGGGCCTGGCCATCACGTGGATTACGCGTAAGGAGTCGCGTCGACTGCTGGAACGAAATGCCTATATCACGGAGGTTTTCGAATACGGGCCGGACGCATTGCTCCAGCTCCAGACGCGAACTTTCGACCGCGTCATTAATCTGGACGCTGGCAAGACGAGCGCGGCGCTGGCCAGCATGGCCAATGCCAAGCAGAAAGACGGTTTTGTTCTGAACGCACAAGGTTACGTTCAAACAACAAATCCGGCTGCGCGCACGTGGCTGGAAATGGGGGTCTTTGACGACCTTAAACGCCTGGGTACAAGAACCTATCAAGAAATCATGCTGGAAATCATCGGGTGCTCCGGGGCAGATCACCACTATGTGCTCGAATTGAACGAAGAGGAGCAGGCGCGGGGCCGAGCGCATCTGGAGCGGCTGGGAGTGGATTTGTCGCGACTAGTCATCGGTCTGAATACCGGCGCGGGTCAGCGCTGGCAACTGAAGCAATGGCGCGAGGATGGCTATCTGGAGCTCGTCGAGCGCTTGGCGAAGCGGCACCCACTGCAGTTTGTGCTGCTTGGAGGGCCTGAGGAGCGCGAACGCCATCAGCGACTCATGGCATGCTCGAAGGTACCCCTGATCGATACCGGCTGCGACAATCCGGTGCGGCATTTTGCCGCCATTGTTGCTGCGTGCAACCTGATTGTCGCGGGTGACACGCTGGCGATGCACTTGGCGCTGGCGCTGAGACGGCGAGCCGTGATCTTGTTCGGGCCGACGAGCTCAGCCGAAATTGAAATGTATGGGCTGGGAGAGAAAGTCGTTCCGCAAATGGATTGCCTTGTGTGCTACAAGCCCACTTGCGATTTTGTGCCCAATTGCATGGACCTAATTTCCACCGACATGGTGGAAGCGGCCGTAGAACGCCAGTTGTCCGCGATACAAGCGGTTCCGCCCTCCTCAAAGGCCGGTGAACCGCTCCTTCCGGTTTTCAAAAGGTAAGTATGCCGGTTGAAATCGATCAAGCGCAGCCGAAACCGATAGAATTGTCCGACCTGAAAGCAATGGAAACCAACCAGCGCATTGCAGTGAGCCTGCTTACAGGAGGGAGTGATAAACCCTACGTGTTTGGACTGGCAACCGAGCTCAGCTCGAAGGGAGTCCTTCTGGACCTGATCGCGAGTGATGAGCTCGACAGTTCTGAGTTCCGGGGCATTCCGCGGATGAGATTTCTGAAATTCAGGGGCGACCAGAATCCGCACGTCAGCTTGTGGAATAAGACCGCAAGGATTCTGAGCTACTACTCCAAGCTGATCCGCTACGCTGCCACAGCCAAGCCGAAGATTTTCCATATTTTGTGGAACAACAAGTTCCTGCATTTCGACCGAACCCTGCTTACCTATTACTACAAATTGCTCGGGAAAAAAGTCGTGCTTACCGTGCACAACGTGAACACAGAGAGGCGCGACAACAAGGACTCCGCCTTCAATCGCTTTACGCTGCGGGTCCAATACCGGCTGGCCGACCACTTGTTCGTTCATACAGAAAAGATGAAGGAGGAGCTGATCGACGAATTCGGTGCGCAAGCAGGCCGAATCTCAGTAATCCCGCTAGGAATCAATAATTTTGCTCCCCAAACGAATTTGACTTCTGCTGAGGCCAAGCGGCGCTTGGGCATTCGAACGGATGAAAAAGCAATTTTGTTTTTCGGGAGGATTACACCCTACAAGGGCCTGGAAATGCTGGTTGAGGCATTTCAAAAGGGTTTGCCTTCGGCAGATACCTACCGGCTGATGATTGCGGGCAGGCCGGAAGAAGCGACCGAAGCAGGATACTGGTTTCCCATTCGGGAGACGCTTCGCGCGGATGTTCAAAAGGGACGCGTGCTGCTTCGGGCGGAGCACATTCCGGATGCAGAAACGGAGGTCTACTTTAAAGCTGCTGATGTTCTTGTCCTGCCTTATCGGGACATCTACCAGAGTGGGATTTTGTTTCTTGGATACAGTTTCGGCCTTCCAGCACTTGCTGCAAACGTGGGGTCCCTGAAAGAGGAAATGGTGGAGGGCAGGACGGGTTTCTTATTTCAGCCTGAAGATCCAGCCGACTTGGCGGCGGCGATAGAAAAGTACTTCGCAAGTGATCTGTACAGGGACTTGAGCCGGCGCCGCCAGGAAATTCAGGATTATGCAAGGCGAGGTCACGATTGGAATATCGTTGGCGTGACTACCCTTGGCGTATACGAGGGGTTGTTGAAAAAGCCTTCCTAAGCCGCCACTCGGACTCCTTCTCAATCCTTTGAACCTGCCTATCGAGTTATAGAACCGGGTCACCTCCTCTGGATGAGGCTGCCCCATAGGGTCCTGGGAAGGGGAAAGGGGTTCGTACTTGGTGGTAAGGTTTTTCCCCACTCGATTTTAGGGGGAAGCCCTGCAACTGAAGCCACGCTGGGCCTTGGGCGACTCCTTATAGTAAGTCCATTATTTTCAATGTCATAGGAAATGTTAATCCTCGCTTGCAGCAATCCCGCCTTGAAGATTCTGGTAGTTCGATTGCGCTAGTTCCCTCAGCGTGGCCTGACCAGCAGTGGCGGTAGCTTGTTCGTCTTGCCCCTAAAGGCGGTTCCGGTCGACGGTACCGCCGAATTTTCCGGCTGGACCTGACTGTACAGGGTAGCCCCCGTTTCGAAGAGCTTTTGAAGCATCGCCGAGGAGACAGCCCCAATGCCCATTCACTGCTCCATGGGAATCATGGCTTACAACGAAGAAGCCAACATCGGCCGCTTGCTGGAAGCGGTGGTTTCTCAAAAGTTTAAGGAAGTTGCGCTGACGGAAATCGTGGTCGTGGCCAGCGGGTGCACCGACAATACCGAAGCGATTGTGCTGGAATGGGCAAAGCATGACTCTCGAATTCGCTTGATCTCCCAGGAAAAGCGGGCAGGGAAGGCCGCGGCGATCAACGATTACCTTCCCAGAGCGCAAGAAAAGATCCTAGTGCTGTGCAGCGCCGACCTGCTGCCCGAACCGGAAGCGATCGAACGGTTGGTAGCGCCATTCGCCGATCCCGAAGTAGGAATGACGAGTTCGAGGCCCGTGCCAGTGAATGATGAAAGTCAATTCATGGGCTATGCCGCGCATATGCTTTGGGGTTTGCATCACGCGATCAACATGAAGAGCTTCAAAGCGGGTGAGATGATCGCCATCCGCAAAATCTTTGAGCGCATTCCTTATCACACGGCGGTAGACGAGGCCAGCATGGAGCCGGTCATCCGCGGCCAGGGCTATCAAGCGAAGTATGTGCCAACGGCGATCGTCTACAACAAAGGTCCGGAAACATTGGCCGATTTCCTCCGTCAACGACGGCGCATCTACGCCGGCCATTTGGCGGTGCGCGATACGCTGGGCTACAACGTAAGCACGATGAGCGGCGGAAAAATCCTGATGACGCTGCTGCAAAATCTCGACTGGCGGCCAAAGCAGTTTGCCTGGACGTGGTCCGTCGTCGGGATTGAAGTGTATGGCCGCTTGCTCGGGCTGCGCGATTACAAGAAGCGCCGCGATCACGCCGTTTGGGAAATGGCGACGACAACCAAACAACTCAAAATGGCCGCCAACACCAAGGGGATTTCCAAAATATGAATTCCGGAGCGGGAATCCTTGCGCGGATTCCCTTGTTCAAGCTTTACCGCAAGTTTGGCTGGCCGCAGATTCTTCCGCTGAACTTGACGCTCTCGCCTTCTCCAAAGTGCAATTCGCGCTGCCTGACGTGCAATATTTGGATGAAGCGCGAGAACGAACTGACGATCGATGAATGGGACAAGGTTCTTGCGTCGCTTGGCCGTGCGCCCTATTGGTTCACGATCAGCGGCGGAGAACCGCTGATGTATCCGCACGTCGTGGAACTGGCGCGGTCCGCGTATAAACATTGCGCTCCCGGCGTCATCAACATTCCGACGAACGCCATCCTGCCGAACATCCCGGACCGCGTGGAGCAGATTGCGAAGTCATGCCCTAACAGCCAGTTGATCATCAATCTCTCGTTGGACGGCATCGGAGCGAAGCACGACTACATTCGCGGCATTCCCGGAAACTTTGCCAAATTTGAAGAGCGGTTGAAACAGCTTTTGGAGCTTCGGAAGTCGCTGAAGAATCTGACGGTCGGCATTCATTCGGTAATCTCTGTATTCAGCGTCGGACACCTGGACGAGCTGATCGCCTATGCCGACAAATCCGGCGCGGATCAGTTCATAACAGAAATTGCGGAGCCGCGCGTGGAATTGGACACCGTGGGCTTGCCGATCACGCCGGACCGGGAGGCTTATTCAAAAGCGATTGATAGGCTGATTGCCTTCGTCCAAAGCAAGCAGTTTAAGGGCATGGCAAAGGTCACGGAAGCGATTCGCGTCGAATATTACAAGCTGGTGAAGCGCATTCTCGACGAAAAAGACCAGGTCATTGAGTGTTATGCTGGTTGGGTAAGCGCGCACATTTATGCGGATGGGACCGTCTGGCCCTGCTGCGTGCGCGCCGATAATCTCGGCAATCTGCGCGACCATCACTACGATTTCAAAGAGATTTGGTTCGGCGAAAAGATCAAAGAGGCGCGCCGGAGCATCGCGGCCCATGAGTGCCATTGTCCGCTGGCGAATGCTACATACACCAACATCCTGCACGACATTCCGACGCTCGCCCGCGTGGGTGCAAAAGTACTAAAGCCTGGAACGCGCCCGCAATTTGCCGCTCCTCCGCGCGCTGAAGCGCCCAACGTTGCAGCTGAAACTTAAACTAACCGACGCCTGAGCTTCATTTCTCGTTTCCATATCTAAACATCCCATGAAATTAAGCATCATTTCGCCTACTTATAACGAGGCAGAGAATGTTGGCCGGCTCATCGGTGAGCTGGAAAAGATTCTCCAGGGCATGGACTACGAAATCCTGATCAGCGACGACGATTCTCCTGATCTGACCTGGGCCCGCGTAGAGGAAATTGGCCGCCACAATCCACGCGTACGCGCCTTGCGCCGAACTTGCAATCGTGGTCTTGGCCCCAGTGTTGTGGATGGCTTCAGTGCCGCAACCGGCGAGGCCGTGGCGTGCATTGACGCCGACCTGCAACACGACCCCACGATTCTTCCGAAGATGCTCAAGGAATTGGAGAACGGTTCCGATCTCGTGGTGGCCACGAGGTATATGCCCGGCGGCGGCACAGCCAACTGGGGATTGATTCGGAGATTGGGCTCCTGGGCCTGCACCAAGCTCGCGCAGGTTCTCCTGGGAGTGAAGCTGCGCGATCCGATGTCCGGTTACTTTATGATGCGCAAGAACGATTTTCTGAAGATTCGCGACGGCCTGAATGTCCGCGGTTTCAAGATTCTGCTGGAGATCGCTGCCCACATGCGGCCTCGACGGCTCGGCGAAATTCCCTACACATTTGGTCCGCGGGCTGTAGGAGAGTCCAAACTTTCCAACAAAATTGTGCTTGCCTATTTGTCGCAGGTTTGGCGGCTGTATCGCCTGCCTCGCGTAGCCTAGTTGTTCAGAATGGCAAAGATTTGCGGGACAGCGATTTTCAAGGATGAAACGTATGGCGTTCGATTGGTTGAATAAGTTCCACGGCGGGATGGAGAAAGAACCGGATTACGCTGAGAAAACTCTGGCCGCGTATCGCCTGGGGATGAGAGGGAAGGGATCGATCGTCGGCGTCAGGATTCAGAAGGCGGAAAACTGCTGTGATGCCGCGCGGCAACTTCCCGAAGACAAAGTCTATCATCCCGATGAAGCACCGCGCCTGCCCCTGCCCGAATGTTCGCAGGGCCGCCACTGCGGCTGCGTCTACCGGCCGGTGATGACCTACGAGCAAGCCAAGAAAGAATAGCTTTGTCTACTGTCCTTCGCGCAAGATCGTCCGTGCAAACTCCCGAAACAACCGAATACGCAGTCGCGAGTTCAGTGAGCGCCCCGTCGCCATCGGAGAAGCTTAATGCTTTGACGCGAGCACTTACAGTTTTGCGCTCAATCGGGGTGCGCGACAGCCTGGTTATGGCGATAGCCATGGGCTTGGCGGGAGTGCTCGACTACGCGGTCAACGTCGTGGCAGGACGCTGGCTCGTGCCTGTCGAATATGGAGTTTTCATCGCCGTCGCTGCGGTGATGCAGGTTTTGGCTCAGCTCACGAATGCCATCCGGAATGTCGTGGCGTTTTACACGGCGGAACTAAGTCTGCATCGCGATGGATCGCAAGGGGTGGGCGCGTTTGTGCAGCGGGCCTGGCGCTGGGGCTGGCTTTGGGGCCTGGTGGCGACGGCGGCGATGGCGCTCATCAGTCCTGCACTTGCGCATGCGCTTCGGCTGCCGAACGCGTGGCCGCTGTGGGCGGCCTGTCCCGTTGTGCTGATGTTTTTCGTTCGAACGGTGACTGACGGAGCTTTGCAGGGACTGCAATCTTTCGGCGGCTTCGGCGAAGTCCAGGTGATTCAATCGCTGCTGCGATTGCTTTTGGCGGGTGGGCTCATCTGGCTGGGATTCCAGGCTGCGGGAGCCATCATTGCTTTGCCGCTCGCCATGGCGGTGGTCCTGCTTTTCGCGTTATGGCTCCTGCGTCCTCAATTTGCGGACCATGGCGGAGTTGATGCGCGTGAAGTGAGCTGGCACTACTCGGCGCATACCCTCCTGGGGCTTGCCGCGTTTGCGATTCTTGCGAATATGGATGCGTTGTTTGTTAAACATTTTTATAGCCCCAGCACGGCCGGTGATTATGGGCCGGTGGTTACTTTGGCGAAGATGAGTTTGTTCATTCCACTGGCGCTGGGAATTGTGGTTTTGCCGAAGGCCACGCAGCGCCGGGCCAGCGGACGCGATCCACGCCCTATTCTGCTGCTGGCTCTGGCAGCGACGCTGCTGCCGGGGTTCGCCCTGACAGCCATTTACCTGCTTTATCCCAACTTCATCGTTCGAACGATTTTCACGGCCGCCTACACGAATCCGGGATTGGTCCTGGGGATGGCCAATCTGGCCGCGAGCTCTTACGCGGGACTCAACATCTGGCTGAACTACGCGCTCTCGCTGAAGCGCTTGTCGTTTATCTACATTCTGCTGGGTGTGCTGATCTGCCAGGGAGCCGAAATGTACTTGCTTGGGCGCGACAGCCTTCTGCATATGACCACGGTCATGGCGGTCTGCGGCCTAGTCGGAAACCTGGCGGGCTTCGCAACGACATGGTCCGGTTTCGTGGCATCCGAAGCCCTTACACCGGCAACGAATGGGCCAGCGAAATAGATGGGCGAGCGTTCAGTTCTGTTGACCGGGGCCAGCGGTCTGATTGGCCGTCATGTCGCCAAGAGAATGGCAGCACTCGATGGCGCGCGGCTGGTGTGCATTCTCAGAGAGGGAGAGCGACACCCTCAAGCACCAGCGCTCATTCGCGAGGGTGCTGTCGTAGTTCCGGGGAATTTTTATGAGCCGGCGGTGATCGAGAAGGTTTTCGAAGAACACAAGATCCAGCAGGTAATCCACTTGGCGGCAATCCGAGGTGGAGGTAAAGCAGCCGCGGTGGACTTTCAGGAAGTCAACGTTAGGGGAACAGAGCGCCTGCTTCGTGCGGCCCATGAGCGTAAAGCACTGAAATTTATTTTTTGCAGCTCGGTGGGTGTTTATGGAACGATTCCCGAGAACATGCCGGCGGGCGTTGAGAGTCCTTTCCATGGAGACAATCAATACCATCAATCCAAGATTGAGGGCGAAGAAGCTGTCCAGGCTTATATTCGAAAGGGCCTGAACGCCTACATCGTACGTCCGACGATTACGTATGGAACTGGCGATGACGGTTTCCCCCATGCCTTAGTCCACCTGGTCAAGAAGCGGCTTCTGTGGCTGCCCCGGAGCAATCATCGAGTCCATCTGGTTGACGTGGAGCGGCTTTCAGAGGCGTTTTTCAATCTCCTGGTGAACGATTACCCTTCCCAACGCGAATTTGTCGTTGGTGACATTGAACCGACAACTTTGCGGGAACTGGCCGATTGGATTCATTTTCACTTTTACCGCCGTCCGTACCCAACCTACTTTCGCCTCCCCGATTGGGTTTTCAGCATGGCTTTTCGATTGTTCCAAAGCATCCGAAATGAAAAGTGGATGGCGCGCGTGGCGCTGCTTTCGAACGACTGGCACTATCAGTCCGCCGATGCATACCGCTTATTGGGAATCCGCCCCGTGCCAACGCGAGAGGCTTTTGACCGCTTTTTGAATGAAACCGCAATAGCCCCGAGGTGAGGCTCTGTGACGAAGACCGCGACCATTACGATCTCGCATTGCTGGGAAGATTATTTTAAAAAACACGATGAAGGGCTCGGTACCACGTACGAACGCTTCATCCTGCACAATTATTTCAGTTCGCTGAAGGACCGCTACAACATCCACACGGTGCTGGAGGCCCCTTCGTTTGGAATGACCGGAGTGTCTGGAATCAACAGCCTCTGGTGGGCATCGCAAGGGGCGAAGGTCACGATCGTGGATCAATCTACGACACGGTTGGCGGCCATTGAAAAAGTGTGGAAAGAGGTTGGTCTGGGCGCCGAATTTGTCTTTCAGGCGCCGGATTCCGCGGAACTGCCTTTCGCTGACGGTTCGTTTGACCTGGCATGGAACTTCGCTGCGCTTTGGCACGTTAAGGACGGAGAGAAGTACTTGTCAGAATTGTCTCGCGTTGCCAAGACGGCGCTTTTCGTCTGCGTTCCCAACAAGCAGAATGTTTGCTGGGTGCTGCGCCCGCACAATTCCGAGGAATACGAGTTGAAACATATCAATACTGACTGGATTCTTTCCTGCCTTGCGCCGCGTGGTTGGCGGCTAGTAGATACAGGCTTTTTTGATGTTCCCCCCTGGCCAGACATCGCCATGAAGAAGGAAAATATGCTGAAGATGATCGGGTTGGGCAGGGTGGCAAAATCCATGGAAACGAAGCAGGCCGACGGACTTTGCATTTTGGATTATTTCAACGGCAAGTCTCCCGAGATGGGGAAGAACATTTTGAAGTATGGATACTTGGAAAATTCCCCGAATTGGCTGAAGAAACGCTGGGGCCATCACCGGTTCCTTGTCCTCGAGAAATCCTAAGCGGGAGCCCTTTGCTTCCCTGGGGTTCTGCGCCAGACCATTTATCCTTAACAAGACAATCCAATGGAAGAAGGAAGAAGCTCGATGAATTCTTCGGTTTCGCAATCGCCGGCGGCTCTGAGTTCTGGCGCTGATCCATCTCGCGCCGCGTCGCACGTCTCGCTTTTCGGCGAGCCTTTGCGCGACACGTGGCTATCCGCCGCGGCGATCTTTCTCATGATGGTCACAATGCTTGCGCTTTTTCAGTTTCCGGTTAAGCGCATCTTCGCAAATGTCGAGGTCAACTATAACGAAGGCTGGAACGCGTACCGTGCGAACATGGTGGCAAAGGGAATCCGCCTTTATGGCGAACCTCCACAGGGTTTTGGAACCGCCACGGCCTATCCGCCAATTTCATTTCACTTAATCAGCTGGTTGGGAAGCACAAATACCTTTGTTGTCGCTGGCCGCTTGGTGTCGCTCCTCTCGCTCATCGCCGCTGGACTGTTCATCGGCCTCATCGTGAGGAAAGCGGGTGGTTCGAAGGTTGCCGCCATTTTCTCGTTCTTGTTGTATGAACTCGGCATCGTGCTGCTGAGAGCAGACCGCGTAGGAATGTACGATCCCCAGTTGTTGGGCGAAGCCCTGTCGATTGCGGGCCTATATTTCTATGTGCGCGATCCAGACTCCAAACGTCTCTTGTGCATTTCAGCGCTCTTCTTTTGCCTGGGGGGATTCACCAAGCATAATTTGCTTGCGTTGCCTGTCGCAGTGGCCATCGACCTTGTTTTTAGATCGTGGAAAGCATTTGCTACCTGGGCAGCCGCAATGGTGGTGTCCGCTGGACTGCTTACGGCCGCGACGATGTTGGTGGATGGCCGCTATTTTTTCGCTCACTTGCTTGGTGGCGGAGGCGGGCGCACATATTCCTTCATGATGGCCTGGAGCCAGTTCCATCACTACGTAGAGAGATTTCAATTCCTTTTGGTGGTTGCAACCACCTGGTCGATCCGCTCATTCCGTTCCCGCACGGTGCTTGTAGCGGCGTTTGTCTTAAGCCACGGCTTGGCCTTTCTCCTTGCTGGCGGATACGGAGTCGACCTGAACATCTTTTTCAACGGCTTTGCGGCCATGGTCATCATTTGCGGCCTGGCCCTGTCCGATATCAGTTCCGCGCTGGTAGCCTTACGACCGAGCGCTCTGAACCCCACCGGCGCGATGATGTTTGGAATATTTTTCATCAGCATCATGATTTTTGTGCCCGGGCAGCTCCGCCGTGATCGCAAAGAGATGCGTGCTCTACCAGCTCTCGAAAAAGAATTTCAATCTGCCGTGGATTTCTTGAAGGCACACCCGGGACCGGCTTTGTGTGAGAGTCATTTGCTCTGCTATGAGGGGAACAAACCGTTTGAGTTCGAGCCCTTTTCGGTCCGCGATCAGGTCCAAACAGGCCGGATGAACGAAGAAGAGGTCCTTCAGCTTCTGAAGACGCATCATTTTAAGAGCGTTGAGATCTGGGTGCTTTCTGACGAAGAAAACCTTAACGATTCCGATCTGCAGAAGAGCATCACTGCTGATCAGAAAGATCCCACTGAGGAAAGAAGGTTTTCGCAGAATTTCCTGGTTGAGCTTTTGAAGGATTACCAACTCTCGATGCGGACGTCAGCAATGGCGATCTTTACTCCCAAATAAAATAAGGTGGGCTTAGGCAATCGGTGTACACAGCGCGGGGGCATTTGCCTTGGGGAAACCGCTTGGAATCAGGTGCTAAGGTTTTTCCCGGAGCTGACTGAATAGGGGCATCGGGCTTCCGTTAGCAGGTCTAGAGCGCAAATAGACCTTTCTAACTGTCCTGTTTGCAATATGTTAGCGGAGTCTCAGTACACTGGGAATGGCAGAGAGATTGCGTTAGATTTGGCAGATTCCGCCGATCCGGCAATCGGCGGTAGCCTGTTCAGAGGTCAATGCAAAACGTGCTACCTCGGCAGGCCGAGCCCCTTCCTATTAGAAAACAGTGAGAATCCACGTTCTAGATCCCCTGTTGGACAGCCGTTGGGATGAATTTGTTGGCCGTCATCCCAATGCTTCGGTGTTCCATGACCGCGGTTGGCTCGAAGCCCTGGCGCGGACTTATGGCTACGAGCTATACGTGCTGACCAGCGCGCCGTTTGGCCAGCCGCTGGAAAATGGCGTCGTGGTGTGCCGAGTCTCCAGTTGGATCACTGGCGCCCGGCTGGTGTCTCTGCCATTCTCCGATCATTGCGAGCCGCTGCTCCACGACAGCGAAGAGTCTGAAGATTTCATCCACTGGATGCAAGACGCGTGCGATCTGCAGAATTGGAGGTATGTGGAGCTCCGGCCTCTATCCGCGTCCTACCGGGAGGGACATGGCCTGCAGCCCGATCGTTCTTATTGGTTCCATGAACTGGACTTGAGTCCGAGTCTGGATCAGATGTTTGGGCAATTGCATAAGAATTCCTTTCAAAGAAAAGTGCAAAGGGCGGAGCGGGAGGGTTTGTCTTACGAATCAGGCCGTTCGGAACAACTTATCAACGAATTCTATCGGCTGCTCATGAGGACCAGAAGGCGCCAACAACTACTTCCTCAGCCGCGGGCATGGTTCAAGAACCTACTCGAATGCATGAGAGACAAGCTCCGGATAAGGGTTGCCAGGAAAGATGGAACTCCCGTCGCTGCAATACTCACAATGCACCATGGATCTTCCGTGGTTTACAAGTACGGCTGCTCGGACGAGAAATTTCACAATTTGGGCGGGATGCCGTTTCTGTTCTGGAAGTTAGTCGAGGAGAGCAAAGCCTCAGGAGCCGAGAAAATTGATCTCGGCAGGACGGACTTGACGAACGACGGTTTAATCGCCTTTAAGGACCGGCTCGGAGCGAGCAAGCGGTTGCTGACCTACTGTCGCTATGCAAAAACAGCAAAGCAGGGCGTTGCCGCCCTTTCGGATTCGCAAGCGCTCCGGCAGTTCTTTTCCTTGTTGCCGGAGACGGTTTGTTCCGCGGCGGGCAGAATCTTGTACCGGCACTTGGGCTGACTATAGCTGAATTCTTGTCTTTACGATATTGTAATAGTTCATCAACCCGCCTGGGTACCAGGGTGGCGCCGGTTCATTTCCGATCGTCGCTATTGGAAAACCGATGAGCACTGGACCATTGACGCGGCTAGAAACCAGTTTGGATCAAGATTGTCAGTTGGTCCTGGCCGATGATGTTTGTGCTTCTGAGGCACGCTCAGGAATTCAGGTTCTGCCGAGTGAAGCCGTGATTGAACGTTATCGCTGTCCTCAAGATTTCATTGACATTGTCTCCCGCGAGCCGCTATCGTCCGGCGCCGGTTTTTTTCGCTTCGGCCAAGACAGTATCTGCTACGGCCGTTCTCGTGCCGCAGTTCAATCGTCAGGGCCGGAGTCTCCTCTTCATGACGCGGCTGGCGATGTCGCGGTCGAAAATGCAAAGCTTCTTCTACCTTTCGATCTGAACGAAGTTATCGACAATCTCCGCCTGGAACGCTACAGGAATGGAGAAGCTACGGAGAGCAGCCTCTTCCGATTTTGCAAGAAACTGTATTACCACTTGCGGCCGCTCACCAATCAGGTGGTTCGGAAACAGGTTCAGAAGTTTCATGCGCGCAACTGGAAGAAGCGTTCTTTTCCGCAATGGCCAATCGACACAACGGTTGAAAACGTGTTCGAGACAGTTTTGTCTCTATCCATGAAAGCAAGAGGCCTGGAAAAGATTCCCTTCGTGTGGTTTTGGCCTAATGGCGCGAGTGGTTGCCTGACAATGACGCACGACGTGGAAACTCAGGCAGGTAGGGATTTTTGCCCGACGCTGATGGATGTGGACGACGCCTTCGGCATTAAAGCTGCTTTTGGAATTGTCCCCGAAGAAAGATACGAAGTCTCATCGGACTTGCTGCAGTCCATGCGAAGCCGGGGATTTGAAATAGCAATTCAGGATTTGAACCACGACGGAAGGCTCTTCGACGACAAACAGGAATTCCTGCGCCGCGCCAAAATCATCAACCAATATGGGCGCGAGTTTGGGGCAACAGGCTTCCGCGCAGCGGTTCTTTATCGCAAACCGGAATGGTACGACGCTCTCGATTTTACGTTCGATATGTCGTTTCCTAACGTCGCGCCTTTGGATCCGCAGCAAGGCGGATGTTGCACCGTCATGCCGTTTTTCATCGGGGACATGTTGGAGCTGCCGGTAACGACGGTTCAAGACTACACGCTTTTCCACGTTTTGAATGAACGCTCTATCCAATTGTGGAAATCGCAAATCGACCTGGTCCTCAAGAAAAACGGCTTGCTCAGTTTTATCGTTCATCCGGACTACATTTTACAACCCGACACACTCTCCGCCTACAAAGATCTGCTGCGCCACTTGCAGGGCTTGCGTGATAAAACCACGATCTGGTGCGCGTTGCCATCGGAGATCGATGCGTGGTGGAGAGCGCGAAACAAAATGTCCGTGGTCAAGGACGGCGCTTCCTGGCGAATCGCTGGCGAGGGAGCCGAGCGTGCGGTTTTGGCTTACGCGAAGAATGTGGATGGAAAGATAGTCTACGAATTCTCGCCGTCAGCGCGGCCTGAATGAGGCTCAATCAGTAGACGGGTTCCGTCATGGAATTCCTCAACACCAAGTTGCCTGGAGTCTTTGAAATTCGCATCGAAGCAAAGCCCGACGAACGCGGATTTTTTGCGCGCACCTGGTGCCAGAAGGAATTCGAAGCTCAGGGACTTGCCGCAAACGTCGTGCAGTGCAGCTTGTCGTTCAACAAAAATAAGGGAACTCTGCGCGGAATGCATTATCAGATTGCGCCCCACGAAGAAACGAAGCTGATCCGGTGCACGCAAGGGGCAATCTACGATGTGGTGCTCGATCTACGGCCAAAGTCTCCGGCCTTTAAGAATTGGGTCGCCGTGGAACTGACGGCCGAGAAGCGCAACATGATCTATGTGCCGCAAGGTTGCGCGCACGGCTTCCTCACTCTGGAAGACCGGTCTGAAGTCGTTTATCAGATGTCCGAATTTCAGAATGCAGAGTCCGCGCGGGGCGTTCGCTGGGACGATTCGGCATTTCAGATCAAGTGGCCGGCGAAAGTGGAAGTGATTTCCGAACGCGACCGGGCGTACCCGGATTTTCAAATAAATTGATGAGCCTGCTGACAGATTTCGAACAAAGAGGCCGCAAAGCACTCGGCGAAGAGTTGCACGGCTTTGCGCGCGAGCTCTATCCGATTTGCCGGAGCATCACTGGTGACGGCCTTCGGCGCACCCTTGCAATGATCCAAAACCGGATTCCACTCCAGATTACAGAAGTGCCGTCGCGCACGCAGGTTTTCGATTGGAATGTGCCCAGGGAGTGGAACATCCGCGATGCATTCATCAAGTCTGCCGACGGAGAGCGCGTCGTGGACTTCAAGGAATGCAATCTGCACATTATGAATTATAGCGTTCCGGTGCAAGCCAGCATGTCGCTCGAGGAACTCAGGCCGCATCTCTTCAGCATTCCAGAAAAGCCGGATTGGATTCCCTACCGCACTTCCTACTACAAAGAAGATTGGGGCTTTTGCCTTTCGCACAATCAGTTGCAGATGCTAAAAGACGGCGAGTATGAAGTCTCTATTGTTTCCACCCTCGAAGAGGGAAGCCTGACCCTGGGAGAATGCTATCTTCCCGGACGCACTGCCGACGAGGTCCTGATTTCGTGCCATGTATGTCATCCTTCGCTGGCAAACGATAATCTTTCCGGCTTGACCGTTGCTACGCACTTGGCACAGTTTCTCGCAGGTCGCGAACTTCGTTATTCCTATCGCTTCCTGTTCATTCCAGGAACGATCGGGGTGATCACCTGGCTTGCACGGAATCAAGCGGCTGCGGAACGGATTCGCCACGGTCTCGTCCTGACATGCATAGGAGACAAAGGTTCATTCCACTATAAAAAAAGCCGTCGCGGAAATGCAGAGGTTGACCGTGCGGCGATGCATGTGCTCTCTCACCAAACCGATTCGGCGGAGTTTTTGGAATTTTCTCCCTACGGCTACGACGAGCGGCAATACTGCTCTCCCGGATTCAATCTGCCTGTCGGGTGCTTGATGCGAAGCGTGTGGGGAACTTTTCCGGAATACCATACTTCGGCGGACAACCTGGAGTTTATCCATCCCGCGCAACTTGCGGAGTCGTTTCGCGTTTGCGCTGCAGTTTTCGATGTATTGGAAAGCAATCGCAGGTACCGCAACCTCAATCCCTACTGCGAGCCTCAGTTGGGGAAGCGGGGCCTCTACCGCCCTACAGGCGGCGGATCGATCGAAGAAGAATTGAACGCGCGGCTATGGGTTTTGAATTTGTCTGACGGACAACATTCTCTGCTCGACATTGCAGAGCGTTCCCGGATGGCGTTCCCGATGATTCGCGATGCCGCCGATCTGCTGCATGAAAACGGTTTGCTATCCGTGGTTTCCGAGGACGCCGCAAGAGAGAAGTCTTTGCGTGAGGCAAATGTGACGGTAGCCCGGCGAGGCCAGTCCTGAGCGATAACCATCCCAGTTTTGATCGTACGTGAAACAGATTCCCTAAGATCTTGATCCATTTTTCTCAGAGGAGTTAAACGCTGATGAAGATACTGCTTACTGGCCACAAGGGTTATATCGGAGCGGTCGCGGTGCCGATTTTGCGCTCAGCCGGCCACGAAGTCGTTGGCTTTGATACCGACCTTTTTGAGGGTTGCGAGTTTGGGGACGGACTCGAGAACATTCCCGAGATTCGCAAGGACATTCGGGACCTGGCGGCCTCCGATCTCAAGGGATTCGATGCGGTGATCCATCTGGCTGCCTTGTCCAATGATCCGTTGGGCAACCTCGATTCCAACTTGACTTTCGACGTCAACCACAGAGCTTCTGTCCATCTTGCCGAGTTGGCAAAACAAGCAAGCGTAGAGCGCTTTGTTTTCTCCTCCTCCTGCAGCACGTATGGCGCGGCGGGAGACGATTTCCTGGACGAAAACGCCGAGCTGAATCCCGTGACTCCCTATGGCGTCTCAAAGGTTCTGGTGGAACGCGATCTTGCCCAGCTTGCGGATGAACACTTCAGCCCAACTTACATGCGAAATGCCACCGCCTATGGCGCGTCGCCACGCCACCGGCTGGATCTGGTATTGAACGATTTCGTTGCTGCAGCCATGGCGACGGGGCGCATTTACATCAAGAGTGACGGCACACCTTGGCGTCCCATTGTCCACATCCGCGACATTATGTCCGCCATGCTCTGCGTGCTCGAAGCGCCCCGCGATATCGTTCACAATCAGACCTTCAACGTTGGTCAGACATCGGAGAATTACCGCATCAGCGAACTTGCCCAGATCGTTGCGGAGGTCGTGCCCGGCAGCCGCATAGAATACGCTCCCGGTGGCGGGCCAGACAAGCGCTGCTATCGCGTCAATTGCGACAAAATTACGAAAGTCTTGCCCTCTTTTGTTCCTCAGTGGACTGCCCGCAAAGGCGCTCAAGAACTCTACGACGTTTACCGCGCGAATGGATTGACCGCGGACGAGCTGCAGGGTGGCCAGTATTTCCGGATACACCATATCCGCCGGCTCCTGGAATCTGGAAAGCTGGATATTTCGTTGCGGTGGAATGTGTCAGCGCTGAAAGCTGACTAGGACCTTGCCCTCGGCTCCATCCTCTTAGAAACGTTCTGCTCTTCAAATGAAAGATCTGAAGCATAAAGTCATCCGAGGCGGCGTCGCTAAGGCCCTCGCTCAAGGAACCAGTCTTGTACTGCGTATGGGTTCCTTGATGGTACTTGCCCGTCTGCTTGCACCGACAGAATTTGGCCTCGTGGGAATGGTGACGGCCTTCACCGGCGTGCTGAATCTCTTTCGGGACTTTGGGCTCTCGACCGCTACGGTCCAGCGGGGGCATGTCACCGACGAACAGATTTCGACCTTGTTTTGGATCAACATCCTGGTTGGCGCGGTGTTGGCGTTCATGCTGATGGGCATGGCGCCTGTTGTGGCTGTTTTTTATCACGAGCCGCGGCTCGTCTGGGTATCCATCGTTCTGGCCACTTCTTTCATCTTCAATGGCGCGGGCGTGCAACATACGGCGCTGCTCGAGCGGCAGATGCGCTTTACTGCATTAGCCACGATCGACATCATCTCGCTTGTTGTGAGCACAGCCATCGGAATTGGCATGGCCGTTGCGGGCTTCGGTTATTGGTCGCTTGTCGCGTCTGCTGTCATTCTTCCCCTGGTAAGCACTCTATGCCTTTGGTTCGCGACCGGCTGGAGACCTGGAAGGATTCATTTGCACGAGGAGGTTCATTCCATGCTCCGCTTCGGCGGGGCGTTTACGGTGATCAACCTTATCGTTTACGTCGGGTACAATTTGGAAAAGGTTCTGCTCGGCCGCTACTGGGGGGCGAACGCTTTGGGTCTGTATGGGCGTGCATATCAGCTCATTAATCTTCCCACTGAGAATCTCAATTCAGCCTTTTGGGGCGTGGCGTTCTCAGGGCTGTCCAGAGTACGTCACGAACCCGAACGATTCCGCAGCTATTTTCTAAGGGGCTATTCCTTGGTCTTGGCCTTGACCATCCCCATGACGCTTGGAGCAGCCCTTTTCGCGCACGACATGATTTTCGTTCTTCTCGGGCCGAAGTGGAACGACGTGGCCGGAATCTTTCGCTTGCTCGCACCGACAATCCTTATCTTTGCGCTGATTAATCCCTTGGCATGGCTGACTTTTTCGCTTGGTATGATTGGCCGAAACTTGAAGATCGTGCTGGTTCTCGCGCCTTTGATAATCACTGGCTACGTCCTGGGGTTGCCTTACGGACCGCGGGGGGTCGCGATTGGCTACTCGGCGCTGATGACGATTTGGGCCGTTCCCCATATTGCCTGGTGCGTCCACGGCACGGTCATTTCTTTGCGCGACATTTTTGTCAGTGCGAGCCGACCCTTCCTCTCGGGCATCGTAGCCGGAGGAATTGCGTGGGGCGTGCAGTTTTTCTTCGGCCCATCCTTGCTCCCTTTGCCGAGACTCATTCTCGAAGTTGCTGTCCTTCTCGCCGCGTACCTCGGCATGTTGTTTTACGTGATGGGGCAAAAGGCAGTTTATTGGGATCTTCTTCGCGGATTCCGGCGAAGTTCCGCGGTCGAAGAAGATACGCTCGTCCCAGCTTGACGAGGCCGACTGGCCGCTCAATTGAAAGTAAGGCTGTTGCTTCATAGGAGACGCATATTTCTGTCTGGGCTACATCGGTAGAAAACGAACTCGGCGTTTCGGGGGACCAGACTCGCTCCAAAGAGGGTTCCAGGTTATGGCTCATTGGCCTGCTGCTTCTCCCGCTCATTGTGGCGGCGGTTCGCTGGATGCTTGACCATCCGTACGGCATTCACTGGGATGAGGCGCTCTACTTCAATAACCTTTTGCGGGACCTTCACAACCTTCACAGCGGAAGCTTGCGGCAGATTGGTTCGATTTTCATCGGCGGAGACGTTCGCCGTCCGCCCGCGAACCTTCTTCTCGCTCTGCCATTCGTCGCAACTTTTGGCTTTCATACAGTGATACCGAGGCTTGTAACGCTGGCTTGCTGGGGCATCAGCGGCTGGTTCGTTTATCTGACCACGCGACGAATGGGCAGCAAAGCTGCGGCAGCATTGGCCGTTTTGGTTTTTTGTTTGTCGCCTGAAGTCGTCTCCGCGAGCATTTTCTTCAGCACGGAAGGCCCTTTTTTCATCGCGACCGCCGCAATGCTTTACTTCGCCTCTTTCTACTGGAGTGATGAGGCACAACCGCCACGTGTGTGGATCGGATTAGGGGCGGCGATTGGTCTCGGTTTATTGGCGAAAAGCTCTTTCCTTCTGATTGCGTTGCCGGTTGTGGCTGTCACCATGGTTTTGTTCCTCCGCCGCAATCACTGGAGCCTCTCGACCTGGTCTTCTTTCCTCAAAGCTGGCGCTCTTGCCTTTGTTGTTGCAGCGCCGTGGTGGATCAAAAATCTTGGCCCTGCCTTGGCTTACACGAAATTCGCCAGAGAGCAGCCTCGCAATTCGCTAGGCGAGCCGTCGATGCTAGTTTGGGCAAAATGGTTTTTCACGGTCGCGGTTAGTTTGATCGGCCCCGCGCTCGCCATTCTCGTCGCTGCTATCGCGATTCTGGCGTTCCGCAAGCTCGTCCTCAAAAAAGAGATAAGCCTTGATCCGGTTCAGCGGGCAGCGCTCACGACGTGCGGCTTCGCCATTTTGCCGCTCGTTGCTCTTCAGCTTTCAGGGACCAATCATTTGCTGCGTTATCTATGTCCCGCGCTCATCCCCTTTGCCATAGCTGTGGGCGTGCTTGCCGAGGTGTCCCCTTGGACTCGTTCTAGACAGGCCCTTGCAATTTGTGGCACGCTGGCCGCAGCGCAGCTACTGATGCTCGTGGCTCCAGTGGCTTTTCCGAACCAGCAGCCGGTGGACCCCGGCTTTTACAATGGCGGGCTTCCGTGGCGAATCATGGTCCGCTTTGAACAGTGGAATTGGAAACCATTACAGGAAGTCTCTCAGAGTTGCGGTTTGGAGAAGCCTAAGATCGCCTTCCTCGGCATGGGGCGTCCTTTGAATCCACCACAGATTCTCTATCCCTGGTTTAGGAAGGGAGCTTCTCCCTCGGATAGAAACGGCTTCTACGAACCGCTTTGGTTGTACCGGTATGAGCAGGGGCCGTTCGATTGGAACCAAGTTATGAGTTCCGCGGAGCTGAGCGACATTGTCCTTACGGCCCCGGCTTTTGTTGGGCAGGCCACGGATCGTCAGAATCTAGACAATCAATACAATCGCGAATTCGCGGACCGGCTCGCTAGGGACCCGCTGTTCCAACCCCCGATTCATCTTCAGATGGGGCGCTTCGAACCTCTGGAAGTCCTGGTGTTTGTAAAGAACGGATTTGCGTGTCACTCGATGGCGACGGCGCAAGCCGCCGTAAATTGATTCCGCAACTTCAGCAGGGAAATTCATCCGGACTCGCGCATCGCGCTGCATAATCAATTCAATGCTCAATTCTTATACGGAGAATGTCGAGTTCATGCGTGAACGACATCTCGATGATTGTTTCAATGAGATGCGTAGCCGCCCCGTTACTCGTACGGAGAAAAGCCTGTGAACCCGCTCGTTAGTTTCGTTGTCCCTTGCTACAAGCTGGCTCACTTGTTGCCGCAGTGCGTCAACTCCATCCTGCGGCAGTCCTACGAAAATTATGAAATTCTGATCATGGACAACTGCTCGCCGGACAACACGCCGGAAGTGGCCGCCTCTTTTGGCGATCCTCGCGTGAAACACGTTCGAAATGAAACCAATCTCGGGCACGTCCGCAATTTCAACAAGGGCATCGCGCTGGCGAACGGAAAATATGTGTGGCTGATTTCCCCGGATGACTGGCTGCGTGGTGACGAGGCGGTTGCGAAGTACGTTGAACTGATGGAGCGGAATCCAGGTGTCGGCTACAGCTTCTGTCGTGCCATCGAAGTGCTAGGTTCGAAAGAAACCGGCATCGCAAGCTGGACGGATCTAGGCGACCAGGACCGCGTCTGGGAGGGCCCGAGTTTTCTCCTGCGTCTGATTCACGGAGACTGTGTGGTCCTGTCCGCGGCCATGGTGCGCAAAGAGTGTTACGAAAAGTACGGCATGTTTTCGCTGGAAATGCCGCATGCAAATGATTGGTATCTATGGTGCGTCCTAGCCCTTCATTACCAGGTCGGCTATCTCGCGGAGCCGTTGGTGTTTGTCCGCATGCACGAAGAAAGCCTCACATCTGCGTTCAATCAGGGGGGCAACCCTCTCTGCTTAATCGACGAACTTACGGCGCTTTGGCGCGCCGCGCATTTGGCAGAAGTCGCGGGGGTCATTTCCGACCGGAGGGCCTTCAATGATTCCATCGCAACCATGGCGGGCCGCGCACTGACCTATGGGCCGCGAGGCCGCTCCATGCCGGGCTTGAAGGAAGCCGATTTCGAATCGCTCCTTCGCCAGCATGCCAAAGACGCGAAAGACGAAAAAGACATGCGCGCCCGTGTCCAAATGGTTGTCGGAGACGAGGAATACTGGCATGGGCAGAACAAGAAGGCCGCTCAAGCCTATTGGTCGGCGCTCAAGCTTCGACCCTGGTGCACACGAGCATGGGCGAAGTATCTGCTTTTGAAAACCGGCGGATTCGGGAGTTATGTCCGCCGCTTGATTTTGGACACACGGGAGTCGCGCGTCGAGGCGCGCAGTTAGCTAAGGACCGCACCAAATGGACATTACGATCGTCTTGTGTACCTACAACCGGTGTAAGTCCCTGGCGACGGCGCTGAACAGCGCCGCTGCGTCCATACTTCCGGAATCGGTCGAGTGGGAGATTTTGGTGGTGGACAACAATTCCAAGGATGCCACACGCGGCGTGGTTGAGGACTTCTCCAATCGATACCCCTCTCGAATTCGGTACATTTTCGAACCGAAGCAAGGCAAATCCAACGCGTTGAATACGGGGATTCGTGAAGCACGTGGCCATATCTTAGCTTTTATGGATGACGATGTTCGTATAGAACCCGATTGGCTGGAGAAACTCACTGCCCCATTACAAGACGCGCAGTGGTCGGGCGCGGGCGGCCGCGTGGTTCCGGAATGGTTTCGCCCCGTTCCGCGGTGGCTTAACCCCAAGGCTTGGTATGCCGCTGGCCCGCTCGTTCAATTTGATCTCGGTGACAAGTCCGGCGAGCTTTTCGAGCCTCCCTTTGGCACCAACATGGCTTTCCGCAAATCTGTTTTTGAAAAGTGCGGCGATTTTCTTCCTGAACTGGGGCCTCGCCCCGGAAGTGAGATTCGCAACGAAGATACGGAATTTGGCGCCCGCGTGCTGGCGGCGGGGGAACGATTGCGCTATGAGCCTTCCGCTATCGTTCATCATCCCGTCCCGGAGAACCGCATTGACAAGGAATTCTTTCTTGCGTGGTGGTATCACAAAGGCGGCGCAAGCATCCGGCAGTTTGGAGTGAGGCCAGGCACGAAGTATTACGTCGCGGGCGTTCCTTTATACTTGTTTCGCAATCTCGTGATCTGGACGCTGAAGTGGGTGCTGGCTTTCAGCCCGTTGCAGCGATTCTCGAACAAGCTCAACGTTTGGACAAAAGTGGGCGAAATTCTGGAATGCTATCGCAACCCGCAGGCTGCGCGGAAAATGGAAAATTTTGGCCCTCAAGCGGCGCGCGTCGCAGTGGTGAATGACGGCCGGTGAACCTGTGACTAGGGAGTTCGAAATTGCAGAGTAAGAGCATTGTGAGTTCAGCCAGCCCCGCCTCAGGACTTGCGCAAAACTTCCCGTCTCGCGAGAAGTTGCTATGGATGTATGAGCGCTTGACGCTCATCCGCGAATTCGAGGAGCGCTTGAAGTGGCTCGTCGAAACGGGCGTGCCCGTTGGTGCTGTGCACTATTACACGGGCCAGGAAGCTTGCGCCGTCGGCGTATGCGCAGCTCTGGAACCTAGCGACTGGATCGCCTCCACGCATCGCGGCCATGGTCACTGCATCGCCAAAGGCGTGGAAGTCCACCGCATGATGGCCGAAATCTACGGCAAGACCACGGGAAGCAATCGCGCCAAGGGCGGCTCGATGCATATCACGGACGTTCGCGTGGGAATGCTCGGCGTCAATCCCATCGTTGGAATGGGCGTAACTCACGCGGTTGGCGCGGCCCTTTCAGCCAAAGTTCGCAAAACCAGCCAGGTTGCGGTGGCCTTTTTTGGCGAAGGTGGAGCCAGCATCGGCGCGGTCCATGAAGCTATGAATCTCGCCGCCATTTGGAAACTTCCGGTTGTCTTCGTTTGTGAAAATAACGGCTATGCCCAGGCGACTCCTGTGGAGTACGCGGTTTCCGTCCCGCGGATTGCGGATCGGGCTGCGGCCTACTCGATGCCGGGCTTGACCGTTGACGGCCAAGATGCGATCCCAGTTTGGGAAGCGGCTGCGACTGCCGTTGAGCGCGCACGCCGTGGCGAAGGACCCTCCCTCATCGAATGCATGACCTATCGCTATTACGGCCATCATCAGGGAGACGATGCTCTTCGTTATCGCACGCGCGAAGAAGAGCAAGCCGCTCGGGACCGCGATTGCATTCGCCGTTTTCGAGAACAAATGCTCGATCAACACTTGCTCGCCGCAGTAGAACTCGACGCCATCGAATCGACGAACCGCAAGAAGATTGACGAAGCCGTGGCTTTTGCAGAGTCGAGCCCGTTGCCCCAACCTGCCGATCTTTTCACTGATGTGTATGTTCCGGCGCGCGACGGAGACCAGAAATGACCACCACCGCCGTGCGTGAACTCAGTTTCGGCCCCGCCATTAACGAAGCGATTCGCTTGGAGATGCGCCGCGACCCCAACATTATTGTTATGGGCGAAGACGTTGCCGGCGCCGCAGGACGCGCGCATCTTGGGTTGGTGGACGCCTGGGGCGGGCCGCTCCGCGCAACCCGCGGATTGATTACCGAATTTGGCCCGGAGCGAATTCTCGACACTCCCATCGCGGAGATGGGTTTTCTCGGCGCGGGCGTCGGCGCCGCCATGTCCGGCTTGCGGCCCATTGTCGAGATCATGTTCGTGGATTTGATTGGCTGCTGCTTTGACCAGATCATGAATCAGGCCGCCAAAATGCATTACATGATGGGCGGCCAGGTTGACCTTCCGCTGGTGATTCGCACCGCTTATGGCACGCGAGGCGGCGACAATAGGACTTACGGCGGAGGCGCGGGCGCGCAACATTCCCAAACGCTCTACGCGGTCCTTGCCCACATTCCCGGCCTCAAAGTGGTCGTGCCTTCCACCGCATACAATGCCAAGGGTCTGACGATTTCTGCTATCCGAGACAATGGCCCAGTGATTGTCCTCGAACACAAATTCCTGGGACAGCGCGCCAAGGGCCCAGTCCCCGAAGAATCCTACACTGTGCCCATCGGCCGTGCGGAAATTGTGCGCCGCGGCCGCGATGTTACTCTCTGCGGTATTGGCCGCATGACTCACATTTGCAGCGAAGCAGCTGAGTTGCTCGTTGCTGAAGGCATTGACGCCGAAGTCGTGGACGTTTTGACGCTCTCCCCACTCGACGAAGATACGATTCTCGAATCTATCTCCCGCACGCGCCGCCTGGTTGTTGTGGACGAAGACACGCCTGTGTGTTCCGTGGCTCGCGACATCGCCGCGCGCGTCGCCGACAAAGGCTTCGACAATCTCGATGCGCCAATCAAGACCGTCACTGCCCCCGATACTCCGGTTCCTTTTTCCGCGGTTCTTGAGGCTCACTACACGCCCGGTCCGGCGCAAGTTATTTCCGCCGTGCACGAACTCTTTGGTACAGGAGCCTGAATCGCGTGGCCCGAGCGATTGTTATGCCCAGCATGGGAATGTATACCGAAGAAGGCGTCCTGACCGCGTGGTTGCGCCCCGACGGCGCTCGCGTCGCCATGGGCGACCCAGTTGCCGAAATCACCACGGAAAAGGCGACCTTCGAGATCCCCGCTCCCGAAGATGGCATTCTGCACGCTGTGGCAACCGTTGGAACGAGTCTTCGCGTGGAAGCTCTCATGGGCTACATTTTGCGCAACGGAGAATCCGCGCCCGCCCGTACTGCCAATGGCGCTGGCGTCACACAAACGAGCGAACCGCTTGCGGAGACCTCGCCGAGTTCAAAATCGGATGCGCCTTCCGTCGGGCCCCTGCGCGCTAGCCCTCTGGCGAAGAAGCTGGCTGCGCAACATGGAGTCAATCTTCAGCAAATCAAGGGAACCGGTCCTGGAGGCCGGATCGTCGAAGCCGATATTCTGGCGCTGGTTTCAAAATCTACAAGTCAAACGCCCGTGGCTGATAACCCTGTGGCCGAGCGCGTGCCGCTCGCCGGCCTCCGCCGCTCTTTGGCGGACCGTTTACGCACGACATTGTCCACCGCGGCTTCCACGACGCTCACGCGGGAAGTCCCTGCGGATATTTTGGTCGGAGCACGCCGCGCCCTGTCAGAAAAACTGAGCCAGTCCCCCTCTTATGGCTCGCTATTCATCAAGCTCTTTGCGGCCGCTCTGCACGAACGGCGCGAACTCAACGCGACCATAGAGAACGACTGCATCGTTCGGTTCGAAGAAATCAATATCGGTTTCGCTGTTGCGGCTCCCGGCGGCCTAATCGTTCCTGTGGTCCGCAACGCGGACTCCGCCTCATTCCGAAAAATTGTTGTCGCGGTGAACGACTTAACCGACCGCGCCCTCACCAGCCGCTTGCAGCCGGCGCATCTCGAGGCTGCAACCGCGACCATCAGCAATCTCGGCGCTCATGGCATTGACGCTTTCACGCCGATTCTCAACGGCTCGCAAGCCGCCATTCTTGGCATCGGAGGAATCGCGGAGCGTCCTGTCGTGCGCAACGGGCAACTGGTCGTGGGCCACACCTGCATTTTGAGCCTCACGTTCGATCATCGTGTCGCCGACGGGGCGCCGGCGGCGCTCCTATTGGATGCCGTCGCGCGCCGCATGAATGACGAATCGTTCTTCAACTCTCTCGTGTAGTCGTGAAAGTCGCGAAAGAAGGCAGCATGAGTAGCGCACCCGAAGTGAATCTTGCCGAACTGGCCAAACGCATCCGCAAACACTGCATTCGCATGACCGGCACAGCCAACGCCTCACATGTTGGTGGTTCCTTATCCGCCGCGGATTTGCTGGCAGCTGTGTATGGCCGCGCGCTTCGTTACGATCCCCAGCGCCCCGATTGGCCCGACCGCGACCGCTTCATCATGAGCAAGGGACACGCTTGCTCCGCACTCTACGCCGTCCTTGCTGAAAGCGGTTATTTCTCAGTGGAGCGTCTTGAAACCTTTTATCAAAACGGTTCGCCGCTGGCGGGTCACGTGATGCACAAAAATGTTCCTGGCGTTGAACTTTCCACCGGCTCGCTCGGCCACGGACTTCCCGTCGCCACCGGCATGGCCATCGCTGCGAAGCGCGACGGCCGCCCCAGCCGCATCTTTTGTTTGATCAGTGACGGCGAATGTGATGAAGGCTCCGTGTGGGAAGCCGCGCTTTTTGCACCTCATCACAAGCTCGACAATCTCATCGTTCTTGTCGACTACAACAAAATCCAAAGCCTCGGCGCGGTCAAAGAAGTCATCGACCTGGATCCCCTGGCCGACAAATGGCGCGCCTTTGGCTGGGCCGTTCGCGAACTCGATGGCCACGACGTGAATGCCGTGGAACAAGCCGTCACACAAGTGCCTTTCGAAACCGGCCGCCCAAGCTGCATCGTCGCGCACACCATCAAGGGAAAAGGCGTCAGCTACATGGAAAACAAGCTGCTCTGGCACTACCGCGCGCCCATGGGCGAGGACATGACTAAGGCTCTCGCCGAACTGGACAACTGCTAATGAGAACCGCATTTATCAAAGAACTGTTTGAACTGGCCAAGCAGGACGAGCGCATTGTCCTTGTGGTGGGCGATCTGGGATTTGGCGTGGTCACTCCCTTCATGGAACAGCTCCCCAAGCAGTTCCTCAATGCCGGTGTCGCTGAACAGAACATGACCGGCATCGCCGCGGGTTTGGCTCTTAGCGGAAAAATTGCCCTCACTTATTCCATTGCCAATTTCCCCACGCTGCGCTGCCTCGAACACGTGCGCAACGATGTTTGCTATCACAACGCCAACGTCAAGGTTGTTTCCGTTGGGGGTGGCTTCACTTACGGCGCCATGGGTGCGACCCACCATGCGGTCGAAGACATTGCCGTCATGCGCGCATTGCCGAATTTGGTGGTTGTTGCCCCCGGCGATCCGGTCGAAGCTCGCGCTGCCACGCGCGCAATAATCGCTTATCCCGGCCCTTGTTATCTCCGATTGGGCAAAGCCGGCGAGCCGGTGGTCCATCAATCCCCCATCGAATTTGAGCTAGGCAAGGCCATTCGAATGCGGGAAGGGAAGGACGTCACGCTGATTTCCACTGGCGGCATTCTGCTCAACGCCGTGCGCGCCGCTGATTTGCTGGCGAAAGAAGGTATCCAAACGCGGCTGCTGAGCATGCACACGGTAAAGCCTCTCGACGCGGAAGCGGTTCTTGCTGCCGCGCGCGAGACTGAAGCTATCTTCACCGTTGAGGAGCATAGCATTCTCGGCGGCCTCGGCAGTGCCGTTGCAGAAGTCTTGGCCGAAGCCGAAGGCATCAAAGTGCCCTTCAAGCGCATTGGCCTTCCTTCCGCCTTTTCTCCTCACATCGGCACCCAAGAATACATGCAGGAGCAGCACGGCCTGACCGGAGAGGGCATTGCCAGGACCGTGACGGCAGCTCTGAGGACTATGACCGGCAGCTTAATCAGAAACGGACGGTGATGGGTTTTATGACAAAAATCGCGGACCAAACTAACGAAATCTCTTTGCCAGAAGCAATGAGTTCGAAGAAGCAAGCGGGTTGCCGGTTCTGCGGAACACGGCTCGATCATACGTTCGTGGATTTGGGCATGTCGCCTCTGTGTCAGAGTTTTGTTAGCGCGGACCATCTGAACCACATGGAGCCCTTCTACCCTTTGAACGTCTATGTTTGTGGGAAATGCTTTCTAGTGCAGCTCCAGGAATACGTTGCTCCGCAAGATATTTTCAGCGACTACCTCTATTTTGCCTCGTACTCCGATACGTGGCTTGCGCACGTTAAGGCCTATACAGAGAAGATGGTGCAGCGCTTCCCAATCAACGAAAGCAGCCTGGTCGTGGAAATTGCCAGCAACGACGGCTATCTCCTGCAATATTTTGTCGAGAAAAGGGTGCCGGTCCTCGGCATTGAGCCCGCGGCCAACGTGGCGGCCGTTGCGATGCAGAAGGGCATTCCTTCTCTGGTCCAATTTTTCAACCGAGAGACCGCGCGCGAATTGGTCGCCAAAGACCAGCGGGCCGATCTTCTCCTTGGCAACAACGTGCTCGCCCACGTGCCGGACATCAACGACTTCGTCGCGGGAATGAAAATCCTTCTAAAACCCACTGGCGTCATCACCATGGAATTTCCTCATCTCATGCGGCTTATGGAGGAGAACCAGTTCGACACGATTTATCACGAGCATTTTTCTTATCTTTCGTTTTCTACAGTCGAGAGAATTTTTGCTGCACACGGATTGACGCTTTTCGATGTGGAAGAGTTACGCACGCACGGCGGATCGCTTCGCATCTACGCCCGGCATGAGGACGACAAGGACAAATCCGTTGGGCCGTCGGTCGCGGAGCTTCGGGCCCGCGAACAGGCGGCGGGCCTTGGAAAATTGGAAACCTACTCGCGCTTCGCCGAGCAGGTCAAGGAAACGAAACGCAAGCTGTTGGAATTTTTGATCCGCGCCAAGCAAAACGGAAGGACCATCGTAGGTTATGGCGCTCCAGGAAAAGGCAACACATTATTGAATTACTGCGGCATTGGCACAGATTTCATTGATTACACGGTGGACCGCAGCCCTCACAAGCAAGGGATGTTTTTGCCAGGAACGCGGATTCCTGTCTTTTCGCCGGACCGCATCCGCGAAACGCGGCCTCACTATCTGCTCATTTTGCCGTGGAATTTGAAGGATGAAATTATGCGGCAAAATTCCTACATCCGGGAATGGGGCGGGCAATTCGTGGTCCCGATCCCCGAAGTCGCCGTCTTCAAATAATTAAAGTCGAATAGACCCATCGTTTTTTGAGTTTCACTGACTTTGCGGGAGGTACCGACGCAATGAAGGTTGTCATTTTTTGTGGCGGGCTGGGCATGCGGCTGCGGGACTACTCGGAGAACATTCCCAAGCCCATGGTTCCTATCGGCCACTTGCCCATTTTGTGGCACGTAATGAAGTACTACGCCCACTTCGGGCATAAAGACTTCATCTTGTGCCTTGGCTACCGCGCCGACGATATCATTAGATGTTTCAGTCCTAATTGCGAACGGCCAGAAAGCTATAGCTCATTGCCCAGTACGAGCAGGAGTCTTGAACTTTTCGAGAATGACATCCGCGGATGGAACATCACCTTTGCCGACACGGGTCTGCATTCCAATATCGGCCAGAGACTAAAAGCTGTTGAACAATACTTAGCCGGGGAAGAGGCCTTTCTCGCTAATTATGCTGACGGATTGGTGGACTTGCCGTTGCCCAAAATCCTGGAATTCGCCGCTAAAAGCGGCAAGATTGCGACCTTTGTTTCCGCAAAGCCAAACCTATACTACCACACCATTTCTGCGGGACAAGATGGCATTGTCACCGGAATAAGACCGATCCGGGAATCCGGTCTTCGTATCAATACCGGATTCTTCGTCTTCAAGAGAGATATTTTTGAGTATATTCGCGACGGGGAAGATCTCGTTCTTGAACCCTTTGAACGTCTGATCCAGGAAAGACAGTTAATGGCATACCATCACAACGGTTTCTACGCCTGCATGGATACGTTCAAGGAAAAGCAGCAATTGGACGACATGTATGCGAGAGGTGAAGCTCCTTGGGTTCTCTGGGAAAAGGTGACGGTTTGAAGTTGATTTTTCATTTTGCTGTTTTCAGTTGAACTACGGCAGTCAACGAGCCCACGACGCTTTATGCTGAAGCCTGCTATTGGCAAACCCGGAAAGATTGCGCGCCGCGTGCTTTTCCTGGGGGCGCACTCCGACGACATCGAAATCGGGTGTGGCGGCACAATTCTCCGCCTCCTTCACCAGGAACCGAATTGCGAAATCCACTGGAAAGTATTTAGCTGCACGCCCATTAGAAAGCGGGAAGCAGTAAGGGCTGCGGAATTGTTCCTCGCAGCAGCAAAGACCAGGAAAGTCGTTCTTCACAGCTACCGTGATAGCTATTTCCCCTCGCTGTACAAAGGCCTGAAAGCGGAATTTGAAAAGCTCAAGAGACAGTTTGTGCCTGATCTGATTCTGACCCATTACCGCAATGACCTTCACCAGGACCACAGAGTGATCGGTGAATTGACTTGGAATACGTTTCGCCACCACCTCATCCTGGAGTATGAAATCCCGAAGTACGATGGCGATCTCGGCGCGCCAAATTTCTTCGTGGGCCTGGATCGCGAGACTTGTGAACGCAAAGCCAGGTATATCTGCCAGTCGTTTGCTTCCCAACGCGCGAAACAATGGTTTACTGAAGATACTTTTCTAGCTCTGCAGCGCCTCCGGGGCATCGAATCGAATTCGCCGCACGGATTTGCTGAAGCCTTTTATTGCCGAAAGCTCGTATTGTGAACCAGGAAGCAGTGAAGCTAACGATTGTTACCTCCCCAAGAAACAAGGCAACCGGTGAACACTCCAAAGTCAAGTTCAGCCCTGCATTTTAAGGCCGGAGACTGGGTGGAAGTCCGGAGTCGCGAGGAAATCCTGCGGACCCTGGACAAGGACGGCTGCCTCGATAACTTGCCGTTCATGCCGGAAATGTTTGCTTTCTGCGATCAAAGATTTCGCGTTTACAAGAGGGCGCACAAGACCTGTGACACCGTCTTCCCGGTTCGCGGCCGCCGTATGGACAGGGCGGTGCATCTGGAGACTCGCTGCGACGGGCAGGCACATGGCGGTTGCCAGGCTGGATGCTTGCTTTTCTGGAAAGAAGATTGGTTGAAACCTGCCGGCCGCACCTCACAGAAAAAGACCGCTAGGCACGCCGCTACTCCTCCCCGTGATCCCGAGTCCGAAGAGTCTCAGATCTGTAACGAATCTCAAGTCTTTGCTGGTTCACAAGCATACAATCCAAATGGAGGCGCGCCCAGGTTTAAGTGCCAAGCCACGCAATTGCCTTACGCCACGAAGGATCTGGACTCGTGGGATGTCCGTCAGTATTTCGAGGACTATTTTTCAGGTAACGTCGGCCTGAGGCAGCTTCTTGATGGCTTGGTCTATTCGATGTACTACCGCCTCAGCCAGGCCGGTATCGGATTGGGACCTGCCATGCGGTGGTTCTATGACAAATTCCATCCGCTCTGGCATGGCACGCAATTTCCCAGGAAATGCGGGCGCATTCCCGTCGGAGAGCCGACGCCCACAGCAACCCTCGACTTGCAACCCGGTGAACTTGTTCGCATAAAGTCTTACCAGGATATTCTGAACACTTTGGACACGGAAAATAAGAACCGTGGGCTCCTCTTCGACGCGGAGATGGTCCCCTACTGTGGCGGGTCGTACCGCGTACTCAAGAGAGTCAGCAAAATCATTGACGAGAAAACCGGTATGATGAGGGAATTTAGGAATCCTTGCGTCATTCTCGACTCCGTAATCTGTCAATCCAGATACAGTTACTGTCGGATGTTCTGCCCTCGAAGCATCTACTCTTACTGGCGCGAGGCCTGGCTGCAGCGCGTCACGCCTCACTCTTGCGACGAGAAAGTAAGCCCGCCTGTCGTGCATTCTCGGTGATTTCTTCACTTGAATAGGCCAGTGGGTTTTGGCGTTGCTCAGAAGGTGTGCCGGATTACGCAGAAAGCCCCCACGACGCCACGGGAATGTGCGGAACCGGCGACCTTCAACCCGGGAGAGAACAAAAAGGGTTGCTTTGCCCTCCGCCTTCGGGACGGATGGCGCGCCGTTTTGTGCGGAAAAGGGATACACACTATCTCCTGCTCAGTTCCCACGCCGCTTTTCAAGGCTTGTCGCTTCATAATTAACTCTTTATTTTTCAATGGGTTAACGCTGTATCCCTTTGGAAAGGGGATTGCTCCACCGCACCTCACCGGTACTGTCCTCAATACCGATGGAACAGCATTGCTTGTTTGAGGTTGGCGAAGCCGCTTGAGGGCCAAACACTGCGCGGCTCCTGGCCAGCCTACCTGAGTGGTGTGGGGCTTAGAGATTTCCAACCGAACTGATGTTTGTCGATGGAAGGGTCTTGCCAGTAACCAGGGGCAGGGGTGCCGCCTGTCTGTGAAGCTCACAAGCATTCCCGTGAGCGAAAAACGATCTTTTATCCTCGGAGGATGTCCGATGTCGATTAGCTTGCGCCGCAGAAATTCTTCGGCGATTGGTGTTCGTCTTACCCGCCTTCTTGTCCTCTTGCCACTCCTGCTGCTCACGGGAGCATTCGTGCAGGCGCAGGCCGCCGGTATTACCCTGGTGCAACACGTTGGAAAAGATGCCGGCACAACCACAACTTCCACGCTCGCGTTTGCAGGCCCGAACACCGCTGGGAATTTTATCGCCGTGGTCATCCGCGGCGGTCTCTCCAATTCGCAGGTCTTCACTATCACCGACTCCAACGGCAACACATACAAGCAAGCGGCGCAGGTAGGTTCTTCGGGCAGTGCCGTAACCAACGCCATTTTTTATGCGGAGAATATCAAGGGCGGCGCGAACACCGTCACTGCGTCCATGACCGTTTCCGGTCCCCTGCGTTTTGCCATCCTGGAATACTCCGGTGTAGCGACGACGAATTCCCTGGACGCAGCGTCGGTAGCCACGGCGACAAGCACCTCGCCGAACAGCGGGAATGCCACCACGACGGTGAGCGGTGATTTGTTGCTGGGCTCTGCAGGAACCGCCGATAGTACTGCGTTCACCGCAGGAACCGGCTACACGATTAGAGATTCTGTGCCTGCGGCACCGAACACCAAACTCATCAGCGAAGATCAGATCCAGGCGGTCGCGGGGACCGTTTCCGCCTCGGCAACATTGTCTCCGTCCAGTAATTGGGGCACCATCCTGGCGGCCTTTAAGCCTGCGGGCGGCGTTGCGGGTTCTCCTTCGACAATTGCCGCCACTGCTGGCACGCCGCAAAGCGCGACCGCCGGCACCGCGTTCGGCATTCAACTTCAAGCTGCGGTAAAGGATCCCTTCAATAACCCAGTCAGCGGTGCGACCGTCACTTTCACCGTACCGGGGAGCGGAGCGAGCGGCACGTTTGCCGGTGGCGTAACTACCGCAACCACCAACGCATCTGGTGTTGCCACTGCCGCGGTCTTCACAGCCAACACCACCGCCGGAACTTACACCGTTACTGCCACGGTCTCCGGCGTTTCTACTCCAGCGAACTTCTCCCTCACAAACTTACCGGGCTCGGCAGCAAGCATCACCGCGACCGCGGGTACGCCCCAGAGCGCCACGGTTAACACCACGTTTGCCACGCAATTACAAGCCACGGTCAAGGATTCCTTTGGCAACGGCGTGAGTGGCCTGACCGTCACGTTCACTGCACCGGGGAGCGGAGCGGGCGGCACCTTTGCGGGTGGCGTGAACACTGCGACGACCAACGCATCAGGCGTCGCCACTGCCGCAGTCTTCACAGCGAACACCACCGCTGGTGTCTACACCGTGACGGCTTCGGTATCCGGTGTGGCCAGTGCGGCGAATTATTCGCTGACAAACCTGGCTGGCGCAGCCAACAGCGTCGCAGCCACCGCCGGTACGCCGCAGAGTGCGACGGTTAACACCGCTTTTGCCATGCAACTGCAAGCCACAGTCAAGGATTCTTTCGGCAACCTCGTGAGCGGCGTGACTGTAACTTTCACCGCCCCTGGAAGCGGAGCGAGCGGCACGTTTGCCGGTGGCGCAAAGACCGCGACAACGAACGCGTCTGGCGTAGCCACCGCCGCAGTCTTCACAGCGAACACGACCGCTGGTGTCTACTCCGTGACAGCTTCGGTTTCCGGCGTTGCTTCTCCGGCAAACTTCTCTCTGACCAACTTGGCGGGATCGGCGTCAAGTATCACTGCGACTGCGGGCACACCGCAGAGCGCCTCCATCAACACGGCCTTTGCCACGCAGCTGCAAGCCACGGTCAAGGATTCTTTCGGTAACGGTGTGAGCGGTGTAACGGTGACGTTCGCGGCTCCAGGCAGTGGCGCGAGTGGTACGTTTGCGGGCGGCGTCAACACCGCCACCACGAACGCGTCGGGTGTCTCTACCGCGGCGGTCTTCACTGCCAACAGCACCGCCGGTGGTCCGTACACGGTAACGGCATCGGCATCGGGAGTCGGCACGTCCGCCAGTTTTTCCCTTACAAACTTGGGTAATCCACCGGCCAACATCGTTGCCAGTGCTGGCACGCCGCAGAGCGCAACGATCAACACCGCGTTTGCAGCGCAACTGCAAGTGAAGGTAACCGACTCAGGGAACAATCCTGTAAGTGGCGTGACCGTGACGTTCACGGCCCCCGGTAGCGGAGCCAGCGGCACGTTTGCAGGCGGCGTGAACACGGCGACAACGAACGCCTCGGGCGTCGCGACCTCTGCTGTTTTTACGGCGAACAGTATTGCTGGCGGTCCCTACACGGTGAGCGCCACCGTGTCTGGCGTTGCTTCTCCTGCGAACTTCTCACTCACCAACTTGACAGGCGCGGCGGCGAGCATTACCGCGACTGCGGGTACACCTCAGAGCGCGACAGTTGGCGCGGCGTACGCCACGCAATTCCAAGCGACTGTAAAGGACGCGGGGGGCAATCCAGTTAACGGCGCCACGGTCACGTTTGCCGCACCAGGCAGCGGAGCCAGCGGCACATTTGCAGGAGGGGTGACCACCGCGACGACGAACGCCTCAGGCGTGGCTGTGGCAGCAGTCACTTGGCGGGTGCGGCAGCGAGCATCGCCGCCACGGCAGGGACACCACAAAGCGCCACGGTCAATACGGCGTTTACAAGCCAACTGCAAGCTACGGTCAAGGATTCCTTCAACAATCCGGTGAGTGGCGTAACGGTGACGTTCACGGCACCGGGTAGCGGATCCAGTGGCACGTTTGCAGGCGGCGTGAACACGGCGACGACGAATGCATCCGGCGTCGCAATCGCTCCGGTCTTCACCGCGAACAGCGTTGCCGGTGGTCCCTACACCGTCACGGCCTCCATCTCCGGCGTGGCGAGTCCGGTAAATTTCTCGCTGACCAACGCGGCTTCTGTGGCCGCAAACATTGTCCTCGTGCAGCACATTGGGAAGGATGCCGGCACGACTACGACTTCCACGCTAGCGTTCACAAGCCCCAACACTGCTGGAAACTTCATTGCAGTGGCCATTCGTGGCGGTCTCTCGAATGCTCAGGTCTTCTCCGTCAGCG
>WNGL01006124.1_pt1 | contig 62723 bp, 67 predicted proteins | sample 5400591 | NCBI WGS metagenome assembly WNGL01 (sample SAMN13153377, study PRJNA577476) | soil metagenome | isolation source: 80 cm soil or saprolite under Garry oak tree replicate 1 | place: USA:California | collected 2016-06-15 | reverse complement strand
ATCCTGTCGACGGTGAAGACCTTCGTGGACAAGGAGATCCTGCCCTACGCCACCGAGCTCGAGCACAAGGACGAGTTCCCGGACGCGATCGTCGACGGCATGAAGGAGATGGGCCTGTTCGGGCTGACCATCTCCGAGGAGTACGGCGGGCTGGGTGAGTCGCTGCTGACCTACGCGCTGGCCGTCGAGCAGATTGCGCGGGGCTGGATGTCGATCTCGGGCGTCATCAACACGCACTTCATCGTCGCGTACCTGATCGCCCAGCACGGCACCGACGAGCAGAAGCAGCGGCTACTGCCGAGGATGGCCACCGGCGAGGTGCGGGGCGCGTTCTCGATGAGCGAGCCCGAGTGTGGGTCCGACGTTGCCGCGATCAAGACCCGGGCGACACCCGACGGCGACGAGTTCGTGCTCGACGGCCAGAAGATGTGGCTGACCAATGGCGCACGGGCCGGTGTCGTCGCCACGCTCGTCCGCGACGAGCTCGGCGCCGACTCCGTGTACCGGAACATGACGACGTTCCTGATCGAGAAGGAGCCGGGCTTCGGCGAGACGCGTCCCGGCCTGACGATCCCCGGAAAGATCGACAAGATGGGCTACAAGGGCGTCGAGACCACCGAGATGGTGCTCGATTCGGTGCGGGTGCCGGCGGACTCCGTACTGGGGGGTACGGAAGGACGCGGCCGCGGTTTCTATCAGATGATGGACGGCGTCGAGGTCGGCCGGGTGAACGTGGCCGCGAGGGCGTGCGGCGTCTCGATCCGGGCGTTCGAGCTCGCGGTCGCGTACGCCCAGCAGCGCAGGACGTTCGGCAAGCAGATCGCCGACCATCAGGCCATCGCGTTCAAGCTCGCCGAGATGGCGACGAAGGTTGAGGCATCGCACCTGATGATGGTCAACGCTGCGCGTCTCAAGGACGCCGGCGAGCGCAATGACGTCGAGGCAGGCATGGCCAAGCTGCTCGCGTCGGAATACTGCGCCGAGGTGACTCAGGAGTCGTTCCGGATTCACGGCGGGTACGGCTACTCGAAGGAGTACGAGATCGAGCGGCTCATGCGCGAGGCGCCGTTCCTACTCATCGGCGAGGGCACGTCTGAGATCCAGAAGACGATCATCAGCCGCGGCCTGTTGCGCGAGTACCGGGCCGGCTGACCCTTCGCTTGCCGTGCGGGGATGTGGTCGTTTGTCATACTTCGGGCATGCGACTGTGCAGCATCCTGTTCGCCGCGCTGCTGACGCTGGTCGCGTGCTCGTCGGCGACGTCCGGGCACGGCGCGCTCAGCTCGCCCGGTTCGCCGCCCGCGTCGTCCACGACGAGCCGCGCGGCCACGCTCGACTGCCCGGCGGCGGCCGTCACGAGCAAGGGCGCGCCGTTCTGCTACCTGCGCCCGGCCGGCTTCACCGACAACTCGTCGCTGAGGAGCTACGGCGGCAAGTGGGCCTACAAGACCCTGGTCTCGACCGCGAGATACGACCTGGTCGAGGTGCTGGCCAGCCGGCTGTCGTTCGACTCCGATACCTACAGCGACGCGCAGTTGGCCGCCTACGCCGACCGGCTGCGGTTCCACCCCGGCGACAGCGGCCTGCTCAACGTGCGCGACCTGACGCCGACCCGCGTCGCGGACACCCGTGCGTACCAGCAGACGGCGACCACACCGCTCGGCGCTCACGTGCGCGCGATCTACGCGTTCCGTGGGACGAGCGTGGTCTACATCCAATGCGAGCGCCGCGACCAACCGTCGAAGGCCGACGCGGGATGTGACGCCGTGCTCGCAAACATCCAGATCATCAGCCTCGGCTGAGCGCGGGATCCTCCACGAGCAGCTGCTTGGCCGCGGCGAGCGGATCGGCTGCTTGGCGAAGGAGCGATGCCGCGACCCAGGCATGCGCCCGTGCCGCCGCGACGATCAGGTAGTTGCCGACCAGCACCAGCAGCACCGCTCCGATGCCCGCTGCGAGCAGGGCCGAACGCACGTCGTCGACGAAGAATCCCCAGCTGCCGCCGCCGTTCGGGCCGTTCGGGAAGTTGCCGAAGTCGACGCCGTGGGCATGCGTGCCGTTGTCGAATGTCTGTGGCACGTAGCGGTACCACACCGGGAGCGTGATCATCGTCGCGAAGGCCAGCCAGATCGCGGTGGCCACCGTGTCCATCACGAACAGCGGGACCCAAAGCGCGACGAGCAGCACGGCGTCGCGGGTCGTGGCCGGGTCGCGCAGCCGCTCGCGCAGTCCCGCGCGCAGGCCGGCTGGCTGGACGGGACGGTACGGCCGGGGGATCGCGGCGACGCCAACCATCCGGAGGCGCGCGCGCTCGCGATCCGCGAGCAGCCGGACGGTCGCCAGCGCGGCGGCCAGCACCGGCAGGCCCAGCCACGTGATGCTCAGCGTCAGGCCCGCGAGGAGTGCGGCGAAGGCCACCGCGAACGACAGTGAGCCGACGAGCAGGAACGTCACCAGGTAGCACAGCGCCGTCCACGGCGCGGGCGAGAACAGCAACGCGATCGGGTTGCGAAACCGCAGCCGCGAAGGAGTCACGACACGTCCCTGAGCAACTTCTCGATGGCGGCGAGTCGCATGTCGAAGCTCGTCAACTGGGCGCGGATGTCGGTCTGCGCCGTGGCGGCCTCCTCGGCCAGCCTGCGGTATCCGGCCAGCGCGACTGCGTCGGCGCGATGGCGTTGCAAGCGGTGGTAGGAGACCGTGATCGCCGCGATGCCACCGATCACGATGAGGACGATGCTGATCGCTATGACCGCGCCAGTCATGACGGAGTTCCTTCCATTGGGTGCTCTCCTGCCGCCCGGACAGCGGCGCGGACGGTGTCGAGCGTGATGTGCACGTCGAAGTCAGTGAGTTCGTAGTACTTCATGGCCCTGCCTCCCTCGGCGAGTTCGAGCGTGCCGGTGACCAAGCCGGCTCGCTCCAGCCGGTCCAGATGCAGGTAGAGCAGCGGCCGCGACAGCCCGAGCCGGCGAGCCAGCTCGCTGACGTGCACCCGCCCGCCGGCGAGCGCATCGATCACCCGCAGCCGTTGCGGGTGGCCCACCGCGCTCAGCAGCGTCAGCAGCTCGTCGCTGTTCAGGGCATCCTCCCTTACACCTGTAAGAGAAGACTGACATATGACGGTTCAACGCTGCAAGTCTGAAAGGATCACCCATGGCCCGGATCGCGGTGCTCGGCAGCGCGAACATGGATCTGGTCGTCACGGTCGACCGCGCGCCCGGGCGCGGTGAGACCGTCCACGGGTCGGCGTTCCACACCGTGCCGGGCGGCAAGGGCGCCAACCAGGCGCTTGCGGCTGCGCGCGCCGGGGGCACCGTTAGCTTCGCCGGTGCGGTCGGCGCCGACGCTCACGGCGCGCAGATCCGTTCGCTGCTCGCGGGCGAAGGCGTCGACGTCTCGGGCCTGGCCACGGCCGCGGACGCGACGGGCACGGCGCACATCACGGTCGACGCCTCGGGCGCGAACTCGATCGTCGTCGTCCCGGGCGCCAACGCGACCGTCCGGTCATTGACGGACGCGCACCGGTCGGCGATCGCGCACGCGGACGTCCTGCTGCTCCAGCTCGAACTGCCGATGGCGGCTGTGGTCGAGGCGGCGCGGCTCGCCCGGTCGTCCGGCGTGGCCACGCTGCTCACGCCGTCGCCCGTTGTGGCATTGCCCGACGCCCTGCTCGACGCGACCGACCTGATCGTGGCGAACGAGCACGAGGTCGTGGCGCTGGCGGGCGGCGTCGAGCCGATCGCGGCCGCGCATCTCCTCGCGCGTGCGGGTCGGGACGTGCTGGTCACGCTCGGCGCGGCTGGCGTCGTCTATGTGCAGGCGGGTGCGCCCGCGCTGAGCGTGCCCGCGTTCCCCGTCGATGTCGTCGACACGACCGCGGCGGGCGACACGTTCGTGGGCGCATTCGCGGTCGCCCGCGCGGACGGCGCGGATCTGGCCGATGCTTTGCGCTGGGCAAGTGCGGCAGCGGCGCTCGCCGTGCAACGACTCGGCGCGTCGGCCTCGATGCCGCGCCGCACCGAGATCGAGGCTTTCCTGTCAGGACGCTAGCCGCGCTGCAGTCATCCGCACTGCCGCGATGCCGAGCACGCCGCCGGCGCAGGTGAACAGCGGCAGCAGCCAGAGGGCGAACGGCACGCTCGTTCCCTGCGCGATGAGGCCTATCGCCGTCGGGCCGACGAGAAAGCCGGTGTAGCCGAGCGTCGAGACGGTGGCGATCGCCGGCCCCGGTGCCGCGCCGTCGGCTGCCGTGCTGAACACGATCGGCACCATCACCGACAGGCCGACGCCGAGCAGCCCGAACCCGATGACGGCGCCGACGAGACCGCCAGGGGCAAGTCCCGCCGCGAGGCCGGCGGCGCCGATCGCGGTGAGGACCGCGATCGAGCGAGCGCGTCCGAGCCGGTGGACGACCCGGTCGCCGACGAGCCTCCCCGCGGTCATCGTCAGGCTGAACGCCGCGAACGCGAGGCCGACCTGACTGGGACGAGCGTGCAGGTTCTCGCGCAGCAGCACGCCGCTCCAGTCGGCGACGGCCCCCTCGCTGGTCAGCGAGAACAGGGCAGCGAAGCCGAGCAGGAGCAACCGCAGATCAGGCATTCGGCGCGACCCCGGGGATGGCGCCGCAGCGTGGTGCGGCGGATCGGGCAGGTACGCGCGCCCCGCGAGCAGGACGCCCAGCAGGACCAGCCCGCCGAGCGCAGCCTGCTGCGGCGCGATGGAGATGCCGAGCCCTACGCAGGCGCCGCCGACGACAGCGCCGGCGAGCGCGCCGATGCTCCACGCGGCGTGGAATCCGGACAGCACCGGGCGGCCGTACGCGTGCTCGACCGTGACGCCCTGCGCGTTCATCACCACGTCCAGGCCGCCGATCGACGTCCCCCAGACGAGCAGCGTCAACCACAGCACCGGCATGTTGTCGGCAATGCCGGGCAGCCACGCGAACGCACAGAACCCGAGCAGGGCCGCCCGGGTGACCGTCGCGCTGCCATACCGGGCACTAGCGCGGCCGTAGAGGTTCATCGACAGCACCGCGCCGAGTGCTGGCGCCAGCAGCGCGAGCCCGAGGGCGGCCGAGGACAGGTGCAGGTGGTGCTTCACGTCCGGGATGTGCGGCACCCACGACCCGAACATGAACCCGTTGGCGGCGAACGTGATCGCGACCGCGGCCCGGGCGCGACGAGGTTTCGTCGCGGTCACGGTCACGCTCTCACCATGCACGATGCCGCCGACGCGGCGCGAGCGGGTTACCGGACCGCTCGTCGGTACCGCAGGTCGCGGATCGGTGCGCCGCCTACGACGTCGTCCTTGGTCGCGCCGTCGCGGAGCCAGCCGGCCGCTTCGTAGAACGCGATCGCCCGGACGTTCGTGTCGAGCACCCACAGGCTGGCCGCCGAGAACCCGGCGTCACTCATGGTCTGAATGCTGGCAGCCATCAGGCTGCGCCCGATTCCCTGACGCCACGCGTCCGGTGCCACGTAGAACGAGGTGATCTCGCCAACCGCCGCCGGGTCCTGGTCGGGATCGCGAGTGGGGCGCAGGTCGGCGAATCCGAGCAGATCGCCGGCGTCCTCCGCGACGAGCGTGCCTGACGTGGGCCAATCAGCCTGCTCCACGGTGGCCGTCCAGCGGGGTATCCGCTGCGCAGGGTCCAGCGCGTCCAGCAGGCTCTGCGGCAGCAGCCCGCGATAGCCGTCCTGCCAGCCCCCGACGTGGACATCAGCGATTCGCGGCGCGTCAACTATCTCCGCACGACGGATCCGCACCCCACCATCATCCTGGTTAGCTGGACCGCTTGACCGTTCGGCGCCGAGTGATGCGTGCCTCCATACCGTCCAGCACGGTTTGCAGCCCGAAGCGGAACTCCACTTCGGCGAAGTCGCCTTCGTCGTGCAACGATCCGGACACGAGCGCGGCGTGTACGCCCGGGAAGGCGTCCTCGTCGATCATCGCTGTCGACGCACCAACCGGGCGGGTTCCTGATCGCCGCCGCCGGGTTCCTCGTGCTGACGCGACTGAGTCCCACCGCGCCGCTCGCTGTCGCGATCGTCGGCTCCGGCCTGCTTGCTTTCGGGCTGGTCATGATCCTGACCCTGGTGGCGGACCTCGTCGTCGGGACGGTTGCCCCCGAACGGGCAGGCGCGGCGTCCGCACTGATGGAGACGTGCAGCGAATTCGGCGGCGCGCTCGGTATCGCCGTCCTCGGTAGCATCGGTGCCGCCGTCTACGCAAGCCGGATCAGCGCGCACCTGCCGGACGGGCTGTCCGGCGAGGACGCGCACGGCGCACGCCAGGGCCTCGCCGGGGCCGTGGCCACCAGCACCCACCTGCCCGGGCAGGTCTCTCACGCGCTGCTCTCCACAGCGCGGGGGGGTTGACCGACGGCTTGAACGTTGTCGCCTGGGTCGGGGCTGTCCTGCCAGTCGCGGCGGCGGCAACGACCGTGGCACTGCTCCGCCGTGCGGACTGAGCGTGGTCGGCTCCCTGGCACCCGGCGAAGATATCCACACCGTGTGGTCAGATGATATCTCCTGGTAAGAGATGACAAGTAGGCTCTCTGCGACTTCTTTGCATGAATGGGGCCAACTGGATGAGCTCGGCACCGTCGATCGTCGAGGGCGAGGTTCGCGAACTCGTCCGCCGGCGTGGCATCGATCCGGTCGCCGAACCTGACGTGGTGCGCCGGCTGATCGACGATGTGATCGGTGAGTACCTCGATCGCGCGGTGACGTCGTCGTTGCCGCCGCTCGGCGATCCGACACACGTGTCGCGTGCCGTGCTCGACGCGGTCGCCGGGTTCGGTCCGCTGCAACCGTTCCTCGACGACCGGACGATCGAGGAGATCTGGATCAACGAGCCCGGCCGCGTGTTCGTCGCGCGCCGGGGCCGCTCGGAGCTCACCACGCTGATCCTCACCGCCGGCCAGGTGGCCGAGCTCGTCGAGCGGATGCTGCGGACGTCCGGCCGGCGCATCGATCTCTCGACGCCTTTCGTCGACGCGATGTTGCCGGACGGTTCGCGGCTGCACGTCGTCATCCCGCAGATCACCCGCGAGCACATGGCAGTCAACATCCGCAAGTTCGTCCTGGGCCTGCATTCCCTGGACGAGCTGATGGCCGCCGGCTCGCTGACCGAGCAGGCCACCCGCTTCCTCGAGGCAAGTGTGGCGGCGGGCCTGAACATCCTCGTGTCCGGCGGAACCCAGGTGGGCAAGCCGACTGTCTAATTACGCCGCCTCTTGTTCGTCGTCCCGGCCGGCCCGTGTACGTGGAGGACGTCGAGGGCGCCGACGCGCGTGCGTCCTGGACCTGGTGCCGCTGGCCCTGGGCGACGACGCCGCGCAGGCCGTGGCGGCCCTGTACGCGACGTACAGGCAACCAGGAAATGTCAGGCCTCGTGTGGCCGGCGCGCTAGACTCCCACGGCATGGGAAGCGGGACGCGCCCGAAGACGCGCCCCGCCTGGAGCACCGAGTAGCGCTTCATCCCTTCATGAGGGGGAGCAGCGTAGAAGCGCTACCCAGCCCCCACCTCCGATGGCGTCGGAGGTGGAGCTTGCGCGAACGGCCTCGCTGATGCGGGGCCGTCCGAGTCTTGAGTGCTGGCGCCAGGCTTAAGCCGCCAGACGCCTCGGCCAACGTTCTCGGCGTCGCCGCGTCGACGCAGGTAGGTGACCGCCGAGCGGACCTGCTCACCGTTCAGGTCATGTCCCTGTTCACCGGCAATTCGCTGAACGTCGTGAATGTCAATGCCGTCAGGGTGAGCCCGCATGATCTCCTCGACCATTGCCGTGACGCCGGTTGCCGGCGATCCCTTACGGATTCGTGGCAACGGACCGAAGGTCATTGCGGGCGGTTCGGCCGGTGAGGCGTCAGCTTCTTGCTCTAGGAGCGCGATGAAAGCCGCTGCACCGGAGCGCCGCTTTTCAGCCTCAGCCAGCCGCTGGCCAGCGGCTTCGTACTCGGCCCGCGCATGGGTGACGTCATCGTCCAGGCGGCTAAGCCGCTGCCGAAGGTCGTCCAAGGAGTACGTCACGGTGAGCACTCTACGGGTAGGTGAGCGGTTCCACAAACTTCATTCCCCGCGTGTTTCCTTCAAATTCCACGCCGTCACGGAGACAGCCTCCGCGTTCCATTCCACGTCACTTGTGTCAGCGCGGAGGACTCGGATCGATTGAAGATCACGTGCAGTCTTTAGGTGTCGGGACATGATACATTCGATAACACCTAAAGAAAGGAGGTGAATCAATGACGACAATGGAGGTCGAGGACTGGATCACCGTGTTCCAGGGAGCCGCGGACGCGCTGCGCGAGCGGCACGCGCCCGTGGAGGTGGCCGTGCGGTCACCAGATGCCCTGGTTGCCGTACTCCAGGGGATCGGCCGGATCAACCGCGTCGAGAAGCGCGGGGCGACACAGGTCGAGGCGAGCGAGATCGCCAAGAGCGCTGGGTACGACGCACGGGGACTCGCGGGCCTCTACACGAAAATCGCCGGCTACCTGCGACTGGACGACGCCCACACCCGCTGGGTGACCGATTATGGCTGGGAGTTCTTGAAGGAGCACGGCAGGTCCGTCTGAGCCGCAATCGACAATGCCCCGCCCGGCTCACGCATGACCGGGCGGGGCATCTCCGCGCAGGCGATGTCTTCGGCGGGAAAGGAGTTCGCCTCGATCGCCTTGGCTGCCGGTGCGCGACCTTGAGCACGTCGCGTCCGGCCGGCGTTGACGCGGCGTCAGGCCGCGTTGCGGCGTGCCGGCTTGGCCGTCTCGGCGACGCGCAGGTCATGCCTGAGGCAGATCGGCCCGCAGTGCCGTTCCCTGCTGGCCGGCGCATGGAGAGGCCGGCCGCACCGTCTACAAAGGACCGTCCGTCGGCGGACGGTCGTGGCGGCGGTCATGACAGAGCGACCTTGACGACGCCGAGCGGCCGGTAGGCGAGCAGGTTGTACCGCGCTTCGCAGCGCGCGATGAGCTGGTTCTTGGCGAACGAGTCGCCGGTGTCGGACCAGTCGACGCGCACCCCCTGGGTGTCGATGCCGAGCGAGACCGCGTCGGTGGCGACGAGCCATCCGGTGCCGGGCGCCTGGCTGATCACCGGCACGACCGGGAAGCCCCACAGTCGCCGGCTGGCCTGCTCGATCGGCACGGCCGCGCCGGCCTCGGTGAGCACGAACTGCCCGGCGCTGATCGTCTGGGTCTCGATCGCCTCCCAGTCCTCGGGAGCGACCAGCCAGAACGCGCCGGCCGCCTCGCCGTGCCCGGTCTGGAGCTTCGTCACCGCCGAGCGCGCGGTGTGGATCAGGTCGGTGCCGACCAGCGCCTGGCTCTGGACGCCGGACAGGTGCGCCAGGCCGGTGAAGGACTCGCCGGTCCCGTCCCCGCCGAGCACCTCGGCCTCCACGCCGAGGCTCAGCCCGTAGAGCAACTCGTTGGCGAGGAACGTGCGCAGCGACGGGGCGTCTTCGAGCCAGAATCGGTCGACCGGCTCGGACAGGTGCGCCACCACCCGCAGGCGGTCCTCGACGCGGGTCAGCCCGTAGGTCGAGGTCGGCTTGGTGCCGCCCGTCGCGACCGCAGCGGCGGCGTTCGACCTGGTGGTCTGCTTGAGGTAGGCGTAGTTCGGCATGACCGGCGCGACGGGCAGCACGTCGAAGATCGACGCGGCGGGCTGGCCCTGGGCGACTGGGCTGCTCGGTGTCAGCGGCACGTCGGTGACCGCTGTGCCGGCCGGCGCCAGCGCCTTGCCGTTCACGCCGATCTTGGATTGCAGGCTGGCGGCGATGGACTTGCGCCCGTCGTGGCCGAGGTTGAGGTAGCGCGCCACGCTCGGCACGCCGAGCCCGCCGTCCTCGGTCGGCACGAAGCCCGGCGAGGCACCGGAGAGCCGGCGCAACGTCTCGGACGAGTCGTCGGCGGCCTTGATCTTCAGGTCGAGCGCGTCGACCTCGGCCAGGTGGCCGTTGACGGTGGCTACCTCGCCGGCTTCGAGCGTGAGTCGGCCTTCGGCCTTGGCGGTATTGACGATCCGGTTCGCCGCGTCGATGGCGGCCTTGCGTTGGTCGAGTAGAGACAGTGCAGGCATGAGGAAGTCCTTGCGGCACAGGCCATTCGCGGCGCTGAGGCACGCGCTGGCACACGAGTGGGGGACTACCGGCACCCGGAGGAGCGCATGGCCCTTGCGGACGGCTCGCTCACGTCAACGGGACGCTGCCGGTGCCTGACCTCGCCGGACGTCGTTGCTCGCTCGGGCCTGCTCCTTGACCTTGCCCCCGAAGGGGTCCTCGGCCTTGGCCTCGCCGTCATGCCGCGACGCTGGGACAACGATCTGACGCCAAGATCATATCGCGGTCCGTCCACAAAGGACTGTGGCTACCGGCCGGCGTTCCTCAACGCGGCGATCAGGTCGGCCGTCGACCACGACCAGGACTCCAGAGTCAGAGCACCATCGGCGCGGCCGGCCCGGCCGTCCTGGTGCGCGTGGCGGGATTGCTCGCTCGCAGCGTGGACATGGCGTCATGCCGGCCATGATGCGCGATTTCGGACCGACAAGATCGCGAAACCTTGCCGTGTATGAGCGCGGCTACCGGCGGACAGGCCCGGCCAGGGCGATCTTGCGATCGGAACGCCCCACTGCGAGCGCGTCGTGGACTCCCGGCTGGACGGGCTCAGGTGCGCTCCCGCCCTGCCGAATGTGCATAAGGGACGTCTGCCCACCATCGAGGAGAACGGAACTATGACCGCACCCAGGCCGAAAGGCAACCGCGTACCACGAGCGGCACAACCGCCACCCCCACCGCCATATGTCGAGCCGTACGAGCCCAAGCCCGACCTGTCTCGCCGGTTCATCGTCTACTCGGTGCTGATCGTCGCCGTCATCGTGTTCGGCGTGATCGCCGTGGTCTCGTCCAACAACCGCGAACGGAACGACAACCAGCAGTACGAGAAGACGTGGTGCCAGACCTACGGCAACTGCTGACCATCACGGAGTGCTGGCGGTTCGGAATAGACCATCCACGACCGTCCACAGTGGACAGACCTCAGAGGTTGTCGTTGTGCTCGGGGCAGCCGGGCTCGTGGTGGTACTCGACGCCGATCGGGAGCCGGCCGCCGAGCCAGACCACGTCGGCTCTGCCCGCGCAGTGGCGGCATCGCCAGGTCGTCGCGAGCGCGACCATCTCGATGTCGGCCAGCACGCGCTCGGGGTCGTCCTCGGGCAGCGGCTCCCTGCCGGTCATGGCCAGCGCCTCAACAGACGGGCGGCCCGGTGACGAGTGCACAACCACCTGACCTCGGCCGGGTCGCGCGTCGAGGCGCACTGCGCGCACAAGACGTCCACGGCCGGCCAGGTCACGGCGTGCGTGGCGTCCTTGCCGATCCGGCGCGAGCAGGACGAGCAGGTGAACGCCGGAGCGGACGTCATGGGCGTGCTCACACGAACTCCGGTCCGGGATGGCGCTGGCAACGCCAGGCCGCCTCGGTCTCGAAGTACAGGAGGTCGTCGGTCGTCCCGCACTCGATGCAGGCGGCCTTGTCCTCGACCTCGCCGTCTTGGCGATCCGGCGAGGTCGAACCGTGCGAGTTCGCCTCTGAGTTCGCCGCCCCATCTAGAGGCGAACTGGCGAGGTGCCCAGCCTGCTCGCCGGCGAACTGACCGCGAGGTCCCGCGAACCCGCGAACTGACGGGTTGAGGAAGTGCAGTTTCGCGTTGCGTTCGCCGTCCTGGACGAGAATCTTGCCGGCGAGAACGCCGTCCTTGAGCGCGTCTCGCCTCGTGTCACGAGGATGCCTGCGCAGCTCGGGCGCATTCTCGATCTTGTTCGCGGACAGCGGCTCGTCCTGGTCCGTCAGGTAGCTGATGAGGTCGGCCAGCGCAGCGTCGCGCTTCACGTCACGGCGCGACCCTCCTGCCACCGTCAGCCGTCGCGTGACCGGGTCGAAGGCCAGCAAGGTCTCGCCGAGGTCGACGTCGCGCCCGTACGCGGTCAGGTAGCGCGGCGCGTTGACGTTGACGTCGACCTCGTTGCCGTCGTCCTTGTCGCGGACGAGGCGCCACAGGGCGTCGGGCCAGTCGAGCAGTCGGGAGTCACCGCGAGCGCGTTCCCCGACATGGCCCATGTGGTGGACGACGATCGTCTCAGCGATGCCGGCCTCGGCGAGCAAGGTGTCGAAGGCGACGAGGAACCTGCCGGCGTCCTTGTCCTCGGACAGGCCGAGTGCGTCGAGCGCCGGCCGCAGGCAGTCCAGGATGAGCACGTCGGCCCGTCCGATCGCCTTCGCCCAGCGCGCCCGCATCGCCTCATCCAGCAGGTCGAAGGTGGACACGCGACCACGTAGGGAGATCAACTCGACGCGGTCGGCGTTGACGATTCCCTGCTCGCGCAACCAGGTCCGCAACATCTTCTCGCTCAACTCGTTGTCGATCAGCACGACGCGACGCGCCTGCCGGACCGCGAACGTGCCCAGGAACATCTCGCCGTCCACCAGGGCGCGGATCAGGTTCGCCACGAGTGTGGTCTTGCCGGCCTTGTGCTGCGCGGCCAGCAGGACACGCGCCTCGGCCGGCATGAGCGTCTGCACGCGGTAGGCAACGACGGGGTCTGGCTGGGCCAGGAACAGGTCGAGTCGCCACGGCGACGGCAAGCTGAGGACGTCGGCCTTCTCGGCGCTCACGAGCGATCTCGCGGCCTCGCGGACGCGGAGCTTCTCGGCCTCGACGTAGACGGCTTGCGTGTGCGGGTCGGCGTCGGCCGGGACGGCATAGTCGAGACCGGATTGCCCTGCCGGGTAACGGGAATAGACGTCGGCGAGAAGGGCCTCGGCCTCCGGCCACGGCATCGCCTCGACGCAGTCCGGCGGCTGCTCGCAACGCCGCCAAGCGACCCCGAGCAGGATGCGAGCCTCGGCCCACGGCACCTTGCGCCCGCGCAGGGAGCCGGCGTAGCGCATCAGCACGTCGTGCCGTTCACCGGGCGCATCGTGGTGCGGCCCACGAATCACGTCCGGTACGGCATCCAGTCCGCCAATCGGCGGAGGCGGCGCCATCGCGATAGACGACGGGGCCGGCGTCGACTTCGGGACGAGCAGCGCGTTGATCAGCCAGTCCGGGCAGGGAGCGAGCGGCATCTCGTTCGCGGCGTAGATCGCGCCGGACTCGTGCGTCGAGCCGGCGGCGACGACGTACCCGCCATTGCCCCGCACGTCGCAGCCGAACTCCTCTTTGAGCGCCCGGGAGTTGCCCAACTCGACGCCGGCTGGCGCGGCGAAGTAGAAGTGCCTTCCGCCACCAGGACGTCCGGTCGTCACGGTGTACGTCACCGGCGCGCTCTGGCCGATGCTGGCGGCGAACTTGCCGAAGCCGTCAGGGGAATCCTCGTCAACTACCAGCAGGCCCGACTCGCCGCAGGCGATGCCGACGTTGAACGCCCTGCCCGCCCACTCGACGACGATCTTCTCGGCGTCGGTCGTGGCCCACTCGCGCCACCTGACCATCGGCTCCTTGCCGCGCTCGGCGACCGGGAAGACGCGCCAGCCGTGCCGAGCGAGAGCGAGCGCCGCGTCGAGGCTCATCGCGTGTCCGCCAGTCCCATACGCGCCGGTACGGTCGCCGGGCTATGCTCGGCCTCAGCCTTTCCTTGAGGCGACGTGTGCAGACGAGCCGGGTGCCGAGCAGGTGCCCGGCCTCGTCGTGTCATGAGGCTTTCCCGAACAGGACGGCCGAGACTCGCCGAGCGGTATCCGCGCTCATGGGCGGCATGGACTCGCGCGTGGAGCGCAGCCACTCGTCTATGTCGGCGCCGAGGTCGGACGGGCGCGGATCGTCGTGGACGGCCAGGTCGGGGTCGTCCTCGTCGAAGAAGTCGGCAACTGAGCAGCTCAATACGCGGGCCATCGCGCCGAGCGTGGTCAGGCTCGGGCGAACCTCGCCCCGGTCGATCTTGACGATCGTGGTGAAGGACTTGCCGATCGCTACGGCGAACGCCTCTCGGCTGAATCCCTGTTGCTCGCGCAGCGCGCGAGCGCGAGCGGCCTGGAAGATGGGCACGACGGACGTACTCCTCGCGTGGACACCTCTCTGGGATGGGTTGGTGTTCTCCGAATGCGGCAGGTTCCGGGGAAGCCCGGCCTATGCCGCTGCGAGGAGGAACGAGCGCGACGGTAATACCGCCAGTCCAGGGGAGCAACGTCAACAGCGGCAGATGACGCACATGGCTGACATGCGTCAGTAGTGACTGGTGTGACTGGCGATTAGAAGATCACCTTGTCGTCGCGGTCGAAGGCGTGCACGTTGTGCATCGTGGCGTAGCGCGAGCCTTGCTTGCCCGGCCCGACCTCGATGCGGCTGACGTTCTCCTTGATCACGGTGCGCTTGCCGGCGACGTCCAGCGCGGCCCACGCGGCCGGGATGTCACCGCTGCGCACGAGTGCCAGCGTGGCGGGCGTGCCCGCGTCAGCAACGATCCTGGAATCGGCGGCGGCGAGCTTGGCGCGCAACCCGCGCAACAGTCCGGCCAGGTCGGCCGGCTCGAAGTCGGCGGCCTGCGCCTGGTACGCCTCGATCTTGCCGCGCAGCGACGCGGCCTCGGTCACGGCCTTGGCGACGCTCTTGTTGGCCGGCTTGACGGGCCGGGTGATCTTGCCGGCGTTGGCGACGAGGTACTCCACCAACTTCTCGCTGATCGCCGCGTCGAGCTTGGCGCGTCGGCGCGACACGTGCTGGCGCGTCCCGTCAGTCGGGTCGGGTAGCACGCGGCCCGACCGGCAGCGGTACTCCTGCCCCTGCTCGCCGCGCGACTTCGAACTGGCCATCATCGGCCCGCCGCAGGTGCCGCAGCGCAAGATGCCCGACAGCAGATGCACGGCCGGCCGACCAACCGTGGTTCGCCGCGACGGGTGTTCCAGCAGCGCCTTCACTGCGACGAACGTCTCCTCATCAACGATGGCGGGGAAGGCGTCGGCGCTCTCCTTGCCGTTCGCGTCCTTGGCGGTCATGCGCCCGACGATCTTGCCCTTGTAGGTCGCGATCCCGGCGTTCATCGGCCGGAGCAGAATCTGCCGGACGACCTGCGGCGTGAGCGGGCCACCCTGCACGCCGGTCAGCCCTCGGGCGCGCCAATCGCGCACCACCGAGTTCAGCGAGTCGCCGTTGGCAATGGCCTCGTACCCGGAGGCGATGGCGTCGGCCTCCTCGGGCACCAGCACCAGCGGCCCGGACGGGCGCTCGACCTCGGTGACGTTGCCGGCCTCGTCCATCGTGCGTTGCGTGCGGGTGTCGGTCTGGGTGAAGCCGAACCGGCGCGTGCCGCCGCCGAACCTGCCCTTGTTCGCTCGGTCCTCGGCTGCCAGCACCACGCGCTCCTTCTTCCGTCGGGATTCATGCCCGCTCACCGCGCCACGAATCTCGGCGGAGAGTTGGCCTTCAGACTGCGACAGGTCCAGGTCGCTCGACTCGGCGCATCGGATGACGATCTTGCGCGGGCCGAAGGCGCGCGACAGCCTCGGCACCTCGTCCACGCCCCGGTAGACCCGGTCGTCGGTCAGCGCCCACACCGCGCCCACGGTGTCGAGCTTCGCGTCGGCGAGCAGCCGCTCGTACTCCTTGCGGACGACGTTGGGCTTCGACGCGCTCTTGTCCTTGTCGATGTACCACTCGTCGATGCGCCGGCCGAACGTGGCCGCGTAGGCCTCGACGACGCGAATCTGCCTTTGTACCGAGGCATTCTCCCCGGTCCGGTCATCACTGATGCGGGCGTAGCCGACATCGCGGCGCCCGTCCCTCCCCTGAACTGTCATGTGTCCATATTACGTGACCGGCAAGACCACGATGCTGAACGCCCTGTGCGCGGCCATCCCGGCGCGCGAGCGGGTCGTCACGGTCGAAGAGGTCTTCGAGTTGCAGGTCGCCCTTCCCGACGTCGTGTCAATGCAAACGAGGCAGGCCAATCTCGAGGGCAGTGGCGAGATCCCGCTGCGCCGGCTGGTGAAGGAAGCGCTGCGCATGCGTCCGCAGCGGCTGATCGTCGGCGAGGTTCGCCAAGAGGAGTGCCTCGACCTGCTGATCGCCTTGAACTCCGGGCTGCCCGGCATGTGCACGCTGCACGCCAACTCCGCGCGAGAGGCGCTCGTCAAGATGTGCACGCTGCCGTTGCTGGCGGGCGAGAACGTGTCCGCGGCGTTCGTCGTGCCGACCGTGGCGGCCAGCGTCGACCTCGTCGTGCATCTCGGCTCGGACGCGTCCGGGCATCGCCGCGTCAGCGAGATCGTCGCCGTCCCCGGACGTGTCGAGGGCGACGTCATCGAGACGTCCGACATCTTCGGTTCCCGTGGTGGGCGGCTCGAACGGGCTGATGGCTACCCACCGCACCCCGAGCGGTTCGAGGCAGCCGGCATCGACCTGATCTCTGCGCTCGGTCATCGCGCCGACCGCGGCACGCACCGGATCGGGCCGCATGCGGTGGGGGAGAGTTGACGTGGGCGCGCTGTTGGGGTTGATGTTCGGCACGGGCCTGCTACTCATCTGGCGCAGCGGTGCGCGTGCGCCGCGGCGGCGCAGTCGTGGTGCTCCGGGCTGGGTTTCCCGTAGCGTCGACCTGCTGCGCCAGGCGGGTGTCGACGGCATCGGATCGACGCAACTGCTCGGTGCGCAGGTGCTCTGCTCGCTCGTTGTCGGCGTGCTCGTGCTGGCGCTCACGTCCACTCTCGCGGTTGCCGCGTCCTTCTCCGTGTTCGCGTTCTTCGGGCCGATCATGGTGCTGCGCCGGATGCGCCGCCGTCGGCAGGTCGCGCTGCGCGAGCTGTGGCCCGAGGCCGTCGACAACATGGCTTCGGCGGTCCGCGCGGGGATGTCGTTGCCGGAGGGGTTGTCGGCGCTCGCACTGCGTGGGCCCGAGCCGCTGCGCCCGCAGTTCGCGCGGTTCAGCGCTGCGTATCGGGCGACCGGGCGGTTCGGCGACGTCTGCGAGACGATGCGGGTGGCCCGCGAGGTCGGCGGTAGCGATCTGGGCACCGTCCTGCGCACGCTGTCCGAGCTGCTGCGCTCCGACGCGCGGACCCGCTCGGAGCTCGAGACCAGGCAGGGCTGGGTCGTCAACGCCGCCCGGCTGGCGGTCGCCGCGCCGTGGCTGGTGTTGCTGCTGCTCGGCACGCAGTCGACGACGCTGCGCGCGTACAACTCGACGGGCGGCGTGGTGCTGCTGGCGGTCGGCGCGGCCGTCTGCGTGGTGGCCTACCGGATCATGCTGCGGATCGGCAAGCTGCCCGAGGAACAGCGGGTGCTGCGATGAACCGCACGGTCTTGGGCGCCCTGCTCGGCTTGTTGTTCGCGGCGGGGGTGCTGCTTGCTGTGCGTGCAGCGCCGCCGATGCGGCCGATCCGATTGGCTGATCGGCTGGCCCCGTATCTGGGCGACGCGCCGCCTCCGTCCAAGTTGCTCGCGCGACCGAGCGCGACCTCGACACCGTTCGCCGTGCTTCGCCGCCTGTTCGGGCCGGTGATCGGCGAAGCGGTCGGCTTCCTCGATCGCGTCGTCGGCGGCTCGGTGTCGGTGCGCCGCCGCCTCGGTGGCCTCGGCCACACGACCAGCCTCGACGACTTCCGCGTCGAGCAGGTCGTGTGGGGTGCGCTCGGCATGATTGGTGGTGGCCTGTTCGTCGTGCTGATCGGTGTGCTGCGCGGTGGCGTCGACGTCGTGCTGGCGGGTGGCGCGGCGGTGGTCGGCTTGGTGGGTGGCGTCCTGGCCCGCGACTGGTACCTCACCAGGCAGGTGCAGCAGCGTGAGGCCGCGATGCTGTCGGAGTTTCCCGTCGTGGCCGACCTGCTCGCGTTGTCGGTGGTCGCCGGTGAGGCGCCGCCGGATGCGCTGCTGCGCGTGTGCCGGCTGACCGGTGGCGAGCTGGCTCGCGACCTCGATGCGGCGCTGGCCCGGGCGCGGTCGGGCACTTCGCTGACGGCGGCACTGTCCGACTTGGCCGAGCGCACGACGCTCGAGCCGTTCTCGCGGTTCGTACAGGGACTCGTCGTGGCCATCGAGCGCGGCACTCCGCTGGCCGACGTGCTGCGGGCGCAAGCGGCCGACGTGCGCGAGGTCGGCAAGCGCGCGCTGCTGGAGGCCGGTGGCCGCAAGGAGATCTCGATGATGGTGCCGGTCGTGTTCCTGCTCTTGCCCGTCACCGTCTTGTTCGCGCTCTACCCGGGATTGCTGACGCTCGTCTCGCTGACGAAATGAGGAAGGGAGGGCTCGTGCTGCCCTTGGACATGCTGGCCGCCTGGTTGGCCGGCGCGTGCGCGCGAGTTCGCGGCCGCGACCCGGAGCGCGGCGACGTGCCTGGCTGGGTCATGGTGACGGTGATGACCGCGGGGCTGGTGGTCGTGATCTTCGCCGTCTTCAAAGGCAAGATCACCGACGCGGTCAGTAGCGCGATCGACTCGGTAACCGGCAAGACCAAGTAGCCGGTGCGTGCTCGGCTGAGCGCGGCCGTTCGTCGCGGCGCGGGTGATCGGGGCGCGGCGGTCGTCGAGTTCGTGATGATCGCCGTCTTGCTGATGTTCCTGCTGTTCGCGGTGCTGCAGGTCGCTGTCTACTTCTACGTCCGCAACATCGTGACCGCGAGCGCGACCCGCGGTGCCCGCTACGCGGCGAACGCTGGGATCGCCTACCCGCAAGGCGGGACGCACGCGCGGTCGCTCATCGGCCAAGGGCTCAGCCCGTCGGTGGCCCGTGGCGTGCCGTGTGCCGGCTCGGCGGGTACCGACGCCGCGACCGGACTGCCACTGGCCGTCGTCCGCTGCAAGGGACACGTCAAGTCGATCTTCTTGCCGATCGGCAGATTCGTCACCATCGAGGTGACGTCGCGCGCGTTGAAGGAAGGCCTGCCGTGACGCGGCTCGCCGCGCGCGACGACGGCAACGCGATCATCGAATTCGTGTTCGTCGCGGTCATGATTCTCGTCCCGACGATCTACTTCGTGACCGCGGTGGCGTCGGTCGCGCACAGCCGCACGGCGGTGACCCAGGCCGCGCGTGAGGCCGGCCGCGCCTTCGCCACCGGCGAGTCGACCGCCGACGCCCTGGCCCGTGCCCAGGTGGCCGTGCGGCTCGCCTTCGACGATCAGGGGCTGCCCGACGACGCGCGGCTGCGCTTCGTCCCGGTCGAGGCCCGCTGCGACGGCGTCCCGATCGTCCCGGTGCTTGCGCCGGGCGCGGAGTTCGCCGTGTGCGTGACTCGGCGGGCCGAGCTGCCCGGCGTGCCGACGCTGCTCGCCGGTCGTGGAATCACCGCGGTGGGGCGTTATGTCGTGCACGTTGACGACTTCCGAACTGTGCGGCCGCAGTGATCGACCGTCTCCGTGTCCGTGACGACCGCGGCTCGATCATGCCGTTGATCCTGGGTTGCTGGATGTTGGTGATGCTGATCGTCGCCGGATTCGTGGCCGGCACCGACGCCTTCGACAAGCTCGCCGACCTGCAGGACACATGCGACGGTGCGGCGGCAGCAGCGGCCGCCACGACCGCCGATCTCGACCGAGACATCGGGCTGGACTCGGGGATTTCGCTGCGTTTCGCCGGCGTGCAGGACGCTGTCAGCTCTTACCTGGCTCGCGACGCCTACCGGTCGAGTCTCACCGTCCAGGCAAGGCTGTCCGCCGACGCGCGAACCCTGACCCTGGCATGCTCGCAAACTTCGTCCGTCGCGTTCGGCTGGCTGTTCGCGCGCGATCATGTGACCCACCGAGTGACGTCCTCGGCGCGCGCGCCGGTGCGCGGATAGTGCGCTATCCACAGGCCTGGTTCGGGTTCTGCGCGCGGTGTGTCGTGATTGCTACTCTCTGCCACGTGCGGGTGCGATTCGGGTGGTTGCTGCGTCTTTTCATTGTCGGGTGTGCGCTGGCTGCCTGCACGAGGACTGCGAGCGGCGCTCACGATCCGAGGTCAAGTGCCCCATCTTCGACGGTGCAGCCCTCGACGTCCACGACGGTCACGCCCACCCCGACCGGCCCGAAGACCACCGGCGCAGGCGTCCGCCCCGGCGAAAAGCCGCCCGTCCTCGACGCAATCGCAAAGGAACACAGCAGCACAGGTGCCCTCGAGTTCGCGGTCTACTACATCAAAGCCTTGGACTGGAGCCTGGCCACCACAGACCCATACCTGCTCAGGCAAATCAGCGCGCCCGGCTGCACGAGTTGCACGGCCAGCATCGAAAGCTTGGACAAGCTGCGGGCAGAAGGCGGCTATCTTCAAAGCGGGCGAACGAGGATGGCTTCATCGCGCCTAGTCAGCGGCAAGGGGGATGTCAAAGCCGATTACATCGTCAAATTCGAACTGACACAGGATCCGGTAGTCGTGGTCCGAGCCAGTGCTACTACCACAGAGGTTCCCAAGGCGACGACGATACCGTCCTACGTTTACGTGTCCTGGGTGCGGGGACGCTGGCTGATTATCGAACGCGAGGGCGTTTGATGACGCGCGCATTACGTGTAGGTTGGCTACTTATCTTGTTCGGCCTCCTTGCGTCTCCAGATGCCGCGATTGCAGCCCCGTTGCCGCTCACCCCGCCGGCAACGAATTCCTCCCAACATGACGCACGGTCACACCAGTGCAGCGGATCCGCTAGCGCTGGGGCCGGAGCTGGAGGCTTCGGCACTGCCGCAACCCAAAAGTGTGGCAACGCTCCTAACGACAATCGGCCGCCAGGAAAACGGGCTCCCTCAGTTGTCTATCGGTCTGTTGATTGTGGTGCGCCGCGAGCGGGTATTCCGGCTGTCGTAAACCACCAGAATTTCTGTAATCTTGTGCGCCGGGATTGAAGACGTGGGCCTATACCGGCGCGGACTGTGCCGCGCGCACAGCTCAGCCTCGGGTGACGCCGTTGTTGGCGCGGCAGGAGATTGAGAAGTTGGTGCCGCATCCGGGGATCGGCGTGGCGCCGCCGGGCGGCAAGACGCTGGTCAATCTGCAGACGGTGTTGTGGGCCGACACACCGGCTGATCGAAGCCTGGGCACGGTGACGCTGCTGGGTACCTACCGTGTTGCGTTGCGGGTGCACGTGCAGCAGGTGACGTGGGCGTTCGGCGACGGGGCCACCGAGGTCGCGGACGGTCCGGGGTTGCCGTACCACAAGGGTGAACATTGCACGACGGTCACCTGCCCGGGCCATTTCGGTCACGTCTATGCCACGACCGGGACGATGACGATCACTGAGCAGGTCACGTGGAGCGGGCAGTACTCGGTCAATGGTGGTGCGTGGCAGGACGTGGCAGGCGCGGTGGACGGTCCGGCGGCTACGACCCAGGTCACGGTGTTGCAGGCTCGCGGCGTCCTCGTCGCCGACCCCACACCCAGCTGAGCGGAGCTGTCGATCTGCCGGCCGCCCGTTCGTCATCCACGTGACGGACGCCGATGGAGGCGACCGCAGAGTCTGGAGGTCATCGTGAGCCACCCTGTTGTGCACGCCGAGATCCGCTCGAGCGACCCCGACGCCACCCGGGCATTCTTCGGTGAGCTGTTCGGCTGGACCTACCCGACCGAGGGCGCATATCCGGGCTACACGTTCGTCGAGACCGGCGTTCCCGGGGCCCTCTACACAGCGATCGGCCCGCTGCAAGACGGCAAGGATCTGGTGACGTTCTTCGTCGGCGTCACCGACATGGACGGCGCGATTGCCGACGCGGTGCGATTGGGCGGCTCGGTCGTGCAGCAGCCACAGAAAGTGCCGGGCGTGACGTTCGCCGTGATCGCCGACCCGCTGGGTCACCAGGTCGGTCTCGCCCGGCAAGACTGATGCAGCCTGGCATCCTTCGTAGCGTCAGCGTGACGGAGGAGGCCCGGCAATGAGCACCGTCTCGGGCTCGGTCGCGGAACTGCTCGCCGGCGCGACCGAGCGCGAGGTCATCGTCGGCGGTGCGGGCAAGTCCGGGGCAGTGCTCGAGCGGTGCCGCGTCCAAGGCAAGCCCTACGTCCTCAAGCACCTGCGCATAACCGACGACTGGACGATGCGGGCGGCTGGCGACCTGGGCGGCGCGCCGCTGACCATGTGGCGGCGCGGCCTGCTCGAACAGGTGCCCGATTGCATCAACCAGCCGATCGTCGGCGTGGCCGTCGAGCCAGGCGGCTGCGCATTGCTCATGCACGACGTGGGCGAGTACCTCGTCGCGGTCGGCGAGGAGCCAGTCCCAGAAGAGCAGCACCTGCGATTCCTCGATCACATGGCCGCGCTGCACGCAGAGTTCTGGAACGGCGGCGCCGAGCTCGAGGTCGTCCCGGTAATGCACCGATACCTGGAACTGTCGCCGTGGACGGCGATCGCCGAGGCGGACATCGGAGCCACGCACCGGGTGCCGCAGCTGATCGGCAAGGGCTGGGAGCTGCTGGCCGACGTGGCCCCAGAAGCGGACGCGGTAGTGACAAGGCTCGCCTGGAACCCGGGGCCGCTCGTCGAGGCGCTCGCGACGACGCCGCAGACGTTCGTGCACGGCAACTGGAAGCTCGACAACCTCGGCACGGACGCGGAGGGCCGCACTGTGCTCCTCGACTGGGAGCTACCCGGACGCGGTGCGCCGCTCAGCGACCTCGCCTGGTACCTGGCGATCAATTGCCGCAGGCTGCCGCAGTCGAAGGAGGCCACCACGAACGCCTACCGGGCCGCGCTCGAGCGGCACGGCATCGACACCGCGCCGTGGTGGGACCGCCAGCTCGCACTGTGCCTGCTCGGCGCGCTCGTCCAGTTCGGTTGGGAGAAAGCCCTCGGCGGCTACGACGACGAGCTCGCGTGGTGGGAGGCGAAGGCCCTCGACGCCGCCCAGCTCCTTGGGTGAGGTCACGGCGAAGGGCGGGGCATCGAGCCGAAGTTTGCCCGATCGGGCAGCGGCCGCTAGCAGCGCCCGAGCGCCGTCCAAACCCCACTCGAATTGAACATGAGACCCGGACCGACCGAATACATCGCTCGCCGCGCCAGTGAGCATTCCGCAACGCAGTGCAACAGCCGGCCCGCCGGCTGAGAAGGCGGCTGAAGATCACGCACGGTTCAAGTGGACAGTCACACAGAGTGTCTGCGAATCTGCCTGAATGGCGCTGAACTCTACGTCCGCGGTCATCCTCGGAGTGCTTCATGACGGTGCCGCGACGGGCGGCGAGATCGTCGCCGCGGCGTCCCGCCGCCTCGCCGTGCAGGGCGGCCTCACGCGCAGCCAGGTCTACCGCGAGCTGCCCGGACTAGCTGACGCCGGATACGTGCGAGCCGGCAAGGAAGGCGCGCGGTCCAGCCACCCGTACACGATCACTGCCGCCGGGCGCCGGGCGTTCGCGCAATGGGTCACCACACTCAACGGCGGCGACTCCGTGCGGAGCCAAGTCGTGCTCCGCCTCGGCTTCGGCGCGCACCTGACGGCCAAGCAGCGCCGGACGATCATCGCGTCCGCGAAAGAGGAGCACCAGGCCGCGCTCGCCGCGCACCGGCGCGAGGCGACGGCCTTGCGCAACGCGGGCGACACCTACGGTGCGGCCGCCGTCGAGTTCGCCGTTGCATACGAACGCTCGCTGATCAAGTGGCTCGACTCGGTCCCGGCGAGCTGACGGGCCGCGGAGCGCCACCGACCGCGTACCGTCATGGAACGTGACAGACGTTCCCGCCGAGCTCAAGGAGCTCTCCAGCACCCTCGCCGGCATCGAGTCGGTCCTCGATCTCGACAAGCTGCGCGGTGAGGTCATCGAGCTGGAGCGGAAGGCGTCCGCGCCAGATCTGTGGGACGACCCGGCGAACGCGCAGAAGGTGACCAGCCGGCTGTCCTACGCGCAGGGCGAGATCCGCCGCGTCGAGGATCTGCGGCGCCGCGTCGACGACGCGCAGGTGCTCTGGGAGCTGGCCGACGAGGCCGACGACGCCCGCGAGAAGACCGAAGCCGAGACCGAGCTTGCCGCGTTGCGCAAATCCATCGACGAGCTCGAGGTGCGAACGCTGCTCTCCGGCGAGTACGACTCACGTGAGGCTCTCGTGACGATCCGCTCGGAGGCAGGCGGTGTCGACGCAGCTGACTGGGCCGAGATGCTGCTGCGCATGTACCTGCGCTGGGCCGAGCGTCACGGCTACCCGACCGAGGTGCTCGACACGTCCTACGCCGAGGAGGCCGGGATCAAGTCGGCCACGTTCCAGGTCAAGGCGCCCTACGCGTACGGCACGCTCTCGATCGAGCAGGGCACGCATCGCCTCGTGCGGATCAGCCCGTTCGACAACCAGGGCCGCAGGCAGACCAGCTTCGCCGGCGTCGAGGTCTTGCCGGTCGTCGAGCAGTCCGACCACATCGAGATACCGGACGACGACATCCGCGTCGACGTCTACCGTTCGAGCGGCCCCGGCGGGCAAGGCGTCAACACGACCGACTCCGCGGTCCGCATCACGCACCTGCCGACGGGAATCGTGGTGAGCTGCCAGAACGAGCGCAGCCAGATCCAGAACCGCGCCAGTGCGATGGCAGTGCTCCAGGCCAAGCTCCTCGAGCGGCGACGCCAGGAGGCACAGGCAAAGATGGACGCCCTCAAGGACAGCGGCAACAGCTGGGGCAACCAGATGCGGAGCTACGTTCTGCACCCATATCAGATGGTTAAGGATCTGCGTACGGAGCACGAAGTCGGCAATCCGCAGGCTGTTCTCGACGGTGACATCGACGACTTCATCGAGGCCGGTATCCGATGGCGCCGTCGCGGCTGAGCGGCTCACTGAGACGGGATGGGTAAACTTCGGCGCCGTGATCCGACTTGACCAGGTAACCAAGATCTACCCGACGGGAACACGTCCGGCGATCGAGGACGTGACGATCGATATCGAAAAGGGCGAGTTCGTTTTCCTGATCGGCGCGTCGGGATCCGGAAAGTCGACGGTGCTGCGTTTGCTGCTTCGTGAGGAGCTGGCAAGCAGGGGCAAGGTGTTCGTCGACGGGCGCAACGTCGGGCGGCTGCGCAGCCGCCGCGTGCCCGAACTTCGCCGCAAGATCGGCTGCGTCTTCCAGGACTTCCGGCTGTTGCCGAAGAAGAGCGTGTACGACAACGTGGCCTTCGCGCTCGAAGTGATCAACAAGTCGCAGCGCACGATCCGCCGCTCGGTGCCAGAGGTGCTCGACCTGGTCGGCCTGGCAGGCAAGGCCAAGCGGCTGCCGGGCGAGCTCTCCGGAGGAGAGCAGCAGCGCGTGGCTATCGCGCGCGCGTTCGTCAACCGGCCGCTCGTTGTGCTTGCCGACGAGCCGACCGGCAATCTCGACCCCGATACCAGCCAGGGCATCATGAGCCTGCTCGAACGCATCAATCGCACTGGGACAACGGTGCTGATGGCAACTCACGACAACAACATTGTCGACGCGATGCGCCGGCGCGTCATCGAGCTCGATGTCGGGCACATCGTCCGCGACCAGTCCCGCGGCGTCTACGGCGTCGGCCGCTGACGATGCAGCGCCCGATCCCCACGAGTTAGGAAGTTATGCGCGCGAGCTTCGTGATGTCCGGCGTTGGGCAGGGCCTGCGCCGGAACCTGTTGATGTCGGTCTCGCTGATCATGATCACGTTCGTCTCGCTGTACTTCCTCGGCGGATCGATGCTGAGCAGCAAGGAGATCGACAAGTTCCGGACGAAGTACGAGGACAAGCTCAACGTCTCGGTGTACCTGTGCGGGCCGACGAAGAGCGACACCTGCAAGCACGCGTTCACGCCCGACGAGAAGGCGCGCTTGCTGAGCAAGCTCCGCGCCGACCCGCAGATCGCAGCGGCGCAGTTCCTCGGCCAGCAACAGATCTACGAGAACAACAAGGACTATCTCGGCGCGAAGGCCAGTTCGTTGCTGCGCGCGTCGGACTTCCCCAACCTGTTCTCGGTCAAGCTGAAGGACCTCAAGCGGGACTATCCCGCGGTGGCGGCGCGGTACGCGAAACAACCGGGCGTCGATCAGATACAGAGCCAGGACGACAGCCTGAAGACGATTCTCGACATCCTCGACTCGTCGCGGGTCGGCGCGCTGGCGTTTGCCTTGCTGGTCCTTGTGGCCGCCGTGCTGCTCATGGTTATCACGATCCAAGTTGCCGCGGCGCAGCGCCGTAACGAGACAAATATCATGCGCCTGGTGGGCGCCTCGAGGTGGATGACCCAGCTTCCGTTCGTCCTCGAGGCGATCATCGCCGCGATCGTCGGCGGGATCCTGACCATTCCGGCCCTGTGGTTCAGCAAGCGCTACGTGCTCAACGGCATCTTTTCCGAGCCGGTGAGCCGCAAGGTACTGCCCGACCTGTCCTTCAGTGACGTGCTCGTCGCGAGCGGCTCGGCGATCGCCGTCGGCGTGGTGCTGTCGATGCTCACCGCGTACGTCACGTTGCGGGCATACGTGCGACTCTGACGGATGGCCACGTCGAGCAACCGCCAGGCCGCCCGCAAGTTCATCGCGCAGAACCGAAAGGCGCGGCACGACTACGCCATCCTCGACACCTTCGAGGCGGGCGTGGTGCTCACCGGCACCGAGGTGAAGTCGCTGCGCCTGGGACGTGCCTCTCTTGTCGACGGGTTCGCCACCATCGACGATGGCGAGGTCTTCCTGCGCAACGTGCACATCCCCGAATACCTCGAGGGCAGCTGGACGAATCACGAGCCGCGGCGCACCCGCAAGCTCCTGCTGCACAAGGCCGAGATCCTGCGACTGATCGGCAAGACGAAGGAGAGCGGCCTGACGCTCGTCCCACTCTCGATGTACTTCGCCGAGGGCAAGGTCAAGGTCGAGATCGCCCTCGCGCGGGGCAAGCGGTCCTACGACAAACGGCAGGATCTGGCACGCCGCGACGCCGACCGCGAGGTGCGCAAGGCGCTCGGTCGCCGTGCCAAGGGCATGGACTGAGCACGGTTTTGGCCGCCAGGTGGCTATTTGATGCTGGGCGGCCAAAAGCGCCGCGTGATCAGCCCTGCTTGCGGGTACGCCTCCGCGCCTCGGCCGCGCGCTGGCGCTCTTCGGCCGCGAGCACGCCGTAGGTGAAGGAGTCCTCGCCGCGCTCCGACGCGTCGGACGCCAGGCGGCGCAGCAGCTCGGCCGCGACCACGCTGTCCTGGAACTCGCCGAGAATCTCCTGCAGCTGCTTGATCTTCTTGGCGATCTTGTCGGCGCGTGGATCGCCGGCCTTGGTCGCCGCCTCAGCCGCGTAACGAACGCGCTTGCCGGCCTTTCGGGCGCGGTGCATCTGCTCGTCGGTGCTCGACTTCTTCGTGGCCATGGCCAGCCGCTTGGCGAGCGTCTTCTCGATCCGGCCGACGGCGTCGTGCAAGGTGCTTGCCGGACGCCCCGCGGCCGCGGTGAACGGTGGGTCGTCGCGCCAGCGGGTTGCTTCGGCCAGCAGGTCCGCGTAGCGCTCGCCAGTCATCGCCTCGAGCAGCTCGGCACGTTTGACCGACAGCTCGTCGGTCAGCTGCTTGTCGATGTGGTCGGCAACCGGGCCGACCACGAGATCGTCGGGTAGCTCGGCGACGGCCGCCGCCAACCGTTCGCGCAGCACCTCGAGATCCCTGACGTCGCCGAGGACGGACGCGTACCACTTGAGCTCGTCCTCGAACGCACTGGCCTGCTCGGCGTCGAAGCATCGCTCGAACGTCCGCAACGTGCTGCGCAGGCGGCGCGACGCGACTCGCGTGTCGTGGATCGACTCGTCGGCATCACGCTGGACGCCGAAGTGCCCGGCCACCAGCGCGTCACACTGCTGGGCGATGTAGTCGACGAGGACAGTACCGGCTGACGTCCGCGGCGTGCCCACGCCCTCGTTGCCGATGCCGACCAGCGCCCGAGCAAGTTTCGAGCGACTCGTGGACGGGCGGGCCGCCGCCTTGCGCAGGGCCCCGCCGACCTTGGCCAGTACGGCGTGCGACCCGGCCGGCCCCAGCTCGATCTCGGCCTCGTGCCAGCGCGGTGCGCGTACCTCGGCGCCCAGCCCGACCGCCCGCACGTCGTCGTGGGCGATCTCGGCGATCAGCTCATCGTCTGCGGAGTGGAGCCAGTAGCGGACGCGGGTGACGTCCAGCCGCACCGACGGCATGAGCGGGTTGTCGCGCAGGAACGGGCGGAGCAAAGCGCGCAACTCGACCGGTGGCTCGTCGCCCACCGGCCAGTGCAATTCGGTGCGTTCGCCGCGTCCCGGGATCTTGAGCTGCCAGCCGGTATCGGCGTCGCCGGCACGGTGGCGGAACGTAAGCCGGTAGCGCAGCAGGTCTTGGTCCTCGGTGTCGTAGTACGTGCTCGACAGGTTGACCGCGTCGGTCGCGACGCTCGCGGCAAACCGTCTCAGGTCGGGCATGACGAAATCGGAGGCAATGTCGTACTTGCTCTCTATCTCCTGCGCGACGGTTGGCTCTCGTGCCACATTGTCAGTTGTACCGGTGCGGGACGCGTTGCCGGTACCCTCGGATGAGTAAGCCATCCAATCCAGGGGGTGAATGGTCTCGACTCCGGACGTCGAGACAGGGGAAGCGGGCCGAGGACCGCGTTGCTGACCTCGTTAAAAAAGCGACGCAAACAAAATAAGCGCCGATTCCAATCGCGCTGAGTTCGCTCTCGCTGCCTAAGCGATAGCGGCTCCGTCAGCCCGGGTTCGTCACCGGCTCGGTTCGCTGGCGTCAGCTAGGTGACTTACCGTCCTCGCCGGTCGCGGGCCTGGACGGGACAACTCACAGCGACTGGGCCCGTCACACCGGCTTGTGTGCAAGACCGGTGGGGCCGAGTAGCGGCAAGGCACACTGCGCCCGGAGAAGCCCTGTTGAGGCGACGGAGGACGCGGGTTCGATTCCCGCCACCTCCACGAACGGTTCGTTGTACGAACCGGTGCCCCTGGTGCCCGAGCCGCTTGCGGCTCGGGCACCGTTACGTCGGGTACCAGGCATGTCAGCCGGGCCTGCCGGTCCGGGACTGTCCGATGATCGGGATAGATGATCAACCGTCGAGACGACGCGGTCCAGATTGCCTGTAGCGGCCACAGCGCGACCCAGGAACCCCAACAGCCCCGGCCGGCCACGGTTCACATACTTCACGTCGCGCTGTCGAGCGCCGACCTGACTGAGATCGAGACCTCGTTCGTTCAGTCGGCACTCTCCGACGGCTGGATCTCCGGCACTGGCCGTTTTGTCAATCGCTCGCCGACCGCGCTCGAGGCGCTGATCCGGCGCCGGGCCAAGGTATCGACGCGCACGACGGTCGTGCTGCAGACGTTCTTCGAGAACCGGGCGCATCCCGTCGTCGGGCCGGACGACACGGAGCCGACCGACAGGCCGTTGCCACCGTAGATTCATCGGTCGTCAAGCGTTTGCGCAGGAAGCATTCTTGTAGGCTCCGGCCATGTCCGCGTTTGCCTCCGTTGCCGCAAATGAGATCACCGCGGCCCAGGTTCACGACACGATCGCCCGGCACATGCTGGCCGACGGATTTGCATTCGTGCTCGATATCGACGCCTCGCGCGGGTCGCAACTCGTCGACGCCCGCACCGGCACGTCCTACCTCGATCTGTTCACTTTTTTCGCGTCCTCTGCGCTGGGTATGAATCATCCGTCGCTCGCCGGTGACGCGGCCTTCCGCGATGAGCTGGCGCGGGTCGCCGTCAACAAGCCGAGCAACTCCGACGTCTACTCCGTGCCGATGGCGCGCTTCGTCGAGACGTTCGTGCGAGTGCTGGGCGATCCGGCGCTGCCGCACCTGTTCTTCATCGAGGGCGGCGGGCTCGCCGTCGAGAACGCGCTGAAGGTCGCCTTCGACTGGAAGAGCCGCTGGAACGAGGCGCACGGCATCGACCCGGCTCTCGGCACGCGGGTGCTGCATCTGCAGAACGCGTTCCACGGACGCACCGGCTACACCATGTCGCTGACCAACACCGACGCGAACAAGGTCGCGCGCTTCCCGAAGTTCGACTGGCCGCGCATCCCGGCGCCGGCGATCAACGGCACGGCCGACGTCGAGGCAGCGGAGTTGGAATCCCTTGCGGCGGCGCGGGCCGCGTTCGAGGCGCACCCGAACGACATCGCCTGCTTCATCGCCGAACCGATCCAGGGCGAGGGCGGCGACAACCACTTCCGTCCCCAGTTCCTGCAGTCGATGCAGGCACTGTGCCGGGAGTTCGACGCGCTGTTCGTCCTGGACGAGGTGCAGACCGGCGTCGGCCTCACCGGTACCGCCTGGGCATACCAGCAACTCGGCGTGCAGCCCGACGTCGTCGCGTTCGGCAAGAAGACCCAGGTGTGCGGCGTGATGGCCGGCCGGCGCGTCGACGAGGTGCCGCAAAACGTCTTCGCCGTCTCGTCACGGATCAACTCGACCTGGGGCGGCAACCTGACCGACATGGTCCGCGCCCGGCGCGTCCTCGAGATCATCGAACGCGACGGCCTGATCGCGCGCGCCGCCGGCCTGGGCGAGCACCTGCTCGGCGGACTGCACGCCCTGGCGGCCGAACACGAGATCGTGCGCGACGTCCGCGGGCGGGGCCTGATGTGCGCCTTCACCTTGCCGAGTGCGGAGTTGCGTGACGCGCTGATCACCGGCCTGCGCGAGGACGAGCAGGTGCTGGTGCTCGGCTGCGGCGCGTCCAGCCTGCGTTTCCGGCCTGCGTTGACGGTGTCGGCCGGCGAGCTGGATCGAGGGCTCGCGGCGATCGGTCGCGTGCTCGACCGGCTGGCCTGACGGCTGTCACGGGTCCAGCGGAGCCGTTTCGCGCGCGACGAACTGCCCGCCGGCGACGACGAGCCGAGTCCCGCGATCGAGGTCGATGTCGCCGTTCGAGTCGAAGCTCCATCGGCCAAGCAGGCCGTCGAAGTCGCACGTGCCCAGCACGGCACGGGTTATCGCCGCGCGATCGCCAGGCCCTGCTTGATCGATGCCCGCAAGAACGGCGCCGACTGCGTCGTATGCCGAGGCTGCATAGCTTTCAGGCGGGTCCTGGTAGCGCTTGACGAACCGCGCACCCGAGCCGGTGAGCAACTCGGGCGCTATGCCGGCGAATGTGATAAGCGTTCCCTCGGCGGATTCGCCAGCGTCCTGGATGAACGCGCGCTCGAACAGCGCATCGGCGCCCATCAAGATGGCGTGCGGCAACACCGGGCGTAGCGCGCGCCACAGGGGACCCGCACCGTTCTGGATGATTCCGCCGTAGAAGACGAGGTCGGGCTGCGCGGACGCGACCGCCGCAGCCGATTCGCGGTACTCAGCGCGTTTGCGCTCGATCTCGAGTGGTGGCATCGGCAATTTGACACCGAGCGCGGCCAGCTCGTCGGCGAACGGCAGTGCGACGCCACGGCCGTACGGTTCGCCGTCGTGCAACACCACCGCCTGCCGAGTGCCGACTTCGCGTGCCCACGCGGCGGCGAACTTCCCCTGCCGATCGTCGCGAACCGCGGTGCGTGCGTAATTGCGCGTCCCGGTCGGGTAGTGCACGTCGGGCTCGCCCGGCTCGAATGCGACGGTCAGGCCTGGATACGTGTTGCACGGCGAGATCATGAGCAACGGGCCGGCCTGGTTGAGGATCGGGATCGAGAAGGGTGCAGCGTCGGCGTCGAGCGTCCCGATGTAGGCGAGCACATCGGGGTCCGCTGCGGCACGTCTGGCATTCACGGCCTCCGCGACCGGATCCCAGGACCCACGCTCTGCTGATCCACCGTCGAGATCCTCATACACGATGGGCAGGCCCGCCACCGTCCAGTTGGCATCGTCGAGTCGCATTCTGATCGCCGCGACGATGCTGTCACTCTGGCCGCGTGAGGATCCGCTCCTCGTGAGGCTTGAGACGATCTTCACGCGATCGGGGGTTGTGGCGGATCGCGGCATGACGATCTCTTTCCCTCGGCGGTCCCTGGCCCTCGGCGGTCGCTGGCCGCGTGAATTCTCGCCCGCACGGGCGACATTGCGCACCATGCGTGTACGCCTAGCCGCACAGCGTCGAGCGTGGTAAGGGTCATGTGCGCGATGGCGAATTGCGAGTCATGCTGGATACGGCTCTGGCCGGATTCCCCCCGATGCCGGTCAGGGCCCTTAGCGCGAACGCCCCGTCCAGCGCATCCGCTGATACCCTCACGGGGTATGAAGGCGACTCCGGGCTATCACGAATCGAAGGACGCCCAGCTCAAGCGGTTGCGTCGGATCGAAGGCCAGGTCCGCGGTCTGCAGCGGCTCGTCGAGAACGACACGTACTGCATCGACGTGCTCACCCAGGTGTCGGCCGCAACCCGCGCGCTCGAGTCGTTCGCGCTCGGCATGCTGGACGAGCATCTCGCGCACTGCGTTGCGGACGCGATCAACCAGGGCGGTGCTGAGGCTGACGCCAAGGTCAACGAGGCGTCGGCGGCCATCGCTCGTCTCGTGCGCTCGTAGCCAGATCGGTTTTGGCCGTCCGGTCCGCGCATGGCGGCTCGCGCGGCCAAAACCGGGTCAGGCGCCGGGCAGGATGTTCACGGCCCGGGCGGCGATCAGCGCCACGGTCACCAACGAGATCGCGGCCTGCAGGGCGAACAGCAGCTTTGCCCAGCGCGACAGCGGCAAGGTGTCGGTGGGGGAGAACGCCGTCGAATTGGTGAACGACACGTAGAGGTAGTCGAGGAAGAACGCCATGTGCTCGTCGGTGAGCTGCGGGAACAGCAGGTCCGGCATGTCAGCGGTGCCGTGCGCGCGGGCGGCCGGCCCGCCGCGGTCGTACTCCCAGAACCAGAGGGCGAACACGATCGTGTTGGTCAGCCAGATCTCGCCGCCGCCGACCAGCAGGGTGACCGCCGCGATGTGGTGGCCGGCCGTGATCGTCCGGATGAGCAGCACCACGGACGCGGTGTTGGTGGCAGCGATGATCGCGAGCAGCACCTGCGAGGCGATGCGCAGCCGCTGCGTGCGCCGCGACAAGCGGGTCGGATGCATGATCGTCAGCACGACGAGCAGCACCGCCTCGACCGACGGCGCGATGTAGGCCGGATGCAGCACGAACCGGCTGGGCAGCGAGAACTGCGCCGCGATGGCCACGACCAGCGACGCGACGATCCACCAACGGTGCTCGCCTTCGGTGGCACGCAGCCAGGCCGGCTTGCTCTCAGCGGTCCCTAAGGCCAGGGTTCGCGCGCCGGTAGGCAGTTCGGCCATGATGCGCATTGTCCTTGCGCGCCCGCCAGGGACGGGAAGGACACGCGTGCATCACCATCTGAGCTGGCTCGAGGCCGGAGTCGTCGGAGCCATGCAGGGGGTGGCTGAGCTGTTCCCCGTGTCGAGCCTCGGGCACAGCGTGCTGTTGCCGGCGGTGGTCGGCGGATCCTGGGCTCGCGACCTCAACGTCCGAACGCCGGAATCGCCGTATCTGGCGTTCATCGTGGGCCTGCACGTCGCGACTGCGATCGCGCTGCTCGTCTACTTCTGGCGTGACTGGGTCCGGATCGTCACGGGTCTGGTGACGAGCATCGCCCGCCGCGAGGTTCGCACGACCGACCAGCGGCTGGCCTGGCTGCTCGTGCTCGCGACGATCCCGGTCGGCGTCGCGGGGCTGGTGCTCGAACACTGGTTCCGCACCACGCTGTCCCGGCCGGTGCCGACGGCGATCTTCCTGGCCGTCAACGGTGTCGTGCTGCTCGGCGCGGAACAGTTGCGCCGCCGCGAGGGCAACCTCGACACCGAGTACGTGGACGAGCGGGTGAGCGGGCCGCAATCCGATGAGCGGCTGGCGAAACTGCCTACCGGGCAGGCAGTTCTGGTCGGATCGGCGCAGATTCTCGCACTGGCGCCGGGCATATCCCGGTCGGGCATCACGATGGTCGGCGGTCTGCTCCGCGGCCTTTCGCGCGAGGACGCTGCGCGTTTCTCGTTCCTGCTCGCGACGCCGGTGATCCTGGCGGCGGGCGCGCTCAAGCTGGGCGACCTGAACGGGCCGCTCGGCGACGGCATCCGTGGCCAGGTCTTGTTCGGCTCGCTGCTGTCGGGCATCGGAGCGTACCTGTCGGTACGGTTCCTGACCCGCTACTTCGCGAACCGCTCGCTGCGCCCGTTCGGTGTGTACTGCCTGATCGCCGGCGCCGCCAGCTTGCTGGTGTTCGCGGTGCGCTGACGTACGGTCGTGGCATGCGTTTCCTCGCTCCGCGATGGCTGGCGCTGCACGTCGTCGTCCTCGCCGCCGGCGTGACGATGGTGCTGCTCGGGCGGTGGCAGTGGCACGTGGCGCACGTCCGGCACGGCGACATTCAGAACTACGCATACGCCTTCCAGTGGTGGGCGTTCACCGGGTTCGCGCTGGCGATGTGGGTCCGGGTGATGCGCGATGCGACGCGAGGGCGTGCGACCGACGTCGCAGCCGCCGAGGCCGCGCCCCTGCCCGACGAGCCGGTCGCCTACCGTCGGTACGTCATGCCGAGTGACGCGCCCGAGACCGCCGACCCCGAGCTCGCGGCGTACAACGAGTACCTCGCCGAGCTGGGGCGTCGCGGCCCCGACAACGATCGAGAGGACGCCTGATGAGCGCCACCGCCCCGGCACGTGGCATGCGGGTGGGCGGTGCGTTGCTGCGCTACCGCGTCCTGGCGATCGTCACCGGCGTCATGCTCGTGCTGCTGGTGTTCGTCGCGGTACCGCTGCGCTATCTCGCGCACATGCACGGCCCGGTCGCCGTGATCGGCACGGCGCACGGCTTCCTGTTCATGGTCTACCTCGTGACCGCGCTCGACCTCGGTGTGCGCCGTCGTTGGCCGCTGCTGCGGCTGGGCCTGGTGATGATCGCCGGCACCATCCCGTTCGCGTCATTCGTCGCCGAGCGCCGGGTGACGCGCGAAGTGCGGTCAGCCTCAACCTGAAGCCGAGCGGGAGGCGCCATCGCCGAACGCGGTCACCAGATCGCCCCGGGCGCGGGCCACTCGCGAGCGGATCGTGCCGACCGGGCAGCCGCAGACGTCCGCGGCCTCGGCATAGGAGAGCCCGACCAGTTGGGTGAGCACGAACGCCTCGCGCCGGTCGCGGTCGAGCACGTCGAGCAGTGCCCGCAGGGTCACCGATTCGGCCGGATCGGGGGCGACCCCCCGCCTCGCCTCCCACGAGCGGGAGCGGACGGCCTCGCGCACCGCGTCGGCGCACACCCGGCGGGCGATGGACAGCAGCCAGGTCCGCGCCGACGAGCGTCCGGCGAATCGATGCAGGGACGCGAATGCGCGCGCGTACGTCTCCTGGGTCAGGTCGTCGGCGGACGAGCGCGCGGACAAGTGCGCGCACAGCCGCCACACGTCCGTCTGGGTCGCACTCACGAACGCCCGGGCCGCGGCCGCGTCGCCGGAGCGCGCACGCAGCGCTGCCTCGGTGATCGCGTCTGCCATGGCATGCCCTTTCCTGTGAACCGGATCGCGCCGGGAACCAATCGCCCGTGGAACCGACTACCTCGTCGTGAAGTGCGACCGATTCCGCGAAGCCGCGTCCGCCCGGCTCGACGGCGAGCCGATCGGCATGTCGGCCTCGGTGCTCGACCATCACCTGGCGACCTGCGCCGATTGTGCCCGATGGATCGAAGCGGCCACCCGGCTGACCCGCCACACCCGTGTCGGCACGGCCGATACGCCCGATCTGGTCGATCCGATCCTCGACGACGCCGTGCTGCCGATCCGGCGCGTGCTGCGCGGGCGGCGCTGGCTACGGGTTGCCCTTGTCGTGGTCGGCCTCGCGCAGCTCGGTGTGGCCTTGCCGTCGTTGTTCGGCGGCAGCATCGACATGGCGATGTCGACGCATGCCGCACACGAGACGGCGGCCTGGAACGTGGCGCTCGGTGCCGCATTCGTCGCGACGGCGTTGCGGCCGAGGCGCGCGAGCGGCGTGCTGGCCCCGCTGGGGGTGTTCGTCGGAGTGCTCGCGGCCCTGAGCGTGCGCGACATCGCGAGCGGCGAGGTCGCGGTCGGACGCCTCGCCACCCATCTGGGCATCGTCGCCGGCCTGGGGCTCGTGTACGCACTGGCCCGCGCCGAGCGTGCCCTGCCGCCCGACCTGCCTGCGGCGGTCGTCGACGATGCGCCTGGCCGCGAGCAGGGCCCCGGGCTGCGGGGCGTCGCGTGAGGTGGATCGTCGCGCTCTTCCTGCTGGTGGCCGGGCTGTTCGGGGTGACCCTTGCGACGGCTCCGTCGGCGCTGGCGCACGCGACCCTGGTGGCGTCCGATCCGGTCGACGGTTCGCGCCTCAAAGCCGCGCCCTCGGCAGTAAGTGTCACGTTCGACGAGGCGGTGACCGTGAACAGTGCGGGTTACCTGCGCGTCGTCGACCAGGTCGGCCGGCGCGTCGACACCGGGCGGGTCGCTCATCCGAACGGCGCCAAAGTCTCGGTGAGCCTCAAGTCGGGGCTCGGCGACGGCACGTACACCGCGAGCTACCGCATCGTCTCCGACGACGGGCATCCCGTCGCGGGATCGATCCGCTTCGTCGTAGGCAATGGCGCGCTGGCCGCCGCGACAGGCTCACTGTCCACAGTGGACGGTGCGACGAGCGTGGCCTTCGACGTCGTGCGCTGGCTCGGGTTCGCCGGCATGGCTCTGCTCGGTGGCGGATGGCTGCTGCTGACCGTCTGGCCCGAGGGACGCGACGACGTGCGCGCGCGGCGACTCGTCTGGGCGGGCTGGCTGGCCGCCGTGGTGGCGGCGCTGGCCGAGCTGCTCGTCCAGGGCCCGTACGTCGCGGGTGCCGGTCTCGGTGACGTCACGAAGTGGTCGCTGCTCGACGCGACACTGCACACCACGTACGGCACAGCACACTCCGACCGGCTGCTGCTTCTCGCCGCGATCGCCGTCGCGCTCGACATGCAGCTACGCGAGCTGCGGCGCAGCCGGATCGCCGAGCTCGTCACGGGGACGCTCGCGATCGGCGTCGCCGTCACGTACGGCGCCAGCGGGCACGCCCAGGCCCAGAACCCGCACTGGCTGGCCATCACGAGCGACTCCGCGCACCTCGCCGCGATGTCGGTGTGGCTCGGCGGCCTGGTCCACCTGCTCGTCGCCGTGCTGCCGCGGCGCGAACCGGACGAGCTGCGCCGGGTACTGCCCGTCTTCTCGCGTGTCGCGCTCTGCGCCATCGGCGTGCTGGCGGTCACCGGGACCTACCAGGCCTGGCTCGGCATCGGGGCGGTCGACGCGATCACTACGACCCGGTATGGGCAGTACGTTCTGATCAAGGTCGCGCTGTTCGCGGGCCTGCTGGCGCTCGGCAACCTGTCGCGGGTCGCGGTGCAGCGCCGCTACGTCCGGCCGGTCGCGTACGCGATGACCGACGACCTGCCGGCGATCGAGGACGAAGCGGATCTCGGGCCGGTGCGCCGCTCCGTGCTGGCCGAGGCGGTCATCGCCGTGGTGGTCCTCGGCGTGACCGCGGTGCTCGTCGCCGAGCCGCCCGGACGCGCCGCGCTCGCCGCCACCCGGGCCGAGGCCAGGTCGTCCACCGTGGCGCTCGGCGGCGGACGCAGCGCCACGGTCACCCTCGACCCGGGACGGCACGGGCCGGTGTCGGTGACCGTCGGCCTCTCGCCGGGCGCGCGGGCGCAGAAGCTGACGGCTACGGCCGCCCTGCCGGCCAAGCAGCTCGGGCCGATCACGGTGCCGCTGACCACGACCGACGGGGCCACGTACGGCGCGTCCGGCGTCGTCCTGCCGAGTGCCGGGCGCTGGACGATCACGCTCACCGTCACCACGTCGGAGTTCGACGCCGTCGTCGCCGACGCCAAGATCCGCCTCTACTGAAAGGGAATCATGCGTCTCGCCATTGCCGTGTCGGCGATGTTGGCCGCCATGCTCGCGCTCGCCGCACCCGCGTCCGCGCATGTCACCGTCAGCGCGCCGGGCGCCGCCCGCGGCGGCTCCGACGCGGTGATCACGTTCCGGGTGCCGACCGAGAGCGACACGGCCTCGACGACCGGCCTGCAGGTGCGGCTGCCCACGGACACGCCGATCGCCGGCGTGCTCGTGCGACCGATACCTGGGTGGACGCACACGCAGAAGACGGTCAAGCTGGCCGAGCCGATCAGCACCGACGACGGCGACATCACCGAGGCTGTGGCCGAGATCGACTGGACGGCAACCGCAGGCGGCATCAAGCCCGGTGAGTTCGGTGAGTTCGTCTTCATGGCCGGCCAGCTGCCGGACGCGCCGCGAATCACGTTCAAGGCGGTGCAGATCTACAGCGACGGATCGCGGACGTCCTGGACGGAGGTGCCGTCGCCGGGCAGCACGGCCGAGCCGGAACACCCGGCGCCGAGTCTCGACCTCGCGGCGGCATCGACCGCCCCGGCGGCATCGGCCGCCCCGGTCGCGAAGAGCTCCGCGAGCAGCAGTCAGACTGGAGCCATGATCCTGGGCAGTGTCGCGCTCACCGTGGCCGTGGCATCCGGCGCGCTGACGTTCGTGCGCAGGCGGGTGTCGCCGTGACGCGAGCGAGACTCTCCGCGGTGGCGGCGGCCCTGGCGGGGCTGGCCGGCTTCGCGGGACTGATCCGCGGCGCGGTGCCCCTTGCGGCCGCCGGCCCCGATAGCGTCGCGTCCGATCCGATCGTCGTCAGCGGCGCGTACATCCGCGAGCCCGCTTCACCCGACGTGGCCGCCGCCTACTTCACCGTCTACAACACGACCGCCGCGGACGACACGCTCACCAAGGTGAGCACTGGCGCCGGAGCGGACGCCGAGCTGCATGCCAACGGTTCCATGACCGTGACACCCGGCGGGTTGCGCATACCTGCGCACAGCAGCGTCACACTCTCGCCCGGTAAGGGTCACGTCATGATCGAGCGCATCTTCGGGACGCTCAAGCCGGGCCAGACCGTCGACATCGAGCTGGACTTCGCCAGGGCCGGCCCGGTGATCGTGTCGGCGAAGGTGATCGCGATCGGCGCTCCTGCCCCGACGGCGGTGCCGACGAAGTGATCCGCCGCCTCTGCCTCGGCGCGCTGGCGTTGACGATTCTCGCCGCGTGCTCGTCCGGTTCCGGCTCGCCCAAGCGGTCCGAGCTGAACGACCACCCGAAGGTCGGCCCCTACCAGGGATTCGGCTTGGTGCCGCCGCAACCGCGCCCGTCCTTCACGCTGACCGACACCGACGGCAAGCGGTTCTCGTTCAGCCAGACCGCGGGACGTCCCACCCTGCTGTATTTCGGCTACACCCGATGCCCGGACGTGTGTCCCACGACCATGGCCGACGTCGCCCAGGCCCTGCAGGCTGTGCCCGCCAAGATCCGTCAGGCCACGTACGTCGTTTTCGTGACCACCGACGTCAAGCACGACACCGGGCCGGTCATCGCGGCGTGGCTGCGGCACTTCGACCCGGGCCTGCCCAGGCAGTTCGTCGGCCTGACCGGCAGCCAGGCCCAGATCGACGCCGCGCAGGCGTCCGCGCACGTCCAACTCGCCGAAGACGACGGCCAATTACACGCCGCTGACGTCGTGCTCTACGGTGCAGACGACTACGCACACGTCAAGTACCTACAAAGCGACAACGAGTCGGATCAGATCAGCCACGACTTGCGACTGGTCGCCGAGTAGCACGCCCAAGGAGTCTCGTCCGTGAACTGGAGCTCGATCCGACCCTGGCTCGGCACTGTTGTTCGGCTCGGTCTCGGTGGTGTCTGGCTGTATGCGGGCATCTCCAAGCTGTCGGACCCGCGGGCGTTCCTGCAGGCCGTCCGGGCATATGACGCATCGCCGGAGTGGCTGTCCAAGGCGCTCGCCTACGGGCTGCCGGTGTTCGAGGTCTGCCTCGGCGTGCTGCTCGTCGCCGGCGTGATCACGCGCGCGGCCGCGATCTTGTCGGCGCCGGTGCTGCTCGTGTTCGTGATCGGCGCACTGCAAGCGAGCGCGCGAGGTCTGAAGATCACCTGTGGCTGCTTCGGTGGAGGCGGCGTCACCACCGGACCGACGCACTACACGCTCGACATCCTGCGTGACGTCGGCCTGCTCGTACTCGCTGTATACCTGATCCTGTGGCCGCTCACGCGGTACTCGGTGGACGAGTTCCTCGCCCGCAACGACTACGTCGAGCCGCCGTCGCCGAAGCGGATGCGTACCGAGCACGGGCAGCGCAAGTACAACGCGCTGCTGGAGTCGCGCCGCAAGGACGCCCAGGTGCGCACCCGGTATCTGACCGGTTCTCTCGCGCTCGTGGTGGCGCTGATCTCCGTCATTGGCATCGGCGTCCAGGCCAACCGCGCCAAGATCCAGGGCGACGCCAGCGCGACCAACGCCAGCGCGAGCAACGGCGTCGTCGTCGGCAAGGCCGCGCCGGTCACCGTCGACATGTTCGAGGACTTCCAGTGCCCGAACTGCGAGCGGCTCGAGCAGCAGGTCGGTACCGATCTCGCCGACCAGATCGAGGTCGGCAAGATCCAGGTGCGCTACCACGTGATGTCTTTTCTCGACAGCGCCTCGAACGGCAACCGCTACTCGACGCGAGCGGCGAACGCGTCGATATGCGCGTCCGACATCAATGTCGACACCTTCGCGAAGCTGCACGCGGTGCTCTTCGGCAAGGACAGCAAGGGTGAGCAGGTGCAGCCGGCGGAGAACAGCAGCGGTCGCACCGACATCCAGCTCGTCGACTACGGCAAGCAGGCCGGCATCAAGGGCGACCAGCTCACCACGTACCAGACGTGCGTGCAGAGCGAGCAGCACCGGTTCATGGTCGAGGCGATCACCGACAACGCCACCAAGCATGGGGTGTTCGGCACTCCGACGGTGAAGGTCAACGGCAAGACCGTCGACAATCCCACCAAGGCCTCGATCGACGCTGCGATTGCAGCAGCGGCTGCCAAGGCGCCGAAGCCCACGCCGTCGGCGAGCTCGTCGCCTAGTTCTTCGGCGACTTCTTCGGCGACCGCGACCGGTTCACCGACGCCCTAGCGGGCCCGCCACACACCGACGGGCCGGCCCAGCTGCCCTGGACTACTTGTTGGCGGCTTCCTTGAGTGCGCTGCCGGCCGCGAACTTCACCGTGTTGCGTGCTGGGATGGTGATGGTCGCCCCGGTGGCCGGGTTGCGGCCCTCGCGTGCGGCACTGTGACCGACGGACAGCGCGAAGAAGCCTGGGACGCTGACCTTCTCGCCCTTCGTAGCTGCACCCTCCAGTGTCGATTGCAGGGCGCGCAGGACGGCGTCGACGGTCTTCTGCTCGAGCGATGCCTCATCGGCTACGGCCGCCACCAGTTCCTTGCGGTTCACGAACATCTCCCTTGATCGTTGGTATGTACCAGCCTCCAGTATGAGCGAAGCCCAGGAATTACCGGCATTCCGGGGGTCTCGGCGTGGCGTGAACCGCGTTTTCGACCCCCCTGGACCTCACCTCGCGGCGGCTTCACTGTGCCACCAACCGCCCGTCCCAGCGATTCGAGACGGGCCTCGCGACGTGTGTACGATGACGCTTCGGTCCTGACGGGCCGGGTTTGGGGCTGTGGCGCAGCTGGTAGCGCACCACACTGGCAGTGTGGGGGTCAGGGGTTCGAGTCCCCTCAGCTCCACCAGTGTTTCTGGGGGTTGTAGGCCGCTCGCGAAGCGCGGGCGGTTTTTGCCCCACTAAGTGGCGCACAACTGGATCTACGCTTCAGTCCCTGACGAGCACGGAAGAGTGGAAGAAACGGGCCGCGCGGGGCCGCGGATCCGTCCGAAAACACCACGCTGGTTACGAAGTCCGCGTGTCAGCCGGTATCGACCCCGTGACCGGCCGGCGCATGACCCTGCAGGGAACCGCCCCGACCGCGCGAGAGGCCGAGAAGGTACGTACCAAGCTGCTGGCCGAGGCTGACACCTTCAAGTCGGCCCGCACCAACGCCTGGCTGGGCCGCCTGCTGGACCGCTGGCTGCCGCAGCACGATGTCGACGAGAACACCCGCGAGAGCTACGAGAGCCTGATCCGCGTCCACATCCGTCCCCCGCTCGGCGACGTGCCGCTGGCGACCCTGGTCCGGCGGTCGACCGAACTCGTTGAGCAGTTCTACGGGGAGCTTCGGCAGTGCGGGGAGCGTTGCGGCGGCCGCACCTTGATCGACCACAGGGCCGTCGGCGAGCACGACTGCCAGTCGGCCGGGTGCCGGCCGCACGTCTGCCGCCCGCTCGCCGCGGCGACGGTGTGCCGGATCCACGCCGTGCTGTCGGCGGCGTGCAGCTCGGCGTTGCGGTGGGGCTGGATCCCGTTCAACCCGATCGACGCCGTCCGCGCGCCGAGCAAGCCCAAGCCGAACCCGCGGCCGCCGACACCGGCCGAGACGGCACGCCTGGTCGAGGAGGCCACTCGCCAGGACCCCGAGTGGGGGCTGTACCGGTGGCTGGCCGTGGTGACCGGTGCGCGCCGCGGGGAGATGCTCGCGCTGCGCTGGAATCACCTCGACCTCGACGCGGGCGTGATGGAGGTTCGCCGGAACTACGTCTGGGGCCGTGAGAAGGACCGAGGAGCCACCAGATGCGTCGGCTGTCGATCGACGCCGCCACTGTCGAGCTGCTGCGCGAGCACCAGGCCGAGTGCGAGAAGCAGTTCGCACTCGTCGGAGAGAAGCTCAACCGGTCGACGTTCGTGTTCTCTGCCGCGCCCGACGGATCCCGGCCGCGGTATCCGATTTCGATGAGCCAGCGATTCCGACGCCTGGCCGATCGCCTCGGCATCGACGCGCACCGGCACACCTTGCGCCACTACGCCGCGACCGAGCTGCTCACCGCCGGCGTCGACCTGCGTACGGTCGCAGGCCGCCTCGGCCACGGCGACGGCAGTATCACGCTGCGCCACTACGCGGCCTGGGTCAACCACGCTGACCAACGTGCAGCATCAATCCTGAGCGGTCGGCTGGGCAGATCGCCTGCCGTCAGAGCTGACTAGCTTCGACGAGTTCGTCGCGATCGCCCGAGCTGTCGCCGGCGAGCCCACCGTGCACTGGTAGCGGGCGCTCAACGAGGGCGGACGGCGCAGTGCTCAGGCCATTGAGTCGAGCCATCGCTCGAGGCGGCGCGCCTCGCGGTGCATCAGGTTCGGATCGCGAAGCGTGTTGGTCAGTACCGCGATGCCGTGATACGAGGCAATGAACGCGACGGCGAGGTCGCGCGCATCGCGGCGGCCGAGTTCCCGGAACTGCCGCTCGCACCACTCGATCGGGATCGTCACGAGCTGCGCGGCCTCGCGGCTGAGGTCGTCGTCGCGCTTGTCGAGCTCGGAACACAGGGTGCCGTGCGGGCAGCCGTGCTCGGCCACGACCTGGCGCTGGTCGGTCAGGGCACGCAGCAACGCCTTGAGCCGTGCCTGTGGGGTGCGGTGCTGCTCGAACGCGCTGAGCATCGCGCGCATGCCCGCGGCGTGCGCTTCGATCGCGGCGTTGACCAGCTCGTCCTTGGTCTTGAAGTAGTAGTACACGTTGCCGACCGGGACGTCCGCGGCCGCGGCGATATCGGCGAGCGTCGTCCGCTCGACGCCCTTGTGATGGAGAACCTCCGTCGGCCCGCAACGAGGCGCTCACGCTTGCCGTCTCTCCGCTCGACTTGTGAGTCAGCCATCCGACTATGGCAACGTCCGCGATGACTCAGTTAGTCGACTAACTAGATCGGAGCCGAGAATGCCAACGAGCGATCACGCCGTGGCCGAGGAGCGGCGCTCCGCACTGCGAACCGGCCGCGGCAAGCTGATTCTGCTGCTGCTCGCCGGAGTTCAATTTCTCGACATCGTCGATGGTGCGATCACCAACGTCGCGCTGCCCTCGATTCAGCGCGGCCTGCACTTCTCCCAGCAGAACCTGCAATGGGTGGCGAGCGGCTACCTGCTGACCTACGGCGGGTTCCTGCTGCTGGGTGGCCGCGTCGCCGATCTGCTCGGCCGCCGCCGGATCCTCGTCAGCGGGCTCGTGGTCTTCGCGCTCAGCTCGCTGGCAGGCGGTCTGGCGCAGAACGAGGGGATGCTGATCGGCGCGCGCATCGTCCAAGGCGTCGGCGCGGCGATGATGGCGCCCGCCGCGCTCTCCATCCTGACCACGACGTTCCGGGAGGGCCGCGACCGCGACACGGCCCTTGGTGTGTGGGGTGCGATCGCCGGCCTGGGCGCAGCCACCGGCGTCTTCCTCGGCGGCGTCCTGTCCGAAGGGCCGGGCTGGCGGTGGGTGCTACTGGTTAACCTGCCGGTGTGCGCGGTAGCGCTGGGCGGATCGTTGCGGTCGTTGCCCGGCGATCGCAAGCGCGCACGGTTCGCCGACTTCGACCTGGCCGGCGCGGTGCTGGTTACCGGCGGCATGCTGTTGCTGGTCTACACACTCATCAAGGCACCGGACGTCGGGTGGGCCACCGGTCGAACGATCGGCATGCTGGTCGCGTCGGCGGTCTTGCTCGGTGCGTTCTTGGTGAACGAGCAGCGCAGCCGCAAGCCGCTCGCTCCGTTGTCGATCTTCCGGATCAAGGGACTCGCCGCAGCCGACCTGACGCAATTGGCTGCCTTCGCCGGCTTCTTCGCACTGTTCTTCTTCCTGACCCTTTATATGCAGGAGGTGCTCGGCTACTCGCCCATCAAGGCCGGCGCGGCGTACCTGCCGGTCACCGCGACACTGGCCCTCTCAGCTGGACTCTCCTCGCAATTGTTCGCCCGAATCGGCACCCGCCCCGTCACTGTCGCCGGACTGCTGTTCAGCGCTGGTGGGATGTTCTACCTGTCCCGTGTCCCGCTGCACGGAAGTTACCTGCCTGACCTGCTGCCCGGACTGATGATCATGGCCTTCGGTCTCGGTGCCGTCTTCGTAAGCGTGACGGCGGCAGCGAACGCAGGCGTCCCGGCGGACAACGCGGGCCTCGCCGCCGGGCTGCTCAACGCCTCGCAGCAACTCGGGATGGCGCTGGGCCTGGCGGTCCTGTCAGCCGTCGCAAGCGCCCGCACCAGCCACCTGCTCGGCGAGCACGTGCCGCGCGTGCGCGCGCTGACCTCCGGCTACCACTACGCGCTGCTCACCTGCGCGATCTTCGTCGCGGTCGCCGCGCTGATCGCCGCCCGCACGCCCAATGCCCGCGTCGCGGGGCCGCCGGTCGCACTGCCCGTCGCGACCGAGCCCGCCCTGCCTTGATCGGCCCGTCGGTCCACAGGAGACAGTCATGAAGTACGTACTGCAAGTCCGCTTCGACGGCGCGAGGGCCGCTGCCCTCGACGAGCTGCCGCCGCACGAGCGCAACGAGATCTTCGCCGAGTACGCCGGCATCAGGCACGCCGCGGGTGTGCTCGACGGCAACCAGCTCCAGCCGCCCAGCACGGCCGTCACGGTCCAGGTCCGAGACGGCCGCACCGAGCGGGCGGACGGTCAGGTCACCGGCGCCATCGACGGCTACTACCTACTCGACGTGCCCGACCTCGACGCTGCGGTGGCGTTCGCCGCACGCATCCCCGCCGCGCGCATGGGCGGGACGGTCGAGGTGCGGGCAGCCTTCGAGTGAGCACACCGCGACTGGGACCAGCGAATACTCACCGAGGCCACCACGCTGGCTCGCGCGAGCCTACCCACAGTCGAGCACCAACAGCCCAGCCAGGAGCCACTGCTGGCAATCCCGCACGCCATCAGCTGGTGCTGGACCACTGGCGGAGCATGGCGACTGCGAATCGCCGCAGCCGTGCTCGGCGTGCGCGATGTCTAAGGGCGCCCCGCTCGGCCTGCGCTGACGACAGCCGCCCCGCACCAAGCCGAGCTACTGGCCGCGACCGATGCCGACCTCGACCACATCGCCGCCGCCGTCACCTCCCGCCCCGCGAAACTGCACACGGTGCTCGCCTCCGCGGCCGACCAAGACAACGCGCCACCACCACTGCGACCTAACAAGGCTCAAGATCACAGGCCTGTCAGCGCGGGTGCCCGTTTCTGCGGCTCTACTGAGGCATCCGTGGGTGTCGGTTCGTCGCACTCGCGCTGAGTAGGTGGGCACTGTCGGAGGGCCCGGGCACGCTGGCTCGCAGGCAATGACTCGAGGAGGCACCGTGGCTGTCAGGTTCCAGCTCGTTATCGACTGCGCGAATCCCGACTTGCTCGCCCGCTTCTGGGCCGCCGCGCTGGGGTACGAGCTAGCTCCGCCACCGGCTGGCTTCGCCACCTGGAAGGAGTACTACCGCGACCTCGGGATACCCGAAGAGGAGCTGGCTGACGGCGCAGACAGGATCAGCGACCCGCACGGCCACGGGCCGAGCATCTGGTTCCATGTAGTCCAAGAGGCCAAGATCGTCAAGAACCGACTACACCTCGACATCCACGCCAGCGGCGAGCGGACCGACCCAATCGAGATCCGCAAACAGCGAGTCGAAGCCGAAGCCCGTCGACTGATCGGTCTAGGCGCCACCACTGTCGGTGCCCTGCTCGAAGACGGCCTCCTCGACCACTACGCGGTGGGGATGAAGGATCCCGAGGGCAACGAGTTCGATATCAACTGACGGCCAGCGGTGTCCTGAACGGCTCGGAGCGGCCCGCCCGCGAAGGCCCAGTCGCGACCGAGGCGAGTCATACCCGTAGGCATCGTGTCTACCGGCTCGTACCGATGGCGAGGTGCCGGCTCACGCCGCGTAGGAGATGCGAGGCTCGCGGTCTCGGCGACCATTCAGGGTGCGGTCACCCTCAGCTTCATGCCCGACGAGGTACCCGAAGCGCCGCCGACGAGGGTCTACGGCGAGCGATCCATCTATAACAACGAGTGGGTGCGCCTCGTCCAGGTCGAGATCGAGCCGCCGGACGGACGCAGGTTCTGGCACCACGTTGTACGGCTGCAGACAGTAGCCCTCGCGGCAGTGTTCGATGAGCACGACCAGGTGCTGCTGATCTGGCGGCACAGCTTCGTTCCGGATGGTCGCCTACGCCGCCACCGCCCGACTGCACCAGTCACGCGCGCGCCGCTACGCCGCCGGGATTGTGATCCTGGCCGCCGGCCTCTCGGGGCTGGCTCAGGCGGTCTACCTCGCCGGAGCGATCCACCGCGGGCACACTGCCCTGGTCGGACTCCGGTACGGGGTCGGCGCCTGGCCGGCCCTCGCTGCAGCGATCGCCGCGCACCTGCTGCACCTGCTTAACCCCCACGGCGTCGACCAGGCCGAGGCGTCCGCGTCCAACGAGGCGGCGTCCAACGTCGCCGCGTCCAATGCCGAGCCGTCCAATTGGACGTACAACCCGTCCAAGCTCGCCGCGTCCAACGACGCGTCCAATCCGAGCGTCCAACCCCGTCCAACTGGCGAGCGTCCAACCACCCCGGACCAGCTCGACCAGGACGCTCCGCAGCCCGAGTTGGACGCGGAACCGCCTGCGACCGAGGCCGGGTCGCCGCGGGACCGGGCCCGCGCCGCGGCGCGGGCCTACCGCGACGGGCACGGCACGTTGCCGACGGTCTCCGAGCTGGCCGAGATAACCGGCGCCAGCCGCGGCACCGCCGGCAATGCCCTCAAAGACGTCCGCCGCGGACATGTGGGACCTCACGATCACCACCACCCACGACTTCTACATCGCCACAGCCACAGCCACTATCCTCGTCCACAACTGCGGTGCCGCAGAGGATGGTCCATTCCTGCCGGACGAGTACTACACCGGCAACGCTGAGGATCTAGCCCCGGGGCAGTCTTCCCCATATTCCACATATGAGCGGTCCGATGAGAACGGAGATCTGAAACAGGTCACCACGTACGACCAATTCGGAGATCGCGTAAACCAGTACGAGGTCGGGCCCGGGGTTCGTCACGGGGAGGGCTCCCATTCGTTCGAATACTCTTCGGAAAACCCTCGTCAGGCGCCCGGCGGCGGTGTCCCCGGGCCACACATCCCATTCTGATGAGCAGCGCAGAAACGGGCGGAACCGTGTTGAGAGTGTCTGAGTCTGCCGATTGGGCGCGGGTAAATGAGACCTTGGCCGGGTTCGAGGACGCGATCATCCGCGAGGTTTGGGTGGAAAGCGGCAGGTCGCTGACACTGGGCGATCGCGTCGTCGAACGCGGATTCTGGAGGGCCGTCGTCTTGGTCCAGTTGCAGAGCGCGTCGATCAGGGCGGCGGGCGCTTCGAGGGGTTTCGGCGTTGTCCATAGATGCCGATCGGGAAGTCTGCCCCGCAAGAGCCGAGGATCTGGAAGGCGGTTGGGCGGTGCAATTCCTCTCATGTCGCGTCGCGGCGAAAGCCTGCGAGGTGGAACTGCTCAGCGACGACTGGGTCGGCCGCGGTCCATTCCTGTGGAGCGACGGCCGCAGCGAGTAGCCGCGGAACCACCGCGACCGTCGAGCAAGTCGTCGCACGTAAGGCTCACCGACGTGACCGTGGTCGCCGACGCGGGCATGTCTCCGAGGCCAACCGGCGTGCGATCGAGGCCGCCGGGTTGTCGTTCATCCTCGGCATGAAGTTCACCCACGTGCCGAACGAGGTGCTCGAGTGGCGCAAGGCCCACCCTGATAAGGAGATCCCGGACGGGCACGTGTTCGTCCAGCCCTGGCCGCCTGGCCCGCACGAGACCCGCCGCGATCAGGTTATCTACTACCAGTACCGAGCTGACCGGGCTCGCCGCACGCTGCGCGGGATCGATGAGCAGATCGCCAAGGCGGAGAGGGCCGTCGCCAGCAAGACGCCGGTCAAGCGCAACCGGTTCGTCACCATCACCGGCGGCGACAAGAAGGTCAACCGGGCGTTGGAGGCCAAGGCCCGCGCGCTGGCCAGGCTGAAGGGCTACATCACCAACGTCGCCAACCCGAGCGCGGAGTTCGTGATCGGTGCCTACCACCGGCTCTGGCACATCGAGAAGTCCTTCCGGATGTCCAAGCACGACCTGCGGGCAAGGCCGATCTACCACCACAAACGTGAGTCGATCGACGCGCACCTGACCGTGGTGTTCGCCGCGCTCGCGGTCACCCGCCTGGTCGAAGACCGCACCGGCTGGTCGATCAAGAAGTTCGTGCGCACCGCCCGCCGCTACCGCACCGTCGACATCCGCGCCGGCCAACACCTCCTGACCGCCGAAGACCCAGTCCCGAACGACCTACGCGACGCCCTCGCAGTGATCACCTGGCTCCCGAGGTGCACACCAACTTGAGCCAAGTCGGGAAGCATCTTGGCGGAGGCAGCGCTGGTCAGCAGGTCGCTTTGGGGTCGGCGGCGGAGGTGTAGTGGCAGCGGTCGATGAGGATGTTGTTGGCGTTCTTGACGGTTGCGGTGTCGCCGGTGTTGTTCCAGATGTAGTCGCCGGCGTTCTAGTACCGGTTGGTCGCGGTGTTGGTCCGCGCCCGGTGTGGATCTTGACCGCGGCGCCGGCGGCGAGGTGGAAGGTCCCGCGGTGGTACACGTGCGCCGAGGTGTCGCGCAGTGTCCAGCCACACCAGAGATCTCCGGGCGGAGTGGACGTAAGATTTCCGTGCGGGCGGTGGCGGCGGCACTCATTGCCGATCTGAGGGCGCGATCGGTGGTGAGTACCTTCGCGGTGCTCGGGTGCTACGCGATCGCCAACGTCGGCATACTCTGTTCGGCCTCTGACCGGGGACGGTCGCCGGGGTAGGTAGCTGCCACCGACCTTGTGGGTGCGCCGTGCTGGCTGCGAGCTTGCCACCGGCCGCGGTCGTCGCCGGCCGCAGTCGTGCCCACACCCGTCGCCTTCGCCGTCACTCTCCTGAGGACCCGGCGACCGATCCGCGCGCGGCATGCAAGTCGAACACCGCGGCCGTGACGGAGTCCGGTTCGTGGCTCGGCATGTCGTGCCCGCTGGCGACACGTCGCACGTCGACCAGGTGGGAGAATCGCTCGCGGTGGACCTCGACCGGCTGCGGCTCGACCATCGGATCCTCGGTCGGGTCGAGAATGATCGTCGGCACCGCGATCACCGGACGCCGGGCCAGCGCGTCCTCGTCGGCCTGGTAGGCCGGATCGCCGGACGCGAACCCGTAGCGGTGCCGGTAGGAGTGGATGACGATCTCGACGAAATCGGGGTTGTCGAAGGAGGCGGCGGTACGGTCGAATGCCTCCGCCGAGAATGGCCGACCGGGCGCCCACTCACGCCAGAGCTGAGCGGTGAGCTCGCGTCGGTGGGTGGCCAGCCCGGCGCGGCCGCGCTCGGCGTGGAAGTAGTACTGGTACCAGGCCCGGCTCTCCTGCAGCGGTGGCTCCGGTCGGGCGAAGCTGGCGATGTCCTGGATCTCGTAGCCGCCGATCGCGACCAGTCCACCGATGAGCTCGGGTCGTAGGGCCGCCGCGATGCAGGCGGCTCGTCCGCCCCAGTCGAAGCCGGCCACGACCGGGGCGGCAAGCTCGAGCGCTTCGACTAGGTCGACCAGGTCGCGGCCGAGCGCGCCCTGCTGACCCGAGCGGGGTGTCGTGGCCGAGCGGAACGTGGTTGACCCGTATCCGCGCAGGTAGGGCACGACCACCCGCGCGCCGGCAACGGCTAGGGATTCGGCGACGGCGTCGTACGAGCGCGGGTCGTACGGGAAACCGTGCACCAGTACGACGGGCCACCCCGCCGCCGGTCCACGGATTTCGACGGCGACCTCGAGCACATCCGTGGCCACGTACCGCGTCTCGACCTGCACGACGACCTCCGATCCGGCGCGGTCGTGTACCACCGCACCGCCATTAGACAGGAGGCTCCAAGGGCAATTGCGCCGAGCAAGCGGCCACGAGCCGTCCTCGGCTCGGCTGTCAATCACTCAGTCAATCAATGCCACGGTCACCGCTATGGACAGCTCCCAGGCCAAGATCTCCGGCTAGTGGCAGTGCGATCACACTGGCATGGGCGGCCACCTGGGTCCGCAACGTCCACGACAGAACGGCATCCCCGTCAGTGGGGTGACAACGCCGGTCACGGGTACGACAGGACTGGTGCCTCGCTACGGCGCGGCACCAGTCCACATTGCAGTTACCCGTGCTATCCGGTCAGGACTACTCACCTGCCGCGAGGCAGACCAACGGCGCAAATGATCCGCACCGCCCGCCGCTACCGCACCATCCACATCCGCGCCGGACTACACGCCTATCGGATACCCACTGACTGACCTACGCGACGTGCACGCCGCCATCGCCTACCCGGCGGGGCGCACTAACTTGAGCCAAGTCAGGAAAGCCGTAACCGCCATAGACGAGTTCAGTATTTTCAGCGTCAGACGGCAAAGACGAGGCGTGAACGCTTCTTGTAATCGGGCGGTTCGCGGTTCGAGTCCGCGCGTCGGCTCCGCCTCTAGGCCAGCAATTCTGGGCCCTCCAGTGAAAGCTGATGAGCGGCGGTTGAAGCTGGAGAACAACGAGCTCAAGCTGGCGCTTGCCGAGGCGGCGGTGCAGCTGCGGATCTGGCAGAAGGGTGCCGAGTATGCCGAGCCGGTCCCTTCGAAGACCTCGAGACCCTAAGAGCGGCGGCCGGTCTGCCGGTCTCGAGGTTCCCCGCCTGGCGGACATCCCGCGGCGCAGCTCCCGCCGCCGCCTGGCCCGGCTGCATCATGGCGAGCCGGTGAAAGGGCCGTGGCCAGTACCGGCGGTCGACAGCGTCGAGGCGCTGGCGGCGAAGTATGCCGAGGCATGGCCGGCGTGGGGGCGCCGCAAGATCGCAGCGCTGATGCGCGCCGACGGCCACCACGTGTCGACCTCGACGGTCGAGCGGGCGCTGCGCCGCCGGGGTCTGTTGCTGCCGGTCGGTTACCAGGCTGATCGCAAGTCCTGGGCGGTGATCCGCCGCCGCGTCTTCCACGACCCGCTCACCCAGCGCAACCGGGTCTGGCAAACCGACTTCAGCGAGTTCGAGACTGCCAGTGGCGGGATCTGGCGGAGCTGCGCGGTCATCGACTACGCCACCAAATACTGCCTCGCCGCAACCGTCACCCCGACCGCCCGCGGCCAAGACGCACTCGCCTGCCTCACAGCCGCTGTTCAGCACGCCGAATGGATCTGGGGGCTGGATGATCTGCGCGCCGATCGCGGCGAGCTCGACCTGGTCGACGAGACCACCGGCGTACCGCTGCGCACCGTCCCGGCGCCGATCGCGGTCGTCTCCGACAACGGGCCATACTTTCGCGTACGCGTACCCCAGCACGTCATCCGACTTCGCGTCCTGCCCTGCATCCTTCAGGTCACGAACAACTTCCAGCGTGTCCCGTATCCGCGCGAATGTGGACGCCTGGTTGGGATAGTTCTTCATCGGCGATCGACACCCCTCCCGTGCGGAGCCCTGAGCGGATGGGTGCGGAGCTTATCGACCGCAGCCGGCTGGTGGTCCGGAGAGGGATCACCCCACGAGCATCGACAGGTGATCGGGGACTCGGCCCAGTCAGTCGCCGCGCGTGACCGTCGACGAAGAGCACTGGGCAGGTCGCTTCGACGAGGCGACCTGCCCAGTGAGACCGAAGTGGATCAGCCGCCGACGTCCTCGCGGACCTGCGTGAGCCGGAAGCTGTTGCCAGACGGGTCGCGGAACCCTGAGTCGATGCCGTACGGGCGCTCCTCGGGCTTCTCGGTGAACTCCACGCCACGTGCCGACAGCTCCTCGTAGGACGCCTGGCAGTCGTCGGTCGTGAGGAACACTGTGCCGGCGAAGCCCTTCGCCATCAGCGCGCGCACCTCCGCGGCGGTGGCCTCGTCCATCACTGGCGGGCCGGGAATCGCCATGAGCGTGATCGCGATGTCCTCCTGGCCGGGTGGGCTCACGGTGAGCCAGCGGAAGTTACCGAGCTCCGGAACAGTCACGTCGGACCGGACCTCGAAGCCAAGCCTTCTGGTGTAGAAGTCCAGCGCCACGTCCTGGTCGTGCACCCACACTTGTGCAGCGCCGATCTTGATCATGATGCCCTCCTGGAGCGAGTGATTGGTATCGCTGACGACGATATTCAGCCAGCGGCCGCCGCGTCCTCTCGAAACGTGCGGTGTTGGGGCCGCCCGTAGGCGCGGAGTACGCAGGCCGGAATCAGCGCCCGGTCGGCGGCCGGCGGAAACGCCGCTCGGTACGCCGTGGGCGTGCGTCCGAACATCCGGCTGAAGCTCGTCGTGAACGACCCGATGCTGTCCAGGCCCACCGCGATGCAGATGTCGGCGACGGTGTGGTCCGTCGTCCGCAGCAGGGCCGCAGCCCGCTCCAGCCGGCGGGTGAGCAGGTAGACGTGGGGCGACTCGCCAAAAGCCCGCCGGAACTCGCGACTGAAATGCGCCCGGGACAACCCGGCGGCGCGGGCCATGTCGTCGACAGTGAGCGGCTCGGAGTAGCGCGCGTCGGCGAGATCCTTCGCGCGCAGCAAGTGCCGGGCCGGCGGGACGGACGCCATGGCTAGCAGTATCGCGGACAGCGACAAGAGACCCATCAGGCTGGCTCATGGGTCGCGAGAGTTCACGGGTGGTCGCGACGGTGCTGTGTCCGCCGCAGCTGACTGGGCGGCGGATCTCGGGCCGGGTACGCACTTGACAATCGCTATCTGAATAGTGATTGCTATGCCAAGTCAGGTGATGCCGCGCCTCACCCGGGTGCAGAGCCGAGCGCAGACCCGGCAGCGGCTCATCGACGCTGCGATGCGGGTCTTCGCCCGCGAAGGTTATGCGGGGGCGTCGGTGAACGCGATCGCCGACCAGGCCGGCTACACGATCGGCGCCCTGTACTCGAACTTCGCCACCAAGGACGAGCTGTTCTGGGCCGCGTTCGAGCAGCACTGCTCGAGTGAACTAGCCGCGCTGGACGCGTTGATCGCAGCCAACCAGGACTGGGGTGAGCTGATCGGCGCGATCACCGACCGGTTCGCCGACCTCGACGAGACGCACCGGGAATGGTGGGCGCTGTGGGCCGAGCTGTGGCTATACGGCCAGCGGCACCCGAGCGCGGCGCGCCGGCTTGCCGCCGTGCAAGCAGACACCCGCGCGGCCATCGCCCGAGCGCTCGACCGAGCCGGACACCCCGGCGGTGACGAGGTCGCCGCCGTGATCCACGCGCTGTGGACCGGATTCATGCTCTACCGGCTCAACGCCCCGGACACCCTCGACACCGGCGCGTTCGCTCGCGCGGTGGACTGCCTACTTGCCGGAACCGCAACACCGACCCCAGGAGGACCGCGATGATGAACATCGGCACCGGACTCGCCGTCGCTGCTTGCCTAGTCATGATGGCGCTGATGTGCATTCCCATGGCCATCGGCATGATCCGGGCACGGCTCGGCAAGCGGGCCCAGCCAGCACCGGCGGCCCAGGCCGCCGAGCCGCCCGCGACGCACACCGGCAGGCTGCGATGAGCGACCTTGCCCGATACCAGCACCCGCGTTTCGTGAAGGCCTACCCGCGCAGCGCCGCCCAGTCCGACGCCCGCGGCGCGACCGAGCACCGCACTGGGCTACTCGCCGGACTCGCCGGGCGGGTGATCGAGGTCCCCCGACGCATTCCGCACCGTCCGCACGTACGCCACGGGCCCCGATTAGTGCACAATCCACGCCGCTCAGACCCCTACAGCCCCCAGCAAATACGGCACGCCCGCCGGCTAGGTTCGTGATCTTGGCCGAAGTCAGGTCAGTATTTCGAGAGAGTCGGATAGGCGTCGACACCATGAGTCAAACCGATGGCATGACCATTTTGTGACATGCCAATGCTTGAGTTATGTTCGAGGTATCGAACTGTACATAGTGCTGATCGCAGGCGCTAGCATCGACCGCATCATTGCACCAGGTGTATCCGATGTACGAGCCCGTCAATGCGCCTTCGCGGTAGATAATGTCAGTATCACTACTACTCGTGTGGACCGGAGGGCTCGTTCGATCGATCTAAGACAGTCGTATTGTAGCTATCGACAAATGTTGCGTGTACCGCGCTGACTCCGTCGCCGCTTGCACTGGCCTCTCTGAAGATTGTGACCGACCTGTTGTCGGTCTGGCAAATCTTCCATAGAGCTGAGAATCGACGCACGGGCTCGGATAATTCGCGGTAGGCCGCATGTTGTCGGTCACCGGGTTTCGTATGCAAATTGGATTAGCACAGTGGAGAAAGCGAGCTCGGCGTCGGTCAAACCGGGCTGCGGCGAGAGCCAGCGGAGCCACCACGGAGCGCCGTGAAGATCGAACTGCGCGCCATAGCCCACCGGAATGCTGTTCCAACCTTCAAGCTCCACAGCGACGAGTGTGCCAACACCGTCTCGGCGCAACGACTCGACATACGCGACCCGTCCGAACAGGCAAATCCGGATGTTCACACCGAGCCGCCTCGTGAATAGTTATGCGCTCCCTATCGCGTCGCGGCGTAAGCCGGCGAACGGTGTTGTCGGGGCAAGCCGCGCCCCTACCCGTCGATCCCGCGTGGCGTGCCAACGGCGCGTCACTGCGCAAGATCAAGCGTTCGGGTGCAGTCCGAGGCAGGTGGAGGATGGTCGTGGCACGAGCCAGATCGGTTGCCCGGCCTGCTCGCAGCGTGAATGTCGTTCCCGAACCTTGCCGCTACGCGATCTGGATCGCTGGCTTCCTGGCGGCGATGACGCGGGCCCCAACTGCCACACGCGCCGCTGGTTGATGCGGTATCGATCGGCGCGGTGACCGATCAGCGCATTGGCTCACCGGGAACGACGGCCCGCGTGCACTCACTCAATTTGCGCCTGCGGTTGCATTGGCGTGTCGAGCGGCCAGGCGGTGATGGTGCCGGCTGCGGTTGCCGGTGTGTGTTCGATGCGGATGCGGGAAAGGGTTTGCAGGCCGAGTTGGCTCCAGGTGCCGACGCGTCCGCCGTGGAAGATTTCTACGAGCCCGCAGTCGAAGAAGATGCGGAATGGTTCGGCGTCGGTGGGCGTGCGGGTTGCGGTCTCGCGGCTGGTCGCTGTGTTGGCTGGTCTGCTGAGTAGGTGGAGGTCGATGGTGAGCGTCTCGCCGTTGCGGTCGTCGAGGAGGGTCACGGTGTGCGGGGCGTTCACGGTGGACGCCGCGACTTCAACCTCGGCGGCCGATAGGTTCGCCACGGGCATCTCGGTCGCCGTAGTGCCGGGCTTTAGCTCGAGGGAGTCGGGTTGGGCGCGGGCTGTGCGGATTTCCGCGGCGGGGGCGATGTGGATCTGGCCGGCCCGGGTGGTGACGACCCAAGGAAGTGACATTGCGCCTTGCCTCGAGGCCCCGTGCGCCTTGGGGTCGAGATGGGTGCGCAGCCAGGCGATCATCAACCGTCGGCCGTCGGCGGCCCAGTACGACTGTGGGGCGTAGCAGGTGTCGCCGGCATCGAGCCGGCCGTAGTGGTCGGCCACGAACGCTCCGTCGACCAGGGTGCCGGTGGCCCACCAGACGGTGTGTGCCGGTCCGTGGATCGCGGAGACGATCAGCACGGGCACCCCGTCGATAATGAACAGGTCGGGGCACTCCCAGATCTCGCCGGGTATGCCGATGGAGGTGCTGTCGGCGACGACCCGTTCGAACCGCCACTCGGACAGATCGCTGGAGCTGTATTCGAATAGGCAGCCGCCGCGGTCGGTGGCCCCACCGCCGACGTTTTGGCGCCACCGGCCGTCGACGTGCCGCAGCGTGTGGTCGCGGAAGGCGGTGACGCCGGACAGTGGTGGCCGCTGCGCGATGACTGGGTTGGCGGCGTCTTTCTTGAACGTCTCCAGTTGTGGGTCGGTCGAGTGTGCCAGGCAGGGAAGTTGCATGTCGCCGCGCACTCCCGTGTACAGCAGGCTCACTCCGTCGTCGACGGCCACGGCGCATCCGGAGAAGCAGCCGTCGGCGTCGTAGGCGGTGCCGCCCTCGCCGGGGCGAAGGGCGAGCGGGTGTTCCTGCCAGTTGATGAGGTCGGCGGAGCTGGCGTGCCCCCAGGACAGGTTCTCGAATCGGGTGTTGTGTGGGTTGTGCTGGAAGAACAGGTGGTGGCGTCCGCGCCAGTGGATCAACCCGTTGGGGTCGTTCATCCATCCGGTGCGGGGGGTGAAGTGCAGGCGCGGGCGCACGTGACTCCCTCTCGTTGGTAGGGATCTGCGAACAGGGACGGTGAATCGGAAGGGCGTGTGCCGGGCTCACCGGAATGAGCCGGCGGCGATGCCTTCGACGAAGTAGCGCTGGGCAGCGGCAAAGATCAGCAGCGTTGGAATGAGCGCGATGATGACTCCGGCGAGGACGATCGAGACGCTGCCGGTGCCGAGGTTGCCCTGCAGGGTGACCAGTCCGAGCGGCAGGGTGAACTTCGACTGTGACTGGAGGAAGATCAGCGGGCGGAAGAACTCGTTCCAGTACGCAGAGAAGGTGAGCACGCCGAGTGTGGCCATCGGCGCGAAGGCCATGGGGGCGTAGATGCGGAGGAAGACCTGGAAGTGTGAGGCGCCGTCCACTCGGGCCGCCTCGCCCAGTTCCCGGGGCATTTGCCGGAAGTACTGGCGCATCAAGAAGGTTCCGAACGCGCTCCCGACCGCGGGCAGAACGAGCGAGATCCGGCTGTCGATGAGCCCGAAATACTTGATCAGCAGGAATACCGGGATGATCGTCGTCTGCAGCGGGACCATCATGGTGGCCAGGATCAGGCCGAACAGTACGCCGCGGCCGCGGAAGCGGACCATCGCGAAGGCGTAGCCGCTCATCGTCGAGGTGATGATCTGGCCCGCCACGATCAGCCCGGTGACCAGGACGCTGTTGAGGATGAACTGCGCCAACGGCACTTGGTCGAATACGGCCCGGTAGTTGGACCAGACCGGATGGGTCGGGATCCAGTGGGGCGGTTCGTCGAATGAGGTTGCCGGGGTGCGCAGCGAGGTGCTCAGTGCCCACACGATCGGCGCGACGATTAGGACCGCCGCGACGCACAGGATGAGGATCGACACGATGCTCATCGGACGGAACCGCCGGCGGCGCCCGCCAGGACGTGTCGGCGGGGCGAGCGGATCGGGCCGTCGCAGGCCGGTGGTGGCGGTCACGAGTAGAACACCCACTTCCGGCTGATCAGGAACTGCAGCCCGGTAACGAGCAGCAGGATGACGAACAGCAGCACGGAGATCGCCGACGCGTAGCCGAACTGGAGGTTCTGGAACGCGGTTTGGTAGATGAGCAGCACTGCGGTCTGGGTGGACGTACCGGGACCGCCCTTGGTCATCACGTACGGCTGGTCGAACAGCTGCATCGCGTTGATCAGCCCGACCACGCTGGCGAACAGCACGGTGGGACTGATCAACGGCAGTTTGACGCTGAAGAACGTCCGCACCGCGGAGCTGCCGTCCACGGCGGCGGCCTCGAGCACGTCGACGGGCAGCGCCCCCAGCGCGGCGACGAACAGGATGAACGTGAAGCCGAGTTGCTGCCACACCGCGACGAGCACGATCGTCGCGGTCGCGCCGTGCTCGGAGCCGAGCCACGGGACGGTGGGCAGCCCGAGGTGGTTCAGGTAGTAGTTGATCACGCCGAAGTGGTCGTCGAACAGGTAGCTCATCACGATTGAGATCGACGCCGCGGAGGCGAGCAGCGGCAGGAAGTACGCGGTGCGGAAGATGCCCCGTACCGCGCGTGACGCGCGCTGCGCGACGAGCAGGGCCAGCCCGAGCCCGAGGGTGATCTGCAGCGCGACGATGAGCACCGCGATGAGCACCGTGACCTCGAGGGAATGCATCACGGTGTGGTCGTGCGCCAGGGTGCGGAAGTTCTGCAGGCCCACGAACTGCGGGCTCCTGATCGCGTCCCAGCGGAAGAAGGCCAGCACGAACGAGGCGACGATGGGGCCCGCGGTGAACACCAGCACGGCCAGCAGCGACAGCGCCGCCATGCCGTAGCCGAAGGCCGCCTCGCGTCGGGCTGGACGCCGACCGCGATGTGCCGCCGGCGCGCCGCGTGACTCGTGCGAGGACCGGGTTCGCTTCGGGTCGGCTTGGATCCGGCTCGACACGCTTTCGGTGGCCGTGCCGGAGGTGGCGCCGGTGACGGGCCGGGACATGGCGTCAGCTGCTGCTCTTGGCGGCGGTCTCCAGGTCGCTCTGCAGCCCGTCCAGGGCGCTCTTCGCGTCGCCGGAGGTCATCGCCTGCGTGGTGCGCTGGTTCAGTGCGGTGGCCAACGCGTTGTAGTACGGCGGCGCCGGAATTGGTGCGGTGTCCGGGTGGTCGGTGAGCGTGTCGTAGAAGACCGACCAGTGCTTGGGGCCGGTCGGGGCGTACCTCTGCGCGGTCATCATGGACTTCCGGGGCGGCGTCGACACGTTCCCGGGGAAGAGTGCATCCAAGCCGGTCGGCGTGATCATCGCCTTGACGAACTCCCAGGCGAGGTCCTTCTTGCTCGACTTGGCGAAGATGCCGTAGCCACCGGTGCCGAACAGGTGGCGCTGGCTCTGCCACTTGGGGAAGAAGTTCACGTCGAAGCTGCCCGGCTTCATGCCGGCGTTATGCAGCCCGCCTGCCCAGAATCCGCCGCCGATCGACATGCCCATCTTCCCGCTCGCGTACAGGCCCTGCAGCGTGCCGCCACCGCCGACGTCCGGTGATGGAGACAGGCCCTGGCTCTTCAAGTCGATCATGTACTGCAGGGCCTCCACCGTGCCGGGCGCGTTCGCGGTCGGATCGCCCCACTTCCAGCCGCCCTTGCGCCCGTTAGCCGCCGGGTTGCCCTGGTAGAAGGTGCTCCACAGCCAGTCGCCGCCATCCCACTTGCCCTCGGTGAGCAGGTTGGCGTTGTTGGCGTACATCCACGACGTCCAACTGCCCCACAGCCGGACCACCCAGTCGTAGGCGACAGCGCCGAGGTTGGCCTTCTTCAGCGCCCGCGCGATCGACTCGAAGTCGTCGCGGGTCCACGTCGGCGATGGCGCGTCGATGCCAGCCTTCGTGAACAGGTCAGTGTCGTAGAACATGTTGCCCGCGTTGAAGTCGGTCGGCAGTTCGAACAGGTGACCCTGATACATCATCGCCTCGACCAGCGCGGGATGGACGTCCGCAAAGTACGACTTGAGGTGCACGGCGTCGCGCTTCACATAGTCATCCAGCGGCTGCGCCAGCCCCTTATCCGCGAACAACTGCAGCCCTTCGGTGGCCACCGCGGCGATATCGGGAACCGACCCCCCGGCGATCTGAGTGAGCAGCTTGCCGAAGAAGTCGTTCCAGTCGGTGCCGTTGCTCGCGTTGAACTTGACCTTGATGCCCGGATGAACCTTCTGGAGCTGCGCCGAGACGACCTTTTGCACCTGGTCCGCGGTCTGCTGCGTGCCGAAATAGGCGACGTTGAGTGTGTCCGAACTCGACCCACCCGAGGACCCGCAGGCGGACAGCAGAGGAGCCGCACCGGCGAGCGCGGCGACCCCCGCACCGGCCTTCAGGAAGCCCCGGCGGCTGACCGGCGCATTGAACAGCGACGACGTCATCGTGAGAACCTTCCACCTCTCTTAGACCGATCTATTCTGCTAACACGGGTTAGCAGCGAAGTTTAGCGTGTTAGCAGGCCTTGTCAACGGGTAAATTGGCGGCTACGAAACAAGCTGGAGGAAAGCGTGGACCGCAAACGGGTCACCATGGCCGATGTGGCCCGACTGGCCGGGGTGTCCCGCACCGCGGTGTCGCTCATCCTCAACGACCGCGTTGGGACGCGCCTGTCCCCGGACGCCGTGGAGAGGGTTCGGCGCGCGGCCGAGGAGCTCGGGTACCGGCCCAACCTCACCGCCCGAGCCCTGAGCACACGCCGCTCGCATGCCATCGGCTTCGTCTCCGACCGGACGGCGACCGAGCGATACGCGAGCGCGCTGATCCACGGGGCGCTCGTCGAAGCGCGCGCCAGGGGCTACGTGCTGTTCATCGCCGAGACCGAGGGAGAGCCCGACGCCGAGCGCCAGGCGTTCGACGCCCTTGTCGACAGGCAGGTCGACGGCCTGATCTTCGCCACCTCGTGGTCTCGCAAGCTCGAGCTACCCGAGCCGCCCGCCCATACGAGGCTGGTGCTGCTCAACGCGGTCAGCGATCACGTCCCGACGGCGGTCCTTCCCGACGAGGAGCGAGGCGCCCGCGAGGTAGTTGACCTTCTGCTGGCTGCCTGTCACCGCGACGACATCGTGGTCATCGGCCGCTCGCTCACCCAACCGGTTGACGAGTGGTACACGCCCACCGTGCAACGCCGCGTCGAGGGGATCTGGGCGTCTCTGCGCGCGCACGCCGTGGAACCGGTCGCCCAAATCCCGTGCCTCCGGTGGTACGCCGACGAGGGCTACAAAGGCATGCGCGACCTGCTTGCCTCCGGGGTGCGTCCGCGCGGCGTCATCTGCCTGAACGACCGACTCGCCTTCGGCGTCTACCGAGCTCTCAACGAGTTCGAGATGACCGTCCCCGACGACACCAGCGTGGTGTCCTTCGACGACGACGAGATCGCCCAATACCTACACCCACAGCTAACAACCGCGGCGCTGCCCTACGACGAGATGGGCACTCTCGCCGTACAGCTCCTGCTCGACCCAGACGCTGGGGAACGCGAGTACCTCGTCGAAATGCCGATCCGCATCCGCGGATCCATACGATCCGTGGCTACCGCCAGCACCACATCCGAATGACGGCCCTCCTCACCCGTCCGTCGAGCCAGCCAAGCGCGCATAACGTTCGCGCAGCGGCAGTGACTTCGTTTCCGCTCTCTTAGCAGATTCTTGCGGATGAAGATGCCATCGACCGCATATCCATCCGCCGACTGAACATCCGCCATTCAGGCATGAGAGTGCGTTCCGCTGCGCGCCTAGCGATCGATCTGCGCCGATCGTGGCGTGGGTCTAGGGGCGGCACGTATCGACGGAGATCTTGCGCCGAGCCGGGTGGGCTTCCCAAGGCGCGGTGTCGCTGGCGTAGAGGTTCGAACCGGCGTCGCAGGCTGGACGGAGCACGGCAGTTCTTGCCGGGTGGTTAATGCCACTTAGCAGAAACCTATCGCCGCGACGCCGCGCTGATTAGTGTGGGTCGGTCGCGCTGACGGATGGCTCGCGCACTACGGACCGGGCCCGCGCCAGATGTCTGGGCCGCCGGCCGACCACCCGGACACCGGTCTGCGACCGAATCCCCCCGGTCGGATCCGCCGACCGGTGTCCGTGCGTGTTCAGCCCGTCGCCACCTCTGGATCTAGTCGAACGGCGACTGCGATTTGCGATCTGCACAAGATCGCCGGCGAAGATCTTTCTATGCAAGAAGTTGCCACACGGGCCAACACCGCCATAACACCTGTTAACGTTCTGTCTGCCGTCGGGGGGCGGCACCAGCCAACCCCGGCCGTCGGCGCGAGTGGGTGACTCCGGGGGGATGCCTACTTGGCCGGTGGCCGGGGTGGAGCATCCAGGCGGTCGCCTGCGCGAAGACACGCGAAGTTCGGCATCTGTGCTGACTGCGCACTTGCGCTGGCCGTTCGGTCTTGACGTCGAATTCGTGACGTGCGGCTGGCGAGCCGTCGGGCCGAGACCGCCCGCATGAGCGCCGCATCAACGACCCAACCGCCGCTCGTCGGACCGAAATCGCCGACGGATAGCGTGTGACACGGCAAGGCCACTGGACACGCGACGGGCACGTCACGTATGCCGGGTGATTGACCCGGGCCACTCCTGATGCGTTGCCGTCGTGGTCCGGGTTGGCCGCCGAGATGGCAGGAATGCTGCGGGCGCCGTTAGGCCGCCCCGCCTATGGCCGCGCGCATATTCCTGGCCGTTATTGCGTGGTGGAGCAGCTACTCGTTGCTGGTCGCGGGCGCCGAGTTCCTCGGCTCTGTCTGCGACGCTACCGGGCGCGGTGCTTCGGTGTCCGCTGTCGCCATGGGCGCGGTCGCGTCCGCGGCTGGTCCCGAATCCGCAGCGGTCTCCGCCTGGGCGACCCGCCGCTCGGCGAGCGCCACGTCACGCAGACTCTGGACTGAGAGCCGCCCGAGCGCCACGGCGGCCAGGAAG
>WNGL01001762.1_pt1 | contig 62748 bp, 54 predicted proteins | sample 5400591 | NCBI WGS metagenome assembly WNGL01 (sample SAMN13153377, study PRJNA577476) | soil metagenome | isolation source: 80 cm soil or saprolite under Garry oak tree replicate 1 | place: USA:California | collected 2016-06-15 | reverse complement strand
GTCGAAGTCGCCGTTATCCCGAATTCGGGATAACGGCGATTATGCCGAGGCCGGGGTTATGCCGACCGGGGCGCTGAACCGGCTGGTGGACAACGCTTGCGCGAGCTGGTCATCGGGATAACCTCGTCAGAGGTTTTCCAGGAAGGCCAGGAGTGGATCAGCTGGCTGGTAGCGGGTGGCTGGTGAGCCGGGTGGGCAGGTGCGGGCCAGGGCGCGTTCCTTGAGCTTGAGATCGGCGTGCAGGTATGCCTGGGTCGACCGGATGTTCTCGTGTCCCATCCACAATGCGATGACGGCGAGGTCGACGCCGGCGTGTAGCAGGGTCATCGCCGTGGTGTGCCGCAGGGTGTGCGGGGAGATCCTCTTGCTGGCCAGGGATGGGCAGCGCTCGGTGGTGAGCTTGTGATACTTCGTGATTCGGGCCTGGACGGCATCGGGAGTCAGTGCCCGTCCCTGCCGGCTGCAAAGCAGCGGGCTGGCGGGGTTCGCGGCGCGTTCGGTCAGCCAGTCGCGCAGCACTGCGGCGGTGGTGTTCTGCAGTGGGGTGCACCGTTCCTTGCGGCCCTTCCCCACGCATCGGACGTGCGCCCCAGGTCCAAAGTGGACGTCTGCGCAGGTCAGCTGGGTGAGTTCGGAGACGCGCAGGCCCGTGCGTAGTGCGAGCAGCAGTAGGGTGTGGTCGCGGCGACCGATCCAGGTATCGAGGTTGGTGGCGGCGAGCAGGGCCTGGCTCTCCTCGTCGGTGAGGAAGTCGATGAGGGTGGTGTCGGTGCGTTTGCCACAGATGGCCAGCACCCGTTGGATGGTCGCGGCGTGCTCGGGCGCCTGCCAGGCGGCGTGTCGGAACAGGCAGCGGATGGCGGCCAGACGGGCGTTGCGGGTGCGTACGCTGTTGCCGCGTTCGACCTCCAGATGGTGCAGAAACGCCGCGATCAGGTCGGCGTCGAGTTGTTCGAGGTCCAGCCGCGACGGCTCTGTCCCGGTCGCGTGATAGGCAAAACTGAGCAGCAGCCGCATCGTGTCCCGGTAGGCGGCGATCGTGTGCGGGCTGACCCGCCGCTGTTTGGTCAGCTTCTCGGTGAAGAAGCCTTGCAGGATCGGGGCGAGGGTGGTCACGACCGGTCCTCCTCGCCTGCCGGCAGGCGTTCGGCGGCCAGGCCCAGCAGTTCGGGAGTGGCCTGCAGGTACCAGTAGGTGGAGCTGGGAGCGACGTGGCCCAACCAGGTCGACAGCAGTGACAGACGCGCGTCGATGTCCACTCCAGAGCGGTACCAGTCGATGAGCGTGTTGACCGCGAAGGAATGTCTGAGACTCTTCAGGCACGGGCCGCTGCGCGTCGAACGTGGCTGCAGACCGGCCTGACCGGTCAGACGAGCGAACGCCTTGTCGGTGTTGGAGGGGTGCAGCCGGGCACCGCTGAGGCCGAGGAAGAAGCTTGGCGCCACTGGTCGGGGACACAGTTGTTCGCGCCGCTGGGCGTACTCCTGCAACGCGACCACGGTGCTTGGGTGCAGGGCCAACTCGCGGGACTTACCGTACTTGCCGTTGACGACCAGCAGCCGCGCACAGGACAGCTCAACGTGCTCACGGTCCAAGGCGTACGCCTCCCCAGGGCGAAGGCCGGTGACGGCCAGCAGCCCGATCAGGGTCCGGCAGGTCAGCGCATGCAGCCGGGCCGGTCGCGCCTCGGTGGCCCGCATCAGCGCGGCGAGGTCCGCGTCGGTGAACAGGAACGGGGCCGCCCGATGGTAGTGGCGGGCCAGCAGATCGGACGGTGGCACCTGATGCCGGCCGTCGAAGGCGTGCAGGTAGGCGGCGAACCCACGCACCGCGGAGAGCCGGTACCAGTGCCAATACGGCGAAGCGCCTGGGGCGGTCGCCCACGACAACGCCGCCTCCACACTGACGTAACACACACCGTGCCGGTCGAGCTGCTCGGCAAAGTCCATCACGAGCCGTCCAGGCGACACCAGCCGGTAGCCCAGGGATCGGCGCAGAGCCAGGTACTCCCGCGCGGCCTGCCCCATCGCGGTCATGACCCAGGCTCCGCTGCCGGCCATCGACGTGCCAGTTGGGCAAGTGCCACCCGATCAACCTTCGCGTAGATCGCAGTCACTCGTAGGTCGCGGTGCCGAAGCACCTGCGCAACCTCGCCCAGAGAGGCCCCCGCAGCCAACAGCTCACCGGCCAGCGCGTGCCGTAACCGATGCGGCCCGGCCTGCCCGAGCCCCGCCGACGCGCAACCTCGCCGAACCCGGTCCGCAAGCCCTTGTCTGGACATCGCACGCCGCGGCCCACGGATAGTCAAGAACACCGCCCGGCAAGACAGTGCCGCCGGCCGTGTCCGCAGGTACCCGGCCAGAGCCTCTCCCACCTCGCCGGGCAGCGGAAGCCTGTCCCTACGGGCGCCCTTGCCCCGAACAAGCAGCGTGCCGTTTCGCCAGTCGATGTCCTCCAGGGCGAGCCCCGCCACCTCCGCTACGCGCAGCCCCAACCGGGCCAGCAACAACAGAATCGCGTAGTCGCGGCGACCCCGCTCCGTATCGCGGTCACACGTGCGCAGCAACGCGGTCACCGCCGACCCGTCCAGCCCGATTGGCACGGACGCCAGCCGCCACCGCGGCTCGTTCGGAACAACCTCAGCCAGCGACCGGGGAACCCGATCGGTGGCGAACAGGAACCGCAGCAGCGCCCGAAGCCCAACAGCCAAGCTGCGCACCGATGGTCCGCCCGCCCGCACCAGCACACCGATGATCTCAAGGACCTGCCCGGCAGACAGCCGCTGCAACGCATCATCCAGTGGATCAGCGAGTTGCCCCACGAACAAGCCCGCGACGTGCACGTAGTTGTCCACAGTGCCCGGTGCCAGGCCACGTTCCCCACACAGATAGCCGCGGAACGAGTCCACCAACTGTTCCCGCGCACCAGCAGGAGCACCTCCGTGAGGGTGGGATTCCCTCTCGGAAGGCAGATCACGAGCAATCAGGACAGGTTCACCAGATCGAGTTATCCCGATGACCAGCTCGCGCAAGCGTTGTCCACCGGCCGGTTCAGCGCCCCGGTCGGCATAACCCCGGCCTCGGCATAATCGCCGTTGCCGACCAGGGCGCGGAGTTTGAGTACGGCCTCGGCGCCCTCGAGGCCCCACCGGGCGCCGGTGACTTCCATGCGGTCTTTGACCAGCCAGCGGCAGGCGCCTTCGATCAGGCCGCTGGCGACGGGCCGGCCGGCGGTCAGGAACGCCGGGTAGTCCAGGAAGTCACGCTTGTTGTCCAGGTAGGTCGCGCAGGTGTCGGCGCCTTCGCGTTCTTTGCCGGTGTAGCCGAAGCGGGTGGCGCGGCGGCGGATGCCGGTGGCCACGTCGCGGGCTTTGCCCTGCAGGATTTTCTCCGCCTGGGTTTTGACCCAGTCCCGGCCGTCTGGGTCGTTGGGGTAGAAGAACGTGCCGGCAGCCTTCCACAAATATTGGCTACGTGGATGAAGTCGACGATGATCGGCACGGTGATCTTGCGGGCTTTGGCCTCGGCGCGGATCCGCTGGATCTGATGGGTGTTGCCGTCGACCAGCGCGACCCAGTCCCGTTTCCGGTCGGGGTCACGGCGGTCGGCCTCGGTGAACCCGGCAGCGATCACCGCGGCGGCGTCGTCGGTGACGGAGGCGTGTAGCCACTTGCCGGTCACGACCGGCCGGCCGGTGTCGCTGGTGTCGGTGTCGGTGTCGGGCAGGATGTCGTTGATGGTGCGCGGTCGTGGGGTGAGGTCGTAGACGGCGGCGACCTCCGCCATCGGTTTGCGGTATCGCTTCTCCCCGCGCGACAGGCGGGTGTCGAGTTTGCGGCTGGACGCGGCTTTCGCGGTGGGCTCGCGGAGGCTGCCGGGGCGCATCACGATGCCCTTCGCGTCGAACTGCAACACCACCGCGTCGCCCTGTTCACCGCTGGTGACCTCGGTGTGGGCGGTGTAGAAGGCGTCCACATCGGCCGCGGCGCGTGCGGTCAGGTCCTCGATCTGACGTTTACCGATCCGTACGGTCGTGGACCGTTCGACAGCGTCGGCCGCGTCGGCATACGACCCGCGGGCTGCCTCCAGGGCTGCGAGCCGGCGGATACCGTGCGACTGCGGCTCGACCGGCAGGTTGGCCACCGCGTCCGCCGGATGCAGATTCGATCGCCCGCGGGACCGGTACGCGATCCGGGTCACCGTGACCGGCCCGAACCGGGTCGTCAACTGCCGCTGATGCCCCGACTCGGCCGTACCCCGAGGACCCCCGTCAGCGCCCACGACCTCGGACAAACGCGCCTCGCGCAACGCGCGCAGATCGAAACGGTCCTGCATCAACTGCCGCAACATCGGGACACCCTCAGCGTGCAGATACTGCTCGATCTGCGCATGGGTCAACCCGTCAGCGTCCTCAGCGGCAAGCCAGTCCACGATCGTGTCGAACCGTGCCCGAGACGAGTCAAACACCGCACCGGCCACCTCGGATGCGTACCCTGACACCAGGGCTCCTTTCGTCGGGTTCGGGATTTCGTCGTCCACGAACGCCAACGCAAGGAGCCTTCCTACGTAACGGCCCGGCCACACCACCGCAGGTCACCGACCTATACCCGCACCTTCAACCGAGCTGCACCCATGGACGATCTGCCGAGTTGGGGGTACCGGGTGCGCAGGCGACTCCTGTTCCGCGTGGGCGCCGGCGGCGCGCTCGGTGCCCGCAACCCGGCCCTGCAGGAGCTCGCGTTCCCGTGGCAGGCCCGGGGTCGCCGGGATCGTCGCGGGCCTCGTCGCCAGCGTCCTCGGCGGGTTCGTCCCGGCCCTGCGGGCGGCCCGGATCCCGATCGCCACCATCATGCGGGCATGACGATCGAGCGCCGGGTGGAATCCCGGCGAGCGGGTCGACGGCGGCCACCGGATCCCGACAAGCGCCGCCGAACCGCTCAACCGGGTCCCGCTGGACCTCTTGCGGTAGGAAGTCCCGGGCAGCAACTTGGGCAACAACCACTCAGCGACTGTCCGCGGCCGCCGATAGCGCAGGCATGACCGACCCAGACCTGCGCCGCTGCTGCCCGTGGGCCCGCCGGATCGGCACGCCCCGGGCACGCCGCGCGGCGGGCTTGGGTCTGGCCTTCGTCCTCGTGCTCCTCAGCGTGGCCATGTTCGCCAGCAGCTGGCGCCAGGCGGACGTGGTCAACCGCGCGGCCCGGGCGGCCGAGGCGGCCAGCGACTACCAGGAGGCACGTCACCTGGCCACCGCCGAGTACGCCCAGCACAAGCTGGCCCTGGCGGACCCGGGCAACGGCGAGCTCCGCGGCCGGCACCAGGCGTTCGCGGCCCGGTTCGACACCACCCTGCGCGCCGCGCGCGGAGTCGACCCGGCCGGCGCCGCCGCGCTCGATCTCATCCGCGCTGACCAGGCGGCGTACCTCGTCCTGAACGACCAGTTCTTCACGCTCATCGGCGAGGGCCGTACCGGCGACGCCGCCACGCTGCACGACAACCGGATCGAACCGGTGGAGCGCCGCATCCTCGACCGGGTGGACGGCCTCGCCGCCCGGAGCCGGACCGACAGCGACGCCGCCCACGAGGAGCTGCGCCGCGAGGCCGGCCTGCTCCAGCTCGGTACCCCCGTCGCGCTCGGTGCCGGTCTGCTCCTGCTCGGCCTCTTCGGACTGATCACCCGCTCGTACCGGCTCACCGTCGAGACGCAGGCCGCCTACGACGCGCTGACCGGGCTGCCCAACCGCACCCGGTTCCAGAGCCGGTGCGCCCGGCTGCTCGCCGAGGCGTCCGGTACCCCGACCGAACCGGCCGTGCTGCTGCTCGACCTCGACGAGTTCAAGCAGGTCAACGACACCCTCGGGCACCACATCGGCGACCAGTTGCTGGTCCAGGTCGCTGCCCGCCTGCTCGATGCGGTACGCAGCCAGGACACCGTGGCGCGGCTGGGCGGCGACGAGTTCGCGGTGCTGCTCGCCGATGGCGGCCGGGCCACCGCCACCCAGGTCGCCGAGCGGATCGCCGAGAACCTGCGCCGGCCGTTCGTCCTCGACGGGGTGACGCTCGACGTCGAGGCGAGCATCGGCATCGCGGTCGCCGCCGACGATGACGACGTGCTGACCGTGGTCCGGCACGCCGACACGGCGATGTACGTGGCCAAGAAGTTCCGGCTCGGCCACGCCCACTACACCGCCGAGCAGGACGACAACACGGTCGCCAAGCTGACCCTGCTCAGTGACCTGCGCCGGGCGCTGGACACCGACGAGTTCGAGCTGCACTACCAGCCGAAGATCGCGCTGGACACCGGGCAGCTGATCGGCGTCGAGGCGCTGACCCGCTGGCGGCACCCCACCCGGGGCCTGCTGTTCCCGGACGCCTTCATCGCGGCGACCGAAGTCACCAACCTGTGCTTCCCGTTCACCGCGCACGTCCTCGACAAGGCGCTGCGGCACAGCCGCAGGTGGGCCGACCGCGGGGTACGGTTGCCGGTCGCGGTCAACATCTCGACCCGGTGCCTGCTCGACAACCGGCTACCGGAGACGGTGGCGGCGCTGCTGCACGCGTCCGGGGTACCGGCCCACCTGCTGTGCCTGGAGATCACCGAGGGCAGCATCATGGCCAACCCCGACCAGGCGCTGGGCATCCTCGGCCGGATCCGGGCCCTGGGCGTCAAGACCTCCATCGACGACTTCGGTACCGGCTACTCGTCCATGGCCTACCTCAAGCTGCTTCCGGTCGACGAGCTGAAGATCGACCGGTCGTTCGTCAACAACGTCGCCGTGGACCCGAAGAACGCCATGCTCGTCCAGTCGACGATCGACCTGGGCCACAACTTCGGCCTGTCGGTGACCGCCGAGGGCGTCGAGGACGCCGCGACCCTCGCCGTCCTGCGCGGGTTGGGCTGCGACGTCGCCCAGGGGTACTTCTTCGCCCGGCCGCTCACCCCGGACGCGCTGCGGGACTGGATGGTGTCCCGCCCGGCCGACGGTACCGGCGGCGTGCCGGTCGGCGACCTCACCCTGACCTGAGGTCAAGCACCAGGCGGTGGCGGCCGCTGAAGTTGCCGCGCTCCGACGACTCGTCGGCACCCCAGAAGGCCGCGTTGCCGACCACGAGCTGGGCGACCACCTCAGGGTGCTCGTCCGTACCGGCGACGCGGTAGACCTCCCGCGCGCCGAAGGCGGCCCGGTGGAACTCGACGGCGGCCCGGCCGCGGCGCACCGACAACTGCGGCGAGACGCTGACCAGCGCCGGCCGGGTGGCGCCGTCCACCTCTCCTACACCGCGGTCCACGCCGGATCGCGGCCGAACGCGGCGATCAGCCGGTCCTGGTCGCCCGCGCCGGCCGGTACCCCGACCCGCGGTCCGATCGCCCCGCTGCTCCGGTACGCGTCCTCGACGCCGGCGAACCAGCGCGCGCACTCCTCGACGACGTCCCCGTCCAGCTTGCGGTCGGCGCCGATCGCCGCCGCCAGGTCCCAGGCGTGGACGAGGTGGTCGGCGAGCATCTGCCGGAGGTACTCCGAAGCCGGGAAGTCCCCGAACGACAGGTGCACGATGCGGTCGAGCGCACCGGGCTCGGAGATCGCCGCGTCCGACTCCCGGGCGGCGTCCGTGGCGCTGCCGGCCGGGTCGTCGCCGAGCAGGTCGCCGTCGAACCGGTCGCCCACGTCGGCGATGGTCGCCCCGGCGAGCAGCGGTGGCATCCACCGCTCCTCGTTCACGATGTGGTTGACCAGCGTCCGCACGTCCCAGTCGGTGCAGGGCGTGGGCGCGGACCACTGGTCCGGGCGCACCTGCCGCACCCGGTCGGCGAAGCCGGCGACACTGCGCCGGTACAGCTCGATGAGATCCACCAACCGATCATAAGGTGCTCCCATGGATCAGCATCCCAGTACCGACCCGGTGACCGGTCCGTTCGCCGGCCGCACGCTCGCCGAGGTCGGCCGCGAGCTGCGCGCGGGCGCGACGGATCCGGTCGAGCTGCTCGACGCGACCCTCACGGCCGTGTCGGCGGCACAGCCGCGGTACAACGCGTTCGTCACCGTGGACGCCGACGGCGCCGGGGCCGCGGCCGTGCGGGCGCGCGACGAGCTGGCCCGGGGCGTGGACCGGGGGCCGCTGCACGGGGTACCGGTGGCCGTCAAGGACCTGATCGACACCGCCGGGCTGCGGACCACGATGGGGTCGCGCCACTTCGCCACCCACCTGCCGGCCCGCGACGCCCCGGTGGTGATCCGGCTGCGCGCGGCGGGGGCGGTGATCGTCGGCAAGACGACCACGCACGAGTTCGCCTACGGGCCGACCGGGGATGTCGCCGCGAACGGCCCGTGCGCCAACCCGCACGACCCGGCCCGGATGGCCGGCGGGTCCAGCGCCGGGTCGGCCGCCGCGGTCGCCGCCGGCCTGGTGCCGCTGTCCGTGGGTACCGACACCGGCGGCTCGGTCCGCATCCCCGCGGCCCTGTGCGGCGCCGTCGGGCTGCGTCCCTCCACCGGCGGGGTACCGGTCGAAGGCGTCTTCCCGCTGTCCTGGTCGCTGGACACGGTGGGACCCATCGCCGGCACCGTCGCCGACGCGGTCCTCGGCTGGCGGGTACTGGCCGGCGCGGCCGCCCCCGATCCGGCGCCCGCCCAACCACGGATCGGGGTACCGGCGGCGCCCTGGTTCGAGAAGGTGGACGGCCGGGTCGGCGGCGCCGTCGAGGACGCGGTACGGCGGCTGTGCGGGCCGGTCCAGCCGGTACCCGTACCGGACGCCGAGGAGCTGTCCTACCTGTACCGGACGGTGCAGTCCGCCGAGGCGATCGCGATCCACCACGAGCGGATGACCGAAGCGCCCGAGCTGTTCGAGCCCGAGACGCTGGAGCGCCTGACCATCGCGGCGCGGGTACCCGCGTGGGAGTACGCCCGGGCGCTGCGCCGCCTGCACGAGCTGCGGATCCAGGCGATGCGCCGGCTGGCCGGGGTGGACGTGCTCGTGCTGCCCACCGTGCCGATCCTCGCCCCGCCGCTGGGCACCCGAAATGGGCTGGCCGGATGGGACACGGTGCGCGACGCGCTGCTCGCCTTCACCGTGCCGTGGAGCGTGCTCGGGCTGCCGGCGATCTCGGTACCGGTCGCCGGGCTCGGCCGGGGCGAGCTACCGGTCGGCGCGCAGCTGGTCGGCCTGCCCGGCGGCGACGCCGAGCTGCTCGCGCTCGCCAGCCGCCTCGGTTGAGATCAGCGCGCCGCGCGCCAGGCCGCGACGATCTCGTCGGCGTCGACGGTGGACAGCACGACCGGCGGCCCGTCGAGGTGCCCCCGCTGCGCCCGCAGGATGCGTTCGTTGAGGTCGGCGACGACCCGGCGGACCGCCGCCTCCGTCTTCCTCGTCGCCACGGTCCGCATGAGGTCTTCGACCTCCCGGCGCAGCCTCAGCGAGGCCGGTAGCACGCCGGTGATGTTCTCCCGGCGGATCAGCTCCTTGATCCACCAGTCCTCCTCGTACTCCTCGCCGTGCCCGGGCAGCGGCTTGCCGGCCCCGGGCAGGTTGTCGAACTCGCCGCGCTCCTGCGCCTCGCGGATCTGGCGGTCGATCAGCGACTCGTACCAACTGGTCATCGGCTCCAACCTCCCCGCGCCGGCGCTGGCCAAGTCTACCGCGACCATGATCGCGAGCCGACTTGACCGGGGCGGCACAGGCCGGGAGCCTGTGCCGCATGGGGATGCGGGAGCCGGTGTGGCGACGGACCGGGTGACGCTCCTGGACGTCGCGCGCCGCGCGGGCGTCTCCCGGACGACGGCCTCCTTCGTGCTGACCGGCCGGCGCGACATGCGGATCTCCGTGGACGCCGAGCAGCGGGTGATGCGGGCGGCCCGGGAGCTCAGCTACCGGCCGAACCTGATGGCGCGCGCCCTGCGGACCAGGCTGACCCATACGATCGGCCTCGTCTCGGACACGATCGCCAGCGAGCCCTTCGCCGGCGAGGTCGTGCGGGGGAGCGTGGCCACCGCGCTGCTGCACCGGCACCTGCTGTTCATCGGCGAGACCGGGGGCGACCGCGCGACGGAGAAGCAGGTCGTCCAGGACATGCTCGACCGCGGCGTCGACGGGTTCGTCTACGCCGCCATGTACACCCGTCAGGCGCGGCCGCCGGCGATCCTGCGCGGGCACCCGATGGTCCTGCTGAACTGCCTGACCCGCAACAGCCGCCGGCCCGCCGTCATCCCGGACGAGCTGGAAGCCGGGCGGACGGCGGCCCGGGTCCTGCTGGAGTACGGCCACCGGGACCGCATCTTCCTGGTCGGCGAGAGCGGCACCGGCGTGTACGCCGGCCAGCAACGGCTCGCCGGGATCCGCGCGGCGCTGTCCGGGGAGGGGCTGCGCCTGGCCGGTACCGTCGAATGCCTCTGGTGGCCCGAGCCGGCCTACGCGGCGGTCGCGCGGTTCCTCCGCGAGGGCGGCCGGCCCACCGCGCTGATCTGCCTCAACGACCGGGTGGCCTTCGGCGCCTACCAGGCCCTCCAGGAGGCCGAGCGGGACGTCCCGCACGACGTCTCCGTGGTCTCGTTCGACGACTCCGATCTCGCGTCCTGGATGCGCCCGGCGCTGACCAGCATCGCCATCCCGCACTTCGAGCTCGGCCGGCGCGCGGTCGAGCTGCTGCTCGGCGACCATCTCGACACCGGCGTCGAGCGGGTACCGATGCCGCTGCGCGAGCGCGCCTCGGTCGCCGGCCCGGGATGAGCGGGGCAGGGCGTGGCGTCATGGCGCAAACTCACGCAGACTTCTTGAGTCCCTTCCGTGCCACCCCGCAGACTCACTCTCAGCACTGACCGGGACGATTGAGGAGGAGCGCGATGGTACTGCAGTTCCTCGGCAAGGATCCCGACAGCGGGTACAACGGATCCCCGACCTTATGGGACGACGGCGATGCGTACGTGATCCAGGGCTGGCGCGTCACCGATCCCGCGACCCTGGAGGTTATCGGTGAAGTTCCCCATCTCGAGACCGTCATCCGGCTCCCTAAGCGGATGATGCGGTTCTTCAACGAGGTCGACGATGGCGGGTGAGACGCCCTTTGAGGAGGCGCTCAACTCGGCGCGGCGATCCGCCGTACACCTGGAGATGCGGGACGTCTACCTACCCGACGACCCGGATTTCGCCGCGTGGCGCGCCGGCCAGTTCGAGCCGGGCGAACAATGGCAATGGTGGGTCGGTCTGGTACGGGCGGCGGTCGCGCGTGGGGTCGAAGATTCGACGCGCGCGCGTCGTCTCCGAGCCGGTAACGGAGTACATCCGGTTCGAGCACGCGATCACGGCGGACCTCAACGTCGCGGCTGGGGGAACAAGTCCGGTGGCTACCGAGGCGGCGCGCGTCAGACCTGGCGCTGCCGGGCAGCGACTTCTGGCTCTTCGACGACCAATTGATCATCTTCAACCACTTCGCCGGTGACGGCAGTTGGCCGCCTGACGGTTTCGAGACGACCACGGACCCAGCCGTGGTGAAACTCTGCGCGGCGGCGTTCGAGGCGGTCTGGGAGCGAGCTGTCCCGCATGACGACTATCAGCCCGTCTGATCCTGCCGGTGTCCGGAGCGGTGTCTCTTCCCTCGTCGAGCGCCCAGCAACTGCGGCAGTCGCTGGGCCTGCGCCTGCGTGAGATCCGGATCGAGGCTGGCCTGACTGCGCGTGATCTCGGACGACTCATGGATCGGCATCCCTCGAAGGTCTCCCGTTCCGTGCGTACTCCTCATGGCTCATCCCCGGTCTCCTGCAGACCCGCGCCTACACGCGGGCGGTGCTCGACGTCGTCGCCTGGCATCGTCGCCTACCTGGCGACATCGACGATGCGATGGCGCCACGGATGCAACGCCAGCGGGTCTTGCGCCAGGGCGACCGCCGGTTCGCCTTCCTCGTCGAGGAGTCCGTCCTCCGTACCGGCGTGGGTGGAGCGGAGGTGATGGTCGGCCAACTCGGGCATCTCATCGTCGCCTCGGCGATGCCACGGGTGAGCCTGGGGATTGTCCCGCTGCGTAGGCTGCGCAGGTCGGACCTCATCCGCGCCGAATGAGCCATCGGCCGTAGGATCTGCTCGGGCGGCGTGGAGGAACCCGGTGCGAGTCCGGGGCGGTCCCGCCACTGTCACCGGGGAGCGAGCCCCCAGCACCGGCCACTGCCGCGCCGCGGCGGGAAGGCCGGGGGCGAGCGGCGATCCGGGAGCCAGGACACTCCGGCCGCCCCGGGTGCGCCGCCGGCGTACCCGCCGACGCGGCAACCCGGGGCGCGGACCCCGCGGGGAGGTGCGGTCATGCGGCCGGTCGTCGTTCTGCTGTCCACCGCCGATACCGACCTGCTCGCTGCCCGGGCCGCGGGCGTGCCGTGGCGGGTGGCCAACCCCACCCGGCTCGACCCGGCCGACCTGCCCGGGCTGCTCGACGGCACGGCGGTGGTGGTGGTACGCCTGCTCGGCGGGCGCCGGACCTGGCCCGAGGGGCTCGCGGCGGTGCTCGCGACCGGGCTGCCGGTGGTCGCCCTGGGCGGAGAGGACAGCCCCGACGCCGAACTCACGGCCCTGTCCACGGTACCGGCCGGAGTCGTCCACGACGGGCAGCGGTACCTGGTCGAGGGCGGGCCGGCGAACCTGCGCGAGCTGTACCGGTTCCTGTCCGACACCGTCCTGCTGACCGGAGAGGGCTTCGAGCCGCCGGTGTCCACGCCGGCCTCCGGCGTGTACGGGTCGCGCCCGGCGCACCCGGACCGGCCCACGGTGGGCGTGGTGTTCTACCGGGCGCATGCGCTGTCCGGCAACACCGGGTTCGTGGACACGCTCTGCACGGCGGTCGAGGCGGCCGGCGGGAACGCCCTTCCCGTCTACACCGCCTCGCTGCGGGCCGTGGACGACGGGCTCACCGCGCTGCTGGGCCGCTGCGACGCGCTGGTCGTGACGGTCCTCGCCGCCGGGGGTACCCGGCCGGCCGACGCGGCCGCCGGCGGTGACGAGGACGTGTGGTCGGTCGAGGCCCTGGCCGGACTCGACGTCCCGGTCGTGCAAGGGCTGTGCCTGACGTCATCGCGCGCGGCGTGGCTGGGCTCGACGGCCGCGCTCACCCCGATGGACGCCGCGATGCAGGTGGCCATCCCGGAGTTCGACGGCCGGCTGGTGAGCGTGCCCTTCTCGTTCAAGGAGACCGGGGCGGACGGGGTACCGACCTACGTCGCCGACCCGGAACGGGCCGCCCGGGTGGCCGGGATCGCGCTCGGGTACGCGCGGCTGCGCCGCATCCCCAATGCTGCCAAGCGCCTGGCGATCGTGCTGTCGTCGTACCCGACCCGGCACTCGCGGGTCGGGAACGCCGTCGGGCTGGACACCCCGGCTTCCGCGGTCGCACTCCTGGCGGCCCTGCGCGACGCCGGGTACACCGTCGGCGGGTACCCCGAGGACGGCGACACGCTCATCCACCGGCTGATCGCCGCGGGCGGGCACGACGTGGAGTGGCTGACCGACGAGCAGCTCGCCGCGGCGCCGATCCGGGTCCCCGGTCGTATGTACCGCCGGTGGTTTCTTGAGTTGCCGCTGGCTCTGCGTGAGGCGATGACGGAGCACTGGGGTCCGCCGCCGGGTTCGCTCTACGTGGACGGGGACGACATCGTGCTCGCCGGGCTGCGGTTCGGCAACGTCACGCTGATGATCGCGCCGCCGCGCGGGTTTGGGGAGAACCCGGTCGCCATCTACCACGACCCCGACCTGCCGCCGTCGCACCACTACCTCGCCGCGTACCGGTGGCTCGCCGGCAACGTGGACGCGGTGGTGCACCTGGGCAAGCACGGGACGCTGGAATGGTTGCCGGGCAAGGGACTCGGCCTGTCCGCGGACTGCGCCCCCGACGCCGTGCTGGGCGATCTCCCGCTCGTCTATCCGTTCATCGTCAACGACCCCGGCGAGGGTACCCAGGCCAAGCGGCGGGCCCATGCGACGATCGTGGACCACCTGGTACCGCCGATGGCGCGCGCCGAGACCTACGGCGAGATGGCGAAGCTCGAGCAGCTTCTTGACGAGTACGCGACGGTGGCCGCGCTCGACCCGGCCAAGCTGCCCGCGGTCCGCGCCCAGATCTGGACCATCATCCAGACCGCCCAGCTGCACCGCGACCTGCACGTTTCCGAGCAGCCCGGGGCGCCGGAGTTCGACGACTTCGTGCTGCACGTCGACGGGTACCTGTGCGAGGTCAAGGACTCGCTGATCCGCGACGGGCTGCACATCCTCGGTGCCGCGCCGGTCGGCGAGGCCCGGGTCAACCTGGTACTGGCGGTGCTGCGCGCCAACCAGGTCTGGGGCGGCGTGCACGGCGCTTTGCCCGGGCTGCGGGCCGCGCTCGGGCTGTCCGACGACGCGGGACGCTCCGCTGTGGACGAACGGGAGTCCGTCGCGCGGCGGCTCGTCCTGGCGTGCGAGGACGCCGGCTGGGCGCCGGACAAGGTGCCCGCCGTGGTGACCGAGGTGCTGGGAGCGCCGGCGCCGCGGGTGGCCGCCGTGCTGGAGTTCGCGGCGACCGAGGTCGTGCCGCGGCTCGCGGGGACCACCGGCGAGATCGGCGCCGTCCTGCATGCGCTCGACGGCGGGTACGTGCCGGCTGGGCCGTCCGGCTCGCCGACCCGGGGCCTGGTCAACGTGCTGCCGACCGGGCGCAACTTCTACTCCGTCGACCCCAAGGCGATCCCGTCGCGCAACGCGTGGGAGGTCGGGCAGGCGCTGGCCGACTCGCTGTTGCAACGGCACCGCGAGGACACCGGCGAGTGGCCGGCGACGGTGGGGCTGACGATGTGGGGTACCAGCGCGATGCGTACCCAGGGCGACGACATCGCGGAGGTCCTCGCGCTGCTGGGCTGCCGCCCGGTGTGGGACGACGCGTCGCGGCGGGTGACCGGCGTGGAAGCGGTACCGCTGGCGGAGCTGGGCCGGCCGCGGGTGGACGTGACGGTACGCATCTCCGGATTCTTCCGCGACGCGTTCCCGCACGTCGTCGCGCTGCTCGACGACGCGGTGGCGCTCGTCGCCGGGCTTGACGAGCCGGCGTCGGACAACTTCGTGCGGGCGCATGCCGTCGCGGACGAGGAGGAACACGGCGACTGGCGGCGGGCCACCACGCGGATCTTCGGGTCCAAGCCCGGCGCCTACGGGGCCGGCCTGCTGCCGCTCATCGACGCCCGGAACTGGCGCGACGACCGGGACCTCGCCGAGGTGTACGCGGTGTGGGGCGGGTACGCCTACGGTCGCGGCCTTTCCGGCCGGGCCGCGCGGGAGGACCTCGAACGGGTCTACCGGCGCATCGCCGTGGCCGCGAAGAACGTGGACACCCGCGAGCACGACATCGCCGACTCCGACGACTACTTCCAGTACCACGGCGGGATGGTTGCGATGGTGCGCGCCCTGCGGGGTACCGACCCGGCGGCGTACATCGGCGACTCGCACCGGCCCGACGCCGTGCGCACCCGCAGCCTGGCCGAGGAGACCAAGCGGGTCTTCCGGGCCCGCGTGGTGAACCCGCGATGGATCGAGGCGATGCGCCGGCACGGGTACAAGGGGGCTTTCGAGCTGGCCGCGACCGTGGACTACCTGTTCGGGTACGACGCGACGGCCGGGGTGGTCGAGGACTGGATGTACGAGCGGCTGGCTGCCTCGTACGTGTTCGACGAGTCGGTACGCGAGTTCCTGGAGAAATCGAACCCCTGGGCGCTGCGCGGGATCACCGAGCGGCTGCTGGAGGCGGCCGACCGGGGCCTGTGGGCCGAGCCCGACCCGGACACCCTGGATCAGCTCCGCTCGGCGTACCTGTCCGCCGAGGCTGATCTTGAGGGACGCCCGTGACGTGCGGCTCGCCGCGTTGACGTGCGGCGGTCGATGGGGGAGCATGGCGCCCGGAGCGGCAGTGGAGGAACCCGGTGCGAGTCCGGGGCGGTCCCGCCACTGTCACCGGGGAGCAGACCCCCGCATTCATGGTCACCGCCGCACGGTGGGAAGGCCGGGGGCGAGCGCTGATCCGGGAGCCAGGAGACTCCGGCCGCGCCGCGTTGTCGCCACACTGCGGGCGTGGACACCCGCGGAAGGGACCTGAACGTGCCGGCGTGCCTGAGCGGGAGATGACCCCGCCGTTCCCCTTCTCCGCGATCGTCGGGCTCGCCGACCTGCGGCTCGCGCTGCTGCTCAACGCCGTCTCCCCGGCGATCGGCGGGGTACTGGTGCGGGGCGAGAAGGGTACCGCGAAGTCGACCATGGTACGGGCGCTGGCGGCGCTGCTGCCGGACGTGACCACCGTGGCGGGATGCCGGTTCGGGTGCGATCCGGCGGTACCCGATCGGGAGTGCCCGGACGGACCGCACGACGCCGGCGGCCCCGTGGTCCGGCGCGCGGCGGCGCTCGTGGAGCTTCCGGTCGGGGCGACCGAGGACCGCCTGGTCGGCGCGCTGGACCTGCAGCGGGCGCTGACCGAAGGGATCAAGGCGTACGAGCCGGGCCTCCTCGCGGCCGCGCACCGCGGGCTGCTGTACGTCGACGAGGTCAACCTGCTGCCCGATCACCTCGTCGACCTGCTGCTCGACGCGGCCGCGATGGGCCGGGCGTACGTGGAGCGCGACGGGGTGTCGGTCCGCCATGCGGCCCGGTTCCTGCTGGTCGGCACGATGAACCCGGAGGAGGGTGAGCTGCGCCCGCAGCTGCTCGACCGGTTCGGGCTCGCGGTGGACGTGGCGGCGCCGCGCGAGGTGGACGAGCGCAGCGAGGTGGTACGGCGCCGGCTCGCCTACGACGCCGACCCGGTCGGGTTCGCCGCGGCGTGGGCGTCGTCGGAGGACTCGCTGGCCGCGCAGATCGCCGCCGCCCGTGGCCGGCTCGCGTCGGTCGTCCTGCCGGACGGGGAGCTGCGCCGCATCGCCGGCGTGTGCGCGGCGTTCGAGGTCGACGGGATGCGCGCCGACATCGTGGTCGCCCGTACCGCCACCGCGCTCGCCGCCTGGCACGGCCGGCCGGCGGTGACCGGAGCGGACGTGCGCGACGCGGCCCGGCTCGCGCTGCCGCACCGGCGCCGCCGCGACCCGTTCGACGCACCGGGCCTGGACGAGGAGGCACTGGATCGGGCGCTGCGCGACGCGGCCCCGCCCGGGCTGGACGACGACCCGCCACCCTCCGGACCCGGCGGCGCCGATCCGGAAGGCGGCGGCGAAGCGCCGGAGCCGGGCGGCGACGGGTCGAGCGCGGCCGCCCCGCAGCCCGGCGGCACGAGCACCGCGCCGGCCGCACCGCCCTACCGGGCGCGGCTGCTCGCGGTCCCCGGTACCGGTTCCGGCGCGCGGGCCGGGCGCCGTTCGCCGGCGTACACCCGCAGCGGCCGGGTGGTCGGCGCCCGCCGGCCCGACGACCGGCTCGTGTCCGTGCACCTGCCGGCCACACTGCTGGCCGCCGCGCCGTACCAGCGGGCCCGCGGCCGCGCCGGGCCGCTCAGAGTCGAGACGGCGGACCTGCGCGCGACCGTCCACAAGGGACGCGAGGCGAACCTCGTGCTGTTCGTCGTCGACGCGTCGGGTTCGATGGCGGCCCGGCAGCGGATGCGTGCGGTCAAGGGCGGCGTGCTGTCCCTGCTGCGCGACGCGTACCAGCGCCGCGACAAGGTCGGCCTGGTGACCTTCCGGGGCACCGGGGCGGAGGTGGCGCTGCCGCCGACGACGAGCCATGAGATCGCCGCCGCCCGGCTGCGCGAGCTGCCGACCGGCGGCCGTACCCCGCTCGCGGCCGGGCTGCACACCGCCGCCCGGGTGGTGGCGGCCGAACGCCGCCGCGACCCGTACCGCCGGCCGCTGCTCGTCCTCGTCACCGACGGCCGGGCGACGTCCGGCCCGGATCCGGTCACCGTGGCGCCGGCGCTGCACGGGGTCGCGTGCGTGGTCGTCGACTGCGAGTCGGGCCCGGTCCGGCTGGGCCTCGCCGGGCGGTTGGCCGTCGCGCTCGATGCCCGGTACCTGCGCCTGGAAGAGCTGTCCGCCGACGGCCTGCGTGCCGTCGCGACCGGAAAGGCCGCCTGATGCCACAAGGAAAAGTCGAGCGGGTACCCGACGACGGGCTGACCACCCGGGAACGCCGCCGCCAGCCGATCCTCGCCGTGCACACCGGGATCGGCAAGGGCAAGTCCACGGCCGCGTTCGGGATGGCGCTGCGCGCCTGGAACGCCGGTTGGCCGGTGGTGGTGTTCCAGTTCGTGAAGAGTCCGAAGTGGAAGGTCGGCGAGGAGGCCGCGCTGCGCGCTCTCGGCGAGCACCACGCCCGGACCGGGCAGGGCGCCGAGGTCACCTGGCACAAGATGGGCGAGGGCTGGTCGTGGCTCGCGCGGCCGGGCGAGGAGCGCGACCACGCCGCCGAGGCGGCCGAGGGCTGGGCGCAGGTCAAGCGCGACCTGGCCGCCGAACGGTACCGGTTCTACGTGCTCGACGAGTTCACGTACCCGATGAAGTGGGGCTGGGTCGACGTCGCCGACGTGGTTTCGACGCTGGACAAGCGGCCGGGTACCCAGCACGTCGTCGTCACCGGCCGGGACGCCGCGCCGGAACTGGTCGAGCTCGCCGACCTGGTGACCGAGATGAGCAAGGTCAAGCATCCGATGGACGCCGGTCGCAAGGGGCAGCAGGGCATCGAGTGGTAGCCGTACCGCGCATCGTCGTCGCCGCGCCCGCCTCCGGGCACGGCAAGACGACCGTGGCCACCGGGCTGCTGGCCGCCTACGCGGCGCGCGGGCTGCGGGTGGCCGGCTTCAAGGTCGGCCCGGACTACATCGACCCCGGGTACCACGCCCTCGCCAGCGGCCGGCCCGGGCGCAACCTCGACCCGGTCCTCGTCGGCACCGGCCTGATCGGGCCGCTGTTCGCGCACGGGTCGGCCGGCGCGGAGCTCGCCGTCGTCGAGGGCGTGATGGGTCTGTTCGACGGCCGGGCGCTGGCCGGCACCGGACCGGCCGGCGGCGATCCGGGTAGCACCGCCGACGTCGCCGAACTGCTGTCCGCGCCGGTGGTGCTCGTGATCGACGCCGCCGCGCAGGGCCGCTCGGTCGCCGCGCTGGTGCACGGGTTCCGCACGTTCGGCAACCGGCTACGGCTGGCCGGCGCCATCCTCAACCGGGTCGGTTCCGACCGGCACGAGGCGATCCTGCGCGCCGCGCTCGACGAGGTCGGTACCCCGGTGTTCGGCGTGCTGCGCCGGCACGATGCCGTCGCCGCGCCGTCCCGGCATCTCGGCCTGGTACCGGTTGCCGAGCGGCACGCCGAAGCGCTCGCGTCGGTGCGGGCGCTCGCCGATCTCGTCGCCGCGTCCGTCGACCTGGACGCGATCCTCGCCGTGGCGAGGTCCGCGCCGCCGCTGCCGGTGCAGCCGTGGTCCCCGGTTTCCGCGGATCCCGTGCCGGGAAGGCCGGTGGTCGCCGTCGCCGGCGGCCCCGCGTTCTCGTTCAGCTACGCCGAAACCGTCGAGCTGCTCGCCGGCGCCGGGGCACAGGTGTCCACTGTGGACCCGTTGCGCGACGAGGCGCTCCCGCCCGGTACCGCCGGCCTCGTCGTCGGCGGCGGCTTTCCCGAGGTGTACGCCGCGGAGCTGGCCGCCAACGAGCCGCTGCGGAAGGAGGTCGCGGTACTCGCCGAGCGGGGCGCGCCGATTGCCGCCGAGTGCGCCGGCCTGCTTTGGCTGTGCCGCAGCCTCGACGGTGCCCCGATGTGCGGCGTCCTGCCCGCCGACGCGGTGATGGGTCCGCGGTTGGCCCTGGGCTACCGCGACGCCGCGGCGCTGTCCGGTTCGTGGCTAGGTCCGGCCGGTACCCGGATGACCGGGCACGAGTTCCACCGCACCCGGCTCACCCCGGCCGCCGGGCTTGCGCCCGCGTGGGCGTGGCCGGACCAGCCCGCTGAGGGCTTCGTCGCGGGTGGCGTCCACGCGTCGTACCTGCACCTGCACTGGGCCGCTCGCCCGCAGATCGCCCGGGGGCTGGTGGCGGCATGCGGCTGATCGGCGTCGGGGTCGGCCCCGGTGACCCGGAACTCGTGACGCTCAAGGCGGCCCGGGTACTCGCGAGCGCCGACCGGGTGTTCGTCCCGGTACTCGACCCCGCGGACACCGGACGCGCGGAGGAAACCGTCGCCGCGCACACGCCGCCGGACCGGATCGAGCGGGTGGTGTTCGCGCTGGACCCCGCCGCCCGCGAGCGGTACTGGGCGGCGGCCGCCGAGCGGGTCGCCCGGTGGCTCCGGGAGACCGGCGGTACGGCCGTGTTCGCGACGATCGGCGACCCCAACGTCTATTCGACATTCGGCTACCTCGCGCGCGGCGTTCGCGACGCACTGCCGGACGTGAACGTCGAGACGGTACCCGGGATCACCGCGATGCAGGCGCTCGCGGCCGCGTCCGGCACGGTCCTCGTCGAGGGGCACGAACCGCTGACGCTGCTGCCCTTGCCATCTGGCGGCGACGGCCTGGCGGAGGCGATGGCGCTCGGGGGAACCGTCGTGGTCTACAAGGGCGGCCGGCACCTGCGCGAGATCGCCGCCATGGTTGCCGGGCGGGACGCGGTTCTCGGGGAGCACATCGGGCTGCCGGACGAGCGGATCCAGCGACTGTCCGATGTGGACGGTACCGCGCCGTACCTGTCGACCGTGCTGATCCCGGCGGTGCGGGACGGTCGGCGATGACCGGCCGGGTGACGTTCGTCGGCGCCGGGCCGGGCGCGGCCGACCTCATCACGGTCCGCGGTGCCGACGCGCTGCGCGCCGCCGACGTCGTGGTGTGGGCCGCCAGCCTCGTGCACCCCGACATGCTGCGGTATGCCGGGCCGGACGCCGAGATCGTGGACTCCGCGACGCTGACGCTGGAGTCCACTGTGGACATCTACCGGCGGGCCGCCGCCGAGGGCCTGCACGTGGTCCGGCTGCACTCCGGCGATCCGGCGCTGTGGGGCGCGGTGCAGGAGCAGCTCGACGCGTGTGCCGGGCTCGGCCTGCCGACCGAGGTGGTACCCGGCGTCTCCGCGTTCTCCGCAGCCGCCGCGGCGGTCCAGCGCGAGCTGACGGTACCCCGGGTGGCGCAGTCGGTGGTGCTGACCCGGCTCGGCGGCGGGAAGACCCCGATGCCGGCGGGGGAGAGCGTCGCGGAGTTCGCCCGGCACGGTACGACGATGGCGGTGTTCCTGTCCGCCGCCCGGACCCGCCAGCTCGTCGAGGAGCTGCGCGCCGGCGGGTACCCACCGGAGACGCCGGTCGTCGTCGCCTACCGGGTGAGCTGGCCCGACGAGCTGGTGCTGTCCTGTACCGTCGAAACCCTCGCGGCGACCGTGCGCGAGCACAAGCTGTGGAAGCACACGCTCTTTCTCGTCGGCCCGGCGCTGGCCGCCTCCGGTACCCGCAGCCACCTCTACCATCCCGGCCACTTCCACGGGTTCCGCCGCGCGGATCCGAAGGCCCGGCAGGCACTGCGCGATGGATGACCCCGAACTGCGCGAGCCGGACCTGCCGCGTACCGCGAAGGTACGCCCGACGGCACTGCGTACCGGCTGGACCACCGGTACCTGCGCCTCGGCCGCGGCCAAGGCGGCGGCCCTGCTGCTCAAGGACGGCCCGCCGCCGCCCGGGTGGGTCGAGGTCGGCCTGCCGTCCGGGCGCCGGGTCACGTTCGCCGTCGACCGCGCCGCGATGGTCGGCGAGGCTGCGCAGGCGGTGGTGGTCAAGGATGCCGGCGACGACCCCGACGTGACCCACGGCGCGCACCTGACCGCGACGGTCTCCTGGCGGGACGCGTCCGGCGTGGAGCTGGCCGGCGGTGAGGGCGTGGGCGTGGTGACCAAGCCCGGGCTCGGCCTGCCGGTCGGCGGCCCGGCCATCAACCCGGTACCCCGCACGATGATCACGCAAGCGGTCACCGAGGTGGTCGGCGACCGCGGCGTCGAGGTCGTCATCAGCGTGCCCGACGGGGAACGGATGGCCCGCAAGACGACCAACCGCCGGCTGGGCATCCTCGGCGGCATCTCGATCCTCGGTACCACCGGCATCGTCCGCCCGTTCTCCACCGCCTCCTGGCGGGCCAGTGTCGTGCAGGCCGTCCAGGTGGCCGGCGCGCAGGGCGAGCGGACCGTGGTGCTGTGCACCGGCGGCCGCACCGAGAAGGGCGCGATGGCGCTGCTGCCCGACCTGCCGGAGGTCTGTTTCATCGAGGTCGGTGACTTCACCGGCGCCGCGCTGCGCACCGCTGTGGAGCACGGCATCACCCGCGTCGTGTTCGTCGGCATGGCGGGCAAGCTGACGAAGCTCGCCAGCGGGGTACTGATGACGCACTACACCCGTTCCCGCGTGGACACCGGACTGCTCGGCCGGCTCACCCGCGCGGCCGGTGGCCCGGCCGCCCTGGCGGAGCAGGTCGATGCGGCCAACACCGCGCGGCACGCCTACGAGCTGTGGGCCGACGCCGGGTTGCTGCGTGCGGCCGGCGACGCGCTCTGCGCCCGGGTACGCGACGTGCTCGCCCGGTTTGGCAGCGGGCGGCTCGCGGCCGACGTGGCGATGGTGGACTTCACCGGCCGCACGGTTGTGGCGGCCACGGTACCGGGGTGGATCAGATGATCGCGGTGCTGGGCACCCCGCTCGCGGCCGGGGCCGCCGAGCGGGTCGCGGCGGCCACGCTCGTCGTCGGCGCGGACCGCCATCTGTCCACAGTGGACACCTCCGCGGAACGGGTGGCCCTCGGCGACGTGCCGTCCGCGGTCGCCCGGCTCGCCGCGCACGACGGTCCGGCGGTCGTGCTCGCCAGCGGCGATCCCGGGTTCTTCGGCATCGTCCGGGCACTGCGCGCGGCCGGGCTCGACATCGAGGTACTGCCGGCGCCGTCGTCGGTGGCGATCGCCTTCGCCCGGCTCGGCCTGCCCTGGGACGACGCCCTCGTCGTCTCCGCGCACGGCCGGTCGCTGGGGCCGGCGGTACACGCCTGCCGGGCGCACCGCAAGGTCGCCGTCCTCACCGGCCCGGGCACCGGCCCGGCCGAACTCGGCGCTGCCCTGCGCGACCTGCCCCGTCGCCTGGTCGTCGCGGAATGCCTCGGCGGCGCCGACGAGCGGGTCTGCGAGACGACCCCCGCGCAGGCCGCCACCGGACAGTGGCGCGATCCGAACGTCGTCCTGGTCCTGGGTGCCGATCCGGTCGCGCCGGCGCCCGGTTGGGTCGCCGGAAACCCGCCCGGGCCGGCGGGGTGGGCGCTGCCCGAGGCGGCCTTCGCCCACCGGGACTCCATGATCACCAAAGCGGAGGTACGGGCGGTCGCGCTCGCCCGTCTCGGCCCGCGCCTCGGCGATCTCGTCTGGGACATCGGGTCCGGCAGCGGCGCTGTCGCGGTCGAGTGTGCCCGGTTCGGTGCGGCCGTCGTCGCCGTCGAGCGCGATCCCGAGGCGTGCGAAGCGATCCGCGCCAACGCCCGGTTGTTCGGGGTCGAACTCGCGGTCGTCGAGGCGGCCGCCCCGGACTGCCTGGCCGGGCTGCCCGACCCGGACGCGGTCTTCGTCGGCGGGGGAGGGCTCGACGTGCTGCGCGCCTGCGCGGCCCGCCGCCCCGCGCGCCTGGTCGCCGCGCTCGCCGCGGTGGAACGGTTCGGTCCGGCCGCGACCGCCCTGCGCGAGGCCGGGTACCCGGCCGAGGGCGTGCAGTTGCAGGCGAACCGGCTCGCCGCGCTGCCCGACGGTACCCACCGGCTGGCGGCTACGAACCCGGTCCACCTCGTCACCGGGGTACTCCGGTGATCGGCCTCGTCACCGCGACCGCAGCCGGGCGGAACCTTGCCCGCCGGCTCGCCGGGGCGTGGCCGGGGGAGTGCACCGTCCACAGTGGACCGGTTGCTGGCCAGATCCGCGCGGCATGGGCGGAGTCCGACGCGCTGGTCTGCTTCCTCGCCACCGGGGCGGCGGTACGGCTGCTGGCGCCGCTGCTGCGCGACAAGCGGACCGATCCGGGGGTGGTGTGCGTCGACGAGGCCGGTACGCACGCCGTCGCGCTTCTGGGCGGGCACGGGGGCGGCGCGAACGCGCTGGCGCAACGGGTCGCCGAGGTACTCGGCGCGCAGCCGGTGGTGACGACCGCGACCGACGCGGCCGGGCACACGGCGCTCGACTCGTTCGGCGCCGACCTCGGGTTCCGGCTCGCCGACCGGGCCGGCCTCGCCCGGGTCGGCCGGGCGCTGCTCGACGGCGAACCGGTCCGGATCGTGGCCGACGCGACCTGGCCGCTGCCGGCGCTGCCCACCGGTCCCGGTCCGGTCATCGCCGTCTCGGACCGGCTCGCGGCGGCCGGCGATCTCGTCTACCGGCCGCCGTCACTGGTCGCCGGCGTCGGCGCCAGCCGTGGCGTCCCGCGGGAGGAGGTCGGCGAGCTGATCTGGGACGCGCTTGCCGGTGCAGGGCTTGCGATCGAGTCGGTGCGCGCGCTCGCCACCGTCGACACCAAGGCGGACGAGCCGGGGATCGTCGCGGCGGCGCATCAGCTCGGCCTGCCGCTGCTCACCTACCCGGCCGGCCGGCTGGCGTCCGTGGACGTGCCCAACCCGTCGGAGGTCGTACGGGCCGCCGTGGGTACCCCGAGCGTCGCGGAGGCGGCGGCGCTGACCGGTGCCCGCGACGCGGGGCGCGACGCGAGCCTCGTGGTCCCGAAACGGGCCGGCGCGATGGCGACGGTCGCGGTCGCCCGCCTGACGCCGCGGGGCCGGCTGGCGATCGTCGGGCTCGGACCGGGCGCCGCCGACCTGCGCGCCCCCCGGGCAACCGAGGCGCTGCGCCGCGCGGCGGTGGTCGTCGGGCTGGACCAGTACGTGGACCAGATCGCGCACATGCTGCGCCCCGGTACCACGATCCGGCGCAGCGGGCTGGGCGCCGAGGAGGAGCGCGCCCGTACCGCCGTCGAGCTGGCCACCGCCGGCCATGCCGTCGCGCTGATCGGCTCCGGCGACGCCGGCGTGTACGCGATGGCCTCGCCCGCCCTGCAACTCGCCGGCCCCGACCTGGACGTTTCGATCGTGCCCGGCATCACGGCCGGCCTCGCCGCCGCCGCGCTGCTCGGTGCCCCGCTCGGTCACGACCACGCGTACCTGTCCCTGTCCGACCTGCACACGCCGTGGCCGGTCATCGCCGGGCGGCTGCGCGCCTGCGCGGCCGCCGACCTGGTGCTGTGCCTCTACAACCCGCGCAGCGCCCGGCGCACCGCCCAGTTCGACGAGGCCCTCGCGATCCTCGCCGAGCACCGCAAGCCCGATACGCCGGTCGGGGTGGTCCGCGACGCGACCCGGCCGGACGAGCGGATCGTGCTGACGACGCTGGACGCGATCGATGCGTCCACTGTGGACATGCGGTCGATCGTGATGGTCGGTTCGAGCCGCAGCACACTTGTCGCCGGCCGGCTCGTCACCCCCCGGGAGTACCGGTGGCTGTCGTAACCTTCTCCGGCTGCGTGGGCTGTGGCGCCTGCCTGCTGACCTGCCCGACCCACGCGATCCGGCCGTACGGCGGCCGGCTGTACGCGCGTACCGACCGGTGTACCGGATGCGGCGAGTGCGTCGAGGTCTGCCCGGTCGACGCGGTGCGCCTGACCGACGAAGGAGAGGAGGAACCGTGACCGTCCAGGTTGGACAGTGGACCCGAGCTGAACGGGTACGGCTGTCCGGGATCGTGGCCACCGTCATGGCGCTCAACGTGACCGGCTGGTCGCTGTACCTCTACTACACCCAGAGCCTCACCGCGGCGGGCGCGTTCGCCGGCGCCGGTACCCTCGCCTACGTCCTCGGTGTCCGGCACGCCTTCGACGCCGACCACATCGCGGCGATCGACGACACCACCCGGCTGATGCTGTTACGCGGACGGCGCCCGGTCGGCGTCGGGTTCTTCTTCGCCATGGGGCACTCCACCGTGGTACTGATCCTCGCGCTCGTGGTCGCGTTCGCCGCCCGCAGCGCCGCCGCGAACCACCTCGACGCCCTGCGCCATGCCGGGGCGCTCGCCTCGGCCGTCGTGGCGGTCGCGTTCCTGACCCTGGTCGGCGTGCTCAACGCGGTCGTGCTCATCGCGCTGGTCCGGCTGTGGCGGCGGCTGCAGGGCGGTCAGGTGGACCAGGCGGCCGTCGACCGGGAACTGGCCAACCGCGGCCTGATGGTCCGGATGCTCGGCAGCCGGCTGCGCGGGCTGATCAGACAGAGCTGGCACATGTTCGCCGTCGGGCTGCTCTTCGGCCTCGGGCTGGAGACGGCGAGCGAGGTGACCCTGCTCTCGTTGCAGGCGTCCGCCGCCGCCCAGGGCGCGCTGCCGGCCCTGGCCCTGCTCACGCTGCCGGTGCTGTTCGCGAGCGGTATGTCCACAATGGACACCGCGGACTCGTTGCTGATGACCCGGGCGTACTCGTGGGCCTACCGCCAGCCGGCCCGCCGGCTCTACTACAACCTGGCCACCACCGGCATGACCGTGCTCGTCGCGCTGTTCGTCGCGTCGGTCTACCTCGCCGACCTGACCGTCCAGGTGACCGGAGTGGGCGGGCCGCTCGCCGGGTACGCCGGGCTGGCCGACCGGTTCGAGGTACTCGGGTACGTCATCGTGGGCGCGTTCGTGCTCGCCTGGGGCGGCGCGGTGCTCGTCTGGCGGTTCGGCCGGTTCGAGCAGCGGTACCGCGCATGAGGACCGTCCACCCGGTCGAAGCCGAGTCGTACCGCCGCCTGCGCGCCGCGGTCGACACGAGCGGCCTGCCACCGCGTACCCGCGACGTGGTCGAGCGCATCATCCACACCACGGCCGACCCGGGCTGGCTCGACGACCTGGTGACCGACGAGGCGGCACTGGAAGCGGGCGCCGCGGCTCTCGCGACCGGCGCGCCGCTCGTCGTCGACGTCACGATGGTGGCCGCCGGGATCACCGGGTATCCGGCAGTGTGCCACCTCGCCGAGGTGGCCCGTGCGGAGGGGATGACCCGGGCGGCGGCGGCGATCCGGCTCGCCGCCGATGAGGTCAGCGACGGTGCGGTCTGGGCCGTCGGCAACGCGCCGACCGCCCTCGCGGAACTGTTGCGGCTCGCCGGGACCGGGCGGATAAGGCCGGCGCTCGTCGTCGGGGTACCGGTCGGCTACGTCGGTGCCGCGCAAGCCAAGGCCGCGCTGCGGGCCACCGGCCTGCCCCAGCTGTCCAACCGCAGCGCGCGGGGCGGCTCCGCCGTCGCCGCGGCCGCGGTCAACGCGCTTCGCTACGGAGACCCGCTCGCATGATCCCACTGCTGATCGCCGGCCACGGCACCGCCGACACCGAGGGTGCGGAACAGTTCCGCCGGTTCGTCAAGCGGGTCGGTACCCGGGTCGAGGTACCCGTCGCCGGTGGGTTCATCGAGCTGTCCGCGCCGCCGCTGGCCGAGGCGGTGAGCGCACTCGTGGACGGGGGAGGGCGCCGGCTGGCGGCGGTACCCCTCATGCTGGTGGCGGCCGGGCACACGAAGGGTGACATACCCGCGGCGCTGGCCCGGGAGCGGCAGCGGCATCCGGGGCTGGCCGTGTCCTACGGCCGGCCGCTCGGCCCGCATCCGGCGGTCCTGGCCCTGCTGCGCGACCGGTTGGCCGAGGCCGGCGCGGACCGGGACACCACCGTGCTGCTGGTCGGCCGCGGGTCCACCGACCCGGACGCCAACGCCGAGGTGGCCAAGGTGGCCCGGCTGCTGGCCGAAACCACCGACGTGGCCGGCGTGGAGTACGCGTTCGTCTCGCTCGCGCCGCCGGACACCCCGACGGCGCTGGAGCGGTGCCGGCGGCTGGGCGCGCGGCGCGTGGTTGTGCTGCCGTACTTCCTGTTCACCGGCGTGCTGCCGCAACGGGTCGCGGCGCAGGCTCGGCGTTTCGACGGGGTCGATGTCGTCACGGCGGGCGTGCTCGGAGACTGCGACGAGCTCGCCGACCTGGTGGTCGAGCGGTACCGGGAAGCGCTGGCCGGCGACATCCGGATGAACTGCGACACCTGCCTGTACCGGGTCGCGCTCCCGCACCACGAACACCGGGTCGGCGCCGCGCAGGCACCGCACGACCACCGGCACGACCACGCTTGACTACTTGCGGCCTGACTACTGCGCCAGAACTGGCCGGGCCGACCACCTTGCGGTGGACGGCCCGGCCGGTTGACGGACCCTGACGGGTCAGGGCTTGATCAGGCTGATCCTGGTGCCCCAGTTGGCCAGGGCGGTACGGGTACCGCCGCAGGAACCGAACGGCGCCGCTTCGTACTGGGCCAGCGTGCACGTCTGGCCGATGTACTCGCTGGCGATCCAGATGTTGCTTCCGGCGACCGCGGTGGCGCCGTAGTCGCCCCAACGCGGCCGTGGCGGGTTGTTGAACGCCTTGTACCCGGAGAACCCGTCCTGTGGACCGAGCCCGAAGGCGGCCACGAAGATGGCTCCGGCGCCGGTGCGCCCGTCGAAGGCGGCGAACGCCGAGGACGGGAAGTATCCGTCGCCGACCAGCGTGAAGGCCATCACGCCCTTGCCGTCGGCGTTGACGCCGATGGCCGGGTAGATGAGGTTGTTGCCGGCCAGGCCGAGCTGGCCCTGTGCCGCCAACCACGCCTCGACCGACCGCGCGTGCGAATGCGGCCGGACGATGTACCACCCGATTCCCGCCTTGGTCGCGCCGCCGACCGCCAATGCGGTGTCCAGCGCGCCGTACAGCTTGCCGTCCGCGTAGGTGACCTGCTGCATCCGGGTGTCGTTGGAGTCCAGCGGCGACTCCACCTCGGGCGCGAACTTGTCCGGCGCGCCCAGCAGGAACGTCGCGCAGGCGGTGTCGTTCAGGCACTGCCCCAGCGGGAACGGACCGGGCTTCTGGCTGGACTTCGGCGGGATCGCGTAGGTGGTCACGCCCACCCGCGTGTTGTGCAGCGCCGGGTTCGGCGATGACGTGTCCAGCGAATCGGTGTTGGTGAGGCTCCACGTGACGATGCTGTCGGAAGACGAGCCGCCGGGTACGCCGTTGGCCTCTTCGGCCGCGTTGGAGGACAGGAAGAACTCGGTGCCGTCCGCCTCCCGGGCATAGTCACCGGTGGACGGCGACTGTGCCGGCCAGATGGTGAAGCCGTTGAACCCGCGGTCCGCGCCGGTGGTGTCGAACTGGGTGACGAGCACGTCCGCGTCGCCGCGCGCCAGCGCCCGCTTCGAGAACGCGTAGATCTGCGCGCTGTTGAACTCGGTTCCGAAGAACGAGTACTCGTTGGTGGTGATGTAGAACTGATGTAGAACCCGCGGGAGTCCACCCCGATGTGCGGGTAGTCACCGAGGCACGGGCAGTGCGGGTGGACCGGGGTACCGAACGTGCCGTCGTCGGTCACGTCGAGGTGGTAGATGGTCCAGGTGCCCGTCGGGTCCGATGCGACCGCGAGGTCGAGGTGGTTGTCACCGGTGAAGGCACCGGTCGCCGGTACCACCTCGAGGGTGAGAATCACCAGGAAGAACGTCCTGGTCGTGGGGTCGTACAAGCAGGTCGGGTCAGTGACCAACGGCCCCTGCTGGCCGGTGGTGCGGTCGATCGAGGGCGGGTACCCGAAGAACGGGTTCAGCCCGACGACGCCGGTCTGCGCGGATCCGTCGGTACCGCGGACCTGGATGGCGTCGTTGACGGCCTCGACGACGTGCCCGTTGCCGACGCACAGCCCCTGGTCCGGCGGTTCCAGGCTGAACTGGTTGCCGCCGTTGGTGAGCCGCTGCTGGCGGTGGTTGATCCCGTCGAAGCTGGCGAGGACCTGCGGGCCGTTGCGGGTGACACTCTTCGGCGCGGCCGCGCTGGCGACTCCGGCGGCCGGCCGGCTGGCGCCCGCAGCGCCGTGCTTGCGGCTGAGGCTACGGTTCGGGCCGGCGGAGTTTGCGCTCGCGGCACGAGCGGCGGCGGCACCCGCGGCGTCGGCGCCGTCCTGGGCTTCCGGTCCGAAGGCCTTCGGGATCTCGGTCGATATGGCGGCCGGTGCCCCGCTGCCGTCCGCGGACGGCTTGTACGAGGCCGAACCGGCCTTCTGGATATGGCGGGTGCTGACGGATGGTGCCGGGGTCGCCGCCGACGCGCTCATGCTGCCCGTGAAAGGCAACATCCCGGCGCCGATGACCAGCGCCGCGACGGCGGAGAGTGTCCTCCGACTGTGCAATGACATACCGCGCTCCTTGACCTTGAGTCGCAGGGTCCAACGGGGTGGCACGGGGAGGTCCCTGGGAGCGCCGCGGTCGCCTGTCGCACCTCGGGAACGCAGTCGGAGGGGGGACCCTGCCGTCCGTGGCAGGAGCCGGCCTGCGGCCGTCGGTAGGACACGCCGGCCGCTCCCCAGCACCAGACGCCCGCGGCCTATACCTGACCTTGGCCTATGACCGGGGCCGAGGGAAGAGGAAGATTCCCGGCGGAAGCCTTCTAAACCCCCGAGTCGGACGGTGGGTTTTTCCTGCTCAGCGGATGCCCGTGTCGAACCGGACGTTGGTCGTCACGTAGCGGCCGGCCGGTACCACGACGGTGACCGGTTCCGGCCGGCGCAGCGCGCCGCCGGGCGGGTTGCCCGGCCGCAGCTCATACGTGCCGGGAGGCAGCGGGATCCGGAAGACGCCGTCGGTCCCGGTGGTCACGTTCGCGACCGTCGCCCCCGAATGCGCGTCCACGACCGTGACCCGGGCCGGTACCGGCCGGTCCGCGCAGGCCGGGTCCACCCGGCTCACCGGGCAGTTACCGGCGACCACGGTCACCCCGGTCACGCCGCTGCCGGCGGGCGGGCTGGGCGGCATCGGCACCGGAGCAGGGGACTCGGGCAGGTCGGGCCCGGTGGTCGTCGGGACCGGGCCGCCGCTGGTCACCGGGCCGATCGTGCGCCTGGGGGTACCGGACGGCGCGCCGCTCGCCGCACATCCGGCGAGAAGCAGCACAGCCAGCAGCAGCACGACGGTACGCATGTCAGTTGGACGTACCTGACGGGCCCGGCGGTTCCCCGCAACGCGCGGCCAGTGCGGCGACGGCAGCCTCGAAGCACTCCAGCGGCGGGGTGACCAGGCCGGCGCCCACCTGACCGGTACCGGCGACCCGGCCGGCGATGCCGGTGTTGATCTGCGGCCGGATCCCGGTCCGCAGCACCAGGGTCGCGTCGACGCCGGTCGGCGCACCGCGGAAGTCGAGGATCGGCAGCGGGTACGCGGCGTTCTCGGCGAGGGTTATCTCGTACATCTCGCGGGTGGTGCGTAGGGCGTCGGACACCGAGCCGCCGACGAACCGGACGATCGCCGGCGCCCCCGCCATCGCGAACCCGCCCAGTCCCGCGGTCTCGGTGATCGCCGAGTCGCCGATGTCCGGGTTGGCATCGTCCGGCCCGTAGCCGCCGAGGAACAGCCCCTCCGGTACCGCGGCCGGACCGGTGAACCAGGCGTCGCCGGTACCGGCGAGCTGGATGCCGAAGTCGGTGCCGTTGCGCGCCATCGCGGTCACCATGGTCGAGCCGGGTATCCCGGCGGCGGCCGCCGCCTGGAGCTTCGCGGCCGGCATCACCAGGTTGAGGAAGAAGTGGTCGTTGCCGCCGATGAACCGGGCCACCCGCGCGACGTCGGCCGACGGCAGGCCGGACTCCACCAGGTCGGGCAGCAGGTCGCGCAGCAGCATGAGGGTACCGGCGCGGTTGCGGTTGTGCCCCTCGTCGCCCATGGTCAGCATCTGCCCGACGATCGCCTTGACGTCGACCGGCCCGTGCGCCCGGACCGCCTTCTGCAGCGCCGGACCGAGAACGGCACCCATCCAGCGAAGCCGGTCGATGACCTCGGGTGCGTAGGCGCCGTAGCGCAGTACCGTGCCGAGGCCCTCGTTGAGCGTGCACCAGCTGGTCCGGTCGTGCGCGTCGTCGCGCAGCACGAAGACCCACATCGACGGGGACACCACGCCGGCCATCGGGCCGACCCCGCCGAGGTGGTGGCACGGTACCCATTCGACGCCGGTACCGTCGGCGAGCCGCCGCGAAGCGTCGGCCGGGTCGGCGGCCAGCCTTTCGAGCAGCATCGCCCCGATCAGCGCGCCGCGCAGCGGGCCGGACGCGCGTTCCCAGCCGATCGGCGGGCCGGCATGGCAGAACCGGCCCGGTTCCAGCCCGACCACCTCCCCGGCCGGCCGGACGTCGACGAGCTGCGCGCCGGCCGCGAGCATCCGCCCGGCCGCCTCCGCGTTGGCCGGTGCCCGGCGCGGATCCGCGAGCACTTTTCCGAGCGCGTCGACCGACCCGTCCGGCGGCGGCTGCCAGGCGACCGCGGTGTGCGGCGCGCCCTGCTGGGCGAGCGCCTCGGCGAGCCGCTCGACGCCGGCGGTGACCACGCGGGGCTCGCGCAGATTCATGGCTTCACCAGCCCGGCCGCGAACCGCGCCGCCTCGGCGTTGGACAGGAACACCGTCGCGCCCGCGTCGCGCAGCGCCTCCGCCTGGCGGTGCAGCCCCTGCGGATCGCCGGCGGTACCGGTCAACGAGACGACGACCGGGACGGCGCTGGCGGCCGCGATCGCCGGTCCGACCGCTGCGGCGGGGTCGGGATCCGCAGCATGGCCGAGGACGACGTCGAGGAGTACCGCACCGCAGGTCGGGTCTGCGGCGGCCGCGGCGAGTGCGGCCAGCCGGAGCGTGCCGTCGATCATCGGGTGCGGCCGGCCCCGGGTCAGCTCGTCGGTACCGAAGTCGATGAAGGAGCCGTCTGCGCCGCCGGCGATCAGCGCCGCCTCGTCGCGCAGGGTACCCCCGGCGAACAGGCCGCGCAGGGAACCGCCCCGCGGGGCCGGCGCGGGGGAGGGATGCCAGGCCGGCCACGGCTGCGGTACCGGCCGGCCGAGCGTACCCAGTACCCGTTCCACGGCGGCGGTCAGGTCGGGGCGGCCGGTACCGAGCAGCGCGAAGCACACCGGCGTGCGCAGCGCGGCCGCGCGCTCCTCGATCCGGGCGGCGACCTCGGGCGCGGGCGGCTTGGACACCACCACGATCAGCTCGGTGCCGCCGTCGGCGTCGAGCGCGTCCAGCGCCGCGAGCGTGGACCGTCCCGCCACCGCGGACGACAGGTCCCGCCCGCCGACGCCCAGGCAGTGCGAGATCCCGACTCCGGCGGCGTCGAGCAGGCACATCACCTGCTGCGCGCCGGTGCCGGACGCGGCGACCAGGCCGACCGGGCCGGCGCGTACCACGTTGGCGAAGCCCAGCCCGACCCCGCCGACGACGGCCGTACCGCAGTCCGGGCCCATGACCAGCAGGCCGCGCGCGGCGGCCGCGTCCTTGAGCCGGATCTCCTGCTCCACCGGGATGTTGTCGGAGAACAGCAGCACGGAGGCGCCCGCGTCGAGGGCGTCGAGCGCGTCGAGGACCGCGTACCGGCCGGGCGTGGAGACGAGGACGAGATCCGCGCCCGAGCGCCGGACCGCCGAGCCGACCGAGCGCGGCGGCGCCTCGGCCGTCCCGCTGTCCCGGGCTGGGGGCGCCTCGCGAAGCGAGCCCTCCAGCGCGGCCAGCGCGGCGGTCAGGGCCGGTTCGTCATCGGCGGCGATCGCGACGAGCAGGTCGTTCGGCCCGGCCTGTGGCAGGGACGGGAACCCCAGGCCGGCGGCCAGTTCGAGGTTGAGCTCGGTCGCCATCGCGACGAGCGCCGCGCCGACCCGCGGTACGCCGCGCAGGGTCTGGCTGAGCTGCATCAGCTGGACCGAGTCCCGGTAGACGCCCGGCCGGACCTCCAGATGCCGCTGCACGCCTCTGACGGTATGAGGGCCGACTATGGTGTCGAGATGGAGGAAGTTGCCAAGGAAACCAGTGGCTCTTCGGCGCAATCAGCCGAGCCCGCGCTCGGGCTGCGGGTCCGCGAGGTGCTCGGCGCGGCGACGCTCGCCGGTGCGCGGGTGCTGGCCGGGGCGAGCGGGCTCGACCGGGTGGTCCGGCGGCTGAACGTCATGGAGGTACCCGACATCCTGCCCTGGGTGAAGCCGCACGAGCTGCTGCTCACCACCGGGTACCCGCTGCGGCACAACCCCGACGCGCTGGTCGACCTGGTCGCCGAGCTGGACGAGCGGGGGCTGGCGGCGCTGGCCATCAAGCTGCACCGGTACCTGGACGCGGTACCCCCGCAGATGCTCGCCGAGGCCGACCGGCGGGGCTTCCCGATCATCGAGTTCCCCGGCGGGGTCGGCTTCGACGACGTCCTCCACGAGGTACTCAGCGAGCTGCTCAACCGGCAGGCCGCAGTACTGGCCCGCAGCGAGGAGGTACACCGCGCTCTGGTCTGCGTCGTGCTGGAGGGCGGCGGCCTCACCGACCTCGCGGCCGAGCTGGCCCGGATCCTCGGCGGCCCGGTCCTGGTCACCACGCCCGACGGGCGGGTCCTCGCCCGCGCCGGCGAGGCCGTGGAGCTGCCGCACCGCGCGGTGGTACCGATCGTCGCCGGCCGGGTCGACCACGGCCGGATCGTCGCGTTCTCCCGGGTACCGCTGACCGACGCCGACGTGCGCGGCCTGGAGCGGGCCGCGACGGTGGCCGCCCTCGCCATCACCAAGCAGCTCGCGGTCGCCGCGGTGGAGGGCAAGTACCGCGCCGACTTCCTCCGCGACCTGTTGACCGGGCGGGTCGACGAGGTGGCCGACGCCGTCGGGTACGCCCGGTCCTTCGGCTGGGAGCTGGACCGGCCGCTGGTAACGGTGGTCGCCGAGCTGGACCCGCCGCCGACCGCCGCCCCGGCCGGCGCGCCGGAGCTGCACCCGGTCCGCGAACGGTTCGCCGCCGCCTGGCAGGCCGCCGTGCGTTCGCGCGACCCGCGGGCGCCGGTGGTGAGCTTCCACCACGAGGTGGTGACCCTGCTCGGGGTACCGCCGGACGGCGACCCGGCCCGGCTGGTGGCGGAACTGGACCGGATGGTGAAGAGTGCCGGCGGGCATTCGTACTCGCTGGGCGTGTCCCGCGTCGCGCCGGCGCCCGCGGAGCTGCCGCTGGCGTACGAGCAGGCGCGCAAGGCGATCCGGATCGGCCGCCGGCTGCACGGCGACGGGTCGCGGGCCAGCTTCGACTCCCTCGGCGTGCACCGGCTCATCGCCCTCATCCCGGACGCGGGGGAGCTGCGCGGGTTCGTCGACGACGTGCTCGGTCCGCTGGCCGCCGACGGCGCGGAGGCCGTTGACCTGCGGCACACCCTCGCCGTGCTCCTCGACACCAACTGCAACGTCGCCGACGCCGCCCGCCGCCTGCACTTCCACTACAACACGCTGCGGTACCGGATCGGCAAGCTGGAACGGATGGTCGGCCCGTTCACCACGGACGCCTCGCGGCGCCTGGATCTGGCGCTCGCGTTGCGCGTCCTGGAGGTCCGCGGCTTGTAGGTACCTGCCAAGCAACGACGATCAGTTTGGGGGAATCTTGCCCATGAGATCCGTGCCGCCGAAGCCGCATTGTCGGGCATGACTCTTTTGGGTTGGCGGGTCGTCCATGGCGGGAAGACGCCGCCACCGGGCGAGGTGGTCCGCCCGGACGAAAGGCTCTCCTGGCCGCGCACGGTAGGCCTGGGCGCGCAGCACGTGGTCGCCATGTTCGGGGCGACGTTCGTCTTCCCGATCGTCATGGGGCTCAACCCGCAACTCGCGATCATGATGAGCGGCATCGCCACGATCTGCTTCCTGCTCATCGTGCAGGGCCGGGTACCGAGCTACCTGGGTACCTCGGCGTCGTTCGTGGGTGGCGTCGTCGCGATCCGCGCGCAGGGCGGCCACTCGCCGGACGTGACCGGCGCGATCCTGATCGCCGGCCTGGTACTCCTCGCCTGCGGCGTGGTGATCCACTTCCTCGGTTCCCGCGTACTGCACGCCGTGCTGCCGCCCGTGGTGACCGGGGCGGTCGTCATGCTCATCGGGTTCAACCTGGCGCCGGTGGTGGCCAACATCTACTGGCCGCAGGACCAGTGGATCGCCCTGCTGACCATGCTCGCAGTGATGGCGATGGCGCTGGGCTTCCGCGGCTTCCTCGGCCGGATCGCGGTCTTCCTCGGGCTGATCTTCGGGTACGTCCTGTCGTGGATCTTCGATCTGGTCTTCGGGAGGATCAGCTCGTTCGACCCGGCCGCCGGCAAGGTGACCCTGCACGACCGGGTGAACTGGGCCGGGGTGAAGGCGGCGGACTGGATCGGGTTCCCGCCGCACACCACGACCGGGCCGGACGGCAAGGAGGTGCCCGGCTGGCACCTGCCGCACCTCAACGTGGTGTTCATCCTGCTCGTCCTGCCGGCGGTCATCGCCCTGATCGCGGAGAACACCGGGCACGTCAAGGCGGTTGCCGAGATGACCGGCGCCGACCTGGACCCGTCGATGGGCCGGGCGATCGCCGCCGACGGCTTCGGTACCGCATTGGCCAGCGCGGTCGGCGGCTCGCCCACGACCACGTACGCGGAGAACATCGGCGTCATGGCGGCCACCCGGATCTACTCGACGGCCGCGTACTACGTGGCCGCCCTCGTGGCGATCGTCTTCGGGCTCTCGCCGAAGTTCGGCGCGCTGGTCTCCGCGACCCCCGGCGGCGTGCTGGGCGGCATCACGGTCGTCCTGTACGGCATGATCGGCCTGCTCGGCGCGAAGATCTGGAAGGAGAACCGGGTCGACTTCGGCAACCCGATCAACCTGGTACCGGTCGCCGCCGGCATCATCATCGCGATCGGCAACACCACGCTGACCATCACCAAGAACTTCGCGCTCTCCGGTATCGCGCTCGGCACGATCGTGACCATCGGGACGTACCATTTGGCCCGTGCGATCGCACCGCCACACCTTCGGGAACAGCAGCGCGGGGAGGGCGCCGTCGTGGTCGTCGACGCCCCGGGCGCCTACCGCGAGGAGCCGACCCCGGAACGGCCATGACCGCCCATGAAGCCGCCGGCCTTCACCTACCACCGGCCGGCCACGGTCGCGGACGCGCTCACAGTCCTCGCCGAGGTCGGCCGCGACGGCAAGGTACTGGCCGGCGGCCAGAGCCTGGTGCCGGTGCTGAACATGCGCCTGGCCGCCCCCGGCCACCTGGTCGACGTCAACCGGCTGGGCGACCTGGCCTACATCCGCTGCGAGCCGGCGGCCGTCCGGGTCGGCGCGCTGGCCCGGCACGCCGCCGTCGAGCGGGACGCCGCGGCGTACGCCGCACTACCGCTGCTGCGCCAGGCGACCGTGCACGTCGCCCACCCGGCGATCCGCAACCGGGGTACCACGGTCGGCAGCCTCGTCCACGCCGACCCGGCAGCCGAACTTCCGGCCGTGCTGACCCTGCTGTCGGGTTCGGTCGTGCTCGCATCCGCATCCGGCCGGCGGACCGTGCCGGCCGCGGAGTTCTTCGTCGGGCCGCTGGAGTCGGCGCTGCGGCCGGGGGAGCTGGCTGTTGAAGCCCTTTTCCCGGTACCGCCGCCGCACACCGGCACCGCATGGCTGGAGGTGTCCCGGCGGCGCGGCGACTATGCGGTGTGCGGGGTCGGGGTGCTCGTGACGCTCGACGCTTCCCGGCGGATCGCGGCCGCCCGGGCGGCCTACGTCTCGGTCGGGCCGACCCCGGTCGCCGTGGACCTGACCGAGGCCGTGGCCGGGCAGCCGGCCGACGCCGCCGACTGGACGGCTGCCGGTGCGCTGGCCGCCGCCCGGGTACGCCCGGAGGACGACATCCACGCGACCGCCGGGTACCGCCGGCAGCTCGTCGCCGTCCTGACCGCCCGCGCGGCCGCATCGGCGGTGGCGAATGCATGAGGTGACCGTGACCGTCAACGGGGTGCGGCGCACCGCGACCGTGCCCGCCCGCCGGCTGCTGTCCGACTTCCTGCGCCACGACCTCGGCTGCACCGGCACCCACGTCGGGTGCGAGCACGGCGTCTGCGGCGTGTGCACGGTCCTGCTCGACGGCGCGCCGGTACGCTCCTGCCTGCTGTTCGCGGTCAGCGTCGACGGTGCCGAGGTGACCACGGTCGAGGGCTGCCGCGCCCCGGACGGCGGCCTGGGCCCGGTGCAGCAGGCGTTCCACGAGTGCCACGGCCTGCAGTGCGGGTACTGCACGCCGGGGTTCATCACCACGATCACGGCATACCTGCGGGACAACCCCGAGCCGACCGAGGAACAGGCGCGCGAAGCGATCGGCGGAAACCTGTGCCGCTGCACGGGGTACCAGAACATCGTCGCCTCGGTGCTGCGCGCGGCCGCGTTGCAGCGGGACAGCTCATGACGACGCGGATGTTCGGCGAGCCGATCCCGCGGCGCGAGGACCCGCGGCTGGTCGCAGGCGACGGGCGGTACCTCGACGACCTCGGCGGCGACGCGCTCGCGGCGGCGTTCGTGCGCAGCCCGTACGCGCACGCGCGGGTGGTGGACGTCGACGTGACCGGTGCGCTCGACGTCGACGGGCTGGTCGCCCTCTACACCTACGAGGATCTCGACGGCCGGGTCGCCGAACCGTTGCCGTTGCTCATCCCGCATCCGGCGCTGCACGCGCCGCGCACGGGGTACCCGCTCGCGAACGGCATCGTCAAGCACGTCGGCGAGGCGGTGGCGATGGTGGTCGCGGTGGACCGGTACGTCGCCGAGGACGTGGCCGAGCGGATCCACGTCACGTACGAGCAGTTGCCGGTCGTCGTCGGTCTGGAAGAGGCGCTGCGCGCCGACAAGACCGTCCACGACGACGTTCCCGACAACGTGGCCGCGCACCTGGTCCAGGAGGTCGGCGACGCGCCCGCCGCCATCGCCGCCGCGCCGCACCGGCTGCACCTCGACCTCGACATCGAACGGTCGGCCTCGATGCCGTTGGAGGGCAAGGGGGTGTACGCCCGCTGGGATGCGGCCGACCGCTCGCTGCGGGTGTACTCCTCGACCCAGACCTCGACCTCGGTCCGCTTCGCGCTCGCCGCCAAGCTGGACATCCCCGTCGACCGCGTCGAGGTGGTCACCCCCGACGTCGGCGGCGGCTTCGGCGTGAAGATCATGCACCCGTGGCCGGAGGAGGTCCTCGTCCCCTGGGCCGCGATCCGGCTGGGCCGGCCGGTGAAGTGGAGCGAGGACCGCCGCGAGCACTTCATCTCCTCCGCCCACGAGCGAGCCCAGAAACACAGCGTGGACGTCGGCTTCGACGACGACGGCCGGCTGCTCGGGCTGTCCGTGCAGTTCGTGCACGACAACGGCGCCTACACGCCCTACGGCATCATCTTGCCGGTCATCACGTCCACCCAACTGCTCGGCCCGTACAAGCCGGGCGCGTACCGGGTCGAGTTCCGCTCGGTCTACACCAACACCGTCCAGGTCACCCCGTACCGCGGCGCCGGGCGCCCGCAGGGCGTCTTCGTCATGGAACGCACGATGGACGCGATCGCCCGGTACCTGCGCATCGACCGGGCGCAGGTGCGCGAGCGCAACTTCATCCAGCCCGACGAGATGCCGTACGACCAGGGGCTCATCTTCCAGGACGGCCGGCCGCTCATCTACGACTCGGGCGACTATCCGGCCGCGCTGGAGAAGCTGAAGAAGCTCATCGGCTGGGACGAGTTCGCCGCGTACCGGGACCAGGCGCGGGCCGAGGGCCGCCGGGTCGGCATCGGGCTCGGCTGCTACGTCGAGGGCACCGGCGTCGGGCCGTACGAGGGTGCGTTCGTCCGCGTCGAGACCGACGGTACGGTCGTCGTCGCCACCGGTCTGACCACCCAGGGCCAGGGCCACGAGACCGTCTTCGCCCAGGTCGCCGCCGCCGAACTCGGCGTACCGGTGGAAGCCGTCACGGTGGTGACCGGCGACACCCGCCGGTTCAAGTACGCGGTCGGCACGTTCGCCTCCCGGGCCGCGGTCATGAGCGGCAACGCGGTCGCGCTCGCCACCCGCAAGGTGCGCGCGAAGGCGCTGCGGATCGCGGGCGAGGCCCTCGAAGTCGACCCCAGGGACCTGGAGATCGCCGAGGGCGTGGTCCAGGTGAAGGGCACCCCGCAGGCCGCCATCCCGCTGAAAACCGTTGCGGTACTGGCGAATCCGCTGCGGTACGCCTTCGACGCGGAGACCCAGCGGGCGACCCAGTTCGCTGTTGGCGGCAGCCTCGACCGGCCGCCCGTCGCCGACGACGACGAGCCGGGGCTGGAGGCCACCGGCTACTACTCGCCGCTGCGGTCGACGTTCGCCGACGGGATGCACGCCGCGATCGTCGAGACCGACCCGGAGACCGCCGAGATCAAGGTATTGCGGTACGCCGTCGTGCACGACTGCGGGCGCCTGATCAACCCGCGCATCGTCGACGGGCAGATCCACGGCGGCGTGGCCCAGGGCGTCGGCGGCGCGCTCTACGAGCGCATCGTGTACGACGGGAGCGGCCAGCTCGTCAACGCCTCGTTCATGGACTTCCTCATGCCGTACGCCTCCGAGGTACCGGTCATCGAGATCGACCATCTGGAGACGCCCTCGCCGCTGAACCCGTTGGGCGTCAAGGGTGCGGGGGAGGCCGGCGTGATCCCGGGCGCCGCCGTGCTCGCCTCGGCGATCGAGGACGCCGAAGGGATCGTCATCGACCGGATGCCGATCTCGCCGTCGGAGTTGTGGGAGCTACGTTGTCGGGAGGCGGGCCATGAAGGTCAGCGGTGAGGCGACCCTGCACGCCGCGGTGGACACGGTGTACGCGACGCTGCACGACCCGGCGGTACTGGTCCGGACGATCCCCGGCTGCGAGCGGCTGGAACAGGTCGGGCCGGACGCGTACCGGATGGCGGTCACCGCCGGGGTCGCGGCCATCAAGGGCACGTACACCGGCGATGTCCTGCTTACCGACCAGGACGCGCCGCATTCGTTCCTGCTCAAGGCTTCCGGCTCCGGGGCACCGGGTACGGTCTCGACCGAGGTGAGTGTGACGCTCGCTAGTGGCCCCGACGGCACGACCGTACTGACCTACGACGCGGACGCGGTCGTCGGCGGCCCGGTCGGCGGGGTGGGGCAGCGGATCCTCGTGGGCGTGGCGAAGAAGACGGCGGGCGAGTTCTTCGCGGCCGTCGACGATGTCCTGACCGGAGCGGCGGTCGGGGCTGCCGAGCCGGGCGTCTTCACCAGACCGGCCGCCGCGCCCCGGGTCCGCGGGGACTTCGCCCGCGGGGTCGCGTTCGGCGCGGCCGCCGCCCTGGTCGGCGTCGTCGTCGGCGCCCTCATCGGCCGCCGGGCGCGGTGACGTCATGCGTTCCTTCGTCGCTGCCGCCATCCAGGTACCGCCCGCGCCCGGGCCGCTGACCCCGGAGTCGGTCAAGGCCAACCTCGACACGTGTGTCGGCCACCTCGACCGCTGCGTCGCCGCCAACGGAGCCGAGTTGCTCGTGCTGCCGGAGGCCGCCAGCACCGGGTTCACTCCGGGCGTCGAGCCGCAACGGTTGTGGGACCTCGTGAGCGAGGTACCCGGCCCGGTCACCGAACCGGTCCAGGAGGCCGCCCGGCGCCTGGGGGTCCACGTCGTGTTCGGTACCTACGAGCGCGGACCGCAGCGCGGCACGGTGTACAACACCGCCGCCGTGGTCGGGCCGGACGGGAGCGTGCTCGGCCGGTACCGGAAGACGCATCTGTTCTGCGGGGAAGACTGGGTGACCGCCGGGGACCGGGCCGTGGTGGTCGATACTCCGCTGGCCAGGCTGGGCCTTCAGATCTGCTTCGACGGCGACTACCCGGAGCTGGCCCGGATCGAGGCGGTACGGGGTGCCGAGGTGATCTGCCGGCCCTCGGCGCTGCTGCGTTCGGCGGACATCTGGGAGCTGACCAACCGCGCGCGGGCGTACGACAACCACGTCTTCGTGGTCGCCGCGAACGCGACCGGGGTCGACCCGGCCGGGGTGATCTACTTCGGCAACTCGATGATCGTGACGCCGGTCGCGGAGGTCGTCGCGCGGGCCGCGTCGCACGCCGGCTGGGTCAGCGCCCGGCTCGACCCGGCGACCGCGATGGCGGCGCTGACGCCGGGATCCAGTGTGCCGCAACGCTTCGACCACCTCGCCGACCGCAACCTCGCGCTGATCGAGAACCACCTCGACGACCTGCGCCGCCCGGCGCGGACCAGCTTCCCGTACGAGCGTCCATGAGAGTCCGCATCGGCGTCGACACCGGCGGCACGTTCACCGACGTCGTGGCGGTGGACGAGGACACCGGTGCGATCGTCGCGACGAAGACGCCGTCGACGCCCGCCGACCCGGCCGAGGGGTTCATGACCGGCGTCCACAAGGTACTGTCCACAATGGACGCCTCGGCCGCCGACGTGACGTCGATCAGCCACGGCACCACGGTGGCGACCAACCAGCTACTCGAAGGCCGGATCGACCGGCTCGGGTTCGTCACGACCGAGGGGTTCGAGTTCCTGCTGGAGATCGCCCGGCAGAGCGTGCCCGACGGGTACGGCAACAGCTACTTCTGGGTGAAGCCGCCGCGGATCGTCCCCGCCGACCTCGTCCGAGCCGTGCCCGGCCGGCTCGACCACACCGGTGCGGAACTGCGCCCGTTCGACGAGTCCTCGGCCCGCACGGTGGCCCGGTTCTTCCGCGACGCCGGGATCGACGCGATCGGCGTGTGCTTCCTGCACGCGTACGCCAACCCGGCGCACGAGCGGCGGATGCGCGACATCCTCGCGCAGGTGCACCCAGCTGCGGTCGTCTCCCTGTCGAGCGAGGTGCTGCGCGAGTACCGCGAGTACGAGCGCGCCATGACCACGCTCGTCGACGCCGCAGTGAAGCCGCGGGTATCCCGTTATGTGGCAACGATCCGCCGCCGGCTCGACGGGTACTCCGGCCGGGTGCCGTTCCTCATCATGAAGTCCAACGGCGGCGTCGTCTCCGCCGACGAGGTGGTCCACCAGCCGATCACCACCGTACTGTCCGGCCCGGCGGCCGGCGCGCTCGGCGCCGCGCTGGTGGCCCACGCGGCCGGCTTCGACAAGGTACTGACGCTCGACGGCGGGGGTACCTCGACGGACGTCAGCGTGGTGCTGCACGGCGAGCCGACGCTGACCACCGAGGGGAGCGTCGGCGCGTACCCGTCGAAGATCCCGATGATCGACATCGTGACCGTCGGCGCGGGCGGCGGCTCGATCGCGTGGCTGTCGCGCGACGGCACGCTGAAGGTCGGGCCGCGGTCGGCCGGCGCGGATCCCGGCCCGCTGTGCTACCGGCGCGGCGGCACCGAGCCGACCGTCACCGACGCGCACCTGGTCCTCGGCCGGATCCCGCCGCACCTGCTCGGCGGGGAGGTACCGCTGGACGTGGACGTGGCCCGCGACGGGCTGGCCGCGCTGGGCGAGAAGCTCGGCCTGGCGGTGGAGAAGCTTGCCGCCGGCATCCTGGAGATCTCCGCCTGGAACCAGGCCAACGCGCTGCGGCAGGTGACCGTCAAGCGGGGGCTGGACGTGCGGGACTTCGTGCTCACCACGTTCGGCGGGTCGGGCTCGCTGCTGCTGTGCCGGCTCGCCGACATCCTCGACCTGCCGGCGGTGGTCGTGCCGCGCGATCCCGGCAACCTGTCCGCGTTCGGGCTGCTGACCGTCGACGTGAAGAACGACTACGTGCAGACGTACGTGTCGCGGCACGCGGGGTTGGACCGCGCCACCGTCGCCAGTCATTACGAGACGCTGCGCGGGCGCGCCGCCGCCGCCCTGTCCGCCGAAGGGTTCACCGCGACCGAGCAGCGCTTCGCGCGCAGCGCCGACCTGCGGTACCGGGGGCAGGCGTTCGAGGTCCGGGTACCGGTCGACGGGGAGCCCGACGGTGCCGTGGCGGCGTTCCACGACGCGCACGAGCGGCTGTACGGGTACTGCTTCCGGGACCGGCCCGAGCAGGAGGTCGAGTGGGTGAACCTGCGGGTCACCGGGATCGGCCCGATCGCCCGCCCTTCGCTGCGGTCGCTGCCGGCGCGCTCCGGCGCGCTCCGGCCGGCCGGCACCCGGCCGGTGCGCTTCGACGAGTCCTTTGTGGACACCCCGATCTATGCGCGGGACACCCTCGGTGCCGGCGACGTCGTCACCGGGCCGGCCGTCATCGAGGAGTACGGCTCGACGGTACCGCTGCATCCAGGCTTCGCGGCCCGTGTCGACGAGCTGGGCAACCTGGTGGTGACGCATGAACACTGATCCGGTGCTCCTGGAGATCGTCGAGGGTACCCTCGCCTCGATCGAGCGCGAGGTGGAGACCGCGATCGGCCGCACCGCCCGGTCTCCGATGATCCGCGACGCGCACGACTTCCGCGCCGGTATCCACGACCGCAGGCTGCGCAAGCTGACCGGCCGCTCCTACTCGGCACTCGTCCACCCGGTCGTCCGCGACTATCCACTGTCGACGATGCGGCCCGGCGACGTGTTCTTCCACAACGACGTGTACCTGTCCGAGGGCGGCATCGGCCACCTGCCCGACCTGTGCGTCACCGTACCGGTGTTCCACGACGGGGACGTGGTGGCCTTCGTGCAGGCGTTCGGCCACCACGACGACATCGGCGGCGGGGTACCGGGTTCGATGCCGTCGCGCGCCACGAGCGTGTTCGAGGAAGGCCTGATGGTCCCGCCGATCCGGCTCTGGGAGTCCGGCCGGCCGAACGAGGCGGCCATCAAGATCATGACGCGCAACTCGCGGATGCCCGAGTCGCTCGCCGCGGACCTCGACGCCGAGTGCTCGGCCTGCCTGATGGGCGCCGGCCGCCTGGCCGAGCTGTTCGTCCGCTATGGACGGTCCACTGTGGAGGACTGCTTCGACGCCATCATCGACAACACCACGAGGGCGTTCCGCACCGAGATCCTCGCGAAGGTACCGGACGGCACCTATGTCTGGGAGGACTACGCCGAGCATGACGGGGTCGACCCACCGCGGCTGCACGCCCAGCGCATCACGCTGACCAAGGCGGCCGACAGGCTCGTGCTCGACTTCACCGGTACCTCGCCACAGGCGCGCGGGCCGATCAACCACGCCGGCAACTACGCCGGCGGCAACTTCCTCGCCAAGTGGCTCGCCCCGATCCTGCGCAACCTCGCCGACACGCCCGAACGGATGGCCGAGCTCGACGTCAACGAGGGCGTCGTACCGTTGCTGGAGCTGCGTTTCCCGCCGCCCGGTACGCTGCTGACGCCGATCTTTCCCGCGCCGACCAACGCGCGGACCTTCGTCATCCTGCGGTTGCTCGGCGTCTTCGCCGGGGTACTCGCGAAGGCGGTCGACGGGCGGATGCCGGCCGACCAGGAGACCATCCGGTACACCGGGGTGTACGGCACCGACGCCGAAGGGCAGCCGTACCTCATGCGCGAGGTGCTCGGCGGCGGCTCCGGCGGCCGGCCCTACGCCGACGGCGAGGACACCGTGCACGTGGTGCCCGACTCGCGCAACATCCCGGTCGAGTTCGCCGAGTCCCGCTGGCCGTTCGTCGTGGAGCGGCTGGGCCTGGCCGTCGACTCGGGCGGGCCGGGACGGTACCGCGGCGGGCTCGGGTACGACAAGCACATCCGGATGCTGCGCGGCGCGCACTTCATGTCGATCGCCGACCGGTCCCTGCTCGCCTGCTGGGGCGTGCGCGGCGGCCGGGCCGGGCGGCCGTTCAGCGTCGTCATCGACCCGGGCGGGCCGAACGAGCGGGCGGTCGACGCGCTGGCCGACGCCGAGCCGGTACGGGCCGGTGAGGTCATCCGCATCCGGACGACCGGCGGCGGGGGCTGGGGCGACCCGCTGGACCGGCCCTCCGGGGACGTCGAGCGCGACGTGCGCTGGGGCAAGGTATCCGTGGCCGGCGCGCGGGAGGACTACGGCGTGATCCTTGGCGACCTCGCCGCCACCGAAGGGCTCCGGAAGCAACGGCGGACCCGCGACCAACCCTTCTTCGACCGCGGCCCCGGCTACCAGGTCCTGGCGGGTCGGCGGCACGCCGAGGTGGACTGGCCGTGAGGGTCCTCATCGCCCTGGGCGGTAACGCGATGACAGCGCCGGACGGGCGCGCTACGCCGGCCGACCAGATCGCCGCGCTCGGCCGGGCCGCCGAGCGGATCGCCGAGGTGGTGGCCACCGGTGCCGACGTGCTCGTCACGCACGGGAACGGGCCGCAGGTCGGCAACCTGCTCGTGAAGAACGAACTGGCCGCGAGCGTGGTACCGCCGGTACCGCTTCACTGGTGCGGCGCACAGACCCAGGGCACGATCGGCTTCGTGCTGTGCAACGCCCTCGAACGGGCGCTGGCCGGGCGGCGGCCAGTGGCCGCGGTTGTCACCCGTACCCTCGTGGACGCCACCGATCCCGGGTTCGGGACGCCGACCAAGCCGATCGGGCGGTACCTGCCCGCCGACGAAGCTAAGATCATGATCGAGCACGGGCAGGTCTGGCGGGACCGCGGCGCCCGCGGCTGGCGGCGCGTGGTCGCCTCCCCGGAGCCCCTTGACGTGCTCGACGCGCCGGCGGTCGCCGCGCTGCTCGCCGGCGGGTACCTCGTCGTCGCGGCCGGCGGTGGCGGGATCCCGGTGGTCCGCGAACCCGACGGTACCCTGCGCGGCGTCGAGGCGGTCATCGACAAGGACCTCGCCGCCGTCGTACTCGCGCGGGCCGTCGCCGCGCGCACACTGGTCCTCGCGACCGACGTCGAGGCGGCGCAGCTCGGCTGGGGCACCGAGCACCCCCGCCCGCTCGGTGCCGTGACGGTCGCGCAGCTGCGCCGCCATGCCGCCGCGAGCGAGTTCGCCAGCGGCGACATGGGACCCAAGGTGGAGGCCGCCTGCCGGTTCGTGGAGTCCGGCGGGGTCCGTGCCGTCATCACGTCGCTCGACCGGATCGCCGATGCCGTGGCGGGCCGGACCGGTACGGTCGTCACAGCGGACGAGAGGTGAGCATGCCCGAACCCATGGAAGTGCGCAAGATTCCGCTCCAGCACGTCAGCGACGCCAGCGGCCTGGTGGCGCTGATCGACGACGGGATCGTCGACGCCGACCGGGTGGTCGCGGTCATCGGCAAGACCGAGGGCAACGGCGGGGTCAACGACTACACCCGCATCATCGCCGACCGCGCGTTCCGGGACGTGTTGCGGGCGCGCGGGACCCGGAGCGACGACGAAGTCAAGAAGATCCCGATCGTCTGGTCCGGGGGTACCGACGGCGTGCTCTGCCCGCACGCAACGGTCTTCGCGACGGTACCCGTCGAGCGCGCCGCGCATATCGACGAGCCGCGGCTGACCGTCGGGGTGGCGATGAGCGAGCCGATCCTGCCCGAGGAGATCGGCCGGCGCGGCATGGTCGACAAGGTCGCCGCGGGCGTGGCCGACGCGATGGCCAGGGCGGGCATCACCGACCCGGCCGACGTCCACTATGTACAGACGAAGACGCCGCTGCTGACCATCCAGACCATCCGCGAGGCCAGGAGCCGGGGCGCCACGGTGTGGACCGAGCAGACGCACGAGTCGATGGACCTGTCCAACGGGACGACCGCGCTGGGCATCGCGGTCGCGCTCGGCGAGATCGAGCCGCCGAGCGACGAGGACGTGCTGCACAACCGGGCGCTGTACTCCTCGGTCGCGTCCTGCTCCTCCGGCGTCGAGCTGGACCGCGCGCAGATCGTGGTGGTCGGCAACGCGCGCGGCATCGGCGGCCGGTACCGCATCGGGCACGGCGTGATGCGCGACGCGCTGGACGCCGACGGCATCTGGGCGGCCATCCGCGACGCGGGGCTGGACCTGCCGGAGCGGCCGCACCACACCGATCTGGGCGGCCGGCTGGTCAACGTGTTCCTCAAGTGCGAGGCGTCCAGCGACGGCATGGTGCGCGGCCGGCGCAACGCGATGCTCGACGACTCCGACGTGCACTGGCACCGGCAGATCAAGGCGTGCGTGGGCGGGGTGACCGCGGCGGTCACCGGCGACCCGGCCGTGTTCGTGTCGGTCTCCGCCGCGCACCAGGGACCGGACGGCGGAGGACCGGTGGCCGCGATCGTCGACCTGGGCGCGTGATGGACCTCGCCGAGGGCGGGACGCTGCCCGGCGCGTGGACCGCGGCGTGGGCGCGCGATCCCGGCCGGATAATACTGTCCACAATGGACGGTGTCCGGGTCACCGCGGAGGAGCTGGCCGAGCGGACCGCCGCCGCGGCCAGCCGGTACGCGGCGGCCGGCCTGGCGCCGGGGGACCGGGTGCTCGTCTCCGCCACACCGAGCATCGAGCTCGTCGTCGCGTACGTCGCGGCACTGCGGTACGGGCTGGCCGTGGTGCCCGCCAACACCGCGTACACCGCCGCGGAACTGGCCACGCTCGTGAGCGAGGCCGCGCCGCGCCTGGCGGTGGTGGACGATGCGGCGCGGGTGAGCGCAATCCCTTCCACCACACCGGATCTGGCCGGGCTGCCGGCGGCGACCGGCGACGTGGGGCTGGACCGCAGCGCCCCCGGCGACGTCGCGCTCATCATCTACACGTCCGGTACCACCGGGCGGCCCAAGGGCGCGCCGCTGACCCATGCCAACCTGCTCGCCGGCGCGCACGCGGTACGGATCGCGTGGCGCTGGACCGCGGAGGACCGGCTGGCGCTGTGCCTGCCGCTGTTCCACATGCACGGCCTCGGTGTCGGGCTGCACGGCACCCTGACCACCGGCGCGTCCGCGCTGATCCTGCCGAAGTTCGACCCGGCCGGCGTGGCGGCCGCGATCCGGGAGCGGCACGCGACGCTTTTCTTCGGGGTACCGACGATGTACCACCGGCTGGCCGCGTCGCCGCACCTGGGCGACCTGCGCGCGCTGCGCCTGGCGGTGAGCGGGTCGGCGCCGCTGCCGGCCGACCTGCACGCCGCGGTCGCGCAGCGCAGCGGGCAGCGGGTCCTCGAACGGTACGGCATGACCGAGACCGTGATGCTCACCTCCAACCCGTACGACGGCGAGCGGCGCCCCGGTGCCGTCGGCTTCCCGCTGCCCGGCGTCTCGGTGCGCCTCGCGCCACGCGAGGGTGGCGTTACGGAGATCGAGGTGACCGGGCCGAACGTCATCTCCGGGTACCTCGACCGGCCGGACGCCGATGCGGCCGCGTTCACCGGCGACGGCTGGTTCCGCACCGGCGACCTCGGCGAGTTCGACGCCGACGGGTACCTGCGGATCAGCGGGCGGGCCAAGGAGCTCATCATCTCCGGCGGGTACAACGTTTACCCGCGCGAGGTGGAGGAGGCCCTACGCGCGCATCCGGCCGTCGCCGATGCGGCCGTCGCGGGCATGCCGTCACCGGAATGGGGGGAGACCGTCGTCGCCTTCGTCGTACCGGCCGACCCGGCCGGCGTGACCGCGCTCGAAGGTGAGCTGGCGCGGTGGTGTGCCGACCGGCTCGCCCCGTACAAGCGGCCGCGGGAATGGCGCTGGGTCGAAGCGATCCCCCGCAACGCGCTCGGCAAGGTCCTTCGACACGAGCTGACCGCGCAGTAACGGGGCGGGGTGAAGCACGCCGGGTCCACCGGCTCCAGGCAGGTCGTGTTACCCGGCTTCGGGATCTGGAACAGGACGCTGCGCAGGCTGTCGTCGATGAGCGCGTCGTTCTTGTACTGCGACTCCTTGCCCATCGCCTCCAGTACCGGTCCCTCGCCGATCAGCTTGAGCAGGTCCGGGTTGAAGAACGCCACGTTCAGCGGGACCGCCAGTTTGACCTCGGTCGGTGTGTCGCCGTCCTCGACCTTGACGCCCTGCGCCGCCATCGCGTCGAGCTGTGCCTGGTTGTACCGGGTCCGGTCGGCGTCCACCTCGATCTCGCCGTGGATCTGGCTGTGCGCCCGGTACCCCACCGTCGCGAACTCGGTGCTCAACGTCGCGTTGACGGTCGTCTTGTACCCGGTGTACGCCGGCAGGTGCACGCCCATCGCCGGCAGGAACTCGCGCCAATACCGCAGGTCAGCGGGCCAGTCGGTGGGCCAGCCAGGAGAGCGCGCGGGGGTACCGGTAGTCGATGCCGCCGTGCGTGGCGTCGAACAGCTCGAAGGAGATCCGCTCCCCGGGCAGGCCGATCCGGTCCAGCCCGGCCCGGAACGCCTCGGCGCCGAGATCGAGGAACCATTCGTCGCGGGTACCGGCGTCCAGCCAGACCGCACGCAGCGACCGCAGCGAATCGGCGTACCGGTCGACCATCCGCACCGGATCCCAGTCCAGCCACCGCTGCCAGACATCCGGGCGCAGCCGGCCGGTGCGGGATTCGAAGGGCAGTTCCGGCGTACCGTCCGGCGCGGCGGAGAAGCACGCGGTGACCCCGAGCAGCATCACGAGGAGGCTGTCGGCCTCCTTGGTGAAGGCCGGACGGGAGCGGAAATCGGCCCACCACCGCTGGATGTCGTGGTCGTAACTGCGCAGGAACCGGGCCGCCTTGCCGAATTCCGGTATGTAGCAGAGCTCGTAGAGCGAGTCGCCGGCATGCGACGCCAGTGCCCCGAACAGGTCCGGGCGCAGCATCGCAGTGACCATCGCGCCGAAGCCGCCGGAGGACTTGCCGGACACCGCCCGCGACTCCCGGTCGGGCAGCGTCCGGTACCGCGCGTCGACGAACGGGACGACCTCCTCACACAGGTACGAGTGGTAGCGCCCGGTGCCCGGCGAGTCGACGAACTGCGACCCGCCGTACGCCGTCCACGCGTCGACGTACACCACGATGCACCCGGGCGCCTCGCCGGAGGCGAACACCGCGTCGGCGGTCTCGATGAACGGCTGGCGGAACGCGCCGCGGTTGGCCCACATCGTCACGTGGCCGGTATAGCCCTGCAGCACGTACACCGCGGGGTACCGCACGCTGGTGTCGTCGTACCCGGGCGGCAGGTACACCCACAGCGGCCGCTCGTACGGGTCGCCCAAGGGGTTGTCGCGCAACAGGTCGGAGACGATGGTGGTGCGGTCCAGCCGGCCGGCGAGTTCGGCGTCCCAGGGGAGCATGGCGCCCAGTCAACCATCCGTGCGGCGCAGCGCGTCCACCGGTACGCAGTGCAGGCCCCGGGCCAGCAGGTCGTCGAGGACCCGGGGGAGCGCGGCGAGGGTCTGGGTCCGCGCCGGTCGCGTCGACCTGGCGCAGCACCTCGTCCCGGGTCAGGTCCGGCAGGTGCGGGTGGGACCAGGTGTGGTTGCCCACACCATGCCCCTCCTCGACGATTCTCGCGACGAGCTCCCGGTGGGCCGGCGCGCACAGCTGCCTTCCAGGGTGCCGTTCGTACTGTCCACCACGCGCTGACGGTCACCGCCGGGGGTGCACCACTGCGGCCGAGCCACCACCTCGGCGTACCGGTTCGGCCGCCGCGAGGACCGCACCGCCGGGCAGGAACTCCACCCCGGTCGCGGCGCCGATCTCCGGGTTGGTGACGAAGACGTGGCCCAGCGCCGCCAGCGCTGCCGCCTCGGGCAGCGCCAGGAACGCCGGCTCCGCCTGTACCTGTGCCGTGTTGCGCTGGCTCGCCCGCGGGAAGGCGATCGCGTCGGGCAGGGTCATGCCGAGGTCCAGCCGGTTCACCAGGATCTGCAGCACGGTCGTGATGATCGTCGAGCCGCCCGGCGACCCGGTCGCGAGCAGCGGCCGGCCGTCCTTGAGCAGGATCGTCGGCGACATCGAGCTGCGCGGCCGCTTGCCGGGAGCGGGCAGGTTCGGATCCGCCGCGGTGCCCTGGGTCGGGGTGAAGTTGAAGTCGGTCAGCTCGTTGTTGAGCAGGAACCCGCGCCCCGGTACCACCATCGCGTTGCCGCCGATCTGCTCGATCGTCAGCGTGTACTCGACCACGTTGCCCCAGCGGTCGGCGACGGTCAGGTTGGTCGTGCTCTGCTCGGTGGACGCCGCCGCGGCGGCCGGCGCGGTCGGGCAGGTGCCGGTACCGTCAAGGGCGCCCGGCGCGACCGGCTTGGTCAGCACCTTGGCCGGGTCGATCAGGCAGGCCCGCTGCTTGGCGAAGCGGTCGGACAGCAGCTCGTCGAGCACCGCCCGCGGGGTACCGTCGCCGACGTACCGGTTGCGGTCGGCGAACGCGAGCGCGCTGGCCTCCAGATAGTGGTGCAGCGCCTGGGTGCGCGACATCCCGCGCAGGTCGAAGTTCTCCAGGATGTTCAGCGCCTCGCCGACGGCGGTACCGCCGCTGGACGGGGTGGCCATCCCGTACACGTCCAGGCCCCGGTACCCGCTGTGCGTCGGGGCGGGGAAGCGCGCCTGGTAGGCAGCGAGGTCGGCGACCTGCATGCCGCCCGGCCGGATCGGGAAGGCCCACGTCCCGATCGGGGTCGGCGACAGCGGCGGGTGCTGGACGGTGTCGGCGATGTCGCGGGCGAGCGGGCCGTGGTACAGCGCGTCGACGCCCTCCCGGGCGAGCAGTTCGTAGGTCCGGGCCAGGTCGGGGTTGCGGAAGGTGGAGCCGACCGCGGGCGGCTGGCCACCCGGCAGGTACAGCGCGCTGGTCGAGCTGAACTGGCCGAAGGCGTCGCGGTTGCCGGCGACCTGGCCGGCGAAGGTCTGGTCGACCAGGAACCCGTGCTCGGCGACCCGGATCGCCGGTTGCAGCGCCTTCCGGAACGAGATCGTGCCCCAGCGGCGCAGCGCCTGCTGCCAGGTGGCCGGACTGCCCGGTACGCCCACCGAGATGCCGCTGACCCGGGCCTCCTGGAAGTCGTACGGCTTGCCGGTCTGCGGGTTGACGAACGCGTCGACCCCCATCGACGCCGGCGCCGCCTCCCGGCCGTCGATGGTGTGCACCGTCCGGCTCCGGGCGTCGTAGAAGACAAAGAACCCGCCGCCCCCGATACCCGACGAGAACGGCTCGGTGACTCCCAGCGTGGCGGCTGCGGCCACCGCCGCGTCGACGGCGTTCCCGCCGGCGCGGAGCACCTCGATGCCGGCCCGGGTGGCGTCCGCGTCGACCGTCGCCACCGCGCCACCGAAACCCACCGCCACCGGAGAGGTGGCCGGCGGTGCGGCCCCGGCTGGTACCGGGCCGGCCGGAGCGGCGACGACCGCCGCAATAGAAAGGACAACGAGCGCGAGCGGACGTCGAAGCATGATGCCTCCCGGGATCGGCTAGTTCCTGCCTACCGGTCCCGGGCCTCCGGAGCAACCGCTGCGGTCAGGCGGGCGGCGCCGCCGGCAGTACCACGCCGAACCCGCGCCGGGTGAGCTTCAGCAGCACCTGTCCCGGCGCGACCAGGTCGGCCAGCCGCGCCGCGCACAGCGCCTCCAGTTCGGCCAGTACCGCCGCGTACCGGCCGGGGCTCTCCTGCCGGGCGGCGTCCAGCGCGACCGCGTTGCGCCACACCTTCGCCCGCGCCTCGGTCAGCAGGCGCCGGGTGGCCGCGCGGTTGAGTGGTCCGAGGAGCCGGTCGAGCGGGCTGCGCCGGGTGACCGCGTTCAGTTCGGTGTCCTCGGCGCCGACCCGGGCCAGGAGGACGTCGTCGACGTGCTGGTGGTCGGTCGCGCGACTGCGCCGGACCTCCGGGTCGTCGAACTCGGCCGGGCTGATCACCGCGACCAGCGCCTGCGGCAGGTCGTAGTTGATGTGCGCGTTCATGCCGAGCAGCACGTGCCGCAGCGGCGGCAGCTTCGGCTGCTTGGCCGCGGTGTCGAAGGCGATCCGCCACGGCTCGGGTACCGGCCCGCCGCTCAGGTCGGCATGCAGCGCGTCGAGGTACAGCTCGGCGAAGACGATGTCCCACCGCTCCAGCCACGCTCCGTCGGCGAAGCCGCCCCGGTCGATCTCCCCGGCGACCGCCCGGGTGGTGCGCAGGTAGGTGGCGTGGAAGTACCGGCGGGCGTCGCCCTCGGGCAGCCTCGCCAGGTCCGACTCCATCCGTGTGACGAGCGCCGGGATGTTCTCGTACATGCGCTGATCATGGCACGGGAGGCCGCCGGCTCCCAGCGCCGGTCAGCGGGACGGGTCCAGGACCACCTTCCCGACGGTGCGCCGGGCGCGCAGGTCCTCGTGGGCCCGGCGGGCCTCGGACAGCGGATACTCGCCGCCGGCGACCGCGCGCAGCCGGCCGGCCACGGCAAGGTCGAACAGCTCGGCCAGCACCGCCGGTACCAGGCCGGGGATCCGGTAGGCGTGCGGCAGCCACATGCCGGCGACGGTCAGCGATTTGGCGAGCAGGGTCACCGGCGGTACCGGCGTCGGCGGCTGCCGGTTCGCCATGCCGTAGAACGCCAGGCGCCCGAACGGGGCCAGCGCGGCGAGGCTCTGGTCGGTCACCCGGCCGCCGGTCATGTCCAGTACCACGTCGACCCGCGCCCCGCCGTTGGCCTCGCGCAGCTGGTGGCGATCACCCGTCCGGCGCCCCACGCCTTGGCCAGCTGGACGGCGAGGCTGCCGACCCCGCCGGCGGCCGCGTGCACGACCACGCTCTCGCCCGGAACCAGGTGCACGCTGCGGCGCAGCAGCAGCCACGCGGTGGCGCCCTGCACGACGATCGCCAGCGCGGTCATGTCGTCGACCTTCTCCGGTACCTCGAAGGTCATCTCGGGCTCGGCGACCACCCGCTCGGCGTACCCGCCGCGGTGCAGCATCGCGACGACCCGGCGACTGTCGGCGGTACGCCCGGTGACCTCGGCGCCCGGGATCAGCGGCAGGGTCGTGCGGGACAGGTAGGAGTTCTCCGCCTGGTGGGTGTCCGCGTAGTTGACGCCGGCCCGGTCCACCTCCACGAGGAGCTGGCCGGGGCCGGGCTCCGGGTCGGGTACCTCGGCGAGCGTGAGGACCTCGGGACCGCCGAACTCGGTGATCAGGATCGCGCGCATGGCCTCAGCCTTCCTGGCGCGACAGCGCCGGTCGGGCACCCGGTACCCGGGGGAACCGGAACGGCTCGGCGACCCGGCCGGGCTGCACGAACCAGCATTCGCCGGACCGGCGGGCGGCGAGTACCGCCAGGAACACGTCGACGACCTCCTCGATCTCCAGCAGCGGGATGCTCGCGTCGACGAGCACCGAGCGGAACGGGTCGATGATCGCGGTGTCGGTGTACCCGGGGCAGAGCGCGTTCACCCGTACCCCCTCGGTGCCCCATCCCGGGCCGAGCGCGCGGACCAGGGCGACCACCCCGGCCTTGTTGGCCGCGTACACCGGGTCCTGCCACATCGGCGCCAGGGCGGCGAGGCTGGCGGTCGCGACGATGTCCCCGCCGCCGCGGGCGAGCAGCGCCGGCCGGGCCGCGTGCAGCCCGTACACCACGCCGTCGAGGTTGATCGCCATGACCCGGCGGTACCGCTTCGGGTCGAAGTCGTCACCGAGCCCGAACCCGGTCGTCACGCCCGCGTTGAGCGCGACGACGTCCACGCCGCCGTACGCGCGGACGGCCTCGGCCACCGCCCGCTGGTGGTCGGCGTACCGGCTCACGTCGCAGGGGACGAACAGGCCGCCGACCTCCGCGGCCAGGGCGCTGCCGGCGGCGGTGTCGACGTCGGCGAGCACCACCCGGGCGCCCAGCCCGGCCATCCGCCGGGCGATCCCCGCGCCGATGCCGTGCGCGGCGCCGGTCACCAGGGCCACGGCTCCGTCGAACTCCACAACCACCCACTCCTCCGTCAAAGTTACCGAACAGTAACTGATTCGGACCGGTACGCGTCAAGCCGCCAGGTTGTGACCCGGCCAACCCGGTCAGCGGGTGGCCGCGCGCCAGCGCAGCGCCGCGCCGATCCACGAGCCGAGCACGACGACGCCGATCAGGACCTGGATGAGCCCGGCGAACCGGGCCGGGTACAGCACCCCGGTCAGGTAGGTGTCGATGAACCCGGCGGACAGGCCGCGCTCGCCGGCCCGGCGCCGGGCCCAGTCCTCGACGTAGGTCAGCGGGCAGTTGAGGTGGAACACCGTGATCGCGAAGCCCCAGCCGACGGCCGCGAGGTGCGGCCAGATCGCCACCGGCCACCGCCAGGCCAGCAGGCCGCCGGCCACGACATACCCGACGAACGCGAAGTGCGCCGCCATCGTCGTCTCGGCCAGGACCCGGTACCCCATGCGCGCAAGTGTGCCCGGACCGGGCGCGGACCGTACAGTGACGCGATGGGTCTGGTACATACGGTGGGGCTGGTGCTGCACCCCCGGCGCGAGTGCGGCGTCGCCGTCGAGACCATCACCGGGTGGGCGCGGGCGCGGGACGTGACGGTGCTGGGCCTCGAAACCGAGGTGGCCCGGCTGGACTGCGGCACGCTGCCGGTGGACGAGGTCGAGCTGCTCGACCGCGCCGGGCTGCTGGTCAGCCTCGGTGGCGACGGCACGATGCTGCGCACGATGCGGCTCGCGGAGGGGCGCAAGACGCCGGTACTCGGGGTCAACGTCGGGCGCCTGGGCTTCCTCGCCGAGGTCGACGTGGGCGACCTGCCCGAGACACTGTCCGCGATCGACGAGCATCGCTACACCGTGGAGCCCCGGACCGCGGTGGGCACGGTCCTGCCAGACGGCACGCGGGTCGCGGCGTTCAACGACATTGCGCTGGTACGGGTACCGGGTGACGGGCTGGCCGCGGTCGGCGTGACGGTCGAGGGGCACCGGTTCGTGCGCTACGCCGCCGATGCCGTGATCGTGTCGACGCCGACCGGCTCCACCGCCTACAGCTTCTCGATCGGCGGCCCGATCGTCTCGCCGACCGTCGAGGGCCTGCTGGTGGGTGCCGCCGCCGCGCACTCGGCGTTCAACCGCTCGCTGCTGCTGTCGCTGGACGAGCAACTGGTCCTCGACGTACTGCCGGCCAGCGGCCGCCTGGCGGTCGAGGTCGACGGCATCGTGCGCGGTTCGGCCGCGCCGGGCGACACCCTGGCGATCACCGCGGCGCGGGCGGCCGCGCACGTCGTGCGGGTGGGCCGGACGACGTTCTACGAGCGGGCGCGCCGCAAGCTGCGGGTGTACGGGAGCGCCGAGGTGGAATGAGGCCTTGACGCCGGGCCGGCGCATCGATAGACCAGCTCGCGGCCCGGTAGGAGGCGTCAGCCGAACCTGGCACGCCTGATCAGGCGGCCATCGCCAGTTCCCGCGGGGCATACCCGTGCTCGACGATCCGGCGCGCCCAGCGCATCCGGGGGGCGGCCAGCTCAGGGTGGTCGCCGTAGGCGGCCGCGACGTCGGCGACGCAGCCCAGGCCGCCCCCGTGGGTGCGCAGCGCCGCTTCGATCGCGGTATCGACCTGGTCGTCGGTCAGTTGGTCGAAGACCGACACGGTGCTGACGAACAGGGCTGCCGCCCGGTCGGTGGTGGTGGGGTCGGTTGTGGTGATCATGGCTCATATCACTTCCTCGCTGATCCATCGGTGTCCCTACCTACACAGACCATCGAGGAACCCAAAATGTGTCGCTCGGTCGCCAACTTTTTATCCGGCGTCATGCGCCGCGGCCGCGATTACGAGGTCCTCCCAGGCCATGCCGACGCTCTTGAACAGCCGGGGCCGGTCGGGCGCGACCGCGACCCGGCCGCGGACCAGCTCGGCGAGCGTCGCGAGGGCGGCCGGGTCGGGTGGGTCGGCCAGCACGATGTCGCCCGCCTCGCGCAGCGCCGCCGAGCGGGCTTCGACAACCGTGGTACCGCGCCGCACCAGGTGCTCGTCGACCTCGCGGGCGTCGGGTTCGTGGGCGCCGACCGCCACGACGGTGGCGTGCGGGGCGAGCCGGTCGCTGGCGAACAGCGGTACCCGCGCGGTCGTGCAGCAGCACACGATGTCCGCGCGCGCCACGTCGCCAGGCGCGGCCGCGCCCGCCGACAGGCCCGCGTCCCGGCAACGCGCGACGAGCGCGGCCACCGGCCCCGGCCGCCTGCCGACGACGTCCACGTGCTCGACCGGCCGCACCGCGCGCATCGCCTCGACGTGGCCCCACGCCTGCGGTCCGGTGCCGAAGACGAGCAGCCGCCGGGCGGCCGGGTCGGCGAGGTGGCGCACGGCGACCGCGGACACCGCCGGGGTACGCAGCGCGGTCAGCGCGCTGCCGTCCAGAAGCAGGAGCGGGGCCAGGGTCACCCCGTCGAGCAGGACGTACACGCCCTGCACCCGGGGCAGGTCCCGGTCGGCGTTGCCGGGTGCGACGGTCACCAGCTTGACTCCGGCGTACCGTCCGGCCGCCGCGGGCATGGACAGGATCTGGCCGGCGGGAACGTCCACAATGGACCGTGCGGGATCGGCCTCCGGGTCCAGCCCGCCGGCCAGCGCCCTTTCGATGGCATCGATGGCGGCCGGCATGGACACCCGTGCGCGCACGTCGACGTAGGGCGGCCCGCTCATCGCAGCACGAACCCGGTGCCGAGGCCGTCGCGGGGGTCGAGGACGAACCGGTGCTCGCCGGTCCGGTACGCCGAACCGTCCACTTCGGAGACCACCGCGTCGCGCCCCTCGGCACGCACCCGTTCCCCGACGCGGGCGGAGAAGCTGGTCCCAACGATGGAATCGTGGCGCAGCACCCGGCCGCCGTCCAACCGCCCGTCGGCGGCGAGCAGCGCGACCCGCGCCGCGGTACCCGAACCGCACGGCGAGCGGTCCACCTCGCCGTCGGCGAACACGGTGACGTTGCGCTGGTGCGGTCCGTCCGGCCCGTCGCCGAGGTCGTCGTACAGGATCGTGCCGTACACCCCGGACAGCCGCTCGTCGCTCGGGTGCCGGGCGAGGTCGCTGCCGGCCAGCGTCTGCTTCACCGCGCGACCGGCGGCGATGAGGTCCGGGTAGTACCGGGGTTCGACGGCGAGGCCGAAGGCGCTCGCGGGTACGCACGCGTAGACCGCTCCGCCGTACGCGAGGTCGGCGGTCCGGCCCTGACCGATCGGTACGGACCGGGCGAGAACGTATGACGGTACGTTGCGGAAGGTCACCCCGGTCACCACGCCGCCCTGGCAGCGGACCCGGGCCGCGACCCGGCCGGACGGTACGTCGACGGTGACCACGGTCTCGCCGTCCGGCCTGGCCGCCACCCGGCCCGACTCGACCGCCCAGGTGCCGAGCGCGATCGTGCCGTGGCCGCAGGCGGTCGAGTAGCCGTCCTTGTGCCAGAACAGCACGCCGAGATCCGCCCCGTCGTCGTCGGGCGGTACCAGGAAGCAGCCGTACATGTCGGCGTGCCCGCGCGGCTCGTGGCACAGCAGGCGCCGGACGGCGTCCACCGCGGGGGTGCGCGGCGCGTACTCCCGCCGCTCCGCCACGGTCGCGCCGGGGATCTCCGGGACACCGGCGGTGACGATCCGGAACGGCTCGCCCGCGGTGTGGTAGTCGGTCGTGGTGATCTCGTCCACCCGGGCGAGCCTATCCCAGCGCGAACGCGGCAACCCCGGTCGGCGGCATCCCGGACGATGTGCCAGGTCACGCTCCGAGCCCATGGTTGGCTCGCGGACGCTCGTTCACGACACCCGGGCGATGGCCGGCGCGGCGGCAACCGATACTGGCTGTCATGCGCCTTCTGCACGAACCGCCCTTCGACCTGACCTACGACGACGTGTTCCTCGTCCCCGCCCGGTCGGACGTGGACTCCCGGATGCACGTCGACCTCACCACCGACGACGGCAGCGGCACCACCATCCCGATCGTGGTCGCGAACATGACCGCGGTGGCCGGCCGGCGGATGGCCGAGACGGTGGCCCGGCGCGGCGGGCTGGTCGTGCTCCCTCAGGACATCCCCGTCGACGTCGTGGTGGAGGTGATCTCCTGGATCAAGGAGCGGCACCTGGTGTACGACACGCCGATCGTGCTGCGCCCCACCGACACCGTGTCCGAGGCGCTGGCGCTGCTGCCCAAGCGGGCGCACGGCGCGGTGGTCGTGGTCGAGGACGGCCGCCCGGTCGGCGTGGTGACCGAGGCGGACTGCGCCGGGGTGGACCGGTTCACCCAGCTCAGCGCGGTGATGTCGGCCCGGCCGGTCACGCTGCCGGCCGGTACCGGGCCGCAGGACGCGTTCAACCGGCTGGCCAGCGCGCGGCACCGGCTGGCTCCGGTGGTCGACGACCGCGGCGCCCTGGTCGGCGTGCTGACCCGCAAGGGAGCCCTGCGCGCCACCCTGTACCGGCCAGCGACCGACGCCACCGGGCGGCTGCGGGTCGCCGCGGCCATCGGGATAACCGGCGACGTCGCGCACCGGGCGGACAAGCTGCTCGCGGCCGGGGTCGACGTGCTGGTACTGGACACCGCGCACGGCCACCAGGAGCGGATGCTCGCGGCGCCGCGCACGGTACGCCGCCTGAACCCGACCGTCCCGGTGGTGGCCGGCAACGTGGTGACCGGCGACGGCGTAGACGACCTCGCCGACGCGGGCGCCGACATCGTGAAGGTGGGTGTCGGCCCGGGCGCGATGTGCACGACCAGGATGATGACCGGGGGCGGCCGGCCGCAGTTCTCCGCGATCCACGAGTGCGCGGTCGCCGCCCGGCGCCGCGGGGTGCACGTGTGGGCCGACGGCGGGATCCGCCACCCGCGCGACGTGGCACTCGCCGTGGCGGTCGGCGCGTCGAACGTGATGATCGGCTCGTGGTTCGCCGGTACCGACGAGTCGCCGGGGGACGTGCAGCACGACGCGGACGGCCGGGCGTACAAGGAGAACTTCGGGATGGCCTCGGCGCGGGCGGTCAGCCGCCGTACCGCCGACGACACGGCGTACGAGCGGGCCTGCAAGGCGCTGTTCGAGGAGGGCCTCTCCTCGGCCCGGATGTACCTCGACCCGGTCCGGCCGGGCGTCGAGGACGTGCTGGACACGATCGTCGCCGGCCTGCGCTCGGCGTGCACCTACGCCGGCGCGCGTACCCTCGCGGAGTTCCGCGAGCGGGCCGTCGTCGGGGTACAGAGCGCGGCCGGGTACGCCGAGGGCCAGCCGCGCGACTGAATCTCTCCGGCGCGGCGGTCACTCCGTCGTGACAGCCCGCAGTACGTCGATGCGGGCTGCGCGGCGGCCCGGGAGGATCGCTGCGAGGACGCCGGCCACGGCGGCGAAGGCCACGAAGGCGACCAGCGTGGCGATCGGGATGCTGAACTCGCCGATGCCCTGGTTGTGCAGGGCGCGCACCACGGTCCACCCGAAGAACACGCCGACGGCGAGGCCCAGGATCGCGCCGAGTACCGCGATGATGATCGCCTCCCAGCGGATCATCGAGCGGAGCTGGCCGCGGGTCATCCCCAGCGCCCGTAGCAGGCCCAACTCACGTACCCGTTCCAGCACGGACAGCGCCAGGGTGTTGATGATGCCGATGACCGCGATCACCATGGCGAGTGCCAGCAGGACGTAGAACAGCGCCAGCAGCCGGTCGATCTGGCCGGCCTGGTCCGCCTTGTACTGCGCCTGGTCCCTGACCTGCACGCTCGGGTAGTCGGCGATGACCTTGTCGACGGCCGCCCGCGAGGCGTCCGGCGGGACGCCGGCGCGGGCCTTGACCAGCCCGATGAAGTCGAGCTGGTCGGCGTAGTGCTTCTCGTAGTCCGCCGGCGTCAGCAGGTACCCGCCGTTGATCTGGTTGTCCTTGAAGATCGCCTGTACCGTCTCGGACCGGCTGCCGCCCACCGGGAACTCCATCGCCACGCGGTCGCCGACCTTCCAGCCGTGCTGCTTGGCGACGTCCTCCCGGACCGCGATGCCGCCCGCGGTCAGGTCGGCGAGCTTGCCCGCGGTGGTGTCGGTCCGGACCGTCCGGTCGTACCCCGCCGGGTCGATTCCGAAGAGCTGCTGCGACGCGCCGTCCAGCTTGACCAGCCCGACGCGGACCCCGGTGGCCGACGCCAGGTCGGGCTCCTGCGCCAGCCGCTTGACGACGTCGGTGCTGAACCCCGGAGCGGTGGTCGGCCCGGTCAGGATGTAGTCGGCCGCGACCGACTCGTCGAGAACCTTCGAGGTCGACACCTTGAGCGAGTCGGCGAAGATGGTCACGAAGCTGACCAGGGCCAGTCCGATCATCAGCGCGGCCGCGGTGGACGCCGTCCGGCGCGGGCTGCGCATCGCGTTGTCCCGGGCCAGCTTGCCCGGCTGGCCGGCCCAGTGCGCGAACGGCCAGCCGAGCAGCCGGGCCAGCGGTCTGGCCACCAGTGGGCTGAGCAGGCCGATGCCGAGGAAGATGACCACCGCACCGGCCGCGGTGTTGACCAGCCGGTTGCCGCCCTTCGCGAACAGGCCCAGCAGGAGCAGGGCCAGGCCGATCAGGGTCACGACGGTACCCAGCACGATGCGCCGCCACCGGATGCGCGGCCCGCCCGCCGTCGCGGCCTCCTCGCGCAGCGCGGTCACCGGCGGTACGCGGGTCGCCCTGACCGCCGGTACCAGCGACGCCAGCACCGTCACGACCACGCCGACGAGCAGCCCGACGATGATCGTGCGCGGCGCGACGACCAGGGTCGTCGAGGGCAGGTCGATGCCGAGGCCCTTGAACACCGCCTGGAGCCCGATCGCCACCAGGACGCCGATGCCGATCCCCACCACCGTGGCGAGCAGCCCGACGATGAACGCCTCCGCCAGTACCGACGTCAGCACCTGGCGCCGGGACAGGCCGAGGCAGCGCAGCAGGGCCAGCTCCCGGCTGCGCTGGGCCAGGATGATCGAGAAGGTGTTGACGATGATGAACGACCCGACGAACAGCGCGACGAAGGCGAACGCCAGCAGCAGCGAGGTACCCAGGGTGGGCGCGCCGCCGGTGGTGACCGGCCTGCCGTTCTTCCCGACGAACTGGGCGTACCCGATGACGTTGCCCTCGGCCTCCAGTACCCCGGGTACCTTCTGCTTGAGCTGGCCGGCCAGCGCCGCCGGGATCGGGGCGCGCTGCTGGCCGCCGCTGCCGGTGAAGGTGGCCTTGTTGCGCACCGCGACGTCGACGCCCTTGGTGGTCTGGTCGAACA
>WNGL01000323.1_pt1 | contig 62773 bp, 55 predicted proteins | sample 5400591 | NCBI WGS metagenome assembly WNGL01 (sample SAMN13153377, study PRJNA577476) | soil metagenome | isolation source: 80 cm soil or saprolite under Garry oak tree replicate 1 | place: USA:California | collected 2016-06-15 | reverse complement strand
AAGCTCCCGCGGCGCGATCGGGAACACCGCGTCGGGCAACCCCGCGGCGGCCCAGACCTCGTCGAATCCGAGCAGACCCTCGTCGGCGATCACGCGGCATCGCGGTTCGTGCGCGAACGGGGGGACGCCGCCGATCGCATAGCCGGTGAGGGTCTTGGCCTCGTCGGCGGTCGCGCGGCGGATGTTCGAACCGCCCAGAGCGATGGCGAGGAGCTTCTCGTCGACGCGTGCTCGTCCCGAGCAGAGCACCACGACCGGCCCGCCCGCGCTGACGAACACGAGAGACTTCACGATCCGCTCGACCTCGGTGCCGATCTGCTTGGCGGCGTCCTCGGCCGTACGCGTCGTCGCGGTGAAGCGCATCACCGGCACGTCTATCCCGCAATGCGCGGCGTGCGCTCGGACACGCGCGACGTTCGGGTGGTCCGCGGTCAGCGCCAGAGGTGCGTGATGAAGCGGAGGATCCGACCCGGCAGGAGCGTGATCATGGCTGATGCGACCTGATGCCACGCGGTCTCCGCGGCGTCTCGCAGGTCGTCGTCGGCCCCGCCCGCCGAATACTGCTCGAGCACGCGAGCACGCGCGAGGCTCTGCACCGGATCGTGCGTCTCGGGTATGGCCGCGCCGAGCGAGCTCGCGAACTCGTACGTGGTCTGAGAGGGATGCGCCGGGTAGCCAACGTAGCTCGCGAGGAGCCGCGTCTTCCCCCACGCCGACTCGATCGGACCATATCGCCGGAAGCGCCAGTTGAATCTAAAGACAGCGAGCGCCAGCAGCACGAGCAGGAAGCCGAGGAAGGCGAGCGCCGGCCGCGGGTCGAGCGCGCGGACCGCGGCTACGACGGTGTCTCCGGAAAAGGCGCCGCCGCCGCCATTGTCCAGCTCGTCCTCCGCACGGTTCGGTCGATTGGGGTCGTTCGGATCCAAGCCCGTGTCGCCGGCCGCGGTGCCATCCCCCGAATCAGAACCGGTGTTGAGTGAAGCGTCCTGACGCGCAAAGGGCGGCTGGGACGGTGTCGGCTCGAACTCGATCCAGCCGTACTGGGGGAAGTACGCCTCGACCCAGGCGTGCGCGTCCTGCTCTCGCACGACGAACGCGTTGCTCGCCGTGTCGAACGCACCGGTGGTGAATCCTTCGACGAGCCGCGCCGGGATGCCCTCCTCGCGGAGCATGACGACCATCGCCGAAGCGAAGTACTCGCAGAAGTCCTGCTTCAGGTCGAAGAGGAAGTAGTCCACCGGGTCCCTGCCCGGAGGCGTCGCCTTCACCTGAGCCGAGTACGAGTACGGCGGGCTGCGCAGGAAGGTCTCGAGCGCCTCGGCCCGGTCATAGGCGTTCGGGATGTTGTCCATGATCTGGTGCGCGAGGGCCTTCACGCGCGGAGGCAGCGTCGACGGCGACTGCAGATACTTCGACTTGATGTAGTCGGAGTACGTCGGCGTGACCTTGCGGAGCGTCTGTTTATCCGCGACCGAGATGAGGCTCGTCACGGTGTACGTGCCTGCCGCTTGAGAACGGTTCAGCGCATGGAGAGACGTCGAATACGACTTGTCGGCGCCCGTGTAGAACTGGTACGGCACGTCCGCTTTTTGTGGCTCGTTCGCCGCGAAGAGGATGTTCGAGTGCGGCACGATGATGTCGAACCGCGCCTGGAACGTCTCGCGGTCGAGCGTCGGGAGCACGATCTTGTCCGCTTTGTCGCTCTCGGTCGTGCGCCATCCGGCGCCGGTGTAGAAGTCGTAGGTAACCGCGCGCCAGAAATGCCCCGACGGGGCCTCGACGGTCATGATCACGCGGTCGCCGAGGTTCGGCGCTTGCCCGAGGCGGATGGCATCGGAGAACGAGACGCCCCGAAGCCGGCTCGGTCCCGACACGCCGGCGAAGAACCGCTGCCACTCGGCTTCGACGCTGTGGTACGGGCCCTCGAACGTGGTCCACGCCCCGTTCAACACCTCGGCCGCGCCAACGCGCGGCGTGACGAGAGCCATGATGACCAGCACCGTCGTCCAGGTGAGCCCGCCGCGGAGAAGCCGCCAGTCCATCTCACCCGAAGGCACGATGTTCTGGCGCACCCAGCGCTCCTGCAAATTCACGATGTGAATCCGCACCAACAGCACGAGGACCGCGAGCGTGAACACGATGAGGTCCGGGTACAGGTTCGTGAGCGCCACAGACACGTTGATGACCAGGCACGCACCGTTGAAGATCACGGCGTCCCAGATGCGGCCGGTCCGCGCGAGGATGAACGAGCCCACGAACGTGGCGCACCACACCGACGCCCCGAGGAAGAGGACAAAGACGGTGGGATCGCTGGCCGCCTCGCCGGCCAGGACCTGGGTGATCCAGTTGTTCACGAGGATCGCGAGGTGGGTCAGCTTGTCGCTGAAGCTCGATCCACCGGTGGCCGCGAACGTGGTCGAGAGAGTGATCATGAGCATGCCGAGCGTCGAGCCCGTCAGGATGGCTCGCGGAAAGCGTATCCGTCCATTCCCGACAAGGGTGCCGACGAGGACGCCGGTGATCGCGATCCACCAGAACTGCGCGCTGATCTCGACCCAGTCGGCGTGCTGCAGCGACAGCGGGTACATCGAGACCACCACGAGGTAGATGGGCAGCGCGAACCATCCGCCGCGGAAGCGCAGCTTCTTCCAGTCGACCGCCGGGAGGAGGGCTTTCTGGATCGAGTGCAGCCGGTCCCTCATGCGATCGCCGCCGTCGATTCGTGGAAGAGCTCCTCGATCGGGGCGCCGGGGGCGAGGTGTGCCGCGGGAATACCCGCGACTGCGAGCTCGCCGAGTATCGCCCTGCGCCGGGCGCGGTCGCGCTCGTCGAGGTCGACGGGGGGGCTCACGATCACGGCCTGTGTCGCGATCGCCGTCTCACGGAGCGTGCTCGCGGGTCGCACCCATGCGCGATCGAGCGACGGCGTGATGAGAAGGCACGACGCGCCTCGCCGGAGACGCGGGAGGGTCTCGACGAGCGTCTCCTGGAGCGTGCGCGTACCCCCGGCATGCACCTCTGCCAGGTACTGCATGAGCTTGCCGAATTGTTTCGTCCCGCGGTCGGGGTGCAGGACTTCGGCGTGGTTACCGTTCGTGACGAGGCCGACGTTGCGGTGACCGTCGAGCGCCTTGCGCACGACCGACGCCGCGACCGTCACCGCCCGCTCCTCGGTGGAGTCCTCACCGTCGCCGTGGTGCCAGCGCCCGTCGAGGTCGAGGTAGATCCAGAGGTCCGCGGTGCGGTCGAGCTCGAATTCCTTCACGTGCAGGCGGCGGTGGCGCACCGACGACGGCCAGTGGATCCGGTTCATGGCGTCACCCGGCCGGTACTCGCGGATGCCCATGACCATCGACGTCGACTGCAGCGAACGTTGCCCGGTCAGCACGTTGCCCTCGAGCAACGACCCGGGGAGCGTCCAGAACGGGAGCTGCACGACGCGCGGATAGACGAGTAGCAGCGCCTCCGAGGGTATCCGCGCCTCGGTCGCGAAGAGCCCGAACGGATCCCCGCTCCGGAGCACGATCGGACCGAGCCGGAAGCGGCCCCGCCGCTGGGCCTTGGCGAGCACCTTCCACTTGCGCGTCTTGTGGCCGCCGATCGAGAGCACGCGGCCGGGAAGGGGCTCAGGCCAGTTCGACTTCTCGAAGATCTCGAGCCACAGCTTACCGAGCGCATGGTCGTTGGTCAGCTCGTACGAGAGCTCGATGGTGTCGCCGAGGTGCGCGTACGACTGTCCCAGCGATCGCTTCACCGAGAGACCCTCGAGCGTGAGGCGCGAAAGAACCGACATCGCGATGAACACAAAGAGAACGAGATACGAGAGATACGAGAGCAGCTCGACCCCCGTCGAAACGGCGACGATGAAGAGGACGAGCCACAGGACCGCGAAGCGCCAGGGTTTCAAGGGTTCAGGCCCGCAGCGCTTGAGCCGAGGTCGATTCGACCGGGACCGAGGCCAGGATCTCGGCGATCACGGTGGTCGCCGCCAGGTCCTTGAGCCGCGCCTGCGGCTGAAGAATGAGCCGATGGGCCAGCGTCGGCGCGGCGAGCGCCTTCACGTCGTCCGGTACGACGTAGTCGCGGCCCTTCATCGACGCGTATGCCTGCGCCGCACGCGAAAGCGCGAGCGATCCGCGAGGCGAAGCGCCGAGGTAGACGTCAGGATGCGACCGCGTCGCGGTGACGACGTCGACCACGTACTTTTTCACCGACTCGGCGAGGTGGATCTCGCGCGAGGCCGACTGCGCGCGGAGGAGGTCCTCGGAGCTGAGCACCTGATCGATGGTCTCGAGCGGATGGATGATCCGCTGCGCATCGAGGATGGCGATCTCCTCGCGGCTCGTCGGGTAGCCGAGCTGAATACGCATGAAGAACCGGTCGAGCTGCGCCTCCGGAAGCGGGAACGTCCCCTCGTACTCGATTGGGTTCTGGGTCGCCATGACGAGGAATGGCTCCGGCAGCTGATACGTGGTGCCGTCGACGGTCACCTGGTGCTCGTCCATCGACTCGAGGAGGGCGGACTGCGTCTTCGGCGTCGCGCGGTTGATCTCGTCAGCGAGGACGACCTGGCTCATGACCGGTCCCGGCCGGAACTCGAACTTGTTGGTCTGCTGATTGAAGATCGAGACCCCTGTCACGTCGGACGGCAGTAAGTCCGGGGTGAACTGGATACGGCGGAAGGTGCACCCGAGCGACCGGGCGAGGGCCTTGGCCAGCACGGTCTTCCCGGTGCCGGGAACGTCCTCCACGAGGATGTGGCCGCGGCACATGAGCGCGACGAGCGCGAGCTCGATCTCGTGGTGCTTGCCGAAAATGACCCGCTCGACGTTCTCGACCACGCCGTTGACCTTCGCCGCGAGAGCTTTCTCCACCGTGCTGCTTACCCCTCTTCGTTGAGTTTCCGCGGCCGCCACTACTGAGTATCAGGGCTTCCTAAAGAACAACGTAGGAAGACCTTAAGTTCATATACGGGACCGCGACTCTTCCAGTTCCATCTTGAGCCGTCGGTCTGGCGGGTCCTGTCCCGGCTCGCGGGGCTCTCCCTCGGCGCACCCTCCCCGTCACGCAGCGCGCCCTTGGCGCGCTGCAGGCGGGGCCCCGGGGCACCCCCGCCTCGTGAGAGCCCCTGCTCGCCGTGCCACCCGCCGGCCGAGTTGTGCTACTTGCCTAGCGCGACCCGCATGACTTGTCCTCCGAGTGGCGCCGCTGCTACTCCTCCGTCCGGGGTGTTTTCGACGATCACGGCAACGACGACGGTTGGATTCTGAGCTGGCGCGAATCCGATGAACCAGCCGTGAGGCGGCTCGCCGGGACGATTTTCGGCTGTCCCGGTTTTTCCGGCGACGTCGATGCCCGGGATCTTGGCCCCAAAAGCGAAAGCGCCGGGTCCGGCGACGGCGCCGACAAGCATTGTCGTCAGGGTCTTCGCGGTGGCGGGCGAGATGACCTGCCCGACCGGACCGGGCGCGACCTGACGGACGACGTGACCCTCGGCGTCGCGAACCTCCGTGGCGTAGTGGGCCGTCGGCATCACCCCGCCGTTCGCGATCGCGGCGTACACGAGGGCCATCTGGAGCGGTGAGACGAGGAGCTCCCCCTGGCCGTACGAGGTGTCGGCGAGGAGCGTCGGCCGATCGATCGAACCCGAGTCCGAGAGCTGGCCCTTCGCCGCGGCGAGATCGAGCGCGGGCGTCGAGCCGATTCCGAACCGCCTCGCATAATCGATCAGCTTCGCGGCTCCGATCTGCAGACCGACCTGAGCGAAGTAGATGTTCTCGGAGAGCCGGAAGCCGTCGGACATGTCGAAGAGGCCGTGCGCGCGCGAGGACGAACGGACGTAGTAATCGCCCCACGATTTGTCGGCCTGATAGGGGTCGTCCACCCGGAGCTTCTTCGTCGGATCGAATCCCGACTCGAGCGCGGCGGCGCCCGTGACGACCTTGAAGACCGATCCCGGCGGATAGAGACCCTGCGACACGCGGTTCAGGAGCGGGTGGCCGGGGTCGTGAGTGAGCTGGTCAAACGCCGCATCCTGCTTGGAGGGGTCGACGATCTGATTCGCGTCGTAACTCGGAACGCTGACCGACGCGAGGATCGCTCCGGTTCGCGGATCGACTGCCACGATCGCGCCCTTGCGCCCGCCGAGAGCGTCCGCGGCTGCCTTCTGGATCTTGAGGTCGATCCCGAGCACCACCTGCCCGGCCGGGCTGCGATCGCCGAGGTAGCGGGCCCGCCAGATGGAGACGGGATCGGCCGGATCCTGTCCGATGAGCGACTCGGCGTACGCGGCCTCGACGCCGGAGAGCCCGAACTTGCTCGACGCATAGCCGACCACCTGCGCGAGCGTCCGGTCCTTGTAGGAGCGCGCGAAGCCGGTGTCGGTCCGCTCGCTCGTCGCGATCGGTGCACCGTTGCGATCGACGATCGCGCCGCGCGCGCGGCCGTTCGTCGCGGCGATCAGGCGCGGGTTGAAGGGATCGTTCGCGAGCTGGTCCGAAGCGAGGACGGTCCAGTACGCGGCGCCGATCGACGTTACGAGGAAAGCGAGAGCGAGGGTGAACGTGAGCGATCGGATGTTCGCGCTGATCGGCGACGTCACGAGGGACCTCCCCCGCCCCGCATTCGGGTCGAGACCTGCGAGACGCGCATCAGGAGTCCCACGAGCATCCAGTTCGTCACGAGCGAGGAGCCTCCGTAGGCCACGAACGGAAGGGTGATGCCGGTGAGCGGTATGAGCCGGAGGTTCCCACCGACGATGACGAGCGTCTGCAGCGCGACGATGAACGAGAGGCCTGCCGCGAGCAGTTGAAGGAATATCGTCGGCGCGCGGAGGGCGATGAGCATGCCCCGGTACAGGAACACGAGGTACAGCGCGAGCAGGGCGAGCGCGCCGGCGAGACCGGCCTCTTCCGCGAACGCGTCGAATACGAAGTCGCTCCACACGACCGGGATCCGATCCGGCATCCCGTTGCCGAGACCCGCCCCGAAGAGTCCGCCGTTCGCGAGCGCATAGAGCCCTTGCACCAGCTGGTAGCCGGTCCCGAACCGTAGGTCTTCATCGAACGGCCGGAGCCACGTATCGACGCGCGCCTGCACGTGGCCGAACAGCTGATACGCGACGATGCCGCCGAGGACGAGCAGCGCGACCCCGATCACCGCGTAGAAGGCTTCGCCGGTCGCCAGGAAAAGCATCGCGAGGAAGATCCCGAAGAAGAGCACCGTCGCGCCCATGTCCTTCTCGAAAACCATGACGAGCATTGCGATGCCCCACATCGCGACGATCGGGACGAGGTATGGCACCGGGGGCACCGGGAAAGGTCCGATACGGCGCTGCGAGTGCGAGAGAACCTCGCGGTACTCCTCGAGATAGGCGGCGAAGAAGACCACAAGCAGGATCTTCACGGCCTCCCAGGGCTCGATGCTCCCCGGTCCTAGCTTGATCCAGATCCGCGCACCGTTGATCTCGCGGCCGATGACTGGAAAGAGCGGCGCGATCAGCAGGAGGACGCCGAGGAGCGCCCACGTCCACTTGAATCGCGCGAGCGCCGTCAGGTCCCGCGGTACGACGATCGTCGCGGCAAACGCGCCTGCGGCGATGATCGACCACGAGAGCTGCTGGAACAGAAGGTCCGACGCGAGCCGCTGGACCAGGACGAGTCCGATCGCAGTGAGGCCGGCGGCGATGGGCATGAGTATCTGGTCGCCGCGGAACCGGATGCTGACGAGGAAGACGTGCAGCGCCAGCATGAGCGCGAGGAAGACCACCGGCACCACGACGGCGGTGGGGTTGAAGGACGACGTTTCCGTCGCGAGGACCGCGACGAAGCCGGTGATCGCGAACGTCGCGACCCAGACCAGGAGCGAAAGCTCCATGAAGCGCGCGCGCCCGAGGGGCACGGCGGCCTCGGCCCGCATCACTGCTCGAGCCGGAGGGCGACGCGGCCGATCGCAAGCTCGTCCCCGTACTGCAGGCGCTCGCGCGACCGGACGACCTCGCCGTTGACGACCGTCCCGTTCGTGCTGCCCGCATCCTCGACCCACCATTCGCCGTCGGCAAATTCGACGAGAGCGTGGCGCGCGGACGCCGCCTCGTCGTTGATCACGATGTCGTTGCCCGCATCCCGGCCGAGCGCGTTCACCGCGCGGAGCGGCAGGCGGTCACCGACGCGCGGCGCGCCGCGCACCGTGCGCTGTACGACAAGATGAGCGAGGCCGATTGGCCCTGCCGCTACGACGTTCTCGGTCGCGAGCGAGCGCTGGAGCGAGCTGAAGACGCGGATCAGGAACAGATAGAGAAGGACGAGGAATGCGATCCGGACGCCCCAAAGGAGGACCGCGAACGTGATCTCCATCTAGTCGGTCGCGCGGAACTGGAGCTCGACACCGCCGATCGAGAGACGGTCTCCGTCGGCCAGCACGACCTCGGCGACCCGCCGGCCATTCACGTACGTGCCGTTCGTGCTCTGCAGATCGTACAGCGTGTAGCGGCCGAGGCGCAGGCGGATCTCGGCGTGCTTCCGCGACACGCGGCGGTCGTCCAGCGTGATGTCGTTCTGCGGATCGCGGCCGATCGCGAGCGGCTCCGAACCGAGAACGATGTCGCGCCGCTCGTCGCCTTCTCGCACCGTGATCGCGGCTTTCGGCGCGCGCGGCTTTTCGCGGAGGAGCTTCTCGCGGTCGAGCACCATCGTGTGGCCGGACTCGACAGCGCCGAGCGCCTTCGGGTCGGACGACACCTCGTCGCCGGATGCGTCGACCAGCGCGCACGAGACCCGCAAGTCGCCCGGCGGCAGGTCTTCGTCGCGCTCGATCTCCACGGTCGGATACGCGAGAAGCGTGTAATTCCTGTCGCGCGCCGCACCGAGGACCGCCTCGGAGAGGTCCTGCTCGAGGCTGCGGCGGTATTGCTCGAACCCCTCGAAGTCCGACGGCGAGAGCGAGACGACATACGAGTTCGGGACGAAGGTCTTGCTCAGCGAGATGGTCTGGTGCGATTCCATCGCGCGGATCACACGCTTGGCGATCTGCACCGGCTGGAGTTTCGCCCCGAAAAGCCGGGCGCTCCAACCCTCGATGAACCGGCTCGCGAACGCTTCAAGCCGCTCCACGCGTCTTCATGACCTCCGCACCGAACAAGATGATGAGCGCTGTGACGTAGATCCAGGTAAGAAGCCCCGCCGCGAATGCCAGCGGCCCGTACGCCGCGAACAGGGCGAGCGCTCGGGTGAAGTAGCCGAATGCCAGCTTGGCCACCTCCCACAGCACGGCCGATACCAGTGCGCCCTCCGCCGCGATCCGCCGCGACGGCCGGTGCCTGGGCACCGCGCGGTACACGATGAAGAAGAAGACGAAGCCGATGGCCAGGCCGGCGAGTGGCGAGAGGACCTGCACCGCGACCGCGACCAGCCCGCCGTAGCCCGCGGCGACGAGGACGTCGGACAGCGCCGCCGTGCCGAACGAGAGGCCGAACGAGACGAGTGCCAGCACGGCGACCACGGCCACGAACCCCGCCGCCTCGAGGTGACCGCGAACGAAGCTGCGGCGGCCCTCGCGGCCGAGGATCAGGGCGAGCGCGCGATCGAGCGCGCCGTGGATCGCCATCGTCGAGAAGATGGTGCCCACCACGCCGATGGACAGCGATAGAGCGCGACCCTGCACCAGCTCATGTGCGATGCGGGTCTCCTGCGAGGTGGCCGAGGGGTAGACGTCGCGAAGGATCTCGACGAGATCGCTCTCCGCGCGATCCTGGCCATACACGAATGCGAGGACGCCGACGAGCAGCGCGAGAAGCGGGATGAGGGCGAAGAAGATCTGGTACGCGACCGCGCCGGCGAGGAATGGGCAATCGTCGTCCGAAAAGTTCAGGATCACCGCCCGGCCGCGCGCAACGCCGCGGGCTAGGATGACGCCTCGCTCTTGCGAGTCGGGGAGTTCTGCCCCCCGGCCCCCGACTGCTTCGTCTCGGGCTTGCTCTCTGGCTTCGTCTCGGACTTCGTCCCGGACTTGGTGTCCGACTTCTTTTCGGGCTTGCTCTCTGGCTTCGTCTCCGATTTCGTCTCGCTCTTCTCCGCGGGGCGGCTATCCGTCTTGTACCAGCCTGATCCCTTGAAGACGACCGCGGTCGACGAGATCAGGCGCCGCGGTTTCTTTCCGCAGTTCGGGCATTTCTCGACAGGTTGGTCGTTGTAGGACTGCACCTGGGAGAAGGAATGTCCGCAGTGATCGCAGTGGTAGTCGTAGATCGGCATCGCTCGCCTATCATCGCAGCCGGTGGCGGCCGAGGTCATCCCTTCGAGCGTCCGCGCGTCGCCGCACCGTCGGCTTCCGATCGAGGCGATCCAAGCGTGGCTCTTCCTCTTACCGGCCGTCGTGATCCTCGGTGTCTTCCAGATCTTCCCGGCGATCGCGGCGTTTTACATGTCGCTCTTCAAGTGGGACGTGGTACAGGGCGCCTTCCGCGGGCTCGGCAACTACACGGACTGGCTCTACGACAACTCGATCCGCAGCCCCGATTTCTGGCGGGCACTCTCCACAACGTTCTCGTACGTCATCTTCACCGTCCCGCTCGAGATCGCCCTGTCGCTCGTTCTCGCGTATCTGCTCTTCCAGAAGATGCGCGGACGCGGGATCTACCGGACCGTCTACTACCTGCCCTACGTCACGTCCTTCGTCGCGGCGGCGGCGGTCTTCTTCTGGGTCTTCCACCCGCAGTACGGCCTCGTGAACGATGTCATCGGGATCTTCGGAATAGGGCCGCAGCGCTGGCTCGACGAGCCAAACGGGATCTTCGACCTCGCGGCGTCAGGCTTTGGGATCACGCTGCCGGAATGGCTCGCGGGTCCCAGCCTCGCGCTTGTCGTGCTATCGCTCGTCACGATCTGGCACTACCTCGGCTATCAAATCGTGATCTTCCTCGCGGGACTCTCGAACATCTCGCCCGAGTACTACGAGGCGGCCCGTCTGGATGGGGCCAGCGAGCGGCAGATCTTCGCCAAGATCACGCTGCCACTTCTATCCCCGACGACGTTCTTCGTCTTCACGGTCGCGTCGATTGGCGTCCTCCGCTCCTTCGACTCGGTCTACGTTCTCACGAACGGCGGCCCGCTCGATACCACACGGACGGTGACGCTCCTCGTTTTCAAAACGGCGTTCCAGCAGGCCCAGTTCGGACTCGGCGCGGCGCTCGCATTCATCCTGACGCTCGTCATCCTGCTGTTCACGCTCGTCCAGTTCCGCGTGCTGGGAAGACGTGTGAATTACGGATGAGTGAGAGGGAGGGAGCGCGCACGCTCCCGGACACGAACGAATCTAGTGGAGCGAAGCGACATGGCTAGGGCGATTCCAATGGAACGCGGCCTTCCCCGCCTAACGACCCGGCCGCGGATCGGTTCCATCGCGAAGCACGTCGTGCTTATCGTCGTCGCGGGAATCGTCGCGTATCCCTTCTATTTCATGGTCACGAGCTCGTTCAAGGACACGCTCGAGGCCATCCGCACACCACCGACGATATTCCCGAACGAGCTTCATCCTGAGAATTACACCGACGCGTGGAACCGCGCGCCGTGGGGCCGCTACTTCATCAACACGATCTTCGTCTCGGTCTCGGTGACGATCCTCGAGCTCATCACGGCGTGTCTGGCGGCGTACGCCTTCGCGCGGATGAAGTTCCGTGGCAAGGGGATCCTCTTCACGATCTTTCTCGCGACACTCATGATCCCGAGCGAGGCCACGCTCATCCCCAGGTATGTGCTCATGAGCCCGAGCCGGGTCGCCTGCGCCGGCCTCCCCTGCCTCGGCTGGTTCGACACCTACCAAGTCCAGATCGTCCCGTTCATAGCGAGCGCCTTCTCGATCTTCCTGCTCCGCCAGTTCTTCCTCTCGATCCCGAGCGAGCTTTCGGACGCGGCCCGGATCGACGGCGCGGGGCACCTGCGGTTCCTTTGGAGCATCGTCCTGCCGCTCTCGATTCCGGCTCTGATCACGGCCGGCCTGATCACCTTCCTGGGCTCGTGGAATGCCTTCCAGTGGCCGCTCATCGTGACGTCAAAGCCCGACTTCCGAGTGGTGCAGGTGGGTCTCTCGGCGTTCCGGCAGGAAGCGGGGTCGAGCTACCATCTGCTCATGGCGGCGTCCACGTTCGTGGTCGCTCCCATCGTGCTTCTCTTCCTGGTGGCCCAGCGCTATCTCGTGCAGGGCATCGCACGCACGGGCATCCGGGGTTGAGGCAGGTGCGTACTAGCGATGGATCAAAGCTCGCCGCTAACGCGGCGAGCGGAGAGGGGTCGCAGGGGATACTTCCCCTGCCATAACCAGGTGGAGGTCAGGAGGGAAGACCCATGCGTATGAAGGCAGCGATCCTCGCGGCGGTGATGCTGGTGGCGGCGGCCTGCAGCGGTGCGCCCCCGGCTGCCCAGCAGTCGACGGAAGCTGACATCACCCTTTCGGGTCCAGTCAGCGTCACCCTCTGGCATGCGCTCAGCGGACCCCAGCAGGTGGCCCTCGACGCGATGGTGAAGAAGTTCAACGACACCAACGGCAAGGGCATCACCGTCACCGCCCTGAACCAGGGCAACTACACGCAGCTCTACCAGAAGACCCTCGGCGCGATCCAAGCGGGAGCCCTTCCCGAGCTGGCGCACGCGTACGAGAGCTTCGTCGCTGATTACATGAAGGCCGACGTGGTGGTCGACCTCGGCGCGTACAAGGACAGTCCTACGAACGGCCTCACCAAGGCGAGCCAGGACGACATCTACAAGGGCTACTACGACACGAACACCTTCCCGCAGTACGGGAACCGTCTCCTGTCGTGGCCGTTTACCAAGTCGCTCGCCGTGATGTACGTCAACAACGACATCCTCAAGGAGATCGGCAAGCCCATCCCGAAGACCTGGGATGAATTCGAGGCGACCTCACTCGCAGCGACGAAGAAGGACGCTTCGGGCAAGGTCACGCGAATGGGCTTCGCCTTCAACACCGATGCCTCGTACTTCAACGCGCAGGTCTACGCGCGCGGCGGGAGTCTGATGGCAGCCGACAACAAGACGGTCGCCTGGAACGGCAAAGAGGGCCTCGCAGTGCTCCAGATGTACGACCGCATGAACAAGAACGGATCGGGGTACAGCCCGAAGAGCTTCGATTACCAGAACGACCTCGCGACGGGCAAGCTCGCGTTCTTCTTCTCCTCGACGTCGACGGTGCCGTTCATGAAGCAGCTCGCCGACACCGCACCGTTCAACTGGAGCATCGCGAACCTGCCGCAGGCTGCGACGGACCCGGCGAAAGCCAAGACGGTGCAGTTCGGAGCGAACGTCGCAATCTTTAAGAGCACGCCCGAGAAACAGCTCGCGTCGTGGCTCTTCATCAAGTGGATGAGTGATACGGACCAATCCGCACAGTTCGCGTCGACGTCGTACTACATGCCGGTCCGCGCGACGGCGGCGAACTCGCAGACCCTCAAGGACTACTGGGCGAAGGTCCCCCAAGGGAAACAGGGCTTCGATCTCATCCAGTACAGCTCGCCCGAGCCGAACATTCGCGGGCAGCAGGACATTCGCGACGTGATCCTCAACATGATCACCGAGGTGCTCACCGGCAAATCGACGCCAGACGCCGCGATTGCCACCGCGACGACGAAGTCGAACCAGATCATCAAAGACGCTCAGTAACCGCAGATCGCGTAACTAAAGAAGCGCCGGGGCGGTGGCTCCGGCGCTTTTGTTTTTCCGCGAGCGAGGCGTCTCAGCTGCCCCCGCGGTGTGGTGGACCGAGAGAGAACCGCTTGTCGGCGTCGGCCTCAGTTACCTTCAGGGTGAAGCGGCCGCCAAGCGACCATACCGATTGGCCTTCGCCCTTCTTCAGCACGAAAGGCTTGCGAGCAGCACGACCACTCATCCGGTCAACCTCCTCGTTTCTTGAGCTCGGTCTCGAGCAACTTGAGCCGGTCTTCGCGTTCCTTGAGCCGTGCTCTCTCTTTCTCGACGACGTCCTTCGGCGCCTTGTCGGCAAAGCCGGGTTTCGCGAGAAGCTCGCGTGAACGCGTCAGCACCTGGCGAGCTTCCTCAAGTTCTCGTCCGAGCCGCGCTCTCTGCTCGGTTTCGTCGCGCTCCACGACGAGCCGGATCTCGATCGCACGCACCACGGTGGCGGTGCCCTCGCCTTTGCCGAGCGTCACGTCGCTGTGCGTCAAATCCCCGATCTGTGGCAGGAGATCGCGCACGGCCGCGGTGTCGCCGGCGAGCGACACCTTGATGCGCGCGGACGGATCGACCCCGCCCCCCTGGCGCACGTTACGAATCACGCGCACCACGTCGATGAATGCGCCGAAGCGCTCCTCGAGGGCGAGGTCGCGCTCCCCCGGTTTCGGCCATGGCGAAACCACGAGCGAGCTCGCCTCATCGGTCTTCCCGGCGCGCTTCCAGAGCTGCACGGCGATCGTCTCGGTGATGAAGGGCATCGATGGATGCAGAAGCCGAAGCACACGGTCGAGCACGTACGCGAGCGTGCGCACCGCCTCCACGGCGTCCGCGCCGCGCAGCGACGGTTTGGCGAGCTCCACGTAGATATCGGCGAGCTCGCCCCAGATGAAGGCCTCGAGCGCGACGAGATACTCGCCGAAGAGATAGCCGTCGACGAGGCGCGTCGCCTCCGCCACTGCCGCGTCCGTGCGCGAGAGGATCCAACGGGCGACCTCGCCCTTCGCATCGGGCCGCCGATCGGCCTTGTGGCCTTTGAAGGCCTCGGGATGTTCGTCCACCTGCTTCAGCACGAAGCGGCTGATGTTCCAGAGCTTGTTCGCGAAGTTCCGCGCGTGGTCGAGCTTGTTTTGGGAAAGCTGCGAGTCCGCGCCCATCGCGATGCCGTGCACCAGCGCATACCGGAGGGCATCGGCTCCGTAGTCCTCGATGAACTCGACCGGGCTCACCACGTTGTGCAGCGACTTGCTCATCTTGACCGTGCCGACCTTCACGAGACCGTGGAGGTACACCGTCTCGAAGGGGATCTCTCCCATGTGCTCGAGGCCGAGCATGATCATCCGCGCGACCCAGAAGAACAGGATGTCGTAGCCGGTCTCGAGGACCGAACCTGGGTAGTAGCGCCCCAGATCAGGCGTCTTGTCCGGCCAGCCGAGCGTGCTGAACGGCCAAAGCCCCGATGAGAACCAGGTGTCCAGCACGTCGGGGTCCTGATAGATGTCGTCGCTGCGGCAGCGCGTGCACCGCGCCGGATCGGGGGCGTCCTCGTCGGGCACGATGACGTTGTCGCAGTCGCGGCAGTACCACGCCGGAATGGAGTGGCCCCACCAGATCTGGCGCGACACCGGCCAGTCGCGGATGTTCTCCATCCAGTTGAAATAGACCTTCTCCTGGTACTTCGGCAGGATCGTGATGCGGCCATTGCGCACGGCATCGATCGCGGGCGGCGCGAGCCGGTCCATACGGACCCACCACTGCTTCAGCACGAGCGGCTCGTCGACCGTGCCGCACCGGTCGTGGACCGCGACCGCGTGGGTGGTCGGCTCCTCTTTCACGAGAAGGCCCGAGGCGCGCAGCTTCTCGACCATCATCTTCCGGCCGGCCTCGCGATCCGGACCGGCCAGAGGGCCGGCGGCGGGCGTCATCATCCCGCGCTTGTCGATCACCGACAGCACCGGCAGGCCGTGGCGCTGTCCGATCTCAAAGTCGGTCTGATCGTGGCCGGGTGTGATCTTGAGCGCCCCCGTACCGAAGCTCGGATCGACCGCCTCGTCGGCGATGATCTTGATTCGTCGCTCCACGGCGGGGACAAGCACTTCTCTGCCGACGAGCGCCTTCCAACGCTCGTCATCGGGGTGGACCGCGATCGCGACGTCGGCCACGATCGTCTCCGGTCGCGTCGTCGCCACGACCACATCCGGCGTGCCTCTCGGCATCGGATCCGCCCACGGGTAGCGTACGTAATAGAGCGTGTCCGTCCGCGTGATGTGCTTCACCTCGAGGTCCGAATACGTCGTCTGATCCCGGAGGCACCAGTGCACGATCCGATCGCCTCTGTAGAGATGACCCTTCTTGTGAAGCCGGATGAAATGCGTGCGCACGGCACGCTGCTTCGACGGCTCCATCGTGAAATTGGGCCGCGACCAATCGAGCGAGCATCCGAGCATGCGGAGCTGCTTCTCGATGCGCGGCCGGTAATGGTCCATCCATTTCCACATCTCTTCGAGGAACTTCTCGCGACCAAGCTGCTGCCGCGTGATGCCCTCCTTGGCGAGCTCGTTCTCCACCACGACCTGGGCGATGATCCCGGCGTGGTCGGTGCCCGGCATCCAGAGCGTCGGCTCACCCTGCATGCGGTGGTACCGCGCCATGAGGTCCTCGTAGCCACCGAAGCCCAGAGCGTGACCCAGGTGCAGATCGCCGGTGATGTTCGGAAGCGGCAGCATCATGACGAACGGCTTCTTGCGGTTCTTCTCGCCAGGCGTGAAGAAGCCGCTCTCCTCCCACCACCCGTAGAGGTCGGCCTCGACGGCGGCCGGACGGAAGTTTTTTTCCGCGAGGTCGAGTGCTGACGCGGGTGGTCCCGGCATCGTCGTCGCCACTGCTCGTTCTCCTTTCGCCAAAACAAAAACGCCGCCTCGTCCAAGGACGAGCGGCGTCGTGGTACCACCCTGGCTTCGCACAGAGACCGTGCCTCAAACCGCTCTAACGGGCGGACCCGATCCGGCTCGCGGGCGACCTTCCGAACCTCTCGCGCGGCACCCTTTCACCAGTGAGGCGCCTTCTCTATCGGTGTGAGGCCCGTACTCCTCCCGGTCGCGGCCGGTAGCTGAACAGGATAACGAAGATCGCGAGCAACACGACGGCTGTCGTGAGAGCGACGAGGGTCGCGGCCTGCTGCGCCCGCTCGGTCGATGCCTTCGCGGCGGCGGCGCCCTCCGCGGTAAGGGGCGCGGCCTGGTAGCCGGCGACCGCCGGCGCGACCGAGGCAGCCGGAGTAGCGGTGGAGGCATCGGACCGCCCGAAGCTGTTCGGCGCGGCGAGCGTCATGCCGATCGCCGCGAAGACGATGGACAAGGCAAAGCCCACGCGGAGTAAGAGGTTCCCCATACGGAGATTGTGGGTGCAGAACTGATGCCGTGCACTGGCGAGCGAGCGAGGGCTAGGCCGGGGTGCGCTTCCGCATGAGCTGTTTCTGCCGATACATCGCTCGATCGGCCGCTTCCACGAGGGCGTCGACGGTCGCCTCCCCGCTCGCGTCGGCCACTCCCCAGGCGATCGTTGGCAGCCGATGGCCGACGCCGAGCGTGCTGTTCGCTATCCGTTCCGCGAGCCGGCGGACGATCCGCTCGGCCGTGAGGATCGGGGCGCCCACAAAGAGGACAGCGAACTCGTCGCCGCCGATACGCGCGACGAGATCGCCATCCCGAACTCCCTCCTGGAGGATCGCGCCGACCCGCACCAGCGCTTCGTCGCCGGCCGCGTGGCCAAAGCTGTCGTTCAACGCTTTGAGCCCGTTCGCGTCGACGATCGCGACCGAGAGCGGGGCCTCGTCGCGGCCGGCGAGCTCGCGCTCGAGGCGCTGGAAGAAGCTGCGCCGGTTCGGGAGACCGGTCAGCGGATCGGTGGCCGCCGCCGTCTTCGCCGCCTGGTGCAGCTTCGCGACCCGCACCGCCGCCGCGACCTGGTGCGATACCGCCGTCAGCAGGTCCTCGTCTTCACGGCCGAAGGCGGAGAGCCGCGTGCTCTCGACGCCGAGGGCACCGATCCGCTCGTCGCCGAGCTGGAGCGGAACGCAGAGCACCGAGCGGATCTCGCTCGGCCCGTAGAAGCGCGGGTCGAGACGCCCGTCAGCGACGTTCTGGAGCTCGCCGCGCTCGACGACCCACCAGCTGATGCCCTGACCCCGTGGGAGGCGTTGCCCGACGTACGACCCCGACGGCCCGACCGCGGCCCGGATCACGAGATGCTCGCCCGCGTCGTCGAGCGTGAGCAGGAAGCCATTCTCGTAGTCCATCGCATCGCAGATGATCCGGAGGAGCCGCTGGGCAAGCTCGTCGATGTCGAGCACGGCGCTGATCTCCGAAGCGAGCCGCTGGAGGATCGCGAGCTGCCGTCCGTGGGTCTGCGCGCTCGCGGCGAACTGCTCGAGGAGGACGCCCGGTCCGGGCACGTCCTCGATGTCTTCGTGAAGGATCCCGGCGATACGGCGGAGCTGCGCCGCACCCTGCGCGCGGTCGCGCTCGATGAGCCGCAGGAAGGCGTCGACCACGGCGGGGTGGAACTGGGTCCCGCGGCAGCGGAGCAGCTCGGCGCACGCGTGCTCGACTGTCTGCGCGGGCTTGTATGCGCGCCGGCTGACGATGACCTCGAACGCATCCGCGGCCGCCACGACGTACGCCTCGATCGGCACGAGATCGCCGCCCAGTTCGTCGGGATAGCCGGCTCCGTCGTAGCGCTCGTGATGGCTTCGAACGATCGGCACGAGATCACGGAGCGGCTCGACCGCGTTCACGATCGACGCGCCGAGGATCGAGTGGCTGCGCATGATCACCCATTCGTCGGGCGAGAGCGCGCCGGGTTTGTTGAGGATCGCGTCGGGCACGCCGATCTTTCCGATGTCGTGCAGGAGCGCGCCAAGCTGTATGCGGCGAACCTGGTCCGCGCTGAGCTCCATCTCCTCGGCGATCCCGCGAGAAAGCGCGGCGACCCGCGCCGAGTGGCTGCGCGTATACGGGTCGCGGGCGTCGACCGCGGCGGCGAGGGCGCGCACCGACGCGAGGTAGAGCTCGCGCATTCGTGCGAGAGCGCCCGCGTTCTCGAATGCGGTCGCGACGAGGTTCGCGAGGGTTTGCAGGACGGCGACGTCCTCGTCGTCCAGCATGTTCGGCGCGTCGGTCCCGCACGCGAGCACGCCCACGAGCTTTCCGCGGCTCTTCATCGGCAGGTACACCTCGTTCTGCGTGCGGAAGGGCTCGCCCGAGAGAACGACCTGGCTCGTCGGACCCGATCCGATCGACGCACGCGTCTCGCCCGCGGTTGCCTCGCTGCCGCGCGCTTCGATCACGAACTCGAGCTCGTTGCCGCGCTCGTCGTAGCGCGCGATGGAGAAGGAGTCGCGCCGCAGGAGCGTCTCCGCGGCGTCGAACGCGAGCTTCGCGATCCCGAAGGGCTCATGCACCGCGGCGAGCTGCCACGCCAGGACGTTCAGCGCCGAGAGCCGTCCGATCCGTCGTTCGCGCTCGCGGCGCTCGTTCGCGGTGCGAAGCGCGCTCGCGGCCAGGTCGGCGAAGGCCAGCAGCTCCTGCCTCTCGATGGCGTCGAAGGACCGGTACGGGTCGGTCGTGCCGACGGCGAGCGTCGCGCGGATCTCGCCTTCGAAGATGACCGGGGCGACCATGATGGCGTGCACCCCCACGTCCCGGGCGAGCATGCTGATCGGCCGTTCCGGCTCGATGCCGTTATCCCTGCCGTAGTCGCGAAGGTGTACGAGTTCGCGCGCTGCGAGCACCTGCCGCAAGAGCGGCCCGACCGGCATCCAGTCGAGGCTGCGCGCCGGTGCAGCCTTGCCGAGCGCGGCGAGCGGCCTGCCGAGCTCGCCCTTGAGCTCGGTGATGACCACCCACTCCAAGTCGAAGACCGCCTGCATCGCCTGGGCGATCCGATCGATGACGTCCTCGGGCATGGCGCCGGACAGCTCACGCGACAGCGTCTCAAGACGCCGGCCCTGCTCGATGATCCGGGCATTGCGGAGTGCGATCGAGGCGTGGGATGCGAGGCCTTCGAGGGCGGCGCGGTCGTCGGCGTCGAATGGACGCGGCTCGAGGCGGCCGACGGTGATGGTGGCGGCGAACTCGCCGTGCAGGAAGATCGGAACCCCGATCAGCGCCCGCACTCCAACATCGCGCACGGCCGGAACGGCTGTCGGATCGGCCGAGTAATCGTCCACCATGACGGTCGCGCGGGTCCGCAGGACCGCGCCGACGATGCCCGCCTCAGAAGGCGCGTGCACGCCGACGACCTGCTCGCCGGTGCCGGCGCCGGCCGCGATGTAAAACTCGTCCCCGCGGCGAACGTTAATGGTGGCGTGGTGCGCGTTGGCGAGGAGGAGCGCGCTCCGCGCGATCGTGCGGAAGAGGGCCATCGGCTCGGTCTCGGACGCGATCTGGGTGGCGAGATGCTCGAGGCTTTTGCCGAGGCGAAGCGCTTTCTCGGCGCGGGCCTGCTCCGCACGGTAGCTATCGACTGTGGCCGACAGGATCAGCACCGCGATGGCGACGACGAAGACTTCGGCAACGAGCTGCGGCACCGGGGTCGCCTCGCCCAACGCCATGCGCAGCGCCTCCATGCCGAGTCGCGCCGCGACGTACGTCGTCATCGTGGCGACGAGTCCCTCGCGGCCGAGCCGGTACATCGCGAACGCACCGACAGCGAGGACGATGACGAACGCGATGCTCCGCGGATTCGAGGCGCTGCCGACCATCCACACGCCGGCGGTTACCAGGTCCGCGATGACGACGTGGACGGGGACCTCGTGCAGCTCGAGCGTGCGCCCTCGCCGCCGATCGAGCCACCAGACTCGCGCCGCCGTCGCGACGAGCAGGACGAGCGCTGCCGCGGCGATCGGCAGGATCCCCTGCCCGCCGAGCGAGAGCCAGGCGACCGCGCCCAGGAAGGCACCGAAACGCCCCACCAGCAGTGGATCGCGTGGAAAAAGGCCGCGCATCCGGCCGGAACGATAGGTAGGCTGCTTGCCCGATAGGTATCAGGGGCGTAGGGAGGCCGCCGTGCAAAAGGCACTCGGCACCACGCTCGCCGGCCTTGTGCTTGGGGCCATCGTGGTGCCCCTCGCGGTGGCCGCCTTCGCTCCGTTGGGATTCATCGTGTTCGCGGCCCTGGTGGGGCTGGCCGCCGCGCGGAGTGAGTCGCGTGCGCTCGGCGGAGGCCTCCTCATCGCTTCAGGGCTGTGGTGGGTCTATTTCATCCGCCAGGCCGTCGATCGATGCGACGCGCTCGATCGCCAACCGAGCGGAAGCTGCGCGATCTACGGCAGCGACGAGCAGCTGGCGCTGGCCGGATGCGTCGTCGTCGTGGGCATTCTTCTCGTCGCTGTCGCGCTGCGCCAAAAGACGGCTACGGCTTAGCGGCTCCGTCCGAGCCCGGTCTCGGAAGGTCGGTGCGGGGAGGTGCGAACACTTGGACCACCTGGGTGATCTCCTCGAAGACGCGTGCGCCGTGCGCGGTGCCGGCGGGAATCCGGAACGTGTCGCCGACCATGAGGATGCGTTGCTCGCCGGCGATGACCATGGCGAGGGATCCCTTCACCACGACGCCGAACTGCTCGACGTCGTGCTTGTGGGTCGCGACGATCGTCCTCGGTGTGTAGTCGTACACGATCATCGTCGCGTGCTGCGCATGGACGACGCGGCCCTTCACACCTGGATGCGGTTCGATCACGGGTAGGTCGCGCGGGCTCGCGTAGTACAGAAGCGGCACCGTGCTAGGAAGCGGTGGCTTCGTCGCCCTCGAGCGAGATCTGCTCGTTCTTCGAGAGGAGGAGCGGCTTCATACGGCCCTCGATCGAATCGCCGGTGACGACGACCTTGCGAATGTTCGTGCTCGAGGGGATCTCGTACATCACGTCGAGGAGTACCTCCTCGATGATGGTCCGGAGCCCGCGGGCGCCGGTCTTCCGCTTCGCCGCGCCCTTCGCCGCCGCCTGGAGGGCATCCGGCGTGAGCTGGAGCTCCACCTTGTCGAGCGCGAGGAACTTCTGGTACTGCTTCACGATCGCGTTCTTCGGCTCGGTGAGGATGCGCATGAGGTCGCCCTCGTCGAGCGCCTGCAGGGGCACGACGACCGGGAGCCGGCCCACGAACTCGGGGATGAGCCCGTACTTCAGCAGATCGTCGGGCATGACCTGCTCGAGGATCGCCGATGTCTCCTTGGTGTTGTCACGGAGCGTGGCACCGAAGCCCATCGTCTTCTTTCCGACGCGCGCCTCGACGATCTTCTCGAGACCTTCGAACGCGCCGCCGCACACGAAGAGGATGTTCGTCGTGTCGATCTGAATGAAGTCCTGATGCGGGTGCTTGCGGCCACCCTGCGGCGGGACGTTCGCGACGGTCCCCTCGAGTATCTTCAGGAGGGCCTGCTGTACGCCCTCGCCCGAGACATCGCGGGTGATGGACGGGTTGTCACCCTTCCGCGCGATCTTGTCGATCTCGTCGATGTAGATGATTCCGCGCTGCGCGCGGTTGAGGTCGAAGTCGGCGGCCTGAATGAGACGAAGCAGGATGTTCTCGACATCCTCCCCGACGTACCCCGCTTCCGTGAGGCTGGTGGCGTCGGCGATCGAGAACGGAACGTCGAGGATGCGCGCGAGCGTCTGGGCGAGGAGCGTCTTGCCGCAGCCGGTCGGGCCGATCAGCAGGACGTTCGACTTGCCGAGCTCGACGTCGTCCACGCGGTGCCCCGCGCCGACACGCTTGTAATGGTTGTAGACGGCGACGGAGAGCACGCGCTTCGCCTTGTCCTGGCCGATGACGTACTGGTCGAGGATCTCGTTGATGCGTCGAGGGCTCGGGACCTTCGCGCCGAGAGTCCGGGCCTTCGGCGTCTCCATGAACTCTTCGTCCACGATCTCGCGGCAGAGGGTGATGCACTCGTCGCAGATGTAGACGCCCTGACCGGCGATGAGCTTGCGGACCTGATCCTGACTCTTGCCGCAGAAGGAGCAGCGATAGGGCTTACCGCCCTTCGCGGTGGTTGTCATCGCCTAGCGGGCCGCCACCGGCTCTCGGGCTGGCTCGCGCGTCACTTCGTCGGCCTTGGCGATCGAGATGAGCGACTCCTTGCCGACGAAGATCTCATCGATGAGCCCGTACTCGCGCGCCTCTTCCGCGCTCATGAAGCGGTCGCGGTCGACATCGCGTCGCACTTTGTCGGCCGGCTGTCCGGTGTGGTGCGCGAGGATCCGCATGAGCTTCTCGACGAGGGTCTCGAGCTCTTTCACCTGGATGAGCACGTCGGGGGTGTTGCCCCGGAACCCGCCCGAGCCCTGGTGGATCATGATCCGGGAGTTCGGCAGCGCGTAGCGCTTGCCCTTCGCCCCGGCCGCGAGAAGCACCGCGCCCATCGAGGCCGCCTGGCCGATGCAGATTGTGTTCACGGGCGCTTTCAGGTACTGCATGGTGTCGTAGATGGCGAGCCCGGCTGTAACGACGCCGCCCGGCGAGTTGATATAGAGGTAGATGTCCCGCTCAGGGTCCTCGGACTCGAGGAAGAGGAGCTGGGCGATGATCAGATTGGCCATCGTGTCCTCGACGGCGTCGCCGATGAAGATGATCCGTTCCTTGAGCAGGCGGGAGAAGATGTCGTATGCGCGCTCGCCGCGGCCGGACTGCTCGATGACCATCGGCACGTAATTCCGCGTCGTCAAGGGCCACCCTCCTCGCGTTGTGCCTGTTCAAGGAGTGTACGGCAGTCGATTGACGCCGCCATCTCAATTTCGCGACATGGTCATGTAGCCATTCGGGATCAGGCGTCCAGGCATGTCCACCCGACAGGCGAGCCAGTACGATTCGAGGCGACGGCAGGAGAGAATGCGTAAGCTCCCGCGCTCGCTGCGCCTCTACGTGGCGGCGTCGACCCTGTATGCCGCTCTGATCTTCTTCGCGGTGCAGTTCATCTACACGATCGAGCTGGCTCAGAGCGGCATCGTCATCGCACGACGGGACAACGGGGATGTCCTGTCGTCGATCCAGCTGGTGTCCTTCATCGTCTGGCTTGGCATCAGCCTCATCGCCGCCGTGGTCCTGCACCGCCTCGCCACCGCTCTCGCCGGGGCGAAATCGGCGGAGGCCGACGCCAAGACGTCCGAAGAGCAGAAGGATCAGGAGCTTGGCTCGATCTTCGGCCTCTCATCGGCCCTCGCGGGCCCGCTGGATCTCGAGAAGATCGGCGCGTTCTTCGTGGCCGCGGTCCGCGGCGCACTCCCGCTCGACATGACGATCGCGCTCATCGTGTACGACGACGTCCTCGAGGCCTTTCGCACGGTCGCGACGGATGGGCCGCTTGCTCACGACCTCAAAGACCGCAGCTACTCCGCGGTAGCGCTGCCGTCGATCGTTCGGGTCCGGGTGATCGACCACCGTCACTCCCTCGTCATCGCCGACACGTCGGCGGACAAAGCGATGTGGGCGAAGGTCTCCGAAGAGACGCCGGCGTTCGCGAGCGCGCGATCCTTCGCCGCCCTGCCGCTTGTCTCTCGCGAGCGCCTCGTGGGGGCGCTCCTTCTTCTCGGCGAGCGCGCCGGAGACCTCACACCGGACAAAGCGCAGATGCCGGTGATCATGGGCCAGTACGTCGCGGGTTCGATCCACAGCGCTCTCACGGTGAAGGAGGCGGAGGCACGCGCCGAGCGCGAGATGCTGGTGAACCGGATAGCGCAGCGCGCTCGCGGCAGCCTCGACCCCGACGAGATCCTTCGCGCCACGGTGGACGAGCTCGCAAAAGTCCTTGGCGTGACGCGCGCCGTCGTCGCGACCGGCGATTCCGAGGCGAACCTCGACGTGATCTACGAGTGGACAGCGGAAGGAGCGCCGCAGATGGGGCTCGGGCCGCGAGATCTCCCCGTCTCCCGGCTCGCGGCGCGCCTCGGACGAACGCTCTTCGTGACCGACGTTCGTCAGGACCGCCGCTTTGGCGACCCCGAGACCGCAAGCGCGCTCGCCAAGATGGGGGTCATCGCGATCGCCGCCACGCCGATACGGATCGGCGGACGGTTCGCGGCCTCGCTCGCCCTCGTGCATACGGACCGTCCGCGCGAGTGGACGGCCGACGACGCACGACTGATCGACTCGGTCGCGCACGAGCTCCGCGGCGCCATCGCCGCGGCCGAGGCGTTCGAGCAACAGCGTGCGGCCGTCGCCGACCTCGAACGGCTGAACCGGGCCAAAAGTGACTTCGTTTCGATCGTGAGCCACGAATTCCGCACACCGCTCACCGGCATCCAGGGGTTCTCGGAGATGATGCAGAGCGAGGACCTGACGCTTGACGAGATGCGCGAGTACGCCGGCGACATCAACAAGGACGCCCACCGGCTCAATCGGATGATCACCGAGATGCTGGACCTGGACAAGATGGAATCCGGCCGCATGGAGATCCATCGCGAGGCCGTCGACCTGAACGCACTCGTGGGCGAGGCGGCGGACCAAATGCGCCCGAACGCGCCCCGCCATCCCCTCTCGCTGCGACTCGATCCGATGGTCGGCGAGGTGAGCGCCGACCGCGACAAGCTGACCCAGGTGATGGCGAACCTGCTCAGCAACGCGGTGAAGTACTCGCCCGACGGTGGCGAGATCGTCGTGAGCACACGCGTCGAGGGCAACACCGCCCACGTGGTGGTCCGCGACCACGGGATGGGCATCCCAAAGGCCGCGCTCGAGACGATCTTCGAGCGGTACGGCCGGGTGGAGTCGCTGGCGACGCGCCATATCCAGGGCACGGGCCTGGGTCTCCCGATCGTCCGCCAGATCGTGCAGCTTCACGGCGGTGCGGTCTGGGTGGAGAGCACCGTTGGCGAGGGCTCGGTGTTCCACGTCACGCTGCCGCGCGGCGCGGCGGCCCGCGTCGAGGTCGCCGAGGCCGCCTCGTGAGCAAGGTCGTCTTTTGCGAGGACGATCCGATGATCCGGAAGCTCGTGCAGACGGCACTGCGCTCGACCACCCACGACGTGCACATCGCGGAGGACGGGAAACGGGGTCTCGCGCTTATAGAGAAAGTGCGTCCTGACGTAGTCTTCAGCGACGTGGCGATGCCCGAGATGGACGGCTTCGAGCTGGCCGATGCGATGCGCGCGAGACCGGATCTCGCGCACATCCCGATCGTCTTCATGACCGCGTCCGTCCAGCGCGAGCAGATCGACGAGTGCTTCCGCCACGGCGCCGCGGGCCACCTCGCCAAGCCCTTCACCATGGCCGAGTTGCGCGCCCGCGTCGCGCAGTTTTCGAAGAACTAATGGCGGGCGAACGCGTCCTCTTCGTCGACGACGAGGAGCAGATCCGAAAGCTCTTGTCGACGTGGCTCGCAAGGCACGGCTACGAGGTCACCGTGGCCAACGATGGCTGGGAAGCGCTCAAGGCCATTCGCGCCAAGGCGCCGGATCTCGTGATCACGGACGTGAACATGCCGAACATGAACGGCCTCGAGCTCACGCGACGGATGCGCGCGGACCATCGCACCGCGCGGATCCCGGTGATCATGCTGTCGGCGCGGAAGCAAGCGGACGACGTCCTCACCGGATACGCCGAAGGGGCGGACGAATACATCCCCAAGCCGGTCGAGATGGCCGTGCTCGCGGCGAAGGTCGAGGTCCTCATCCGGCGGTTCGCCACAACGCGCGGCGAGGCCGTCGCGAAACGGGGCGGCAACGTCGTCCTGTTCGTCCACGGCAAAGGCGGTGTCGGCTGCACGACGCTCGCGGTGAATGCCGCCGTTGCGCTCGCGGCGACCACGATCTATCGCGTGACGCTGCTCGACTTGAACCTCGAATTCGGGAACGCCCCGATGCTCATGAATCTGACCTCCAGCCGCACCCTCGCCGACCTGGCGGAGAACGCGCACGAGCAGCTCGACGAGGGGACATTCCTGACGTACCTCGAACAGGATCGAAGCGGGGTGCGTGTCCTCGCGGGATGCGACGTCCCCGAGCGCGCCGAGCTCGTCACGGTCCCCGCCGCGCAGCAGGCCATCGACCATCTCCAAAAGCAGTCCGACTATGTCGTCATCGACGCACCCGCCAGCTTTTCCCAGCTGGTCCTGGCCGCGCTGGACGTTGCCGACGCGGCCGTGATCGTGACGGCGGCCCATCTTCCGTCGCTCAAGGCGACAAAGCAGGCGCTCGAGGTCCTCGACAAGCTCTCCTACCCGGTCGAGCGCACGGTCCTCGTCGTGAATCGGACGAGCGCCGCCGGCGTGGAGATGGATCACGTCGCGCGCTTCTTCAATCGCAAGCCGGACATCGTCGTGCCCTACACCGAGGCGTGCGACGACGCCGCGGACCGAGGCCGGCCACTCACCATCCTTCACCCTGACAGCGCGGCGTCGAAGGTCATCCGCGACCTCGCGGCGCGGATCGCGGTCGCCGCTCCCGCGGGCAGGTAGCAGGCTGCAGTGGACGGACTGAACGACACCCAGCGCTATTTCGTCGAGGAGCACATCGAGGACTTCCGCGATGGACTCATCGGCCGCCGCGAGCTCATCCGCAGGGTGGCCATCGTCGTCGGAGGCGCGGCTGCCGCGACGACAATCCTTGCCGCATGGGATCTGAGCCCGCGATCGTCGCCGACCACATCGCCGACGGCGCCCGCGGCGACGGCATCACCGACGCAAGGTCTCGTCGCGCAACCGTTCGCGACGCCGCCGCCCGCGGCGACGACGAACGGCGTCACGGTGACGGAGAACGACCCGCGCATCGCCGTTTCGAAGCCCGAGATCAAAGGCGCGGACGGCATGTCGCTGATGGCGTACGTGGCGAAGCCGAATGTCAGCGGGCGGGTGCCCGGCGTGATGGTCATACACGAGAACCGCGGACAGACCGAGCACATCCGCGACGTCGTGCGTCGCGCCGCGACCGCGGGCTTCGTCGCCGTGAACATCGACCTGACAGCAAGGCAGGGCGGCGGCGACAAGCTAGGAGATGCGGTCACCGGTGTTATCGGGAACCTTCCGCTGCAGCAAAAGCTCGACGACCACACCGCCGCGCTCGCGTATCTGAAGGCGAACACATCCGGCGCGATCGGCGTCGTCGGCTTCTGCTTCGGTGGCGGCGAGGTATGGAGCCTGCTCGCGGCGGGCGCGGATCTCAAGGGAGCGTCTCCGTACTACGGGCCGCAGCCTTCGAACTATCAGGACATCGGCACCACGACGAAGGCAGCCACGCTCGCCGTCTACGCCGAACAGGACACGCGCATCACCGCGACCGCGCCACAGATGGGGAGCAGCTCAAGAAGGCAGGCGTGCCCAACCAGATCTTGGTCTTCCCGGGCGTGAACCACGCGTTCCACAACGACACCGGGGCGCGGTACGCGCCAGAGGCGGCGCAGAAAGCGTGGGTCGCGACGATCGAGTGGTTCCGAAAATATCTCGTCTAGCGGCCTTCGCCCTCGCGGCGAGCCTCGCAAGCGCGTGCGTCTCGCCGGCCGCTGCGCCGTCGTCCTCCCCGACGCCGAGTCCGAGCCCGACCGAGTCGCCATCGCCGAGCGCGTCGCCCTCACCGTCGCCCACCGCGACGGCCGGCGTCTTCACGAACTTCGTCCTGGGCTATCGCATCGACCTACCGGCATCGTGGCGGCGCTCGTCGTGTCTGTCGTCGGAGGATCAGACGAAGCTCCCCGCGAACGACGGATTCGTGCGCGTGGCTCCGGAGGATGAACGCGGTACCGACGTCGGTAACGTCTTTGACGTCGTGCAGGTCCATGTCGAGCCCAACCCCAATCGCTTCCCGCCTGAGCGGTGGCTCGCAACCGGGGTCATCGGAGGCACGGCCAACCAAATCACCGAGCCGGCGACGATCGACGGACGTAGCGCGCTGCTCCTCCGCCAAGGTCCGGGGCTTGCCCTCGCGTTTCTCGTCCCCGTCGCCGACCGCATGTACGTCGTCGGCTACCAGAACTCATACAACGACGCGTCCAGCGCGCCGGTTATGGAGCGAATGGTCAGATCGTTCCACTTGCTCACCGATCAGGAGCTCTCGGCCGCACCACCACCGGCATCGATACTCGCGCGGTCGCCCGAGGCCGTCGCCGATACGCTCGCGGACGGATTCGTGCGTCGTGATGCCGATTTGCTCGGGACGGTGATGGCGGGGTGCATGGCCGCGGCGCTCGAGCAGGCTGGCGGGACGTTCACTCCGCACGTGGCGTTCCTGGAGGACCTCCGCAAGGCGTTCGCGGGTGGCCTAACCGTGACGGTTCAGAGGCGGCCGATCGAGAGCGACGCAACCGGGACGTTCCTGCGAGCGACCTGGAACGCAGCAGTAGAACAGCGCCGAGACCTCTATCTGCGACGCGACGGCGAAGTCTGGAGCTGGTACCTCACGCTGACGCGACAGCCCGTGCGCTGAGCGAAGAGGGCTAGAGACGCGTCGCGCGTGACACGGCGAGCCGGATTGAGCAGCGTCGGGGTCTTCTGAGCGAGCGGGCCCTGGGCGGCGGCACATCACGCGAAAACCCCGAGAACGCGGATGCGAGCGAGTTACTTCTCGAGCATCGCGCGAAGAGCTTCGCGCCCCTCCGGTGTCGCGTCCGATTTCTCGGGCACGATGATCTTCGGCTCCGGCGCTTGGGCCGGCGCCGACCCGTGGAAATCGAAGTCGTCGCCGCCCGCTTTCCGGATCGCTTCACGTTCGGCGTCCGGCGACTCGAGACCGACGAGCTTGTCGACCGTCTTGCGATTGCGGATCGACCGCGCCAGGGACGCCAGCACCGCCGGGGAGCGAAGGGCTTGCGGGTCAACCTGCGCGAGCGGCGACATCGTCGCCTGTGCCGCGAGCTCGTCGCCGGAGACGGTGATGCCTTCCTTCCGCGCGATCGCATCCAGCACCAGGAGTGACTTCGCGCGCCGTTCGGCAACCGGACGCCACTCCTTGCGGATGTCGTCCTCAGTCTTCCGCGCCTGAAGCAGGAACTTCTCCCAGGTCACCCCCTCCTGCTTCACGCGTGCCTTCAGATCGTTCACCAGGTGCTCGAGCTCGTCCTCGACAAGTAATTCCGGGACCTCGACGGTAGAGGTTTGCATCGCGTGCTCCACCGCCTTGTCCGCCGCTTCGTCGCGTGCTTCATGGAACGCGGCATGCGCGAGCTCGTTGCGGACAGCTTTGCGGAGCGACGCGATATCGGCGACGCCGACGGTCTTCGCGAACTCGTCGTCGAGCGCCGGAAGGACTTTTTCGGCGACCTGCGACGGGCGAATGCTGAATGTTCCGGTCTTGCCCGCGAGATCGCTCTCGCTGGCGTCGTTCGGGAACGCGAGGTCCACTTTCTTTTCCTCGCCCACCTTCATCCCGACGAGCGCCTCACCCAGGCCCGCGATGCCGAGATCCTTCCCGGCCTCGATGTGCGCGTTGCGCGCGAACGGCGGCAACGCCGTCTTCCCGGGGACCGACGCGTCGATGTCGACGGTGAGGATGTCGCCGGGTCTCGCCTCTCGGTCCACCGGCCGAAGCTGGGCGTGACTGTCGCGCATCGAAGCGATCGTCTTGTCGACCTCTTCTTCGGTGGGTGGGCTCGCCTCGACCTTCGCGCCGTGCGCTGAGTAATCGCCGAGCGCGACGTCGGGGCGCACGACGACGGTCGCCGTGTAGCGGAGGGGCTCGCCTTCCTTGAGCTGCGTCAGCTTCGCGTCGGGCCGATCGATCGGCTCGATGCCCTCGGCCTCGACGATCTCGCGATACGTCTGATCCATCAGGTCGTCGGCCGCGTCCTCCCAGAGATGCTCCTTGCCATACGCGCGCTCGTACATCCCGCGCGGCGCTTTTCCCGGACGGAAGCCGGGGATATTCGCGCGCTGCACGTGTCGCTCGAACGCGGCGTCGGCCGCGCGCTTGAGCCGGTCGGCGTCCACCTCAACGTCGAGCGTGACCTTCGATCCGGCATCTCGACGGAGCGTGTGCTTGACGGATGACGGCACGGTCTTCGGGGAGTTCTGCATGGAGATGCGTCAATGGTAGTCGGGTAGGTGATCACAGCGCCGCTTCGCGTCGCCGTGATCGTCCTGCTGCTGCGCCTTAAGGCTCCGGAGTAGGCTCGTTGCCAGCAGGTGTTCTTCTACGAGATCCATGAAGGCGACGAGGACCTCGGCACCGCCGTGCTCCTCGCCCACGAACGCCGCTTCGAGCCGCTCGAGTTCTTCGCGCTGGTGAAGAAGGCGCGTGCGCTGCTCGTCGATGCATACGAGGAAGACTCGCTCGCCGAGGCGATCGCGAACGAGCTCGCTCGGACCGGGGCATTCATCCACGTGACGGACGATCTGCTCGTGGCTTCGGTGAACGTCGACGTGACCGAGGAAGGGACGTTCCTCGTCTCCGAGGAAGCCGGCGACCGCAGCGTGTTCCTCTCGCGCGACGACGACATCGAGAACTGACCCGGTGACGATGGAACGCATCGGTTTCGTCGGGCTCGGGATCATGGGCTCGCCGATGGCGCGAAACGCCATCAAAGCAGGCTTCCCGGTCACGGTCACGAATCGCACGCTCGATCGCGCGAAGCCCCTCGCGGAGGCCGGCGCGACCGTGGTGCGGACTCCAAAAGAGGTGGCCGCGCGTTCGGACCTCGTCGTCACCATGGTGACGAGCTCGCCCGACGTCGAGGCGGTGACCTTCGGCCCGGATGGCATCGCGGCCGGCGCTCACGACGGCCTCCTCGCGATCGACATGAGCACCATCAGCCCAGCGACGTCGCGCGAGATCGCGAAGCGCGCGGCTGCGAGCCGCCCGCCATTCCACACGCTCGACGCGCCGGTTTCAGGTGGCGAGGTCGGCGCGATCGAAGCGCGGCTCGCGATCATGGTCGGCGGGGACGAACTGGACACCAAGCGCGCGATGCCGCTCTTCGAGGCGCTCGGGAAGACGATCGTGCACATCGGCGATCACGGCGCGGGACAGGCCTGCAAGCTCGCGAATCAGATCGCCGTCGCGATCAACAACCTCGGAGTCTCGGAGGCCCTCGTCTTCGCAAAAGCGCAAGGCATCGACCTCGAGCGCACGCGGCAGGTGATCGCGGGTGGCGCGGGCTCCTCGTGGGCCATGCAGAACTACGCCCCAAAGATGCTCGCCGGCGATTTCCGGGCCGGCTTCATGGTCGACCTGCAGCAGAAGGATCTGCGCCTCGTGCTCGACAACGCGTACGGCGACCACGTCTCACTGCCCGGGACCGCCCTCGTGCACGCGCTCTACACGGCGCTGCAGAAAGACGGCGGCGGGCGCGACGGCAACCACGCTCTCCTCAAAGTCATCGAACGGCTTTCTGGTGTCGAAGCGCGACAAGGACGTTGACCGTCCGTTGACCTAGCGGCCGGCAAACCAAGCTTTTCGGGTACGCCTGTCCTATTGAGGGTGACCGCCGGCGCGCCCGACTCTGTTTGCATGGCTGCACGCGTCCTGGTGGTGGAGGACGACGAGGCGACGCGTGGCGCGTTGCACGCGCTTCTCGACGATGCGGGCTACGTCTGCGACGAAGTCTCAGACGGCGAGCGCGCGGTAGCGGCGATGCGCGACGCACGGTTCGACCTGGTCGTGCTCGATCTCGGCCTTCCGGGGATGTCCGGCGCGGACGTCCACCGCCAGCTGCGACGAGACCCGCGCACCCGCTTCCTGCCGATCGTCTTCCTCACCGCGCACACAGACCGGCAGGTCAAGCTTGCCGAGCTCGAGGCCGGTGCCGAAGACTTCATCACCAAGCCCTACGACGCCGACGAGCTTCTGGCGCGTGTGGGCGCCGCCGTACGGCGCTGGACCGGAATGCGGGCGGTCAATCCGCTCTCGGGCCTCCCCGGCAACCCGACCATCACCGAGGAGATCGAATCCCGCCTCGCGCGGGGTGAGGACTTCGCGCTCCTCTACGTGGACATCGACCGCTTCAAGGAGTTCAACGATCACTACGGATTCACGCGCGGCGACCGCGTGATCACGATGCTGGCGGAGATCCTCATACATGTCGCGGGCGCCGATCAGCGGTTCGTCGGGCACATCGGCGGGGACGATTTCGTCGTGCTCGCGCGGACCGACGAGGCCGAAGCGCTCGCCGAGGGCATCACGCGACGATTTGATGACGGGATTCGCGCGCTGTACGACGGGGTGGACCGCGCGCGCGGATGGATCGAGGCGCACGACCGCCGCGGCAAGCTGCGCCACTTCCCCTTCGCGACCGTCTCGATCGGGATCGTCAACGTCCCGCCTGGCCGCTTCGACGGCGCCACCGCCGCGGCGCGCGCCGCCGCGGAGGTGAAGGAAGTCGCGAAGCGCCAGCCCGGGTCGGCGTGGGCGGTCGATCGCCGAAAGAGCTAACCGCGCCGCTACGCTAGACGGCGGGCGAGTGGCGAAATAGGCAGACGCGTGAGCTTTAGGAGCTCATGCTCGAAAGAGTGTGAGGGTTCGAGTCCCTCCTCGCCCACCAAAAAAACACGCTTTACGCGGCCGCTCATCCGACGAGTCCGATCGAGCTGGTCCTAGAAGTCACGACGCCGCCGGCGGGATGGAGTCCCTGGCCGGCGGCGCGTGCGCATTGGGGGAGGTGGGGTGGACTTTTGGAAGCGTCGTTTCGTACAACGTCACTAAATGCGACATGCGGCGGTCTATGTGTCGCAGCGACGTTTCAGTTGACGCGTGCTGAGCAATAGACCGCGTTGGTATACCTCGGGGCGCACACATCTTTGGGCGCGGTCTGACCGCGAGGACCGAGCAAGTAGGCCCGGTGCGGATTTTTCTCGGTTCTAGCGCCTCGCCCTTGCCAGCGTCTTCACGACCGACCGTGTAACGAGCAGCGCGACGATGGCGATGATCTGGCCGACGAGGATGGTGCGATTCAGGTCGAACGCCGGCCTCCAGGTGGCCTCGCCGTCCTTGATCACCCAGGCTCCGGCGGGGCGGGCGCGCACTCCAAAACCGGCGCCGCCGTTCCCGGCGGTGTCCCCGCCGCCGCCCCCGCCTCCGGTGACGTTGGCCGCGGGAATGATCGTCAGCCCGTCCTCCTGGTACGGCTCGCCGTAGACGCGGCGAACGTTGATGACGTCCTTGGCCTGGCTCACAGCTTCGAGCGCGTTCATCGAGGGACCTCCCCTTGCATTCGATGTGTTCGACGACGATACGCTCAGAGCGCCGCTGTGCTAGATCGCGAGCTCCATCCCTTCACGCGCGACGACGACCTCGATGCCCGAGGCCTTCTGGTTCATTTGTTTCTGCGCCTCGACGCCGATGCGATCAAGCGCGTCGTCGCTCCGGTCAGGGTCGTGGTGGTACAGCACGAGCCGCTTCACCTTTGATTTCACGGCGACGTCGATCGCGCTCGTGATCGTGGAGTGCCCCCACGTTGGCTTGAAGTCGCTCTCGACGAACTGTGCGTCGTGGATGAGGGTGTTCGCGCCGGTCGCGAGCGCGACGACGGGATTGGCTTTTCCGGAGAACGGATCCTCGGTGTCGGTGGCGTAGACGAGCGCGCGCTCGTCGGCCTCGATGCGGAATGCGAGCGCCGGCGCGGGATGGAAGATGCTCGCCGCGCGAACACGGAATCGTCCGATCTGCTCGTCGCTTCCATCCTGCAGCTCGCCGACGGAGAGCTGCGCCGGCAGATCGTCGATGTCGACGGGAAAGAACGGGTCGTCCATTCCCAGGCCAAGGAGCTCGCGCATCGTGCGGGACTGCTTCGGGCCGCGGATGCGGAGCGAGGACTTCGAGTCGTACGCGGGGCGAAAGAACGGGATGCCCTGGATGTGGTCCCAATGGAGGTGCGAGAGCAGGAGGTCGACCGAGAACGGCCGCGCGCCGCCGCCGTTCATGAGCGCGGTCCCGAGCTCGCGCAGGCCTGTGCCCGCGTCGAGGATGAGGAGCGATCCGGTGCTGTCGCGGACCTCGACGCACGCGGTATTGCCGCCGTAGCGAACGGTCAGCGGTCCCGGGGTCGGGATGGACCCGCGCGTCCCCCAGAAGCGGACCTTCACGAGCTCGTTCCCTGGTCGCGCTCCGAGAGTCCCGTTTCCGGCGATTTGGACATCCCCTCGTCGCCGGGCTTCGGCCAGGTGTGCTTCATCGAGTCGAGCGTCCATTCCAGATCGTGCACATTCCGGCGTACGGCCGCGACGACCGTCGGGTCGAGATGGTCTCCGGCCATGCCGTCCATGATCTCGAGCGTCTTCTCGAGTGTGTACGCCGGCTTGTAGTAGCGCGGCGCGGTGAGCGCGTCGAACACGTCTGCCGCGGCGACGATCCGCGCCCCAAGCAGGATGCGCGCCGCCGGCAGGCCGCGCGGGTAGCCCTTTCCGTCCATCCGCTCGTGGTGCTGCGCTGCGATCACGGGAACGTCGCGCATGTCCTGCGGGAACACGAGGTGCGCGAGAAACTCTCCGGTCTTCTCGGCGTGGACCTTCATGTACTCGAACTCGACGTCATCGAGCTTGCCCGGCTTGAGCAGGAACTGGTCGCGCACGGCGATCTTGCCGTAGTCGTGCAGGAGCGCCGCGGCGCGCAGCTTCTCGAGCTCGATCCCCTCGAGGCCGAGGGCCCGCCCGATCACTTCCGCGTATCGGGTCACACGCTGGCTATGTCCGGCGGTCTGCTGGTCGCGCGCATCGATCGTCACCGCGAGGGTCTCGATGAGCGTCGTCCACAGGCGCCGTTGCTCGGCGATGAGCTGCGCGTTTTCGACCGCGACCGCCGCCGAGGCGCCGAGCGAGCTCAACGTTTCCTCATCGTCCGCGGTGAATTCGCCGCCGCCGTTCTTGTTTACGACCTGGAACACGCCGATGACCCGCTCGTTCTGTCCGGTCATCGGAAAGGTCAGCAGGCTCTTCGTGCGGTAGCCGGTCCGCTGGTCGGGCTCCGGGTTGAAGCGTGGGTCGTCGTAGGCGTCGGGGATGTTGACGGCTTCGCCCGTGGCGGCGACCAAGCCCGCGATGCCTACACCGATCGCCTGCCGGATCTCGCCCGCGCCAGTCCCCAGGGCGACCCTCGACCAGATCTCACCGCGCTCGCGATCCACTATGAAGATCGTGGCGCGGTCGGCGTCCAGAAGCTGTGTCGTCACGGTCGCCATGTCCCGCAGCAGCGCGTCCAGATCGGTGATCGACATGAGCCGGCGCGTGACGTCGAGGATCAGATCGAGCTTCGATCCCGTTGTGACTTTGCGGTCGGTCTTGCGGCGCGGCTGGCGGCGGCGGCGGTCGCCCTGGTTTCGGCGCTCGTCCGTCATCAGTTGTCTATGGGGATGTGTTCGAGCACCGGCCCGACGGTCTCGGCGATCTGCTCGAGCAGCATCTGGTCCCGCCGTTCGAACGCGCCATTGCGCTTGTTCAGCGCCTGGATGACACCGACGACGCTCTGCCCGTCGCTGCCCCAGACCGGGACCACGAGCATGTTGAGCGTTCGGAATCCGGTGCGGAGGTCGACGTTGCGGTCGAAGCGCGCGTCGGCGTAGGCGTCCGGGACGTTGATCGTCTCGCCCGTGAGCGCGGACTGTCCGGCGAGGCCCTGCCCGAGCGGCAACCGGATCTCGGTGGCGGTGCGCTGCGCGACGCGAGCCCAGAGCTCGTTCTTCTTCCCGTTCACGATGTAGACGGTGCAGCGCTCGGCGTCCACCGCTTGCGAGCAGAGGTCCACGAGCCCGCGCAGGTATGCCTCGCGGTCTTTCTGGACCGCAAGATGTCCGAGCTTGACGAGGACGAGCGCGACCTTGTCGTCCAGCACGACCTAGTGATACCCCGCGACTGCCGCGCGACTCATGGGGACGTCCGGCGCAGGCGCCGGCTTCGGGGTCACCAACTGGCCGAGCCGATTGATCTGCCAGCAGGGGACCGGCTCGGCGCGGCCCTTGACGCGCACCGCACCGAGGTCGACGGCCTCGACGTCGTCGCCGATCTCGCCTAGGGTCTCGCCCGAGACGACAACCTGGTCACGTCGCGCGATGTCGGACGCGGTAAGACGCGACGCGACGTTCGCGTTGTCGCCGATGACCGTGTACTCCATTCGTCCCTTCGCGCCAAGGAACCCTGCGACGACGGGACCAGTGTTGATGCCGAACCCGAACGACACATCGGGACCGCCCTTCTCGCGCTCGGAGACGATCCAGCGCTGCATCTCGAGCGCGCACTCGACGGCCTTGCGCGCCTGATCCTTCTCCTCGAGCGGCGCGCCCCAGAGCACCATGATGTTGTCGCCGTTGAACTTGTTCACGGTGCCTTCGTAGCGATTCACGATGTCCACCATACCGTCGAAGTATCGGTTGAGGTGGCCGAGGAGAATCCCAGGAGCCAGTCCCTCCGAAATCGTGGTGAACCCGCGGATGTCCCCGAAGAGCACCGTGACGCGCTTCTCCTCGCCTCCGAGCGCGAGCTTTCCGGCCTCCTCTCGATCGATGATCGTGCGGGCGACCGACGGTGTGACGAAACGACCGAAGGTGATTCGCGTCCGCGCGACTGTGATCTGTTCCTCCACCAAGAGATAGCCGAGCAGGATGATCCACCAGAAGACGGCCGGTATCACGTACGCGATCGAGGGGACCTCCACGGGGCCCGCGCCGATGGTCCCCTGCGTCTGGAGCGCGAAGAAGACGTATCCGCCGACAACATAAAGGACGAGCAGCGCGAGCGCGCCGAGGAAGCCGTACAGCCGCCAACGGAAGACCAGGAGAAGTCCGGCGAGCGTAACGACGAGGAGTTGTGCGAGGGTCACGGGGTCGCTTTGCTTCAGCACCGGATACCGGTTGGTCAGGATCGACTGGGCGGCATTGGCCCAGATCTCCACGCCGAACATCTTCTTCCCGCTCGAGTTCGGGACCGGGTAGCTGTCGGGCACGCCCGAAAGCGAGTGCGCACCAATGAAGACCGCACGCCCGGTGATCTGCTCGCGGGAGACTGCTCCATTGATCACGTCCTTCATGGAGACGACGCAGAAAAGATCCTTGTTGGTGCACTCCGGCGGCTCTGGGGCTGGAGGCGCCGCGTAGTAGATCGACATGCCACCACGCCGATCGATGGGGATCACACGGTCGCCAAGCGGAGCGTGGACGGTGAAGATGTCGTCCGTCCGCTGCGCGCTCGAAAGATCCGCCCGGACCTTATTTGTGGCGACGACGAGCGGTAGTGAGTAGTAGGTCGCTCCGTCCGGACCTTCGATGCGGAGCTGGGCGTAGCGCACGCGGCCGTCGGGATCGGGATGGATGTTCACCGACCCCACGCCAGCGGCGGCGGCGCGCAGCACCGGGATCGGCAGCTGCACGACCGGGTAGCGCTCGGTGTGATCACCAAGGGTCGATGTGCCGGAACCCTGCATCGCAAGTAGGACATTGCCGGCGTCTTTGATGGCCGCCGCAAGCGCGCGGTCCTCTTCGGGGTTCTGCGCGGCGTCGTAGAAGCCGATGTCGAAGGCGATCACGCTCGGGTTCAGCGGCTTGAGCGCCCGGAGCAAGTCGGTGTAGACGGGGCGCGGAAGTGGGTAGCGGTACTGATCGACGGTCGCGTCGTCGAGCGCGACGATCGTCACCTGATTGGCGAGCGGGGCGTTCCCGATGTCGATCGCCTTGTCGTAGACGATCGACTGAAGGGTCGTGTCGAAGAGATCCGTCCGCAGGAGGAGCGCGCCGACCGCAAGCGCGACCAGGGCCAGGCCAGCGACGACGAGCCGTTGGCGCGTGTGGCGCTTCGTGAACACCCAGCGCGCCTCCTTATGCAGGTCGGCGTCAGATTATGCGGTCGCTCGCTCGGCTGAGTACCCCTTTGAGGACAGTTATCGACCGTGCGAAGTCGGCGATCGACAGCCTTTCGATAGGTGTGTGGTCGTAACGGCTGTCCCCGGGACCGTAAGCGACCATCGGGCAGCGCCAGGCAGGAAACAGGATGTTCATGTCGCTCGTCCCGCTCTTTTCCTTGAAGGTCGTCTGACTGCCCGCCGCTGCGATCGCGCGCGCGAACGCGCGAGCCAGGGGAGTCGTTCTCGCGGTCCGCACCGGCTCTTCCCTGCCCTGCGTGGTGACGACGACGCGAGTGTCGCCATCTCGTTCCGCGAGCCTCGCCGCGGCGGCCTCGAGCTCACCGGGGTCGATACCCGGCGGCACGCGATAACCGATCCGGAGCCGCGCCCGTTCGACAAGACCGTCGCCGACCCCCGCTTCGATGCCCTCGAGGCGGCAATCGAGCCGCTCGAATGAGCGCGCCGTGTTCGCGCGCGCGCTCGCTGAGTCGCGGACGCGCTCCCACACAGCGAGCGCCTCCTCGGCGATCGTCGGTCCGGGAGCTGCGCCGTGACGCGCTTCTCGCGAAAGAGCGAAATCGAGCGTGAGCCGTCCCTTGTACGCGACCGTCACCGCATCCCATCCCGACGGCTCGCCGATCACGCACCAGTCCGGCGCCGCCTGCGTCGCGCGATAGCGGGCGCCTTTGCTCGTGGGGGACTCCTCCTCGACCGCGCCGACCACCGTGACGCGGACGCCCCCTGGAGGGTCGGTCGCCGCAGCGACGAACGCGGCGAGCGGACCTTTCGCGTCGACCGCGCCGCGACCGACGAGCTCATCACCCTCGATGCGCACAGGGATCTCACCAGGGACGGTGTCGATATGGCCGAGGAGAACGACGTGGACCGGACCGTCGCCGATCTCGCCGACGGCGTTGCCGGCATCGTCGACGCTTGCGCGAAAACCGCGCTCGGCCATCCGCGCGACGAGCCACTCGACCGCGTCACCTTCAAGGCGGGAGAGGCTTGGGATCTCGACGAGGCCGCGGAGGAGCGCGAGGTCCGGTTCGCTCGGCCTCACCCGAGCGCCTTCGCCGAGGCCGCGAGGACGCGATCGATCTCGCTCTCCGAGATCATGAGCGGCGGCAGGAAGCGCACCACGGTCGGGCCCGCGCCGAGCGCGAGGATCCCCTCATCCTGCAGCGCGCGGAGCGCGCCCGCAGCGTTCTCCTTGAGCTCCACGCCGACCAGTAGGCCGAGACCCCGCACCTCGCGAACGCGGTCGCTCCGGATCGCGCGGAGGCCGTCGACAAGCTGCGCTCCGCGCTCGCGCGCGTTCGCAGCGAGACCCAGACGGCGGATCTCGCCGATCGCCGCGATGGCAGCGGCGCAGGCCAGAGGGTTTCCGCCGAACGTCGTGGAATGCGACCGCTTGGCGAGGTCGCCGACCTTGCGCGACAACGCGATGGCGCCCATCGGCATGCCGCCGGCGATCGATTTCGCGAGGCAGAGGATGTCCGGCATCAGTCCGTACTGCTCGATCGCGAAGAGGCTGCCGGTCCGTCCGAACCCCGTCTGGACCTCATCGACGATCAGGAGCGCGCCGCGCTCGGCGCAGACCCGTGCCGCTTCCCGCGCGAACTCAGGGCTCGCCGGACGCACGCCGCCCTCTCCCTGCACGAGCTCGAAGATGAACGCGGCGGTCTCATCGGTGATCGCAGCGTCGAGCGCCTCGGGCTTGTTGAACGGAACGTGCGAGAAACCGGGAACGAGAGGACCGAACATGTCCCGGTACTCGGGTCCCCACGTCGCCGAGAGCGCGCCCATGGTCTTCCCGTGAAAGCCGCGCATCGTCGCGACGATGCCGGTCCGCTTCGTCGCGGCGCGCGCGAATTTGAGAGCGCCCTCGACGGCTTCGGTCCCGCTGTTGCAGAGAAAAACCCGATCGAGCGCGGCGGGCAGGATGCCGGCGAGCACGCCGTAGAGCTCGGCCCGACGATCGTTGTAGAAGAGTTCGGTGCAGGACGCCAGGGTCCGCGCCTGTTGGGCGATCGCGTCGGCGACCGCGGCGTTGCCGTGGCCCAGGTTCGCCATGCCCTGACCCCCGACGCAATCGATGTACGCACGCCCCTCGCTGTCGAACACGATCGCGCCTTCGCCACGCACGAGGACGATCGCGCGCTTGGTGTAGAGGCCTGAGGTGTGCGCGTCCTCGGCCGCGATGAGATCCGCGGTCGACCGAAGGGTCGTGCTCACGATCGGATCACGGTCCGTACGCTCGGATCTCCGCCCGCCGACCGGATGACGACTTCATCGACGCCACCATCGATCGCCTCGCGCGCCGCGAGGATCTTCACTTTCATGCGCCCGCGGGCCATTGATTCAGCCTCGGCGATCGTCGTCTCGGCGACGAGCGTGCGCGGATCCTCCACATCGCGAAGCAATCCCGGCACGCTTGTGAGGATGATGAGCGCATCCGCGTCGATCGCCACCGCGATCGCGGCCGCGACTCGGTCGCCGTCGACGTTGAGCGCCTGCTGCTCCGTCGACAGCGCGAGTGGAGCGACCACGGGTACGCGACCGGCTCCGATGAACTGGGTGAGGAGCGGGAGGTTCACGGCCTCGACCTTTCCGGTGTAGTCGTCGCGAAGAAGGATGGTCTTCCCATCGCGCACGGAGCGCACGTCCTTCTTCCGTGCGACGAGGAGGCGACCCGAGAGGCCGGAGAGCCCGACCGCGTCGATCCCACGCTGCTGGAGCTTCTCGACGTAAAGGAAGTTCTCCACCCCAAGGGCGGCCATCGCGAAGATCTCGAGCGTCCGGCGATCGGTGCGACGGCTCTGGTGGCCCGACGGGGATACGAGAGTCTCCTGAGGATGACCGAGCGCCGTCGCGAGCTTGTTCGTTTCGGCGGAGGCGCCGTGCACCAGCACGATCTCGTCCGATCGAGCGATGTCCGCGACGAGATCGGCGACGGCATCGCGATCCACCCCCGCGCTGCCGCCCGCCTTTACGACCGCACGAAGCGTCATGGATGCAGGCCCACGAACGCGAGTCCGGCCTGCTCGTCGAGGCCGAGCGCGACGTTCATCGCCTGGACGCCGTTGCCGGCAGCGCCCTTGACGAGGTTGTCGATCGCGCAAAGGGCGACGACGCGGTCTCCTCGAGGATCGAGCGCGAACCCGACGTCTGCGAAGTTCGTGCCCGCGAGGAGCTTCGGCTCGGGATAGCGCCAGATGCCGGCGCGCTCTTTGACGATACGGACGAACGGCTCTGCGGCGTACGTGTCGCGGTAGATCTTCCAGAGCGCCTTCTCGTCCATCGGGGCGTTCGTGTAAGCGTGCGCCGTCGCCAGCACGCCGCGCACGAGCTCCACCGAGGTCACCGAGAGGTCGACTCGCAGGTGGTGTCCGCCCAGGCGCAGCTCCTGCTCGATCTCAGGTGTATGACGGTGCCCCACCGGCCGGAACGAGCGCACCACGCCCGAACGCTCCGGGTGGTGGCTGTCATCGCTGGGCTCGCGGCCTCCCTCGCTCGACCCGACCTTGCACTCGATGACGACGGGCCGCGTGCGGTCGACGACCCCGGCGCGGAAGAGAGGGAGGAGCGCGAGGATCGATGCGGTCGCGTTGCAGCCCGCCCCGGTGATACGGGTCGCGCTACCGATCTCGGTTCGGTGAAGCTCCGGGATGCCGTACGTCCAGCGATCGAGCACGGTCGGCCTCGGGTGCGGCGAGTCGTACCAGCGGTCGTAGTCCGCAGGGTCGCGGAGACGGTGGTCGCTCGACAGGTCGATCAGGATCGTCGTCCGATCCTCGAACTCGTGCGCGCGGTGGGCCCCGTTCGGTAGCGAGAGAAAGAGGACGTCGCACTTGCCCACGTCCTCGTAGTGCACGAAGGAGAGGCTCGTCCGCTTCCGTAAGTTCGGGTGTGCCGCGGTCACCGGCTTCCCCGCGAGCGACTCGCTGCCGGCGACGATCTCGTCGACCTTCGGGTGGCTCAGGAGGAGACGCAGGAGCTCGCCGCCCGCGTACCCGGCGGCGCCAACTACTCCGACCTTCACTGCGATCGCGCGGCCCTCGCCACCTCGAGGACGTAATCGACGACCTTCGCGGGGATGTTCACGCCGGTCGTGTCGATGGAATTGCGGAACTCCATCGTGTAGTTCACCTCGTTCACGAGCAGTCCCTCGGGCGCCTCGAGAAGATCGATCGCGACAACGCCGCCTCCGACGGCACGGGCCGCGCGCACGCAGAGCTCGTCGAGCTCCGGCGTGACGGGGCAGTTCGACGCCTGCCCGCCGCGGGCGGTGTTCGTGATCCAGTGCTCGCTCGCGCGGTAGATCGCGGCGATCGTCTCGCTTCCGACGACGAACGCGCGGATATCGCGGCCGGGCTTCTGGATGTACTCCTGGACGTAATAGATCGAGTGAAGGTAGTTGCCGAGGACATCCTTGTGCTCGACGATCGCCTCGGCCGCCTCGCGATCGTTGACCTTCGAGACGAGACGGCCCCACGAGCCGATGAGCGGCTTGAGCACGACGGGATATCCGAGCTCCTCGATCGCCGCGAGCGCCGATTCGGGCGTGAACGCCACGCGCGTCCGCGGACTCGGCACCCCGTCGCGGACGAGGCGCATCGTCGTGAGCAGCTTGTTGCCGCAAATCTCCGCGACCTCGTAACGGTTCACCGTCGGTACGCCCCACGCGTCCAACACCGCGAGCGCGTAGAGAGCGGTGCCATGTTGGATGCAGCGCTCGAGGATCACGTCGACGCCGAGCTCGGGCGGGTGCTCGACCGCGAGGACGAGCTCGCGGTCATCGATGATCTTCGTCTCGACGCCTCGCGACTCGAGCTCGGCCAACAGGAGCTTCTCCTCGACGCGCACCCGCGAGAGAAGCACCCCGACGCGCGGCTTGTTATTCACCCCAGTCCTCTTGCGCCTCCGGCGCGAGGGCAAGCGCGAGGGGCGTGGTCTCCTTCACTTCGAGCTCGGCGCCGCAATCGGGGCAGGACACGATCTCGCCTTTGACGGCGTCGGAGCCGACGGTGACCTCGGCATCGCACTCGGGGCACTTCGCCACGATCCCCCTCCTCGTGTGAGCTCTAAGGGGAAGCCTAACGAATCAGTCGGCGTCCGCGGCGACGGCGAGTCGCGTGGTTCGCGCTCGCGCTTTGTCTTCATACATGCGCGCGTCCGCCGTGCTGATGAGCGTGTCGGCATCGCGGCCGTCGATGGGGAACCACGCGATACCGAAGGACGCCCGCGGCAGCTCGTTGGCCTGGCCGGCCCACATGTAGCGCTCCTCGCGCAGTCTTCCCGCGATCCGGCCGACGATCGCCTGCGCGGGCAGCGGACCGGTGCGGGGCAGGAGAACGACGAACTCGTCGCCACCGAAGCGCGCGACCACGTCTTCCGAGCGCGTCGCCTGGCGCATCGCTCGCGCGAGCGTCCGAAGCACCTCATTGCCGACGAGGTGGCCGGCGGTGTCGTTCACGGCCTTGAGGCCGTCGACGTCGCACATCACCACGCCGAAAGTCTCGCCGTGTCGCGTCGCGTCGGCGATCTGGACCTCGAGGCGCTCGAGCAGGCTGCGGCGGTTGAGGACGCCGGTGAGGTCGTCGTCGCGGGCGAGGCGGCGGGTCTCGGCGAGAAGCGCGGCGTTCGCTATCGCGATCGCCGCCTGCGCCGCGTAGAGACGGACAAGACGTCGTGCCTCCTCCGAGAAGACGCGGGGACGCGAGACGTACGCGGTGAGAGTTCCGACGATCTCGCCGTGGGCGACGAGCGGCGCGGCGATCGCCGACGCGATGAGTCCGTAGAGCGCCGGGTTGCTGTCGGGGTGGGCACGATAGTCGCTCGCGGCGACGACGTCGCGCGTGCGAAGGCTCTCGAGGGCGATTCCCCGGAGGTCCTCACCGACGGACGAGCGCAGGCCGAGCGCGGGCGCGTTGTGCACGGCGCGAACGACGAACCCCTGACCGTTCTCCGCGAGCGCGACCATCGCGCCGTCCGTGCCCGTGAGGGCGGCCGCTTCACGCGCGATGAGACTCGCGAGCTCTTCGAGCGAGAACTCACCGGCGGTCGCGAGACCGACGTCGTACAGGATGGCGAGCTCCTCGGCGCGGCGTCGCTCGCGCTCGCCGAGCTGCCAGTTCGTGTAGAGGGCGAGACCGGCGCGGATCGCAAGCACCAGCACCGTCATGGCGACCGCGCCATCGATCAGGTCCGCGAACCGGCCGGGCACCCTCTGGACATCCGTGTACACGAGGAGGAACGAGCACGCCGCCGCGACGACCCCCGGCAGCACCATGCGCGACAGGTGAACCGCAGCCCCGGAGAGCCGGCTGTTGCGACCGTCCTCGCGGTCCTCGACCCACTGCGCGCCGGCGATGCCGATGGCGCCGATCCCGACGAGCCAGAGCGCATCGATCGGCGTCCCCGCCTTGAACGTGCCCTCCACGTTCGCGGGGAGGTAAAGCACGAAGGCAAGAGCGTTCAGGCCGAGGCCGAGGAAGAGCGAAGTCACCGCGCCACGCGGCTCGGGCTGCGGCAGTCCCCACACCGCCGAGAGGGCAGCCGCCGTCGCCGCCACGTACAGCAGCGGGTAGAGCACGGCGACCGCCGACGCCTGCGGGTCACGACCGACGTCGGTCGCAAGCGTTGTCGCGAGGAACAGCGTTACCGCGGCGACGAGCGTCAGCACCACCGCACCGACATCGAGGACGAGGGCGTAGAGCGTGAGCTTTTGCCCGTGCCGGCGAAGCAGGAGCACAAGGGCGATCGTCCAGACCGGCGCAGCGGTCATGAAGCCCAGATCCGCGACGAGCGGCGAGGGCATCGGAAGGCCGCCGATCTCCGCGGCGTCGCGGAGGAGCTGACCGACGAGCCAGGAAATGGAGCCCGCGCAGAACAGCAGCCAGACCATCCGGTCGTCGCCCCGAGAGGCACGCACCGCGCGAGCGGTGCCGAAGATCGCACCGATCGCCGCCGCGGTCCACGCGAAGTCGGCCACGACGCAGCGCGCGAAGTCGTCGGTAAGCAGCTGCTCGATCCCGTAGACGAACGCCGCCCCGAGGACCGCGGCGGCGTACCGCGGGATCGCGCCACGCGAGTGTGCGGACAACAGTTTTCGTATCACGCTGAAGACGCTAGGGACCGCGAGCGCGTTCGAGAACGCCCAGAACGTACCGATCCCGGCCTCTGCGGGGGACGCGAACGGGGGAATTCGATAGGGTCACTCCCCCATTGGTGTGAGTACTGCGACGAGTGGGCTAGCTTGGGATGGTGACTCCGCCGCTCGTCGTGACGATCTTCGACGCGCTCGTCTTCCTCGCGGTCGTCGTGCCATTCCTGCTGCTCATCCGCCACCGCAACGCCATACCGACGCTGCCCGCGTTTCCGGGACCGGTGGCGCTGCCGCGGCTCTCGGTCGTCGTGCCGGCGCGTGATGAAGGCTCGACGATCGGGCGTGCGCTCGGATCGCTCCTCGCGCAGGACTACCCGGACCTCGAGGTCATCGTCGTCGACGATCGCTCGAGCGACACGACCGGCGACGTTCTCCGCGAGATCGCCGCGAAGGACGGCCGGCTCATGGTGCTTCGCGTGGACGAGCTTCCGGCGGGATGGCTCGGAAAGAACCACGCGATGTGGAGAGGCGCCGCTCGCGCGAGCGGGAAGTGGCTCCTCTTCACGGATGCGGACGTCGTGTTCGCGCAGGGTGCGCTGCGCCATGGCGTCGCATACGCGGCGGCCGAAAGCCTCGACCATCTCACGCTCGCGCCGCGCCTTGTCGCGCGCGGCCTTGCGCTGCGCGCCTTCGTCGCCTTCTTCGGCTACGCCTTCATAGCGCTCTGGGGCGCGTACCTGGCGAACGACCCGAAGAGCAAACGCGGTGTGGGGATCGGGGCGTTCAATCTCGTCCGCAGCTCCGCCTATGAGCGGATCGGAACAATGCGCGCGCTCTCGCTCCGTCCCGACGACGACATTCGCCTCGGCCGCCGACTCCGCGGGTTCGGATTCAGGCAGCGGGTCCTGAACGGCAACGCGCTCCTATCCGTCGAGTGGTACCCCTCGCTCTGCGCCGCGATCTCCGGCCTCGAAAAGAGCATGTACTCGAGCATGGAATACCGCGTGATCGACGCGGCCGGGGTGCTCCTGTATCTGGGCGCAACGATGGTGTGGCCATTCGTCGGCGTCGTCCTTGTTGGCGGGATCGACCGGGTGCTCCTCGCCTTCGTCGTCGCATGCCTCATGGCGGCGCTTCTCGAGACATATCGCCAGTCGATGTCCTTGAAGCTCACGCCGTCCGCGCTCCTGGTGGCGGTGCTCCTGCCGTTCTCAGCCGCTTGTTTTGGATGGGCCATCGTGCGGTCGGTGTATCTCGCTGAGACCCGCGGCGTGCGGTGGCGGGGGACGACCTATCCGCTTTCGCTCCTTCGAGCTCAGTCCGGACTCGAAGGGATCGCGGCGAACCGCAGCAGGTAGGTCTCGAGGTCGGCGAGCTCGGCGTCGCTGATCACGTCTCTTCCGTACGCGGGCATCCCGCGGTCGCTCCCGCGGCGCACGATCTCCGTCTCGATGCGCCCGCGGATCGACAGGTCTCCGGGCGCGTCGCCCTCCGGTCCATGGCAGAGGTGGCAACCCAGCGCGAAGTAGATGGCCGCGCCTCGCGTTTGCCGGTTGACCGAAGGGTCAGCCGCGGCGAGCTGCGCGAGGCTGGGCTCCGCGATCGCGAGGGCGCTCGCGGTGCCGCGCTGGAGCGCGCGGATATACGCGACCATCGCCCAAATCTCGGCGTCCTTGTACTGATCGCCGAATGCCGGCATCGCTGTGAAGCCGAGGCCGTTCTTCACGATCCAGAAAAGCTGCGCGTCGGTCTTGCTCTTTGCGTTCTCGCTGGTGAGGTCGGTCGCGTGGGGGTAGGTCGTCAAGCCGAAGGCGCCTCGCCCGTCACCGTTGGCGCCGTGACATACCGCGCAGGAGCCCGTGTACGCCGCGAGGCCGGTGCTGAGTGCGCGTTGGTCGTTGGCGACGGGATTCGGGGCGTCGCCGCCAAGGATCCGGGACACGACCGACACCGCGGCGTCTCCGTAGGCGTGTTCGAGTGGCAGGTCCTGGCGATGGGTCAGCGCGAATGGGAGGGCCACCACGAGGACTAAGACGAGCGCGGTCACAGCACCGAACGCGGCGACGAAGAGGGACCGGCGTTTGCTCAACCTGCCAGAAAGTACGCGACACGAGGCCGCACGGATGCGCGAGCCTAGCCGGCGCGCTCCAGAAGGATGACCGGGATCTCTCGCGAGGTCCTCTTCTCGTACTCCCTGAACGCCGGCATCCGTGACGCCTGAAGGTCGTAGAGACGGCGATGTTCGGCGCCCCTGGGCACGCTCGCGTTCGCCTCGAACCGCTCGGGCCCGACCTCGATGGTGACGCGGGGGTTCGCGCGCAGATTGCGGTACCAGTCGGGATTTGTGGGCGCACCGCCCTTCGACGCGATCACGAAAATGCGGTCGCCGTCGCGGGTGAAGGCCAGCGGATTTGTCCGCTCGCGTCCTGTCTTCGCCCCGCGCGTGGTGAGTAGCAGGAGGTCGCGGCCGGTGAACGGGCCTTTGGTGATCTGCCCGTGATGCCTTCGGAAGTCTTCGATGACGCTTTCGTTGAATCCGGCGAACGAACGGGGCCGACGGTCATCGCTCATCTGTCGCGCAACAGGGCCAGTACGCCGGCTACTCCGCGCCGAGGCCGGACGGTCGCTGCCAGATCGCCCCTAATGAAACCGTGTGAGCCAGCAGGGATTCGAACCCTGGACCAAGAGATTAAGAGTCTCCTGCTCTACCGCTGAGCTACTGGCCCCTCGAAATGGTACCGACGGGCGAGCAGCACCACCAACCGAGTTGTCCACCAATGTTATCCGCTCGCGTGCGAACCTCGGCTGCTTCTGGACTCACTGATCTCTTTGAGCGTCTCGCCGACCTTGCGCTCATTGCCCGCTCGCGCGATCTGCGCGGTCACGATGATCCCGACGAGCTTCCCGCCTTCGACCACCGGCAATCGGCGGATCTGACGATCGGCCATTTTCTTTTCAGCGTCGGTGACGTCGTCATCCGGGCCGACCGTGACCGGATCCGACGACATGACCTTGCTGATGCGCTGCGTCTTCGGATCCACTCCGGCCGCAATGCCGCGAACGACGATGTCACGGTCGGTGACGATGCCAACGAGACGTCCGCCCTCAACGACGGGGATCGAGCCGCAGTCCTCCTGCTTCATGAGCGTCGCAACCTCGCCGAGCGTCGCGTCGGCCTTGACGGTCGTCGGCTGTTTTGTCATGAGCTCGCGAACCTTCATGTGCGTACCTCCGGGCGGAGGCGCGGCAGGACGCATACCGCGCCTAAGTCGAGGCGCCGATCTTGAAGATCTTGGTCCCGCAGACCGGGCAGATCCCCTGAGTCGCGGGGCGGCCGTTCTTCATGGTGATCTGCTGCGCGTCCTTTATCTCACGCGAGGCCTTGCACTTGACGCAATAGCCGCTGGCCAACGCAGCACCTCCCGATGGTCTGTCGTCGCAGCGTACCCTAGCCCCCTGGCTCGGCCGCGCGACCCCATACATCCACAAAACCCCGACCTTGCGGTCGGGGTTCGTGGTGAGGAAGGGAAGGGTTGGGATTTCTTGTTATCGGACCCCACAAGCAGCAAGCCTCATGCCAACCGAACACGCAGTCAGCCGCGGATGGGCCGATCGGCTCCATGAAAGCCGAGGTTCTGTCGATCGGAACCGAGCTGCTGCTGGGCCAGATCGTCGACACGAACGCGAATTACCTGGCGGGCCGGCTCGCCGTCCTGGGCATCGATTGCCTCCATATGCAGACCGTCGGGGACAACCTCGGCCGCGCCAAGCAAGCGTTCGAGCGAGCGCTCTCCCGAAGCGACCTGGTCGTGGCCACGGGAGGTCTCGGGCCGACCGAGGACGACCTGACGCGCGAGGCGATCGCGGCCGCTCTCGGCGAGACCCCGGCGGTCGACCCCGCCCTCGAGGCCGATCTGGTCGCGTGGTTCTCTGGGCGCGGCATCGTCATGCCCGACCGGAACCGGAAGCAGGCATGGCTCATCCCTTCGGCCCGCGCGCTCGCGAACCCGAACGGCACCGCGCCCGGCTGGGACGTTCAGAAGGACGGCAAGCGGATCATCGCGATGCCCGGCGTCCCCCGCGAGATGACGCCGATGTGGGAATCGGTCGAACCGTCTCTCTTGAGAGGCGGCGCGCTGCGTTGGCGAACGCTAAAGCTTCTCGGCATCGGCGAGAGCGCGGTGGAGGAGAAGCTTGCGGAGCTCGTGCGCTCGACGAGCCCGACGGTCGCGACATACGCCAAGAACGACGGCGTGCACGTTCGCGTCGCCGACAAAGCCCCCACGCCCGAGGAAGCCGATCGGCGCGTCGCGGGTATGGAGCAAGCGATCCGCGAGCGCCTTGGCGAATACGTGTGGGGCACCGACGAAGAGACGCTGCCCGCGGTCATCGGCCGCGGCCTCGAGGCGCGAAAGTGGCGCCTCGCGGTGGCCGAGTCGCTCTCGGCCGGCGACATCGCGCGAGCGCTTGCGGAGGCGCCCGGAGCGGCGAGGTGGTTCGTCGGCGCGATCGTGCGTCCATCGGCCGACGCCGAGACACTGGAGCGCGATGGGCGCGGACTCGGCGGAGAGGTCCTCTTGTTGACACCCTACGGCGCGGAGAGGAGCGAGCTCCGAGCGATCGTGCCTGGACGAACGAGACGCCTCGACATTCGCTTCCGGTCGCCTGCCGACGGACGGCGGCGCTCTCTCTTAAGCGGGCTGGACCTGCTGCGCAGGGCGCTCTCGGATTAGCACGCCGCGGCGGTAGGGCCAGAGGAGCCACGCGATGGCGACGAAGAAAGCGACGGGCACGGCGATGCTGAAGGTCTCGTCGTGACGGAGCACCCCGATCGCGTAGAAGGCCGGCGAAACGAAAAGGAACGTGAGCGCCCCACCGATCGCGAGCCACTTCGCGGCCTGCTCGCGGCCCGCGGCAGCGAGGACGCCCGAGGCGACCACGAGCGGGACGAAGAGCAGCACGTGGTCGTATGACCAGCTGTAGATGGCGCCCGCGCTCGAGAGCGCGAGCCACATCGCGAGCCAGGCGTCGCTCCCGGGATCGAATCGCGACGCGAGCATGATGCCCGCGCCGATCACGGCGATCGCGAGCACGCGACCGGGCGTGCCGAGGAGCTGGCCGAACGCAGAGAGAAGGACTGCGGACCGGCCGGTGCGCCGCGCCGGGATGTCCGAAATCCACGCCGGGAACCACTCGGGGTACGCAAGCCACGCGGAGACCACGAGCGCGCCGGCGAGCACGACCGCAAACGCGACGAATCGGCGGTAGCGGGAATCGGAGAACGCCGGGATCGCCAGCCCAAGTGCGGTCCACACGAAGAGCTGCGGCTTCGCGAGAAGGGCGAGCGCGGCGAATCCGGCGCGGCGCGCGTGACCCGCGCGCACCGCAAGGACGATCGCCGCGACGGCCGACATGAGAAGGAGCGCCCATTGCCCGAGGACGATCGTGAGAACGCCGGGCTGCCCGACGAAGAGCGCGAGCCCGAGCAGGCCGTGCACGACGGAGCGGCCCGGCATGAACTCGCGAAGCAGGGCGCGCAGCGCGACGGCTGCGCAGATCATCGAGACCGCCATCCAGAGCCACCCCGCGACATCCAGAGGCAATAGACCGAGCGGGAGCAGAGCGATCACGGTCCAGGGCATGTAGTTCAGGACCGACGCATCGTCGCGCTGCGTGTCGAACGCGATGCGCGCCTGGGGATAATGCGCCGGATCCCAGGGGCTCACGCCAGCGAGGACGGCTCGCGGCCCGGCCCAGAAACCGGAGAAGTCGTTGATGTGGAGGATCTCGAGCCGACGGTCGAGCGGTCCGAGGAGGACGACGACGAGGACGCCGAGCAAGATCGCCGCAAGATACGCAAGGTCGGCGCGGCGTTGGGGGCTCACGTAGCGAGGGCGATGCTAGGGCTTACTTAGCGGTGTCGGGGTGTCGGCGATGGAGTTCGCCGGCTTCCTTCTTTCGCCTTCTTCGCGGAGGCCTTTGCTTCGTCGGCCGCCTTTCGCGCGGACTCGGCGGCGCGCTCCTTCTTCGAGACGCGCTCGTTTTGACCGCGAGCACTGTCGTTGGTCGCAGCCTCTCCCCCGCGAGGCGTCGCGCTGCCTGTCTGCGACGTGACATCACGGTCCGCGCCGGATGACGGCCGTGCATCAGTGGTGGGTGCGGGAATCGCCATCCGCTCCGCGAGAGAGGCGGCCTCGTCCGCCGTGTCCGCCGCGTCCTGCGCGATCGCCGCGGCCGGACTCAAACCGGCCGCAGGAGCGCCGCGCGCCGCTACGGCCGAGAGCGCCGCTGCCGCCGAAGCCCTGTTGGGATCGTCGGCCAGACGGGCCACGACCGCGGCGGCGGTCGCGCGATGTTCGTCGATCCGCTGCTGTAGCTGGACGACCAGCGTCGCTGTTTCCGGCTGGAGCGTCTCCACCTGAGCGAGCTCGGCCGCCGCGTTCGCCATGTGCTCGCCGTACTCGCTCGTCGCGACGATCGCGTTGTCCTCGTCGCCGAGGGTCGCGAGCGCGGTGGCCTCGGCGAGCCGGTGCTCGGCGATCGACAGCTCGACGACGGCGCGATCCTCTGGCGAAGTCGCGAGCGCGAGTCGCATCTGCTCGGAGGTGGTCTTGACCGAGTACAGCGCGTCGTCCGCGACCGTGCCGGAGCTCACGACGGCGGTGCTCGCTCCGATGGCGACGATAACGAGACCAACGGCGAGAGCTCGCATCGCGTACGGCGTCGGTCGGCCGAGCAGCTCGAATGCGATCGCGAGACGATCGACGAGCGTGGCGTTGTGCGGGTGCAGCCCAAAAAGGACGCGAGCCCTAATTCGGGAGCGCGTCCTGGCATCAGGCGCGGTGTACGGATCCTTGTGCAACCGGAGCGCAAGCCGGACCGTCTCGCGAAGCTGGGGGTCCTTGATGTCCTCAAGGAGCCGGTCGCCGCGCGCGACCTCGTCGATCAGCTTCGCGGTGTCCTTCGCGCTATGCCGTCCCACCACGCGTCTAACGGCCTGCCTGCTAGGCCGTTATCCGGACCGCTTTCAGGCTGGTCTCGGGCGTCCGATCAGGGCTTCGGTGGGTCTGGGTCTACGAGCGGGCCGCCCCAAACCGGGGCGTAGTGGCTCGCGAAGAAGTCCTGGTGGAGCACCTTCCCGTTCTCGTAGACCGTACGCGTCTTGAAGACATCGCGGCCGGCGACGGCGACGCCCTTCGGGAACGCCGGGTCGGCGGGCTGATCCGCGGCCGGTTGCACGAAGTTCTTCTGGGTCGCCGCGCTCACCGCGACGGTCCGCCCCGTTGGGATCCCCCAGACGTCGATGGTGAGTGATGTCCAGTCGCTCCACGAGTAGATGAACACCGGATTCGCGGTGTCGTTGCGCCACTTGAAGTCGACGCCCGGTTCGAACACCGCGGCGTCGTAGCCGATCGGATAGCGATCGATGTAGTAGCCGTGCGCGTGTCGTTCGACGATCTCATATCCCTGCGCCGCAACGGCGTTGAAGATCGTCGTCGACACCTGGCAGAGGCCGCCGCCGATGACGTTCTCGTCCGAGCGGTTGTTAATGATCGCGCCCGCATACGCGTAGCCGCGCTCGACGGTCACCGGTCCAAGCAGCTCCCAGAACGAGAAGGTCTGGCCGGGAAGGATGACGACGCCGTCGAATTGCGACGCGCCGGTCGAGATGTTCGCGTGACGCGAAGCGCTCGGGGGGTAGTACGTCGTGAACGTCGACGTCCGCACAAGGTTCGGCAGGAGTGCCTTCGCCTGTTCGGTCGTGAACGCGGAGTGATCGACCGCGGCGGGCGCCGCGAGGTCCCGCGTCGCGCCGGTGGCGGGACGCACGAGCTCGTCAAGCACCATCGCGCGGAGCTTCTCTTGGTCGACCTTCACTCCACTCTCTGACGGCACGATCGACGGCACGTGATCGGCGTTCAGATTGAACTTCGCGCTCTTGCCAGGGTGATCGAGAACGACACCGAGTGCGGTGGCCCAGCTCGCGACCCGCTCGTTCACGAGTGAGACCTCGTAGCGATACCTGACCGCGGGCGCGATCGCGTTTTGCGGGATCGCCGTGAGCTCGCCCGGCTTCGCGACGACACGGTCGATCGCCAGGAGGCTCGCGAGATACGTCGCATTTTCCGTAAAGGTCCGATCCTCGACGTGAACAGTGACCGGGGTGACTACCGCGGCCGCTCGCGCGTATGCCTCGTCGAAGCCGGACGCGTCGACGGCGGGGTACGACGTGCGAACGCGAAGAATGACCTCGCGATCGCCGAGCGAGTCGGCGGAGAGAAGTGCCGCGACCGTTCCGGCGCGATCGACCTCGCGGCCGAGCGCCGGTTGCGTGACCGCGAGACCGGACGTTGCCACGCGAAGCTCACCGGAGACCGACGCGCGATCGGTGTCCCGGGCGGCGGCCGCCACCCATCGATCGAGCGCGTCGCCCTTCGCGTGCATGGCGAACGGGACGTTCGCCTCGCCGCGTATGGCATCGATCCACGCCCCCAGTCGATCGAGGACGCTCCCGGACTTTCCATAGGCAAGCGCGGCGTTCACGGCCGCGTCGACGTCGGGTGCGATGCCGAGATCGGCATTGGTCGCCTGCCACGTTCGCGACCCGTCCATGAGCACCACCGTTGACGACGCCCACGGCGCGGCGAGTTCGGCCGCGAGACGCTCGCGGATCGAACCTGCCTCCAGCGAGCTGATATCGACCCCGCCGACGGTCATGCCGGGAAGCGCGCGCTGCGCATACGCCGCGTCCGCCGCGAAGGCGGCGCCGGCAGCAAGCGCGATCGCGGCGACCGGGGCGACGGCGAACATCCACACGGCGCGACGTCCGGTCCGCGTTTGCTCGCCGCTTCTCGCGAATACCGCCATGCTTCTGCGCGCCTCCCCGAGCGCTCTAGTGCGCTCCCCTAAGCTTGAGCAACTTGCATGCCGTACAGCGCTCGCATGCTCGCTCGTCGTGAATCGTCCGCTTACCTAGACGAACGAAGTGTCATCCTCGTTCCGGTCACCAGGCGACTGATTTGAGACGTTAGCAACTACTACGTCTGTTTCCGAAGCGACATAGTGAATAGCGGAGCTATTTCATTCGGAGTAGTTAGCACGGCGTAAATGCACGCGAATCCCAATCGGAAGCGCGGCGGATCGCAGAGGACAGGCGGCGGTATGCGGGTCCTGTCACGGCTCCGCGGGTCTCTCGCTCAGCGCACCCTCCCCGCCTTGCGGCTCACCTCCGTTCGCTGCGGGCGGGGCCCCCGGGGCACCCGCGCTTCGCGAGAGACCCCGCTGCGCCGTGCCACCCGCACACTCGCAAATCCGCTCAGCGTCGTCTTCGTACAGAAAGAAGGATTCGGGAACGCGACGGGTCGCAGAGGACGCGCGAGCGATGTGCGGGTGGCATGGGCGAGCGAGAGCAGCGTCGGGGTCTTCTGAGCGAGCGGCCCCTGGCCGGAGGTCCACCGCGATCCCACGAGGGGCCGAGCGAAGAAGAGCCCGGCGCTGCAAACGCTTCCGAGCCGGGACAGGACGCAAATCACCCGCGCGCGCTCCGCGATCCAGACAAGAAAAAGCCCGGGCACCCCAGGGGAGCAGGGAGTGCCCGGGCAGTAGGCAGAACTGGCCAGCGGGCGGGCCGGCCAGGGCCTGACGGAGGAAATCAGCTACACCCGGTCGTCTCTCCGCAGTTCTCGCATTTGTGGCAGGTGCCGCTACGAACGGTCAGCCAGCCGCAACGCGGACAGGGGGGCGCATCGGGTGTGGAATTGAGTCGTCGATAGGCGGGCGCTTCAGGGACGGGCGCCGTCGCGTGTCCGTTCGTTGCCGGCGCATTCGGCGCATCGGCGACCTCAGTCGTCCGAATGAGGCCGAGCGCTGCCCGCTCAGGCTCGGAAAGGAAGCGGTTCCCCAACCAGCGGAAGACGTAGTCGACGATCGACTTCGCAAAGCCGATCTCGGGATTGCCGGTCCAACCGGCTGGCTCGAAGCGCATGTGACCGAACTTTTCGACAAGGTGTGAGAGCGGGACGCCGTACTGGAACAGCAGCGAAACGCTCGTGGCGAACGCGTCCATCATCCCGGAGAGGGTCGAGCCCTCCTTCGCCATGGTGACGAACAGCTCGCCGGGTGTGTTGTCCTCGAAGAGCCCCACGGTGATGTAGCCCTCGTGCCCTTCGATCGAGAACTTGTGTGTGAGCGAGGCGCGTGTGTCGGCGAGGCGGCGCCGCTGTGGCCGTGTGACCTCGACGATCCGCTCGACGATCGTCTCGACCGTCTTGGTGTTGCTCTCTTTGTTGCTCGTGTTTACGGGCTGGACCTTCTTGCTCCCGTCGCGGTAGATCGCGATCGCCTTCAGGCCGTGTTTCCACGCTTGGACGTAGGCCTCGCTGACATCGGCGACCGTCGCCGTCTCGGGAAGGTTCACGGTCTTGCTGATCGCGCCGGAGATGAACGGCTGGACCGCGCCCATCATCTTGATGTGGCCCATGTGGTGGATCGTCCGCACACCGTTCTGGGGCTTGAATGCGCAATCGAAGACCGCGAGATCGTGTTCCTTGATCGCGGGCGCGCCTTCGATGGTGCCGAACTGCTCGATGTAGGTGGTGATCGCGCCCGACTCGGTCTCGCTGTAGCCGAGACGGCGTAGCGCCTCGGGGACGCTGCCGTTGACGAGCTTCAGCATCCCGCCCCCGACAAGCTTCTTGTATTTCACGAGTGCGATGTCGGGCTCAACGCCGGTCGTGTCGCAGTCCATCATGAAACTGATCGTTCCCGTCGGCGCGAGTACCGATGCCTGCGCGTTGCGATAACCCGCCTGGCGTCCGTAATCGACCGCGTCGTCCCAGGCTTGACGCGCCGCGGAGAGGAGGCTCGCAGGGAGGAGCTCGTCGCGGATCCGGTACGCATGCAAGCGGTGCATCTGGATGACCCGGTCGTGCGCGTCCTTATTCTTCGGGTACGCCTCGTACGGCCCCACTGCCTCCGCGATCCGACCGGACTGCGCGTACGCCGCGCCGGTCATGAGCGCGGTGATCGCGGCGGCGTACGCCCGACCCTCGTTGGAGTCGTACGGAAGACCGCGCTGCATGAGGAGCGCGCCGAGATTCGCGTAGCCGAGACCGAGCTGGCGATGCGAGCGCGCGTTCTCCGCGATCTTCGCGGTGGGGTAATCGGAGTAGCCGACGAGTATTTCCTGCGCCGTAAAGACGACCTCGACCGCGGCGCGGAACCGCTGCACATCGAACTCGCCATCGCTGTGCACGAAACGGAGGAGATTGAGCGATGCGAGGTTGCAGGCCGAGTCGTCGATGCTCATGTATTCGGAGCAGTTGGCGACGACGACGCCGTCAACGATGTACGAGTGGTTCAGTGGTTCGGTCAGGTTGTAGACGACGGCCTGCCCATCGAACTCGCGGCTCGCCAAACGCGTCGTCCCTTTGGTGCGATACCGGGTGACCTCATCGATGAGCGTCTGCAGCTCGAGGCCCTTCCGCGGGCTCGAGAAGCCGATGAACTCCGCGAACCGCTCGGTATCCGAACCAGTGACTCGCAGATCGAACGACGGGCCGGATGTGTAGTCGATCGTCTCGCCCGTTGGACGCGTGTAGCTGAATGCGGCCTCGGTGCCTTCACTCGTGTTGTAGATGCGCCCTCGGATTCCGAAACCGCTGAGCACCTTCTGCACGTCTTTGAGGAGAGCCTCACTGTGGCTTCCAAGTCCGACGTAACGACTCGCCTTGCCTTCTTCCACCCGCGAAACGCATCCGTCGGCGCCATACAGCCCCCGGAGGAAAGCGGCCTGCACTTCCATCGGTGCCGTGAATACAGCGGTCGGAACGCGCTTGTACGGCGCCCTAGCGGAAGTGATCCCGAGAGCGAGGAAGAACTCGCGCACGGCTTGGCTACCGACGCGGAGCTGCACAGTGCCGTTCTGCATCTCCGAGCGGTTCGAGCCACCAAACGCCTCCGCGATCAGACCCTCGTGCGATTCGAGGAGGCCATTCGTCAAGTCGTCGCCGCCGTACACCCACTCTGTGCGGACACCAGTGAGGTCGCCGTCACCAACGAGGTGGCCCGTGAGCTCGGCAAGACCTTCGCTCCAGCGGGTAGGGAGTTCGCGAGTGATCACGGACCCGCCACGGTGCCACGACTTGGCGACAGCTCCAGCCTTCACGGGCAGCTCCCACCGTGAATCCGTTGGCTCGGTGGCCGTGTCGTTCAGGAGGACCTCGTCGTGGTCGGTCAGCGCTTGTGCTTCGACCCAGCCTCGATTGCTGGTCCAGATCCGGTGGTTCGGGGTGCATCGCAACTCGCCGCCGTTCGTGAAGCGCAGCCGAACGACATCCGACGTCCCGTTGCGCATGACCGCGATCGGCCGGCTCGCGACGACACCCACGGCCGGTGAGGCCGCGGTCGCGAGGTTCGTGTACACGCGGATGTCCTCGCCTGCCTCCGCTCGCTCGAAGAGCTCCGCGATCGGCAAGAGCCCGACCGTGGTATGCACCCTCGCGTCGCCGGGGAAGCACGGGTTAGATCCGTTAATCCGTCCGCTAACTGGCGAGGTGTGCCAGTCGTTGATGGTCGTGTCGAACTGCATGCCCGGGTCGCCGCACTGCCAGGCCGCTTCCGCGATCTCGGCCAGGAGCGCACGCGCCTTGATCGTCTCGAGCACCGCGCCGCCGACGCGCGCGGTCAGGCTCCAATCCTCGTCCGTCTGCGCCTTCTTCATGAACTCGTCGGTCACGCGGACGGAGTTGTTGGCGTTTTGGAACTGGATCGAGTGCCAGGCCTCGCCGTTCAGACTCATGTCGTAGCCCGCCTCGCCCAGAGCCCAGGCCTTCTTCTCTTCCTTCGCCTTGCACCAGATGAACTCGTGGACGTCGGGGTGGTCGGTGTCGAGAATGACCATCTTCGCGGCGCGGCGCGTGGTCCCGCCGGATTTGATCGACCCAGCGACTGAGTCCGCACCGCGCATGAACGAGACCGGGCCCGACGCGAAGCCGCCGCCGGAGAGATTCTCCTTTTGAGAACGAATCTTCGAGACGTTGACGCCAGAGCCCGACCCGCCTTTGAAGATCACGCCTTCGTTGCGGAACCAATCGAGGATCGAGTGCATGTCGTCCTCGACCGAAAGGATGAAGCACGCCGAGCTCTGTTGAGGGACCCCGCTGACCCCGATGTTGAACCACACCGGTGAGTTGAACGAGGCGTGCTGATGGACCATGAGGTACTTGAGCTCGTCGGCGAAGGCGTCGCGGTCAGCCTCGCTGGCGAAGTACCCACCCTCGAAGCCAGCGCGGGCGATGGTGTCGACCACCCGATCGACCATCTGCTTGACGCTCGACTCACGCTCGGGCGAGCCGAGCTTGCCGCGGAAGTACTTCGACGCGACGACGTTCGTCGCCGTCTGCGACCAGAACTTGGGAACTTCAACGCCTTTTTGCTCAAAGACGTTGCCGCTCTCGCCAGGAATAGCCGAGTCGCGGAGCTCCCACTCGACCTCGTCGTATGGGTGGACGCCCTCGCGGGTGAAGCGGCGTCCGATCCGGAGCCCTTTCGGCTCGGCGCCGTGGACGGAGACTTCTGCGATGTCGGCGATTGCCATGTGGGTGCCCCCCTAGAAAGCTACGAGGTTCGAACCGCTTGCCAGTGCCTTTAGAAGAAGGAGAAGGAGCCTCTCGCTTATGGACGCGGAAGCGAACGGCCAACGGGTCATCAGACCCTCCTTCTACCTTCCCTGATGCTAGTCCTGCCACTACATCTGGGTCCGGCCGCCCGGTCAGGCCCAACATCTAGCGGCACAGGCGGCGAACCGTAGTCCCGCAAGCATGGCAATGTCAAGGGCTAGGAGTCATCAATTTACGGGCACAAGATCTGGGAGCGCCGGGGAACGATGATCGCGACCGAAAACGGTCGCAGAGGATCAGGCCGGCGATGCCACCTGAGCCGACCGCGCGGCTTCGACGAAGGTCCGCATGCCCTTGCGTAGGTCCGCCTCGCCGATGTTCAGCGCGGGTATGAAGCGAACCACCTGGTCGTGGAAACCGCACGTGATGAGGAGGACGTCGCGCGCGAGCGCGGCCGCGATCGCCGCCTTCGCGACCGACTTGTCGTCGAACTCGGCCGCGACCATCGCGCCGAAGCGGCGGATCTCGCGGAGACGCGGATGCGATCGCAGAGGCGTCAACTCCTCGACCATGATCTCGCCGATCGTCTCGGCCCTCGCGACAAGATTCTCGTCGCGGATGACCTGGAGCGTGGCGAGGCCGGACGCGCACGAAACCGGATTGCCGCCGAACGTCGAGCCATGCGTGCCGGTGCGCCAGCGCTCCATGCGCTCGCGCGTCGAGATGACCGCGCCGAGCGGCATGCCGCCGCCGAGCGCCTTCGCCGCGGTTATCACGTCCGGGATCACGCCGAATTTCTGCGCCGCGAACCACGCACCGGTGCGGCCCATTCCCGTTTGGACTTCATCGAACACGAGGAGCGCACCGATCTTCGTCGCGAGCTCTCGTAGCGATCGCACGAACGACGCGGGGGCTGCGACGTAGCCGCCTTCGCCGAGCACCGGTTCGATCACGATCGCCGCGACGTGCTCGGGCGGGACCTCATGCTCGAGCATCGCCTCGAGCTCGGCGAAGCAATGCGCCGCGCACGCTTCCGCGTCGTGGTTGTCGGGAAGCGGGCACGCCAGCGGGTACGGATACGGGGCCACATACACCTCAGGGAGGAGCGCGCCGTAACCGCGGCGGTACTGGGCCTTCGACGTCGTGAGGCTCGCGGCACCGACCGTGCGCCCATGAAATCCTCCGCGGAAAGCGATGATCGCCTCGCGGCCCGTGGTCTGGCGTGACAGCTTGATCGCCCCTTCGACCGCCTCCGCACCGCTGTTGCCGAAGAAGACCGAATCGAGGCCCCGGGGTGTGATCGTGGCGAGCTGCTCCGCGAACGCGATGCTCGATTCGTATTTCGCCACACCCGTGGAGATGTGCATGAGCCGCTGGGCCTGATCGACGACGGCTTTCACGACGCGCGGATGCGAATGTCCGACCGCCGTGACGGCGATTCCGCATGTCAGGTCGAGCACACGTCGACCGTCGGTCGTCACGAGCCAGCTCCCCTCGCGATCCTCGCCGATCACCCGCACGCGGTACCCCGGGACACCCGTGCGGAGCGCAGCCGCGAGCCGGTCGGTCCCCTGGTAGCTCACCCTCACCTTCAGGACCCCGTGCCGGTAGTACTCCGTCCGAAGCTGCCCTACGCCTCGCACCTTGCGGAGCGCGAGCTCGAACCGATGCCAGTCATCGGCTGTCGGAAGTGGCGTCACGACGAGGTCGACCTCGCCGGGTCCAGGCGCGGCGCGCGGCGATGGGATGGCGGGCTCGGGCTTTCGATCTTCCTCGACGAGCGCCTTCTGGATCATCGCGCTCTGCGCGCGGTCCTCCTTCGCCGGCACGAGACGCGGCTTCGGCGCCGAAGGGATCGGTCCATCGAGGCGGGTCGTCGGAGGAGGAGGCGGCTCGGCCGGTGGCGCGGCTTCGGGCGGCGCCGATTCCGGCGGCGACTGACGCGCGCCGATACGCGCCGCCAGATCGACGACCTCGTCGTGTCCGGTCCCTTTCTTTTTCTTCTTGTCGTCCTTAGCCACTTCTACCCCCGCAGGCGGAGCAGGTACCACGCGATGGCAACCACTATCACCGCCAGCACAAGCACCGCCAGGACGATCGCGGCCGACCAACGCCGCGCTCGGGGGGTGAGCGCCCGATCGATCGCGGCACGGATCTCCTCGGCGGTCGCGTCCTTCCGGAGCCAGCCGCGTCCCTGCGCGAAGCGCTCCGCGAGGCGGCGGCCGTCGTGCGGGTTACCGGAAAGCACGAGGGTCGGTATAGGAAGCACCTCCGTCCGTCCCGTTGGGACCAGCACGCCGTCCACGAGCGCGAGATCGGCGAGCCAGCCGTCCAGGCCGGACGCGACTTGTTCTAGCGACTGCGCGCGCCTCACCTCGTATCGATCCTCTATCCGCAGCAGCGCTTCGAGCGCCGCGCCGATGCTTGGGTGCCCTACGACGAGCAGGACCTTCGGCCGCGTGATGCGCGGATGATGCCCCTCCTGGCCCCAGTCGTATACGCTCTCGTTACACGCGGGGAAGTGGGCAGAGAAGCGAGCATCCGGAGGGTTACCGCGTGTCCGAGGAGCCCAAAGGTCTAGGCGCGTCGGGCGACATCATCGGGGCGCTTTCTGACCGTGTCGGCGAGCTGACCAAACGAGTCGGATCGCTCGAGTCAGAGCTTGACGCCGCGCGCAAGCGCGTCGCGGTCTACGAGGAGTTTGACGCAACCGTTCGCGACGCTCTCTCGGGGGCGCTTCGCTCCGCGCATGAGATCCGCGTGCGAGCCGAGAATGCCGCGCAGCAGATCCTGGAGCAAGCTCGCGACGAGCGGAAGCTCCTGATCAAGGAGATCGAGCGGCTCCGGGAGGAGCGCGACGGTCTCGTCGACGAGATCGCGTCGAACCGGCGCAGCGGCTTCTCCGCTCTTCGCGGTCCGCGTCGCGAGGCGCCAACGTCAACGGCGGCCGAGAAGACCGTCGACGAGACCGCCCCGGACTCGCGAGCCCTTGCGGCTGAGGCGCTACGCGGTGTCTTCACCGAGCTGCTCGAGGACATCCGCCGTCAGGCGGGAACCGTCGCCGACGCGGCACGCGAAGCCAACGCCGCGGCGGCGCAGGCGAAGACCGCTCAGGAACAAGCGCGCGTCGCTCAGGACGAGGCGCGCTTGGCCCAGGAAGAGGCACGCCGCGCACTCGAAATGCAGCGCGCCGCCGAGGCGGAGCGCGCTTTGGACGCGGCACGGGCAGCGGAGCAGGCGCAGCGAGCGACCGAAGAGGCCGGTCGCGCCGCGGAAGAGGCGCGCCAGGTTGCGGAAGCGCAGCGTCTCGCGTTGCAGCAGGCCGATGCGGACCGAGCCCTCGAAGCCGGGCGGACGGCGGAGGCGGCTCGTGCGGCACAGGAAGCGATGCGCGCAGCCCAAGAAGCCGCCCGCGCGGCCGAAGCGGATCGGAGCGCCGATGCCGAGCGTCTCGAGCAGCAGCGGCGTGAGGAAGAGGAGCGGCGCGCCGCGAAATGGCGCGAGGAGGAGCAGCAGCGCGCGAGTCAGTGGCGTGAGGAAGAACAGCGCCGCGAGCAGCAGCGCCGCGACGAAGACGAACGGCTCGCCGCGCTGCGTGCGCAAGAAGAGCAGCGCC
>WNGL01000766.1_pt1 | contig 63190 bp, 59 predicted proteins | sample 5400591 | NCBI WGS metagenome assembly WNGL01 (sample SAMN13153377, study PRJNA577476) | soil metagenome | isolation source: 80 cm soil or saprolite under Garry oak tree replicate 1 | place: USA:California | collected 2016-06-15 | reverse complement strand
TGATCAATGTGACCAATGGTGCCTACGTTCACGTGCGGCTTATTGCGTTCAAATTTCTCTTTCGCCATTTCCGTTTTGCTCCGTCTGTGTGGCGCGGGCGCCCTCGCCCGCGTCTTTCGTCCCTACGGGACTGGGTCTTCTTCACCTACCCAGGGCTTACGCCCTGGGCTAAATTATTCCGCCCCTTCGGGGCTGGCCGTTTTTGCTATCTACCCACTGCACCCTGCACTCGGGCAATGATTTCTTCCGACACCGAGCGTGGGGCCTCTTCATAACGCGCGAAATGCATTGAGTATTCAGCGCGGCCCTGGGTGCTGGAACGCATGTGAGTTGCGTAGCCGAACATTTCAGCCAGCGGCACAATCGCCTTGATCACCTGTGAGCCGGCACGGTGCTCCATACCCTCGATGCGGCCGCGACGTGAACTGAGGTCGCCCATGATGACTCCGGCGTAATCCTCTGGCGTCACCACCTCGACTGCCATCACTGGCTCCAGCAACACTGGTGAAGCCTTGCGTGCTGCTTCCTTGAACGCCATGGAACCAGCAATCTTGAATGCCATTTCGTTGGAATCGACGTCGTGATAGCTGCCGTCGTAAAGAGTGGCCTTCACATCGACCATTTCGTAGCCCGCCAGAACGCCGCCTTCCATAGCTTCTTTAATACCTTGATCGATAGGCTTGATAAATTCCTTGGGAACCGATCCGCCGACGATGTCATTGACGAATTCGTAGCCCTTGCCTGGTTCCTGCGGCTCCAATCGAATCTTGGCATGACCGTACTGGCCGCGGCCGCCGGTCTGGCGAATGTACTTGCCTTCGCCCTCTGCCTTTTTGCGAATAGTTTCGCGGTAAGCAACTTGAGGTTTGCCTACATTGGCTTCAACTTTGTACTCGCGCATCATGCGATCGACAATGATCTCAAGATGCAGTTCGCCCATACCGCTGATGATGGTCTGTCCACTGTCCGGATCAGTGTGGACTTTGAAAGTTGGGTCTTCTTGTGCAAGACGGCCCAGCGCCATGCCCATTTTTTCCTGGTCGGCTTTTGTTTTCGGCTCAACCGCTACCGAAATCACCGGGACCGCGAACGTGATCGATTCCAGCGCGATGGGATGTTCTTCGTCACAGATGGTGTCGCCGGTACTGACGTTCTTCAAGCCCACGGCGGCGCAGATATCTCCCGCCAAAATTTCGTTGATGTCCTCGCGCTTGTTGGCGTGCATTTTCAGCAGGCGTCCAATGCGCTCGGTTCGCCCACGACCGGTATTCAGCACGGAGTTGCCGGACTGAAGTTGACCGGAATAAACGCGGATAAAAGTCAATTGGCCAACGAAAGGGTCAGCCATAATTTTGAAAGCCAGCGCGGAGAATGGCTCTTTGTCATCGGGCTTGCGCGTGACCTCTTGTCCGGTGTTCGGGTCCGTGCCTCGAACTTCGCCGGCATCGATCGGTGATGGCAGATAATCGACTACGGCATCGAGCAGCGGCTGAATTCCTTTGTTTTTGAATGCCGTCCCTACAACTACCGGAAATACTTTCAACGCGATGGTGGACTTACGCAGCGATGCCCGCAGCTCCTCGGCGGAAATGGCTTCGCCTTCTAAGAACTTGTGCAGAATTTCGTCGTCGTTCTCAGCTACGGTCTCGACCAGCTGAGTGTGGAAGGCTTCAGCTTTTTTCTGAAGCTCAGGGGGGATGTCACCGGCGAGGTATTCAGCGCCAATGGTGTCATCCTGCCAGACAATCGCCTTCATGGAAATCAGATCCACCACACCTTTGAACTTGTCTTCCTGGCCGATGGGAATCTGTATCGCAATGGGCTTGGCATTTAGGCGCTTGCGGATGGTATCGATGGCATGTTCAAAATCTGCGCCCATCTTGTCAATTTTGTTGATGAAGCAAATGCGGGGCACACCGTACTTATCGGCCTGACGCCAGACTTTTTCCGATTGCGGTTGCACGCCGTGGACCGCGTCGAATACTGCGACAGCACCGTCCAGCACGCGGAGCGAGCGTTCGACCTCGGCGGTGAAATCCACGTGGCCAGGCGTATCAATAATGTTGATGCGAATATCGCGCCAGGTGCAGGTTGTGGCGGCAGAGGTAATGGTGATGCCGCGTTCCTGCTCCTGTTCCATCCAATCCATGGTCGCAGTGCCTTCATGGACCTCTCCGATGCGGTGCGTTCTGCCGGTATAGAACAGGATGCGCTCCGTCGTAGTGGTCTTACCGGCATCGATGTGGGCCATGATACCGATGTTCCTGCAACGCTCTAATGGGACTTGTCTGGGCACGGCGTTCTCAATTTCCTCAGTCTGTTGCTGTTACCAGCGGTAATGGGCAAAGGCTTTGTTGGCCTCGGCCATGCGGTGTACATCTTCTTTCTTCTTGATGGCCGCGCCGCGGTTGTTGGCGGCGTCCAGCAATTCATTGCTCAACTTGTCGATCATGCCCTTCTCGCCGCGGCCTCGCGCATAGATGATCAGCCAACGGATTCCCAGTGACGTACGCCGGTCAGCGTTCACTTCCACCGGCACCTGGTAGTTGGCGCCGCCTACACGGCGAGTCTTGACTTCGAGCAAGGGCTTGGCGTTCTCGACCGCCTTCTTGAACAGCTTCAGGGCTTCATCGCCGCCTTTTTGCTGCAGGCGCGTCAGGGCTTCATAAAAAATGCCCTCCGCCGTGCTCTTCTTCCCCTGCCACATCATCGAATTGATGAACTTCGTGACCAGGTCCGACCCGTATACCGGATCAGCCTCCACCGTCCGCTTAGCGATATGTCCTTTGCGTGGCATTCAGCCTGACTCCTATGCTTTCGGGCGCTTCGCCCCGTACTTCGAACGACTCTGCTTGCGGCCCGCGACTCCTACCGCGTCCAACGTGCCGCGAATGACGTGATAACGAACTCCTGGTAAATCTTTGACGCGGCCCCCTCGAATCAGCACTATCGAGTGCTCCTGCAAATTGTGACCGACACCTGGAATGTACGTGGTGACCTCAATTCCATTGGTCAATCGCACACGCGCTACTTTTCGCAGTGCAGAGTTCGGCTTCTTCGGTGTCTGGGTATAAACGCGGGTGCAGACACCACGCTTCTGCGGACATCCCTGCAGAGCCGGACTCGCCGTCTTATAACGGGGCCGCTTACGGCCGTCGCGCACGAGCTGATTGAAAGTAGGCACTTTTTTTACAACTCCTTCAGCGCGAGGATGTAGTCCGCGCCGGAATGGACGCGCACAAGGCGCGCTGCTTGTCTCTTTAATTCCCTGATTCAGTGCTGGAAGGCGGATACGCCAACCATGCTTCCCGCCGCGCAATAGGCCGGCGAGAGATTCTTGGTTTCCCGTTCAGACTAACGCCGGCGACGGTGGCCCCAGGCCCGAATCCTATCGGGAGGTACTCCGTTTCGTCGGCACTACCCTGCATAGCCTTCCAACGGGCGAAAGGTGCGCGCAGGGTTCTTCAGCGAGGGCGTCTTCCGAAAATATTACTTCGGGGACGTGGAACTTAAAAGCTCAGCTGCGTTTTTCGGGGGTATCGCACGCACACACGTGCAGCGAAAAACCGCCGCGTACAGGCAAGCCAGACTTAACTCGCGGAACCTTATAAATATAGCAACTCACGTCGCACATCGTCAACCGTGTTGCGCTGCATCTGATTGACTGGATGGGTTCGAACTGCGGACGGCAGACTAGCTCAACTGAAAGTGTCGGATCCAAACTGTACCGTACCTAGTTTTTGAGATGCGAGACGATCTCAAAAGTTGCGGCTCGGATGCCGCGCAGGCACCTCAACTTGCTGAAAAGATTCGCACGCTCTAAACTGGAAATTTTCCACCACAAAGAGGTGCTCGCCCCTTACACCACATGGGGCGGGGAGGATGAATGGGTAGGTCTGTTTTTTTTGCGTTTGGAATCATTCTTAGCCTGATTTTGATCGCCGCCCTTCCTGGTTGCGGCGGCAGTAGCAGCAAGCCCGTAGGGTTCCCGGTCCCCGCAAGCATCCTCCTTTCGCCGGCCAGTACTGCCTCCATTGATCTCGGAGGCACCCAATCGTTCACCGCCACGGGGCAGAACAATAACAAGCAGACCATCACCACTCCAATTTCGTTCCAGTCCAGCAACACTGCGGTCCTGACTATCGCCTCGAACGGCTTAGCCTGCGCTGGGACGTGGGATTCTCTAAGCGCCCCTCAAGTGTGTACACCTGGACAAGTCGGCAACGCTCAGGTGACGGCGATCGCACAGGGGGTCAGTAGTCCTCCGACGACCGTGTACGTGCATCAGCATATCGACAACATCGTTGTTAACCCCGTCACGCCCACGAGCGCACCTTGTTTTTCAAAGGATACGGTGTTGGATTACGAGGCTCACGCCTTTAGCCGCAATACCGAGATCACTTCGTCGGTCGGAACCTTCAACTGGCAGGTATTGAATTCAAACGTGGTTACCTTGAATGCGAGCCCCACAGGATTCCCAATCGGTCAGGGACGATTCACGGCTCACACGCCCGGCACTACTTCTGTATTCGCCAGCGTCAGCGGAGTGACTAGCGTGCCCTTCAATTTTGTTACCTGCGCCGTTCAATCCATCACGCTTGCAATGACGGGCAGTGCCACCAACAACCTCACTGTGGCAAAGGGCACTAGTAAAACTATTACCGCTACGGTTGTAGACAGTCAGAACGTGACGATTGGTGGTGTGCCTCTAACCTGGTGTTCATCGGAACCCACGTCCGTAAGTGTGGGCACAAATTGCAGTGCGAATACGAACGGTAGTGTCACGGCTACAGCGTCAAACGCGGGTGGGTCGACGGTGATTGCCTCGTGTACGCCCTCCAACTGCAACATTGGATTTACACCTACACGGCCGATTTATCCGAACGGAGTGGTCAGTCTGGCCGTGACGGGTGCGAGCCAAGGCACGACGGTCTGGGTAGCAAGCACGGGCTGCGGAACCACCAATGGATGTGTTAGCAACATCGCGCAGGTCACTACCCCTGCCAATACTGTTGGGAACGCGGCTTCATTACCGGCAACCCCGAACTCATTGCTCTTCAGTCACGATGGGACTCAAGTCTTTGCTGGCACAAATCGTGGACTGCTGGGCACAAAAGGGCTCATGGTAATCTCGGTAAGCGCCAACTCGGTTTCGCAATTCGCCTCGGCCCCGGGCAAAGTATTGGCAGTATCACCGGACGGAAAGAAAGTCATTCTTTCTCATACCGATCCGACGGAACTGCCAAATCAGGTTTTCATCTTCGATACTGCTAACAGCAGCACTGTTGCGTTACCCATCGCCGGAGCAACGGCGGCTGATTTTTCGCCTGACGGTTTCAAAGCGTATATCGTGGCCGGAAGCACGCTCTATGTGTACTCGCCGCTTGACGCACTGAAAACGATCTCCCTCACCGCTCCAGCGAAAGACGTCTCGTTTCTTGCGAGTGGAACATTTGCTTACTTGGCGGGCGGCTCTTCGTCGGCGGTCACGGTGCGTCGAACATGTGATAACGCTCTGGCGCAGACTGTGGGCACGCCGTCGACTCCATTCTTTATCAAGACCATTCCAGACGCGACTCAGGTGCTCGCGGTCGATCCACCATTTATGGACGTAATCAACGTGAGCACGACCCCCGCCGCGGGTTGCGCGACTTCGGTAAACAACACCGTTAGTTCAGTGACTCTCGGCCAGGGCAACTTTGTTCCAACTCAGTTGATCGTCTCAGCGGACGGTTCGAAAGCTTATGTACTCACCAGCAATCTGGCCAGTATTTTGGTTTTCAATATTGGAAATCAAACTTCTTCCGCCATCGCATTGGCCGCGAATGCCACGCCTATCCAGGGTTCGTTGACCGTTGATGGAACTCTGCTGTACGTAACTGGCAGTGATGGCACGGTTCACGTGATTGATACGGTTGCAGGCAACGACATACAGCAGATCTCCTTTCCGCAAAACTTCTGCGGCGGAGGAGTGACGTTTATTTGTAAGCCGGATTTGATTGCGGTTAGGCCGTAGGGAAGTTAATTTACGAGTTACGAGTTATGATTTACGATTTTCAACTTCCAATGCAATGTGGTCTGAGAACTGAGAACTAGGATCTGAACTCTTTTTTTGTCGTCTTTACGCCCTCGCCTTTTCCAGATCCCGCCCCACGCTGTCCAGCACTCCATTGATGAATTGCACCGATTCTGGATTGGAAAATTTGCGCGCGATTTCCAGAGCCTCATTGATGATGACTGCACGAGGGGTGGTGGGGAATCCGAGCAACTCGGCGACTGCGGCTCGCATGATGTTCCGATCCACTGCTGCCATGCGTTCCATACGCCAATGCTCGGCATGGCGTTCGATTAAGCCGTCGATCTCAGGAGTGCGATCCGTGGCCACTCGAAAAAGATCTTCCGCAAAGCCTCGAATCTCGGGGTCTACGGAACTGCGTTCGCCCCAGAAGGTGCGGCGTACGTCATCCGCGTTCTGCCGGCCCATGTCGGCCTGAAATAACATTTGCAATACAAGTTCGCGGGATTTGCGGCGGGTTCCCATGGAAGCGGTGCCAGGTCGCAGGTCTCGGGTTTCAGGCGCTGATTCCGAGCAGCGAAATGTTAGTTTACAGGAAGGTGAGGCTCGACTACCGCGAAGCTAACGCTTCTTCCTTCGACGAGATTGCGAGAGACCTGAAGGGCGGGACATGAGAGTCTTCTTACTCGGCGCTTGCCGACTAACCGCTTTTTTCAGATTCGCCATCTCCACCGCCGCCAGCGCAGCTTCGAATCCCTTATTTCCCATTTTCAGTCCGGCACGGTCGATAGCCTGCTCCAGAGTGTCGCAGGTCAGCACGCCGAAAGCATGCGGAACACCCGTCTCCTGGGCGGACTGCCCGATTCCGCGCGTGACCTCGTTGACGATGACATCGTAGTGGGCAGTGTCACCGCGAAGAAGGCAGCCGAGACAAATGATCGCGTCGTACTTTTTGGTTTCGGCGAGAGCACGCGCCGCGGAAGGAATTTCAAAGGAACCAGGGACGCGAACCAGATCGATATCCTTGCGTTTTGTGCCGCAACGCGCAAGGCCATCGAATGCGCTCTGAAAAAGTCTTTCGGTAATAAACGAATTAAAGCGGGCGACTACGATGGCGAAACGCTTTCCAGCACCGCTGAGCTTGCCCTCGAGGGCCTTCACCTTAATCTGGGGCAAGCGGTCCGACGCTGGAATTTCTGTGTTCTTTTTCTGCGTGACTCTATGTCTCCGGCTGAATTGCAAAAACTGTGAACCGCATGAATTTGCGAGGAGGGACTTATCGTCCCTTGAACTGCGCAGCACGCTTCTCCAAAAATGCCGTGGTGCCTTCCTTCTTGTCTTCCGTTGCGCAGCACACTCCGAACAATGTTGCCTCGAGATATAAACCTTCGGCCAGTGTCATCTCCATGCCCTTGTTCACCGCTTCCATGGCGTATTGAACAGCTAAAGGAGCATTGGCGATGATCTTCTGCGCAATCGCTTCCGCGCGCGGAATCAGGTTGGCGGGAGCAGTGACCTCGTTCACCAATCCGATGCGATGCGCTTCCTGCGCCGTGATCATTTCGCCCGCAAGCACCAGTTGCATGGCGACGCCCTTGCCAACCCAGCGTGGCAAACGTTGAGTGCCACCATAGCCTGGGATAATCCCGAGCTTCACCTCCGGCTGTCCGAACTTTGCGTTTTCGCTGGCCAGACGCATAGTGCAGGCCATCGCGATCTCGCATCCGCCTCCCAGCGCGAACCCATTGATGCACGCAATCACCGGCTTGCCCAGATTCTCGATCAGGTTGAGCACAGATTGGCCGCGATGCGTGTACTCTTTGCCGCTGACGGCATCATGCTTGGCCAATTCACCGATGTCCGCGCCCGCAATGAACGCTTTCTCTCCTGCTCCGGCAAAAATCACAACGCGCACGGACGTGTCATTCTTGATTTCATGAAATGCCGCGCGCAGCTCTTCCATGGTAGCCATGTTGAGCGCGTTTAGCACCTTCGGGCGGTTGACGGTGACGTACGCGATGGAGTTTTTCTTTTCGAAGAGGATGTTATCGAAGGTCATAGTCTCATTTATCGAGGAGTGTCACAGCTTATTCGCTTTCGGAATATTGGGGTCCGAGTAATCATAGAACCCCTTGCCAGTTTTTCGCCCATACCAACCTGCCATCACCAGGCGCTTTAACAACGGAGGTGAAGCGAAGCGACGCTCCTTGAACTCGTCATACATCACGTGCGTGATGTAGTAAGTCGTATCCAGCCCGACAAAGTCCAGCAATGTGAATGGCCCCATGGGATAGCCGCAGCCGAGCTTCATGGCGTTGTCGATGTCTTCGATAGAGCCCACTCCTTCTTCATAGGCGCGAATAGCATCGAGCATGTATGGCACCAGCAGACGGTTGACGATGAATCCGGTCTTGTCGCTGGTACGAACCGGGACCTTGCCCAGTTTTTTGGCAAATTCATAGGCGGTCTGATAAACCTCGTCGGCGGTGGCAATGGTGCGCACCACTTCTACCAACTTCATCAGCGGTACAGGATTAAAAAAGTGCAGCCCAACAAACCGTTCAGGACGTTTAGTGGAGGTCAGCAGCTCGGTAATCGAGATGGAAGATGTATTGGAGGCGAAGATCGCGTCTTTTTTTACGATGCCATCGATGGAAGAGTACATCTTCTTCTTTTCCTCGACGTTCTCGATGATGGCCTCCATGACGATATCGCAGCCAGCCAAGTCTTCTTTTTTCGTGGTCCCCTTGAGGCGGCCTCGGATCGCCTGCGGCGTTTCCTTGATGGTTCCCTTCTCAGCGAATTTGGCCAGCGATTTCTCGATTGCGGCAAACCCTTGGTCAAGAAACTTTTGCTCGACTTCCAGAACCGTCACATCAAACCCGGCGGTGGCCGCGACTTGCGCGATGCCGGAGCCCATGAGTCCACAACCTAAGACTCCAACTTTTTTCACGTCCATCAGACCTTCCTTATTAACCACAGAGGACACAGAGGAGACTAAAACTCCTTTGTTAGCCCTTAATTCAGGCTCTCCACAATCATTGCAATCCCCTGTCCACCGCCAATGCAAGCCGTCGCCAGCCCGTATTTCTTTTTTCTGCGGCGCAGCTCGTAGAGCAGTGTGATCACCAGCCGGGTGCCGGTCGCGCCTAAGGGATGCCCCAAAGCAATTGCGCCCCCGTTCACATTAACTTTGTCGCGATCCAGGCCGAGCTCTTTTTCGACGGCAAGACACTGCGCGGCGAAGGCCTCGTTCACTTCAATCAGATCGATGTGCTCCAAGGTCATTCCGGCTTTCTGCAGCGCGATTTTAGTAGCGGGCACGGGGCCGCGGCCCATCAACTTCGGTTCGACTCCCGCAATCCCCCAGCTCACGATCCGCCCTAACGGCTTCATGCCACGCTTGGAAGTTTCTTCCAGCGACATCAGCACTACCGCGGCCGCGCCGTCCACAATGCCGCTAGCATTGCCGGCCGTCACAGTACCGTTTTTTCCAAACGCGGGCTTCAGTTTCGCCAGGCCTTCCATGGTTGTCTGGGGGCGGCGATGATCGTCTTCACTCAGCGTCTCGTCCGTAGGTTCGCCCTTCGAGTTTCGCAGCTGGACGGGAACCAATTCTTCCTGAAGACGTCCTTCTTTGTAGGCTGCGTCCGCACAACGTTGCGAACGCAAAGCGAACTCGTCCTGCATTTGCCGCGTGATGCCCTGCTGCTCCCCATACAGCTCAGCAGTGTTGGCCATATAAAGTCCGCAATAGCTATCGAGCAGCGCAACCATCAGCGAATCTTCCAGCTTGCCTCCCGGCGCCAGGCTGAATCCATCGCGCCCGCGAATCACGAAGGGAGCTTGCGACATGGCTTCCATGCCTCCCGCAATCACCGTGCTGGCCTCGCCGAGCTGAATCATCTGCGCCGCATTGATGATGGACTGCATTCCTGAGCCGCAGAGACGATTGACCGTGAGAGCCGGAGTCTCGATCGGCAATCCGGCACGCAGAGCAACATGGCGAGCGCCGTAGAGCGCATCGCCGGAAGTCTGTTGCGCATTGCCGAAAACGGCGTGGTCGAATTCCGAGGGCTCGACTCCGGCGCGCTGGATCGCGCACTTAGCCGCAATGGCGCCTAATTCCTGAGCAGTAAAATCCTTAAGTTTTCCGCAGTAGCGGCCGAAGGGCGTACGCGCGCCGCTGACAATGGCAATATCGCCGGGCTTTAGCGTGGAGTTCATGGCGTCAGAAACGTTTCTGATGGAACAGTCAAACTTGCTAGTTTAGCAGTGGGATAGATAAATCGCCATTTTCTGATTGCCGATTTCCTATTGCCAATTTATGAACCAAAACAAATCGGAAACTGGCAGTCGGAAATTGGAAATTCGTAATGCGCGGCCAGTGAGAGGCAGGTTCTTAACCTCAGGCCACCGCAGCGCTGGCGAAGGCCGCGGCTAAGGCAACTACTCGACGTGCACCTTGGGCAATCGCCATATCCAATGATAGTTCCGCGCGGTTAATGACTTCCGTGACGATGTCGACCGGATCATATTGCTGGCGCACTACGCCCTCGGCGACACCTGCGTTGAATGGGATGGACTCTTGCTTGTCTGCCACTTTTATGTCGGCAACCAGCTTACGCAATTTTTCCACTGCCATCAGCGCTTCCTTCTCCGCAGTTTCGCCCAGGAGTAGGGCGACAGTAGTCATCTCATAGCGGAATGCCAGATCATTCTGCCGAATGTTAGCGGCAACGCGCTGGCCGATTTGCTGCATGGCGGCTTCCACGGCCGCTTCTCCGAATTCTTTGACCATGGCTGCATTCTTGCCGAATTGCATTAACACCACCGTGACTGGAGTGCTCTGCTGTACGGCACGTTTGGTTTCCGCCATCAGCAGGTCGATATAGGAAGCGCGCTTCAGTAGGCCCGATCGTTCATCAGTAACGGAAAGACTCTTGACCAGGCGGCGCAAGCCGGCGTTGTTGAGAGCGATCACAATCTGATCGCTGATGGTTTTAAGCACTACGATATCGCTGGAATGCCAGCCCCGTGGCGAAGTCTGCACTAAAAGAAGAATCCCCACCTGCTCCGGACCATCGCTCAGAGGTAATGCTAGCAATGAAGTAATCGACAATTCAGCCAGATGCTCGCGCACCGCTTTCAACTCAGGCGCGGCGGGAGCGTCGGCGATAGTTAAAGTGCCACGGCTCACGGCCAGATCATGAATGGCAGCGACTATTTTCGCTAAAGCATTCGCGCCACCCTTCTTGATGTGATCGGCGCAGTATTCCTTTACCGCTGTGGGCACCAAACCGGGTTTGCGCATGGCAGCGATGCACCGGCTCACCTTCCACTGCGCCCCGATCTCATTGACTGTCGTCAAGAGGACCGCATCTGCGTTGCTTTGACGGTAAAGCTTGCGAGTAATTTCCGCTACCCGAGTGAAATGGCTGACGTCAGTACTTTCCGTCGACAAAGATGCCGGCGCCGGATCACTCCCATTGGAAGGCGCAGTAGCAGGAGAGCTGGGCGCAGCGCCCGCGGGCGCTTGTGCCGAGCCGGTATAACGCGAATTCATTCCAGCGGACAGATACAACTGCTGCAGATCCTGGTTGTGCTGTTCTTCTTGTGGGAATAGCTCCTGGATGCGCTGCAAACGTTCGATGGCTTTTGAGCGCATGCCGTACTGCACCAGAATTTCCGCTTGCAGCATGAGGTCTTGCAGCGCCGCTGCGCCCAAGGTTGCCGGTTCGCTGTGGCTGCTGGATTCCGCCACCGACTGATTTGTACTGGAAAGTCTGGCAGCGATGACTTTATAGCGAGCATCGTCGATCTTTCCGCGCAGCATTTCCAACCGCTTCTGGTGGCCAGAATCGTAAACATCGATTTCGACGGCGCGATCCAGACACTCCGCGGCCTTGGGATAGTTGCTCATCCCGCAATGCAGATCGAATAGTTTGAGCAGCGTCTGACAGTAGTCGCCTTCTCGATTGGCGGCATTGAACAATTCGCTCATGAACTCCAGCACTTCAGATGAGGCCCGGTGACCACCCATTACCTCTTGCATCATGGCCAGAAATGCGCGGCGCTCTCCCCGTAGGCGCTGGAATTGCTCCAGTTTTCGCGCCAGGGCCACAGCCTCGGCGTCCTGCTGCGCATCCACTAAGAGACCAATCAGATTAGCGATATCATGCACGCGCGCAGGGTTTTGTTCGAATAACTGCCACATCAGCGGCTCGGCTTCGGTCAGTCGATTGGCGGCGAGAAGCGCCTTCGCATAACATTCGCGCAGTTCCGGCGACTGTCCGCCTTTGCTGATGTGTGGCTCGAGCACAAAGATGGCGGCCCCCGCTTGACCCTGGGCCAGCAGATTTTTTCCATAAGCAAGCGCGATACCGACATCGCTGGAGTCTTCTGAATAGGCGCGTTCGAACCATTGTGCAGCACTTCCGCCCGCCCCTTCCGTGAGCTCCGCCAGTTTTAGAAAAGCTGCCGCGGCGGCTTTGCTATCGCCAACTTCGGCAGAGAGTTCGCCAACCCGAACAAGATTTTGTTCGGTCGAGGCAAGTACGACGATGCGCTTCAGGACGGTAAGCGATTCCTGCTTACGCCCTTGTGTCTTCAACTCTTCAAATGCGTTTTCGTAAGTCTCGAGCGCTAATTTGCGATTAGAGTTCTCCAGCAGTTGTCCGAACCGGACTTTTTGGTCCCAGGCCGGGTTTACGTAGCGGGCCAGCTTCTTGTAAGTGAGACTGGCACGGGTGGCGTCCCCAATTTCGATCTGGCGTTCGAACAGTTCGCCCAGCAGCCTTACCGCATCGGGAGTTCGCTGCAAGGACAGACACAGATCGGCCGCCATCTGGCGCACTGCGTCATTGTGCGAGTCCTGCGAGAGAACCTGCATATACTCCTCCAGGGCATCAGCTGTTTTGCCTTTCTGGAGAAGCTTTTCTGCACGCTCGACGTGTCTGGCGACCTCGGCCCGGTCTACTCGCTTGGTATCTGGCATGAGAGCAGGGTGAGTGCGGAGTAACCCCACTGAAATTTTAGGGTTAGGTTCAACTTGCGGCAATGAAGGAAGCCTCAGCCAGGATTACTAAGGTCATCGTGGAATAGCTCTTGGGCTTTGGGATGCGTTCTGGTATACGGTCCCGGGATGGCGATGGACACGCAACCCAATCAGGAGCATGGACTTCGGCATCAGCTCAGCGCCGGTCAGATGGCCATGCTGGCGGTCGGAGGTTCGATCGGCACCGGGTTGCTGTTGGGTTCGGCTGCCGCGATGGAGATCGCGGGACCGGGAGTGATCCTAAGCTTCGCGCTGGCAGCATTCATGAGTTTTACCGTCACTATGGCTCTTGGAGAACTCGCGAGTGTGCATCCCGCCGCAGGGTCGTTTGGACTGTATGGCGAACTCTATTTGAACCAGTGGGCTGGATTTATTTCCCGCGCGGCATATTGGGCGGCAATCGCTGCTTCCGTAGGCGCAGAGTTGCTGGCCGCGTCAACCTACATGGCGTATTGGTTCCCTACGGTGTCCGCTTTGATTTGGGTAGTAATTTTCTCCATCGTGCTGTTGCTGGTCAATTCGCGCAGCGTGGGCAACTTCGGCCGCTTTGAATATTGGTTTGCCATGATCAAGGTGGTGACCATCGCGGCGTTTATCGTCATCGGCGCTGGACTGCTGATGACCGGACGGGTAGCTGCCCAATTTAGCTCGCAAGGTGGTTTCCTCCCCAAGGGTTGGTTCGCGCCCTTGCTGGCGATGGGATTCGCCATGTACACCTTCGGCGGAGTTGAAATGGTGGTCATCAGTAGCGGCGAATCGCGCACCGCGCGGGACATCCCTCGTGCCGTTCTTATTACCTTCGGCGTGCTCACTTGTCTATATATGGGAGCGATTATCGTGCTGGTTGGCGTGATGCCATGGAACCGTGCCGGCGTCACCGAGAGCCCATTTGTTACCGTCTTTCGTCATGCCAAGATTCCGGCAGCGCCGGACATCATGAGCTTCGTAGTACTAACGGCCGCGCTCTCCGGAGCCAATGCTGCGTTGTATGTCTCGGCGCGCATGCTGTTCTCGCTGGCGCGAGGAGGCTGGGCACCCCCGGCATTTGGACGCCTAAACACCGCCGGATCGCCTCAACTCGCGTTACTGGCGTCATCCTACGGAATTGTCGTTGCAATCATTTTGCAGAAGTGGGCGCCCAAGAATGCTTTCGTTTCGGTCCTCGGGGCGGTGCTTGTCGGAATGCTTTTGTCCTGGCTGGTTGGCCTCGCCGCCCACGTTAAGTTCCGGCAGCAACTTTCACCGGATCAGATTGCTGCATTACCTATGCGTTCTCCGCTTGGAGCCTGGGGCTCGGTATTGGGATTCCTGCTCATCATTGTTTCCATTCTTGAAATCGGATGGAGTTCGCATCTCACGCTGATCAGTGGCGCCGCGTACATCGTCGTGCTAAGCGCAGCTTACTGGCTGATGAAGAAAAACCGCTCTGAACGTAGAATGTAGTGGCCATGTCGACGTCCGACGATTTGCTGCATTACCGTTCCGAGTTTCCCATCCTCGAACACACTACCTACTTAATCAGCAATTCGCTGGGCGCAATGCCACGCGCCGTGTACGACGCCATGAAGGGATACGCCGATACTTGGGCTACACGCGGAGTGCGCGCCTGGGATGAAAGATGGTGGATGCTGGCGGCGGAAGTAGGCGATGAGATTGGCGTGCTGATGAATGCAGCTAAGGGCTCGGTCTCTACCCATCAAAACGTGACGACTTGCCAGGCTATTGTTGCGTCCTGCTTCGATTTTTCCGGCAAACGCAATCAGGTTGTTTACAGCGATATGAATTTCCCCTCAGTAATGTATTTCTGGGAGGCGCAACGGGCGCATGGAGCGCACGTGCGGATGGTCAAAACCGATGATGGAATTACGGTTCCGACCGAACGATTGCTGGATGCCATTACTGACGACACATTGCTGGTGCCGATCTCCCATGTAATTTTTCGAAGTTCTTACATCAACGACGCCAAAGCCATCATCGAGAAGGCACACAAAGTCGGCGCACACGTGGTACTGGATACTTACCAGTCGTTGGGCACGCTGCCGGTGGATGTGAATGCTCTGAATGTTGATTTTGCCTGTGGTGGTGTTTTGAAATGGCTTTGTGGCGGACCAGGCGTCGGCTACCTGTATGTGCGTCCAGATCTGGGAAAGAAGTTGGAGCCAAAATTCACGGGTTGGACGGCGCATCAAAATCCCTTTGGCTTCGAAATCGGTCCAATTCGGTACGCTGACCCGCCTTACCGTTTCATGAATGGCACGCCCCATATTCCCGCCCTGGAGGCGGCGCGACCCGGACTTAAGATCGTCGCGCAAGTGGGCATCGAAAAAATCCGCGAAAAATCCAAGCGGCAAATTGCTCGCCTTATCGAATTGGCCGACAAACACGGCTGGCGAGTGAATACTCCGCGAGATCCCGAGAAACGTGGCGGAACAGTTTCCATCGATATGCCGGATTCTCAGGAAGTCTGCAACCAACTGCTGAAACGCGACGTTCTGGTCGATTGGCGTCCCAAGGCAGGCGTGCGCATGTCGCCACACTTCTACAATACCGATCAGGAGTTGGACGCAGCCATCTCGGCCGCCGAGGAGATTCTGAAAAGTCGCACCTTGGCCACGCGGTAAATCGGTCGTTGGCCCTTGTCCTTGGCGAACGACCAACGACATGATCGCCAATCCCCCCACTTCTTGGATCACGCTGGCGCGGGTTCCTCCTCTTCTCATTACCAACGTAAGGCAAAATCCCGTTTTTCTACTGCCACCTCTATTTCCTCTCGGCTACGCTCGGGCCGACACCTTCTGCCGTCGTTAGGGCCGAAGTGTCGGGATCGAGACCGTGATTCTGGCCTTCATTCTGTATTCCAGAAACGTGGATGGTTGGGTCTGGCCCGCAATTGGAGCCTGCGCCGGAGTGTACTTATTCTATTGGGGCTTCCGAATATTGCGCCGCAAGCGCCTGATCCAGAACACACCAACCTCAAAGATCCGCAGCGCTGCCATGGGACTGGTGGAAGTAAATGGGCTCGCCGTAGGGCCATACGTCATGAACGCTCCCATCACCGGTCTGCCCTGTTATTACCACCGCAGCATGGCTTGGCAATGGAAGCAATCTGGCAAGAACAAATCTTGGCAGAAGGTCGCTGACGAATGCCGTTATCTTCCCTTCTACCTGGACGACAACACCGGTCGACTGCTTATCAATCCGCAAGGCGCGGAGATGGACATTCATCGCGACTTTCACGAGGAATACAGCACATCGTTGTTCTCGAGCAGTGCCGATATGCCGGTGAATGTGTCGACTTTCCTGATGCGGCATGGCGTTTCTACCGACGAGAAAATCAAGGTCGAGGAATACTGCATTAAGCCGAAGAATGCCCTGTTCATTCTGGGAACACTCTCCGAGAACCTGGGATTAAAAGTTTCGCCGGATCCGTTTGTCGCCGAGCACGGGGACGTATTGACAGCGTCGGTGACCTGGGGCAAGAAGACTCTTTCTGCGTTCGCCGGCAATGGCGGAACGGACATGGTGCCTTCCCTGGGCACACAAGAAATCATTCGACTTTCACCGGCCACGAAGCCCGCAAAATCCATTGATATGTCGCAGCAAGCCAAGATTTCGGCCGCCCTGATGAAGGCCGGCATCACCAATCCTGCGGCATGGGCAGCCGCTGGAGTCGAATACTCCGGAGTAGCGCTTGATACCGAGCCCAACAGCGATCCCGCTGCCGCCATGGCTTCGGAAAATTTCGATCTCAATCCCAAGGCTGTCTTGATGAAGGGCGCCAACGATCCGGCGTTCTTCATCTCCTGGCAAAGTCAGCGGGACGTGCTCAAGACGCTGAGCTGGAAATCCACCTTGATGATCTGGGGCGGACCCGTGCTCACTTTGTTGTGTTTCTACATTCTCGCAGCCGAATTCGGCTGGCTGTAAGAGGGAGACCCGTTCGTATGGACACCATTGTTCTGTTGATGTTCATGTTTGCCATTTTCGGCGTGGTTGGATATGTCGTGATGATTTACAACGGCCTGATCGCATTGAAGAATGACATCGATAAAGCCTGGGCGAATATCGATGTGATGCTCAAGCAGCGGCACGACGAACTTCCCAAACTGCTGGATGTTGTCAAGGGCTACATGAATTACGAGCGCGATACATTGTTGAAGATTACACAAGCCCGGAGCATGTATCAGCAGGCCGTCACCATGGATCAGAAAGCGCAGGCGGACCAGAGCATGACCACTGCTCTGCGTGGATTCTTTGCCGTAGCTGAGAATTATCCGGACTTGAAAGCCAACAACAACTTTCTGCAACTGCAGAAGCGGATCACCGAACTGGAAAACCAGATCGCCGACCGGCGGGAGTTCTACAACGACTCCGTAAACACCTTCAATATTCGCATTCAGCAGATGCCGGACACGTTTGTGGCCAGCTTCATGAACGTGCAACCACGCTCCATGTTCAAGGTGGAGGAAGCGGATAAGACGGATGTGCCCATGACTTTTGGGGCGGCGCGGTAATCAGTTGTCAGTTCTCAGTGATCAGTTGTCAGTGCGATTCGTGGTGTCACCAGCCTTCTTACCTCTGTTCTACTGCGCCGGCTGCCTTCTCAATTAGAATGGCACGGTGAGCGACGCGGTCCGTATCGGAATCCTGGGCGACTTCAATCCTGAGTTCCGCTCGCATCATGCCACCAACGAGTCGCTGCAGCACGTTGCGGCTAAGCTAAATCTGCCCGTGGAATCTGCATGGATCTCTACTCCGTCCGTTCTTGAACCGAATGCTCAAAAAATGCTGGAGAGCTTCGACGGAATCTGGGCCGCACCGGGTAGTCCTTACGAAAGCTTTGACGGGATGCTGAAGGGCATCGAGTTTGCGCGCCGCCGCGATTGGCCTTTTCTCGGCACCTGCGGAGGCTTCCAGTACACCTTGATTGAATGCGCTCGCAACGTCCTGGGTATCAAAGACGCGGACACCGCCGAAAACAATTCCGGATCGAAGAACATTGTGATCTATCCGGTGGCGTGCGCCGTTCCCGATCGCGCTGAGGATGCACCGAAACTTTCCGGCGCCATTCCGGAGATTCGGTTGCGCCCCGGTTCCTACCTGCAGTCGTTCTATATGAAAGATACAGTCGTGGAGGAATTTTTCTGCAACTTCGAAGTCAATCCCGACTACGAATGGGCCGCTATGGAAGCCGGCTTTCCCGTGGTGGCCCGTGGCCCGCAGGGGGAGATCCGCGCCATTGAATCGCCTACTCACTTGTTCTACATCGCGACATTGTTTCAACCACAACTTTCGTCAAAGCCGAAAAAACCGCATCCTCTTGTGCTGGCATTCGTGCAAGCTGCGATGGATTGGAACAGGAAGAGATTGGACGACAGCATCCTGGTATAACCGGCACTCCCGTTCCGCACGGATTTCGCCTAAGAGTCTTGACTTCGCCTTTTATTCGCTTACAATTCAGGCATGGCCATCACTCGACGACAGCGTCAGGTGTACGACTACATTTCCGACTTTGTGCAGCGCAACGGCTACTCGCCATCATTCGAAGAAATCGGCGAAGGCATGGGCCTGAGTTCGCTGGCGACGGTACATAAACACATCAGCAATTTGGAGAAGAAGGGTTTACTCACGCGCGATTACAATCGCAGCCGCTCCATTGACCTGCTGCCTCCCAAGGGCCGGCTGAAACAGGCCATGGCGGTGAACACGACGATGGTTTTGCCCTTGCTGGGAAGGATCGCCGCCGGTCAGCCGATTGAAGCGGTGCAAAATCCGGAGACTATTTCTCTAGCCGACTTCGTGCGCTCCAAGGAAGTGTTTGTGCTCGAAGTACGCGGCGATTCCATGCAGGACGAACACATCATGGATGGCGATTACGTGCTGGTGGAGAAAATCAAGACAGCCCATAACGGAGATATCGTGGTCGCGCTCGTCGAAAGCACAGATGCCACTCTGAAGCGTTTCTATCGCGAAGGGGACAACATACGCCTGCAGCCTTCGAATGCCGCCATGCGCCCCATCATCGTGCCCGCGGCTTCGGTGGAGATTCAGGGAAGGGTGATTGGAGTTTTGCGCAAATATTAGCGCGACCTGCAGGGGCAGGCGCCCTGACAACAAAAACGCCCGGCAGAAGCCGAGCGCTTTGTGCATAACTGCTGAAACTTATCCCAAGTGCTTATCGATGGCTTTTTGGATCTGCTCTTTGGGAACGTAGCCAACGATCTGTTCTTTCACCTGGCCGCCTTTAAACACCAGCAGGGTCGGGATACCACGCACGCCGTACCGCATGGGCGTCGCGCTGTTGTGGTCTACATCCATTTTGCCCACTTTCACTTTGCCTTGATACTCATGCGCTAGTTCGTCCACGATGGGGGCGATGGCGCGGCAGGGGCCACACCACGTAGCCCAAAAATCTACCAACACGGGTGTTTCGCACTTCAGGACATCCTGGTCAAAATTCGAATCAGTGACTTCAAAAATAGCGTTGCTTGCCATCAATTCCTCCAGTTGCGTATCAGCCGCCAGTCAGCCTGAACAGTCCCAAGCCGGCTTTATCCTAACACTTGTATTGGATGCGCCACATCTGCAGAGGTCGCAAGTGGTTGGTAGGAGCTGTTCGCGGCCGAGTTGCCACAAATAAAAAGCGCCCTAAACTTTTCAGTTCAGGACGCCTCGGCAGCCCTCCCCCAGAACTGCCAAACCACGATTGGATAGTAGGCGGAGGCTCTCACTCTGTAAACGTCACTTCAGTAACACGCCAGTTTTTCGGAGTAACCTGAAAAGGCAATCGCAGGTAACTGGATGAGAAACGGTCTCGGGTCTCAGGTCTTAGGTATCCGATCCTGGCACCTGAGACCTAAGACCTGGGACCTGAAATCTGAGTGTTTAATTCGTTTGCCAGGTTTGACCTGCATCAACAGTAATCCAGATCTGCTCGTCGGCTGTGGTTAGTTTGCCGTGGTTGGTGTCGGTGAATTCCACTCCAATGATGTCGGCCGTCAAGACCTTGCCGGCGCTTGCGGGCTTCACTTGCAGCCAGTGCTCGCCGGCATCGGTGGATCGATAAAGCGAGCCCCCTGAACCCCCGACCCAGATATCAGCTCCCAGCGCGGCCAAAGCTCGAAAAACAGAATTGCCGGCGACCGGGATTGTCGCCCAGGTCCTGCCCGCGTCGAGTGAGCGTTGCAGCGTGCCATCGGAGGACAAGGTCCAACGGGGCACTATCCTCCCTCGAGTCGTCAGTTCAGCATTCTTTGTCGAAGCGGCATGCGCTAAGTGAGGCGAAATCGCATCTGCCGTGGTTCGATTGCTCAGCGCCCGAGTGTCATTGCGTACCAACCCTGATTGCGCATCTCGCGTCTTTGAAGGGGCGTCCTTCGCTTTTCCAGGTGCACTCTCGAGCTCGGCCGGAGCAGCTTTGGCCTCCAAGGTCACGACTTGGTTGGAGGCCGCGACCTGCATGTTGTTTCCCTGCTCTTTTTCTAATTCCGCGCGATCCTCATCCGCTGACTTGGCTGACAACGGCGGCGAAGCAGGAACTGCGACATGCGGCATCGGAGATGCGAAGTTACCCTCGGCAACCTTGGTCGCTCTGGATGGCTTCGTAATACTCACGTCGTTCTTCTTCCGATTGGAAAATTCAGCCCGCTTCGACTGGGCGGCAACGGAATCTACTGCAAGCGCTCTGTATGACGGCGAAGCGGAAGCGGCAAGCTTATCGGTCAGCTCTTCTGCCCGCGCTTCGGGTTTCCGTTTCGAATCGGTCTGAGCAGACTGCGTGGTGGAGACGTGCGACGAATGACGCGACAGCTTGGGCAGCGTAACGGCAACAGTCACGACCGCTACACTGGCTGCCAATCCGCCCCAGCGGAGTATGGGCCCGCGCAGCCATCCCGAGCTAGGGAGGACCGGAGTCACGGCGCCACTGGCTTCCAAGTCGGGGGTCGCCAAGGACACGATGTCCCGACAATCGCCACATCGCGCCAGATGTTCCAGCAGCTGAACTCGTTCGGTCTTGCCTAGCGACCGATCGGTAAATGCGGCAAGCAAGTCCGGATCAGGATGTCTGCCGCCCTGCTTGGCCGCGAACCGCAAGCGCTGCCGAATTAATTTGGGGAGTTGCTCCATTGATTACTTCTTCCGCCTCTGTCGTTTACCTCAACTCGGCCTGCTCAGCCCGATCCTTCACCCGCAGAGGCTTCTGCCTTCTTATCAGGGAACGCCGCAACGTCCCTTTCTTGCGTCAGGCGGTTGCGGATATTCACCCGCAAGTCACGTACATCGACCTCCATTGCCTCTTGCGCCTGGCGGCGGCTCATTCCGGTTCGGCCTAAAGCAGCCAAAATCTGTTTGCGCACTGACTTAGCCAACTTCTCGACTCTGCGGCTGATGGTGGACTCATGTACTCCAAGCGTGCGCCCAATCTCCGCCAGCGTGCGGCCATCCAGATGATAGGACGCCAAAATGAAACGGTCTTCGGCGGGGAGTGCTGCCAGCGCCTCATCCGTAGCAATTTCCAGGCGTGAGTCAACTGTCACCACAGGTTCTGGATCGGCAGCGGCGAACTGCGCACCTTCTTCGCTTTCCTCGTCCAAGCTAACGTATTTTCGGCCGCGGCGATAGCGGTTCACATACTCCTGCGCCATCACGGTACGCAGCCATCCTTCCAACGAACCGCGCCCGGTATACGACGCGAGCTTAGAGACGCGTTGGCCTTCGCGAGTCGACGTTCCGTAAAGATCGGCGTAAAGGGAGTCTGCCAGTTCGCGCGCCGCCGAACTTTCCTTAGCGATATACGAGCCGATGTCATAGAGCTTCTCGCGATAACGCAGCATGAAGATTTCCCATGCGCGCTCGCTGCCAGCGGCACAAGCGCGCGCCAGTGCCAGCTCTTCCACTCGCAAACTGAAGTAGAGGTCGCTTATGTTTTGTTGAGTAGCAGCAGCGGGTAGATACTTCTGGGAAATGCTTTTTAGGATGACAACAAACTGCTCCTTGGTCAGACCAAGCTGCTCGCCTTTGCTCTTGCTGTAGAGATCCAACACGACGGACTCCAATCCCAAGGCCATCTCTGCTATGGATTGGACACCGTGGCTTGTCACTGCGGATACCCTTCCCTTCGGATGCTACCAATTTTTCAGATGCAAGAAGCTGAAATTTTGCCGTTCGATTAACAGTCAGGGTTGAAAAAGGGACACCCCGGGAAAGCGACCTCCCCGCGGATGCCGGAGTGTCCCTCGACGCCCTTGGAGGACCAACATGAGTTTGAAGATATGGATCCCGATTCTGGTGCTCGCGTTATTTGCAGCGGCGGCGATCTTCATCACGCCCTGCACGGGTGGCGAAGTCCCTTTGACATCAGGGTACAAAGTGTTACCGCCCATCCGGCATGGCAACCTCACGGTATTTCCAGTAGCGGCCGCCTCCTCCCATAACACGCAATCTTTCCTTACGCTCGACGAGGGATTGCGCTCCGGCGAAGTAATCGTAACCGAGGGTGGCAACGTACAGCCACTGATGAGACGTCGCAACAGGCCGGTCACTCACGATGAAGCGCAAGTGAACCGGCTGGTATTGGTAAACAATTCCAAGCGGCCCCTGATCCTGCTGGCCGGCGAGATTGTAACGGGGGGCAAGCAGGATCGCGTGATTGGCAAAGATCGTTTGGTGCCGGCCGAGAGCGATCCCATCGATCTTGGTGTCTTTTGTGTAGAACCGGGACGCTGGACCGCAACGTCAGCTAAATTCGGCTCACTAGGGGTAGCGATGGCACAACCTGCAGTTCGCGCTCGCGCCATGTCGGACAAAGATCAGGCCAAAGTTTGGTCAGAGGTGAGGAACGCGCAAGCAGGGGTTGCTTCGCGCCTTCCCGCCGCCGCCGCGAGTGAAGTCGCAGGAACTAGTTCTTACGCGCGAGTGATGCAGAACGAAGAAGTGAAACAGCAGGTGGACTCGATCGCCGAACCCATCCAGCGCAACTATCAGAGCCTGATTCAGCAACTGCGGGAACGGAATGCTGTGGGCGTGGTGGTCGCGGTGAATGGGGAAATGATCTGGGCAGATATTTTTGCCAGCACCGCCCTACTGGAAAAATATTGGCCCAAGCTAGTTCGGTCGTACGCCGCCGAAGCATTTGTCACCAAAGCCAAGGGGCGCGAAACAGATGTGAAATCGGCCCAGGAATTTCTCGACGTCATGGAGGGGCGTCGCGAGACAGTGGAAAGCGAACCCGGCCTCTACCGTCATACAGAAATCACTGGCGACGGCTTCAAGGCATTCGAACTGACGGCTTTGCTGCCAAAAACCGGGTCTGATCTACACCTGGCAAAGATGGCGGAGTAAGGGAATAGGCCGCTGTCGTTCCAAAGCGGCCATCTCTTATTCATTTAATCGACACGGAATAGCGCATCATAGCAAGCTGATCCCGTCCTGGAGCGTGGGATATCTCAAGACAGGCAGCAGTTCGCGCTTCATTCGTGAGTTGTCGGCTACGCAAGAAGTCATGCCCGCCTTGACGACGTCCCGATTCAGAGGAGCAGGTGTCCGTAACGCCAGCGCTGCCATCTCCACGCTGAACCCGGCCAAGTGGAACATCCACGCCGGCAGACGGTAGGGACGGGGATACTTATAGTGATCGGCCAAGCAGTCCAGAAAATCCTGAAGCGTGAGCGGTGCGTCATCGCAGACTTGATAGATGCCGCGCATGTTCTCGCCTTCAATAGCAGCTTGAAGCGCCAACAGGAAATCCGGTAAGGCGATCAGATGGGCCCAGGTCGGCTCTCTCCACACTGCCATCAACCGATGTCGCAGCAGGCATCGAGCGGCTTGCACCATCTTGATCTCGCGTCCATAAACGATCCCGGATCGAAATATGACCGGCGTTGTCGCACTATCCTTGCAAGCTTCGAGTAACTGTCTCTCGGCCTCAAGACGAGTGCGGAAATGGATCACATTTGAACTTGCATCCATCCGTCCGGCCGCCGGGTGATCAGGAGTGGTCTCGCCTTCGACATGCGGAAAACTGACCAGGATGAATTTCCGCACGCCGGCTTTTTTGGCGGCTTCGACCAAATTCTTTACATAATCGACGTTGGTTTTTGTCAGAAACCTTTCCGGCAAGGGCGCAAACAGGACACCGGCAAGATGGACAACACAATCTATTCCAGTGCAGACGCCCTCAAGAGTGTCCGGTCGGGCAAGGTCAGCCCGGCAGCACGACACATTCTCACAGCCTTCAATATTGAAAGGTAACGAAGACCTGTGCACCAGCAGACGCAACTCGTGCGTCCCGTTGATGAGATGCCGTGAGAGATGGGAACCCAGATTGCCCGCTGCTCCCGCAATGAGAATCTTCACTCAACTTCCTCTAGACAGAGAACCTTTGGAATGGACGAGTGGGACGTTGGAAAACTTTAGCTTAGTTGGACGCTGAGCTATACCAATTTCTCCAGGCGCTCGGATCTTCGGGAAGATTCTGGCCTGTAATGTCGCGTAGCGCATGATAGGCCCAGCTACGAGTTTGAGCGTCGAGCGATGCGTCCTCTGTGTAGTTCAACAATTGCGGAATCACACTGCGACGCTGCTCCTGCGTCAGCATTCCGGATTGCGCCAGGCTGCAAGCGGCGCGCTCGCGGACCATGGGCGAAGGGTCGTCGTGGAAGATCTGTAGCAAGGGAGCGATGGTTTCGTTTGTGCCCAGGTAGGCAAGTCCTTCCACCGCCCAACGACGAATCTCAGGATTGGAATCTTGCAGCTGAGCTACCAAAACCTGGATGGCTCGTTCACGTGCAACGCCACGATTACCAAGAAGTCCCAACGTCCACAATGCCCAAATCCGCTGCGATTGCGGGCCTGATTCGGCCTGCTGGATCAGAGACTCCATATTGTCCCCAGTCTTGGCTACGTTCATGGCTGCGAGGTCGACTTCAATGGCGGCGGCTCGGACGGCCGCGATCTGGTCATTGGCGCCTTCGTAATGATTAATGGCGCGCTCCAGAAGAAGTTCCGCTTGATGCTGGGCGCTTGTGTGGTCGAGTTTTTCAAGTTCGTGCGGAGACATGATTGCAGGCGACGCCGGCTCCGGCTTTCCTTGCAGAGAAAGAAATTGTGAAATTTCTGTCCACGCCGCTCGAGCCTGGCCGCCACTCACGAAAGCCAGTGCGAGCAGGGCTCCCGCAGCGATCGCAATAAATGCTCGTGGATTTCCCCCGTCCGGTTTGATGGATCCAGGAGAACGCTGCTCCGACGCGGGTCCCAATGAGCCATAATCCGGGGTCGGTTTCAGGCGTGATTCCGCTTCCGGCTGCGGATCTCCCTCCCAGGCATGCATGCTGGATAGTTTAGGAGGCATAGGAAATAGGGTAAAGTTACCTCCGGGTCATAATGTTATTACCTGGCGTAGCGTGGGACGAAAATTTCGAAAATGAGGACATCCCAAATGAAGCATGCGTTCTGCACTAGCATTCGCGTGGCGATGATCAGTCTGTTGGTAACCAGCTTCGCCATGGCCGCCTCAGGCTATCACGTAATAAAAACATACAAGCTCGGAGGAGACGGTGGCTGGGACTATCTAACGTTTGACGGCTCTTCCCGCCGTTTGTTCATTTCGCGCGCCACCCATGTAATGGTGATTGACGCGGATTCCGGCAGATCGTTGGGAGATATTCCGGACACGCCCGGCGTGCACGGAATCGCACTCGCGCCCGACCTTGGACGTGGTTTTGTCAGCAGCGGACGTGAAAGCACGGTCACCATCTTCGACCTGAAATCGCTGAAGTCTCTGGGCAAGGTCAAAGTTGGCGATAACCCTGACGCCATCCTTTTCGATCCGGCGACGAACCGTGTCTTCACTTTCAACGGCCATAGTAATGATTCCACTGCCATTGACGCCGCCAAAGGCGCAGTCGTCGGCACCATCAAGCTGGATGGGAAGCCTGAGTTCGCCGTCAGCGACGGCAAGGGTGAAATTTTTGTCAATCTGGAAGACAAAAGCCAGTTGCTCGCGCTTGATCCCAACAAGCTGGCTGTGAAGTCGCGCTGGCCCTTGGCTCCCTGCTCGGAGCCGAGTGGACTGGCTCTCGATGGCAAAAATCGGCGACTGTTTTCCGCGTGCGACAACAAAATGATGGCTATCGTGGATGCCGACAGCGGCAAGCTCATCACCACGGTTCCTATTGGTGAAGGAGTGGACGCGGCAGCCTTTGATCCGGAAACTAATCTGGCATTTGCGTCTTGCGGCGAAGGAGTCCTCACCGTCGTGCGGGAAGATTCCCCAAATAAGTTCAGCGTTGCGGAGAATGTGCCGACCCGGGAAGGCGCTCGTACCATGGCGCTCGATCCCAAAACTCACCAGGTTTTTGTGGTGACGGCAAAGTTCGGGCCGCCACCGGCGCCTACGCCGGAACAGCCACATCCGCGACACACGATTCTGCCGGATTCATTCGTGGTGTTGGTCTTGGGCAAGTAGCTGCAATCATCGGAGGACAGACATGCCAGAGTGGGTGGGATGGTTGGCGACGCTTGTCTTCGCCGTTTCTTATTTCTTTAGAGAGCCCAAAACTCTGCGCTGGATTCAAGCACTGGCAGCGCTTCTCTGGATAGCCTATGGCGTCTCAATCCATTCTCGTCCCGTAATTGTTTCCAATATCATTGTGGCCACCGCGGCAGTGTATTCTTCATTTCGCAAGCCCGGGGAGACTGCAGCAGCACCTTGAAGTCGAACGCCGCTAAGGTTGTAAACTAAGGCCAGCTTGGGTGCGCCATCTAAGCGTGGGGTGATCGTGAGCAGTGGCGATGAGAAGTTTTACCGCGCCCGAATTACCCAGCGTGCGGATTACTCCGCCGATCTTTGGATGATTCGCATCCAGACCGAGGCTGAGTTCAAGTTCGCTCCTGGGCAATATGCGACCCTGGGAGTGCAAGACGCAGAAAAACGCCACGAGCGGCCCTATTCGATTGTTTCCTCCCCGTACGAAAGTGAAATTGAATTCTTCTTTGAGCTCGTCGCCCAGGGTGAACTGACCCCTCTCATCTACAAATTGCAAGTGGGCGACGAAATTCAGATGCGAAAGGTTCCCAAAGGAAGGTTTACACTGCAAACCGGCAGCGGACGCACTAACCATCTGCTGGTGTGCACGGTTACTGGCATCGCGCCGTTCGTCAGCTACATTCGCACCCTGCACAAAGATTGGAAGGAAGGAAAATTTACCGGCGAGCAGAAACTCTTCCTGTTGAATGGCGCCAGCCGTTCCTGGGAGTTCGGATATCGGGACGAGCTGCAGAAAATTGCACACGACGTCCCTTGGCTTACTTACGTGCCCACAGTCAGCCGCCCCTGGGACGATCAAAAATGGATGGGCGAAACCGGCCGTGTCGACGATGTGCTGCGCAAGTATGCCGACATGTGGGACCTTACGGGTGCCAACGCAGTGGGCTATCTATGCGGCCATCCGCAAATGATCGAACACGGCAAAGGTATGCTGCAACGAATCGGATTTACCAAGGACGTGTTGAAGGAAGAAGTTTATTGGATCCCGGGCAAGGACGCGGCTGCACAATAATTAGACACTACGTTGACCTAACTCTCCGCCGGCGCAAAGAAAACCAGGACAACTAACTCCTCGGTGATTTCGAAAAAATTGTGCTGCACGTTTGCAGCAACAAAGATAACGCTGCCTGCCGTTACCGCTTGCGCTTCGCCGCCAATTCGCATGCGTGCGCGACCCCGGACCACGTAATACATCTCATCTTCCCGGTGGGGCTTTTGAGTATCCGTACTGCCTGCTGCCAGGACGTAAACTCCTGCGCTGAGAGATGAAACACGCAAAAACTCAAGATAGGCCCGTCCACTTTCTTTGCGTGAGTTTTCCAACTGAGCGATATCGAAGAAGTTTTGTTCCATGGCGCTCACTGGAATGCTCCGCCGAAGAAAGTCGCGGTGTACTGTGCCGCTAACTGTTCAGCTTGTAGCGTCCCTTCCGGCTTGTGCCACTGATAAATCCAGTTAATCATTCCCAGCAGGGCGAACACTGCTGCCCGCGGACTCACGATCCCCTTGGACTGCCGCGCTCGTTGTACTTCGGCGATCAAATTCTCCATAAAGTGCACATAATCCTTCTTCCGCGAATTGATGCGCTTGCGTAAGGGCGGTGGCAAAGGGTGGTTTTCGTGCAGCATGACGGTGATTTCACGATCGCGCACGCTAAGTACGACGTCGATATGTAATCGGATGAGCATGCGCAGGCGCTGTTCCGGGTCCGCGATGCCGCGCACTGGATCGATCACGCGTTGCTGTGTAATGTCCATGGCGTGGTCCATAAGATTGAAAAGGATCTCATCCTTGCTCTGGAAATGATGGTAGAGGCCGCCTTTGCTCAACTTCAGGGTAGCTGCAATGTCGTTCATCGAGGTCGCGTCGTAGCCGCGCTGCTGGAAAAGGCGCGCCGCAGTATGCAAGATGTCCTGGCGGGAGTCGGTGGCGGTTTCGCGAGTCATTGCCGGACAAGGATATACAGCGCGAAACCGAAATGCCAATAGAGGGAAATCTGGGGCTTGACAGGGTATCCATCCAGCCGCTAACATCCCTAAACTGACCGACCGGTCGGTCTGCCATCTGAAACCTTCCGCCGGTCAGTTTTTTAAGCCAGACAAGCACAAGAGCAGGGAACATAACCTGTTTCAACCGCGTTTTAGGAGAGACCTGTGGCGACTGTTTTCTATGAGCACGATGCCAACCCCGCCGCCCTAAAGGGCAAAGTGATCGCAATTCTGGGCTACGGTAGCCAGGGACATGCGCAAGCGCAAAATTTGCGCGACAGCGGCTACAACGTTGTGGTCGGCCTCGATCCCAAACGACCCAGCGCGCAACAGGCAAAGGCTGACGGGCTTTTAGTCGTGTCTCCAGCCGAAGCGGCGGAGCGCGCGGACTGGATTCAGATTCTCACGCCCGATGAGACTCAGGGCGACTTCTACGAATCCGCAGTCAAGCCAGCACTCCGCCCAGGAAAGATACTTGGCGTTTCTCATGGCTTCAGTATTCACTTCAAGACTATCGTTCCGCCGAACGATGTGGACGTGGTCATGATCGCGCCCAAGAGTCCCGGTCATCTGCTGCGCCGTATTTATGCGGAGGGCCGCGGCGTTCCTTCCCTGCTTGCCATCCACCAGGATGCCAGTGGCCGCGCCCGGGAATACGCGCTTTGCTACGCCCACGGAATTGGCTCGACCCGCGCCGGAGTTCTGCAAACCACTTTCAAAGAAGAGACGGAGAGTGATCTGTTCGGAGAACAAGCCGTCCTCTGTGGCGGATTGACTTCGCTCATCAAGAAGGGATTTGAAACCCTGGTCGAGGCCGGATATCAGCCCGAGGTCGCCTACTTTGAGTGCCTGCATGAGATGAAGCTGATTGTCGACCTTATCTACGAGGGGGGGCTGGCGCGGATGCGCGATTCCATCTCAAATACGGCTGAGTACGGCGATCTTACTCGTGGCCCACAGGTGGTGCCGGATTCCACTCGTACTGCCATGAAAGAAATCCTGGCGCGCATTCAAGACGGCAGCTTTGCCCGCGAGTGGATTGACGAAAACAAGAAAGGCGGCCGCAATTTTGCCGCTCTGCGTGAAAGCGAGAAACGGCATTCGATTGAAGAAGTCGGAACTCGCCTGCGAGCCATGATGTCATGGCTGCCCAAAGAAGCGAAGAAGTCCGGTTCCACTCAGGAGCCAGAGGCGAAGGTCGTAAATGCTTAGAGGAGCTGACATCGTTTTGCAGTGTCTGCGGGCCGAGGGCGTGGACCTGGTGTTCGGATATCCCGGCGGCGCGATTATGCCGTTGTACGACGCGCTTGACGGCAGCGGAATCCGGCACATCCTCACCCGACACGAGCAGGGCGCTGTATTTGCCGCTGAGGGATACGCTCGCACTACCGGCAAAGTGGGCGTTGCCATCGCGACCAGCGGACCAGGTGCGACCAACCTCGTGACGGGAATCGCTGACGCCAAGATGGATTCAGTTCCCCTGGTGTGCATCACTGGCCAAGTACGAAGCAGTCTGATCGGTACAGACGCGTTTCAGGAAACCGATGTCTTTGGCCTCACGCTTTCCCTCACCAAGTGGAGCTGCCTGGCCCGCTCTATTGAAGAGATTCCTGAAGTCATCGCGCAGGGATTCCACTGGGCGCGCAGTGGACGTCCCGGTCCGGTTGTGCTCGATCTCCCGGTCGATTTGCTGAAGGCTACGATGGAATTTCGCGGACCGGCGAAGTTTACTCCCCATGCCAAGCCGGCAGATGTTCACACTGGTTCAAGTTCCTCCGAAACGTTGATCGCACTGCTTGAACAAGCCAAGAAACCGGTAGCCCTGGTGGGGGCAGGTGCGAAGCTCTCGGGTGCAATTCCGGAATTACGGCGTTTGCTGGATGATCTGAATATTCCCACGTTTGCGACTGTACACGGGCTGGGCGCAGTTCCGCCCGACGCGCCCTATTACCTCGGCATGGTGGGGATGCACGGTACGCGCGCGGCCAATCTGGCGCTGCACGAAACCGATCTGCTGCTGGTATTCGGCGCCAGGCTTGACGATCGAGTGACCGGAGATCCGTCGCGCTTCGCTCCGCAAGCTCGCATCGTGCACTTTGAAATTGATCCGGCACAGCTCGACCGTGCACGGGCCTGTGAGCTTCCTGTCATTGGGGATCTGGCGGAAACTATTCCCACTTTTCATCAGGCTGTCTCCCGCGTTTCTTTGCCCAACTGGAGCGACTGGCGTGCTGTGGCCGGTGGGGCGGAGCGCGCCGAACTTGATCCTCGAGGGTTGGCTCAGCCAACCATCCGTTTTCTGGACGAACTTTTCAGCCGCCTTCCCAAGGACAGCATCATTGTCGCCGATGTGGGTCAGCACCAGATGTGGGCGGCCCAGCGTTATCGTTCGTCGTCTCCGCGAGGATTCATTACTTCGGGAGGTTTAGGCGCGATGGGTTTCGCCTTACCTGCCGCGGTTGGAGTTCAGTTGGCCAAACCAGATGCCACGGTGCTCTGTGTCTCCGGTGACGGCGGCTTCCAGATGAATATTCAGGAACTGGCGACCGTCCACAGGCTGGGATTACCTCTCAAGCTGGTCATCGTGGATAACAAATATCTCGGCATGGTGCGTCAGTGGCAGCAGCTGTTCTACAAACGCAATTATGCGGAGACTGATCTAAGCGACAATCCGGATTTCGTTGCCATCGCCAAGGCTTACAAGATTCATGCGCAACGCGTCTCGGAAGAAGCAATGAGCGAATTCCCGGTCGCGTCCGGAACCGCGGACGTGCTCGATCGCTTCTTGCAATCGCCTGAGCCGGAGCTGCTGGTTTTTGATTGTCAACCGGAAGCGAACGTTTTCCCCATGGTGCCATCGGGAGCGGCGCTATCGGAAATGATGTTCGAAGAAGATTAGGTTTGCGGGTTTTCGGTCAAGGAGAGAGCTATGCAGGTTTTTCACATTCGCTATCGCAACACGCAGGGCACGCTGATGCGCATTCTGAACGCCGTCTCTCGGCGCGGGCTCGACCTGCCTTATGTCCAGGCCGATGCGTTGGAGCACACGCATAACGTCACGCTGCTGCTGGATGTGAATCCCAAGCAAACAGGTCAGCTCTGCCGCGACTGGCATGCCATTGTGGACGTGACGGATGTCCGCGCTGGTGCTCCTGAAGACATTACCCAGGTCGCTGGCGATTGGACCGCCACGCCCCATCCACCATCATCCGCGGCAATTTCAAACCGGGCGACGCGAGCGGCTATGGCATAGGGCTGTCACGAGTTTGTTTGAACGCCGGGTTCTTCTTTTTGCCTCCTCCTCTGTCATAATCTTCCTCCCATGGATCTCAAACATCGCAGTCGTGGTATTACCGACGGACGTGAACGGGCTGGAGCCCGCGCCATGTTCAAGGCGATTGGTTTCACGGATAGCGATCTCAGCAAACCTCTGATCGGTGTCGCCAACACCTGGATTGAAACCATGCCTTGCAACTTTCACCTGCGCAGGCTTTCGGGCAAGGTGAAGGAGGGCGTTCGCGCCGCTGGAGGCACGCCTATGGAGTTCAACACCATCGCCATCAGTGACGGCGAAACCATGGGGACGGAAGGAATGAGAGCGTCGCTGGTCAGCCGCGAAATTATCGCCGACTCCATCGAACTAGTTTGCCGCGGACAGATGTTCGACGCACTGGTGTGCGTTGTGGGATGCGACAAAACAATCCCAGCGGCAGCGATGGCGCTTGCCCGTCTGAATATTCCCGGGCTGGTCTTATACGGCGGCACCATCGCCGCGGGCAATTATCGCGGCAAGGACGTCACCATCCAAGATGTCTTCGAAGCCATTGGCGCCAACGCGGCGGGAAAAATAACCGACACGGAGTTGCGAGATCTGGAAAATGTCGCCTGCCCCGGCTCAGGCGCGTGCGGCGGGCAATACACCGCAAACACAATGTCCACCGTGATGGAGTTGATCGGTCTTTCACCCATGGGGTTCAACGGTGTGCCTGCCATGGATTCGCGTAAAGATGAAGTGGCCTTCCGCTGCGGAGAGATTGTTTTGGATCTGCTCAAGAGGGGCATGCGTCCGAAAGATATTTTGACCCGCGCTGCATTTCAGAATGCAATCGCAGGCGTAGCCTGCACTGGCGGATCGACCAATGCGGTGTTGCACTTGTTGGCGATTGCGCGCGAGTCCGGAGTGACATTAGTGATGGACGATTTCCAGAAAGTCAGCGAACGCACTCCGCTGCTTGCTGACTTGAAGCCGGCAGGACGATTTGTAGCCGCCGACGTCGATAAGGCCGGAGGCATTCCGCTCATCGCCAAACGCCTGCTGGATTGCCATTGCGCCGATGGCTCTACTCTTACGGTCACCGGACGCACATTCGCGGAAGAAGCTAACGCTGCGAAAGAAACTCCGGGACAGCAGGTCATCGCTCCGGTGAGCCATCCTTTGAAGGCCACGGGCGGACTGGTCATTCTGCACGGCAATCTCGCGCCTGAGGGATGCGTGGCCAAGATCAGCGGCCACGAACGTCTCAGTCATCGCGGGCCGGCTCGCGTGTTTGACTCCGAGGAAGCTGCCATGAGTGCGGTCACCACCAAGCGCATCAAGGCCGGCGATGTTGTCGTCATCCGCAATGAGGGTCCGAAAGGCGGGCCTGGAATGCGCGAGATGTTAGGGGTTACCGCGGCGATTGTCGGCGAAGGACTGGGCGAGAGTGTTGCTCTGCTCACCGATGGCCGTTTCAGCGGCGCAACCCGCGGCCTGATGATCGGTCATCTATCGCCCGAAGCCGCGCTGGGTGGTCCGATCGCCGCCCTGCACGAGGGCGATACGATTCACATTGACGTGAATCAGCGGGTGCTCGAAGTTGAACTCAGCGATGCTGCACTGCGTCAGCGATTAGCGGAGTGGAAAACTCCTGAACCGCGCTACGCAAGCGGTGTGTTTGCAAAGTATGCAGCACTCGTATCTTCGGCGTCGCAAGGAGCGATCACACAGGCAAAGTAGTGGCCAGTGGCCAGTGTTCAGCGTTGACGGTTCACAGCGCTCGAACGGAAATCAATTATGACGAATCACTAGCCACACGAAGGCGTTGTGGTGAGCTGGTCCTCCCTATGCCCGGCTTCACTCGTCTGGAACCCCCCGGATAGAGACAGGCACCCCTCCAAGGTACCCCCGCGAAAAACCGCCTGCCCGGCTTGGGTGGAAGAATATCGGCGACCTCAAATACGCCTGCGTTCGGCATTTTCGCCACTGTCGAGTACTGTGCCGGAGTATCTTTGTGGAAGCGAAAAGCGAAAATCCATGGTACTTGCATCCATAACCACGGGTTGTCGGCGCGCGTCGGCATCTGAGTGCTCAAAGACCGAGCCATCGCCAAATTGAATCTGGACAAAGCTGGCATGCGCGCTGGTCGGACAATCCGCGACAAAAGACGAGCTTGACATCGACCAAGTTTCTTTCGCTCCAGGCATTACCGGTTGATCAAATTGGATCGCTTCTTGCGCTTGGCACCCAGCGGAAGAAGGCGAGCTATCCCTTCTATAGGCCTTGAACTTGAACGCGTGAAACAGCATGTTAAACATATATTGCCCTTGCTGATCTCTTAGCTCTACAACAGCCAGCACGCTGACGACCGGCTTGGAGCTCCTATTTGTGAACAAAAAGTCACCGGAAGAACGAGGAAACTTTGCAATAAAGTGCAGTCACCTCACCTCAGCCATACGTCGATCGACGGGAATATCAAAAGGTATATGGGCGTCACAAGAACGACCGTACCGGAGTTCTGCCGTCGCGAAGCACGACCATGTAAGCGCGACTAGCATCAAGAAAATCGGCTTTTGTATCTCGTTCATCTCTGTTTCCTCAGTCGGTTCCTGGCGTGCACGTTATCTGCTGTGCCTTGCTTGATCTAAATGGCCGATAAAAAGAATTGGCCACCCTCTAATCACTAGTCACTCACTAGCCACTAATGAGCTGCGATGTCCTTGAGCGCGACTTCTAGCTCCTCCGGCTTGAATCCAAACGGTCCGGGCTTGCTCTTGTAGGCGATTCGCCCTTGCTTATCGATCAAATAAATACGATCGGGCCAGCCGGTGTAGGCTTTCTCGGTTGAGTTGTCGAATCCATCGAGCACAGCGGGAAACTTTATTCCCAATTTGCGAACGCAACTGCCTGCCACAAACTCTCGCTCTTGATAATCTTTCGGGCTGGCAAAGACGATCTTTTCTTTTATGTTGCTCTCGCTCTGCCAAACGTCGGTGGGATGGGCTTCCAGGATATACACGATGAGAAAGGCGACTTGCGACCCGTACTGGTCGTAAAGTTTGTTGAGGGCAGGAACCTCCCGCCGGAATGGAGGTCAAGTGTAGCTGCCGAACACCAAAACCACGGGCTGCCGGGAGCTCAGAGCTGAGAGCTGGACCTTATCGCTCTTATCCAACTTCAGCAGGGAGAAATCCGGCGCAGGATCGCCTTTTTGCAGTCGCCCCGACCTGGCATGGGTCCACATGGTCTCAAACGGGAGCATTAGATAAGCCGCGTCCGGCATCTTGGACATCACGCGGCCGAAGGTTTCCGGCGGTTGATTCATGGCCCACAAAATGTAACCGGCGAAAAGTAAATAGGCCACCGCGAGACCGACAAACAGCCTGAGAAGAATCTTTCGCACAGATGCCCTTAAAGCCACAGTTTGACGACTAGCATATCACCCGGAAACTGGCTAGCACGGCGCAATTACGCGTGCTATATCCGTGATAAGCGCTACCAGCAGCCAACCAGCTCTGCTGCCCCCACATCTAAGGCTCAAGTTTCTAAGCATAGGGGACTCCATGCGATTCTTTTGCACATTCTCTGGGGGATTAGCTGCTCTCTTGTCAATATTATTGTTTTCGGGTTGCGGGGGTGGAAGTTCCACTTCCACCCCGCCGCCCGCGCCGCCGCCGCCGCCGCCGAATCCCGTTCAGGTCACCGTAACTCTGTCGGGATCTGGTAGCGGCACTGTGACGAGCACTCCCGCCGGTATCGACTGTGGCAAAACTTGCAGTCAAACTTTTTCTGCCGGAACTCAAGTCACGTTAAACGCGACTCCAGCTACTGGATTCACCTTCGTGGGATGGGGTGGTGCGTGCACCGGCACCGGTGCTTGCGCTCTTCCGACAACCGGCGCTCAATCCGTGACTGCTAGTTTCAGCGTGGTAGCATCGCTGCAATCCATCAATCACATCATCTTCATGGTTCAGGAAAATCGTGGATTTGATCACTACTTTGGCCATTTGAACAACTATCGCACGGCCCCGCCTTACAATTTGCCTCCGGATGTGGATGGAACCCCCGCCAACGCATCCAACCCGAGTGCAGCGGATCTTACGATCCCTATAACTCCGTTCCTCATGAATAGCGTATGTGTGGAAAATCAGAGCCCCTCATGGAATGAGAGCCACACCGATTACAACCGGCAGGACCCGCTCTCTGCTATCGCCACTCTGGATGGTTTTGTCTACATCTCTTCCAAGGATGACCCTTCCAACGGCGGATTTGATCCCGGTGGCACGCGAGCTATGGCTTATTACGACCAGACCGCGCTGCCTTACTACTATTTCATGGCAACAAATTTCGCTACTTCGGATGCGTGGTTTGCACCGGTAATGACGCGTACCCAACCAAATCGTATGTATCTGATGGCAGGCACATCGGCTGGCCACGTCTATCCGCTACCGAAAGGGGCACCGCCACTCACCAATAAGACCATTTTTCAGCTGTTGGACGAAAATAAGATTTCATGGAAGGTGTACGTTACGGACTCTTTTGGTAGTGCCCATCCGATCGGCGGAACTCTGTTTAGCATGTTCGCGTATGCACAGGGTCCTGGTCTGCAGAACATCGTGCCAGCCTCGCAATTCCTGACTGACGCGGCCAATGGCACCTTGCCGCAAGTGGCGATGATTGAGCCTGGATATGCCAGCGGTTTGGATGAACATCCCGCGGCCTTAACTCCGGGAGGGAATATACAGAAAGGGGCTGAGTACGTTTCCTCTCTCATCAATGGCTTGATGAATAGTCCTTCGTGGAGCGACTCGGTTTTCATACTTACCTGGGATGAAGGTGGCGGCTTCTATGATCATGTCGCGCCCGTGCCGGCGGTGAAACCCGATAGCTCTGGGCCTTCCGATCTGGCCGGCCCTCCCAACCCTGACATTTGCTACCAGAATACGACCGCCCCAACCTGCGATTTCAACTACACGGGGTTCAGGGTTCCAATGATCTTGGTTTCACCGTTCGCCAACAAGAATTCTGTTTCACACGTGATCAGGGACTACACTTCAATCCTTAAACTCATCGAAAAGCGGTTTGGCCTTCCCAGCTTGACCTTGCGCGATGCGGCCCAGCCAGATATGGATGAGTTTTTTGACTTTGTGAATATTCCCTGGAAAACACCACCACCTCTGCAAACTCAGCCCAGAGACAAGCAATGCTATATCGATCATTTGCCCTAGATTGCGATGGTTCGATAGACAACCGCTACGTTACCCAACGAATCTGAAACTGGGGCCCTCGCCATTAGCGCTCGCAGAGAGTGGGTAATCCGTGAAAAACATATTCATACAGCGAGAGCGGGTGCTGCTCGCCAGCTTGAGCCTCGCGGTATGTCTTGGCTGTGCCACCCACAACATTGTTCAGGCTCCGACCGGCCGCATCGAAGTCCAACCCGCGGCCTTCAACCAATACAGCCCTGAACAGGATATTGAAATTGGGCGGCAAGCTATGGCGGAAGTGAATCGTCAGATGCCGGTGCTGCCCGATTCCAATCCAGTTTCAAAGTATGTGCAGCAACTCGGGCAGCAACTCGCAGCGCACGCCCCCGGCCCAGTTAAATGGCCATTTAGTTTTCATGTAGTGAACATTAAAGAGATCAATGCGTTCGCTCTTCCGGGAGGCCCGATATACATACACGTTGGCACCATTCAGGCGGCGGATGACGAAGGTCAGTTGGCCGGTGTGATGGCGCACGAGATCTCGCACGTGGTTTTGCGTCATTCCACGCAGCAAGCCAGCAAAGCCGCATTCGCGCAACTCCCGCTGGCAGTTCTCGGCGTAACCATCGGACAAGGCGCAGCCGGTCAAATCGCGCAACTTGGGGCGTCATTTGGCGTTCAGTCTTTGTTTCTGAAATATTCTCGCGACGCCGAGCGTGAAGCCGATCTGCTAGGTTCGCAAATCATGTACGATGCCGGTTACAACCCGTTTTCTATGGTCGAATTTTTCACCAAGCTTGAAAAAGAAGGTGGACCGGGCGGGCCGCAATTTCTCAGCGATCACCCGAATCCTGGGAATCGGGTGGAACTGGTTCGGCAGGCGATCAGCAAATATCCCAGGAAAAGTTACCGCAGGAACAGTGCGCAATTCGAGCAGATAAAGTCTTCTGTTGCGAACATGCACCCCCTCACCATGCAGCAGGTTGCTCAGCGGCAAAAGCAGCAGCAACAGGGGCAGATTGGCGAAATCAATCCCCAGGACGTAATGCCTAGCGGCCAGTTCCGCACCATGGATCACAGCGCTTTCCAGATGTCCTACCCCGATAACTGGCAAGTGTTCGGAGATGCCAACTCAGCCGTCACCATCGCGCCCCAAGCCGGAGTGGCGCAGAATGCGATAGCCTACGGAGTTATTATCGATGGATTGCGACTGCAGTCAGGTCAGGAGTCTCTCGATCAGGCCACACAGGAATTGCTCAGCTCGCTGCAGCAGTCGAATCCCGGACTCCGGGTAGCAACTAGCCCCCAGGATATTCAAGTTAACGGAATGCCTGGCAAGTCTGTATATCTTAGCGGCGCTTCGCCGCTCCAAGGCCAACGGGAACGGGATTGGCTTGTGACCTTACAGCGCGGGGATAATTCAATTTTGTATCTGGTCTTTATCGCCCCAGAACGTGACTTCGGACGACTGGAGCCTACTTTCCAACAAATGCTGCGCAGTCTTAGAATCAAATAAGAAATTGGAGGTCTCTCTCATGGCCGAACGACGAAATCGTGATAATGAAGCGCGTATGGATGAACTGGGTAGTGATCCCGGTCAAGTAGGGTCTGACAGTGCCGGACAATCCGGCGATGCCCAAGGACTTTCTGACATAGAGGAAGCGAACGAAGAGAGCGTCGAAGAGCTCGCCGACACAGATCAGGCTTTCGAGGCAGACGTGGTACAAGGTGTCGAAGATGCCGGCGACCATCCTGAAAAAGAAGTACGCTCACACCAAGACCAAGACTACCGGCGCGAGGACGACATTCCGCCGGAAAACGCAGCTTAGTGGACTAGTGGCTAGTCATTAGTACTAGTCATTACTCACTAATCACTGGCCACTACGCCGGAGCCATTGTGGCCGAGCAGTTGAGCCAGTAACACTTCCGGTTTGATCGGTTTTTCCAGAACTTCAAATTGGTGACCCTGCGAACGGGCTTCGTTTAACAGGTCGGCGGTACTGGTTTGACCGGAAAGAGAATTACTCTGCAAGCCCGGGATTGTTTCCGCATTTCGATCGCAGCTGCAATACCACTGAAGCCTGGCATTACCACATCCATGATCACGGCGTCGGGGTTGATCCGAGAAAACCAATTCAAGGCGTCATGGCCGCTGGAGAAAGCAAATCCGTCGATACCCTCTTCTTTCAAGATCTCAAGGATTGTGTCAGCTGCCACAACCGGCTCGTCGTCAACCACCATCACTGTGAGCTTCTTCATAGGGTGAACTGAAGACACTAACTTAGGTTCACGCCACAATCGATGCCGGCTTGGATTCGGGCAAGAATACGGAAAACACGGTGCCGCTTTTTCCCTTCCGGATACTGCTGCGGACGTGAATAGATCCCTCGTGTTTCTGAACGATACTTTTGGACACCCACAAGCCGCGACCGGTGCCAACATCACGCTTGGTGGTAAAGAAAGGTTCAAACAACTTGCTTTGTTGTGCCGGAGCAATACCAGAACCGGTATCGGCAATCACCACGCGAACTCCGCGCCGGCTTCCGTTTCCCCAATCGTGGGATTTCGAAACCTTCAAGGTCAGTGTTCCACCCCGAGGCATAGCGTCAATACTGTTCGCAATCAAATTAGAGAAGACTTGCCGGATTTCGCCCGCCGGTGCCTGAATTTCGGTTTCCGATTCCCATATTTTTTCGACTTTTATACTTTGGCCTTCGAGCTTGTGGGTATAAACAGAAAGCACGTTTTCTAAAGTTTTGGCCACATTGATTCGAGAGGGAGACGAAATCTGGCGGTAGAATCCCAGTGTTTGCTTGGAAATATGAGCAACTCGTTCCAACTCCTGTTCCGCGAAGGCGAGATGGGTGCGCCCCTTTTCGTCCAAGGAAGGATTCTTGCGCAGCAGGTACAACAGGTTGGTTACTGCTTCGAGCGGATTGTTGATCTCATGCGCGATGCTGGCTGCCCGGCGGCCGGTCGCGGCCAGCTTCTCGGTTTTACGAAGAGTCTCTTCGGCGGCGTTGCGATCGGTGATATCGCGCGCTATCGTGGAAGCCCCAATCACGTTGCCAGCAAGATCATGAACGGGAGAGACTGACACTGAAATTTCGATTCGCGTACCGTCTTTCCGTGTTCGCGTCGTCTCATGATGCTGAACCTGCTCGCCTCGCCGCAGCTTCGACATGATCATCGGAATATCATTCGGAAGGTCTGGCGGAGAAAGCAGGGAAACGTGTTTGCCGACTACCTCTGCTTCGGTGTACCCGTAGAGGCGCTCGGCTCCCTTATTCCAGCTGGTGATAATGCCGTCCAACGTTTTACTCAGGATGGCATCATCGGAAGACTGCACAATCGCCGCCAGCCGGGCCTGGTTCACCTCGGCAGCCCGCTGCGCTTTTGATCTTTGTTGCGCCAGGCTTGCAATCAAAAGACACACCAAAGCAAACAACAGCATCCGGAGAATGTCCATCACGGAGAATCCCCAATGGGTGCCAGGATGGATAAAGAAGTAGTCGGCTGCTATCGCTGATAATGCAGTGGCATAAAGTGAAGGCCCAAAACCGCACACTCGAGCAGTGAGCGCCACCGCACCAAAGAAGAAGAGGAAAGGCAGGTTCTGCGCAGGTGGAAGGAAATTGAGCGTCAATGCGACCAGAACAAAGCCGGTGGCAATCAGATACCGCAGCCACCAGGAGCGTTCAGATATGCGATAGTTAAGGGGAAATTTTAGTGGAACCATTAACGACCGCTCCGAACTGCGATTCTGCGCATCTGCGATTCCTGGAAGATCATTCTGTAAAGCGGCTCAAGCCGCGCAACTTTTCAATGAGTTCATCAGGATGAAGCGGTTTTGCCAGTAACTCGAACGAGTATCCCGCCTCGTGCACCTGTAGCAGCAAATTCGAGACGGCAGCTTGTCCAGAAAAGAGTAAGACTTTGGTATCACGACAGGTGTCGGCCACGAATTTTGCGAGCTCAACTCCGTTTATACCCGGCATAATCACGTCGGTGAGCACAACGTCGGGACAGTCCTTCTGAATCGCGCTCATGGCAGCCGTACCGCTGTATGCCGGCATTACTTCAAAGCCGCTGTCATTCAGGATTTCCGCCACCGTGTCCGCGATGATTCGTTCATCATCGACCACTAAAATCCTTAGCTCTTCCAAAGGCGCGTGTTTACCAGGCAATCGGCCAGGCAGTGGCTTGCTGCGCGGAGGGTCATCTCCGCCAAACCACAGACTTGGTAAGAAACTCGTACATGTGCGCGCGAGAGTGCCAGCCGATGGTGTTTCTTCATCCGGCCACAAGACATAGGCAGAGTGATTCGCCTTCTGAGCTGAATAGAATTGCATGGCTTATCCAGGTAAACGAAGGAACGGACAGTTAGAAAAAGAGTGTTGCAAATCCTGCAACACAAGTAGAAAAAGAGTGTTGCAAATCCTGCAACACAAGTTGGGAAATACAGTGTTTACTGTAGGTCCCAACAGCTAGGTTTGATCATGGTCGGCCGGCGTCCCAGCGGCTTTTGATTGCGTGATATGAGCCCTCCGCCGGCGCTACAACAAAGGCGCTTCGGCGGGGGAATCCGCTCATACACTTTCGCCCACTCGAATTTGCTCCCATCATCATGGTTGAGTGGTCAAAGCCGACCCAAAATCGAGTGCGCAGTGGACGTGAATCAGAAGACGATTCCGGACCGACGGCGCTGGGCGCGGCACAAGGTGCACACTCCTGCCTTTGCCAGTTTCGATGGCGTCACCGGAGGCATGATCCTTGATCTTAGCGAACAAGGCATGTCCATGCAGACTGCGACTCCGATTGAAGCCCACCATCCGATCCCGCTCCATTTAAATTTGTCGGAGCCGACTGTCAACGTGGAGACGACAGGCTACATTGCCTGGGCCGATGCTCTGGGGCGCGCCGGAGTGCGATTTTCCGAACTGCCTGAGGAGTCGCGCGTCCGGCTGCAGCAGTGGCTGGCTCTCAATGACGCCGCGCCGAGCCGGAAGGCTCCCAAGCTCAGCGTTGGCGAACCCGCGGCGTCCCCACCAAGAGCGAACTTGGGAGGAAACGCGATACGGGAATCTCTAGCCCTCAGTCTGGAGCCGGAAGCGAGCGTGTTTGAGAACAATAATCCGCGGGCCAGCTCGACTACCGCTCAATACGAGTTCAACTCTCTCGGGTCAGATTTGAATGCGTCGCTCCGTCTGATCGGTGAACGCGCGCGGTCGCTCACACGCGGTACAGGAGCCGCCATTGCCCTCGCACACCACGGTTCCATGATGTGCCGAGCCAGTGTGGGCTCCAGCGCGCCGGCACTGGGCTCACGATTGGATGTCAACTCCGGTTTTTCGGGGGAGTGCGTGCGCGGCGGCCTGCCACTGCGTTGCGACGATACGGAAAACGATCCCCGCGTGGATATAGACCGATGTCGTCAACTTGCCATTCGATCAATTCTTGCCGCCCCCATCCAATACGAACGGGAAATTATTGGATTGCTTGAAGTTTTTTCCACCGCACCTTTCGCCTTTGACGAAGGCGATGTGGCCGTGGTCGAGCGCCTGGCGCAAACCGTGGTCCTCACCATGAGCCATTCCTCTGCTTTCACCTCCCGCTGATTGACACGATCTCACTCAGATTTGCCGTTTTATTTGTCAAGCTTGGGAAAAAATCGGCTACTCACATTTGTGAGCTGAGCAACTTCGCGCTGACGGCCCACATCCTCATAACAGCGGTACTCTGGCTTGGGGGTTTTATCGATGCATCAGCTTGCCCCACCCGCGATTGACGGGAACGGGAACAACAATTCGACCAGGATGGAGGCGAAGATCCCCTCGAGGCGGAGCAAACGGCTGGCAATACGCGAACTGCTCAAGCCGCACATACCATCGCTCCTCCTGGGATTGCTCGCCGTCGCCGGCGAAGGCGCGGCGAATCTGCTCGAACCCTGGCCTTTAAAGATCGTGCTGGACAATGTCTTGCGCTCTCAGCAGAGCCATGCCGCCATCATGCGGCATATCCAAAGGTTCGTTGGTACGGACAAGCTGGCCATGCTGAAATTCGCCTGCTTCGCCGTGGTGGCGATTGCCGCGCTTGACGCGATCTGCACATATGGCGAGAAATACCTCACCACGAGTGTGGGACAGTGGGTCACGTACGATTTGCGCCGAACGCTTTACTCCCATATCCAGAAACTATCGCTTGCCTTCCATGATCAGAAGCGCACCGGCGATTTGATCAGCCGAGTCACCAGTGACATCGACGCGATCCAGAGTTTTATTACGCAGGGGCTGTTGGGCGTATTGATTAACATCATCACCCTGCTGGGTATGGTCGCGGTAATGTTTTATCTGAACTGGCGATTCACTCTGATTGCACTGTCGGTGGCGCCAATGTTGTTTGCGATCGTCTACAGCTATACCCGGCGCATCAAAAAGGCATCCCGCGCAGTGCGAAAGAAAGAGGGAGAAATCACTTCCGTCGTGGAAGAGGTGTTGTCGTCGATTCGCGTGGTCAAGGCGTTCGCCCGCGAGGACTACGAAGTGAAACGACTGCAAGAACAAAGTCTGGAAGGCGTTGAAGTCGCCCTGCGCGCGCGCGGCCTGAAGGCGAAACTTACGCCCATCGTGAATCTCATCGTCGCCACAGGAACTTGCCTGGTGCTCTGGTTTGGAGCGCGACTGGTCTTGAACGGAAGCCTTTCAGCAGGAGAGATGGTGGTGTTCATCCTGTATCTCGGGAAGATGTACAAGCCGATGCAGGAGCTTTCCAAGATGACGGATACATACTCCAAGGCTGCTGTCGGGTATGAGCAAATTCGCGAAGTCGTAGAAACCGACAACGAGATTAAGGATTCCCGTCACGCCGTCCGTGCTCCGCGTTTCAAGGGGGACATTGAGTTCGATCACGTTTCCTTTTCTTATACGGAGGACACGCCCATCCTTAAGGACGTAAGTTTCAAGATCAAAGCCGGAGAGGTGGCGGCGTTGGTAGGTCCGACCGGAGCCGGCAAAACCAGCGTCATCAGCCTAGTTGCCCGATTTTACGACCCAACTTCAGGAGTCGTGAAGATCGACGGAACCGATATCAAACGATTCCGCCAGAAATCTCTTCGGCAGCAGATCAGCTTCGTGCTGCAGGAGACCATGTTGTTTCATGCTCCGGTGTGGCAGAACATCGCATACGGTAAGCCAGACGCTTCGCGGCAAGAGATCATCCGTGCAGCAGAACTGGCCAATGCAAGTGAGTTTATCGACAAGCTGCCTGAAGGCTATGACACGATTCTGGGCGAACGTGGAATGACACTCTCGGGCGGTCAGCGGCAACGAATCGCAATCGCGCGCGCGGTGATTCGCAATACGCCGATCCTCATCCTGGACGAGCCGACGTCGGGCCTTGACGCGGCTTCGGAAAAACTGGTTTTCGAGGCGCTGGACAAACTCATGCAAAATAGAACCGTCATCGTGATTGCGCATCGCTTATCCACCATACGGCGCGCTGACAACATTTTCGTCATTCAAGACGGCTCCATCGTGGAGAGCGGCAATCACGAAAAGTTAATGCAAAAAGATGGTCTTTACGCCGAACTGCATAATCTGCAGTTCGGGGCAGAAGAAAGCGTGGACGTCCGCTGATGCTCTGTAAGAAGCTGGATTCAGAGCTTGGTCAATTGGGCAATCCTCGCCTCAACAGCGTTGGCATAAGCCTCCACTTGCTCCGGGGAATAACCGGCGGCACGAAACGCATCACGAATCTGCTCGGGCGAGAGCTGAACCAGTAGCGAGCCCACCCACTTGGCATCGGCACGCGGGACATGTTTGCCGACCCAGTGCATGCGGACCTTGCTAATAAAGAGTGGCAAATCAAAAATATAAAAGAAAGGAGGATGAGTGGGAAAATTGAAATCCACATAGTCGTTTGTCACTTTCGAGATGAACTTGGAGCGGCGATAAGCCGGCAAGTTGTTTTTCGAAAGGCTGTCGGTATAGCTCTTGCCTGACATGCCAAACGAAGTCCCCAGATCGCTGACTTCGTACAGCTTGGTTCCGGGTTTATTCCCATCCTCGTAAATCGCATTGTTCTCGTCCTTCAAATCCCAATTGCTGATGAGCGCCATCATTATTCGAAGACCATTGAACTGGCGCGTTCCTTTGAACGGATTCTTTCCCCAACTCCAATTGCCGACTTTCTTTCCTTCCCCTGCGTGCCTTTGAAGGCGCACCTGACTGACATCACCCTCCTTGCCTACGAAATTTTGGCCACGGTGCAAGTGTGCGGGCATATCTTCTACTTTCAAGTGCGGGAAAGAGTAATTCTCGTTGGTGATGTAGCCGACGGACCACAACAGGCGAGTAGCAACGGTTTCAGGCTGAGCTTCTTCCCCTAGCTTAGCTCTCCATTTTTTCCCTGCTTGATCGCGAACGTCGAATTTAGGGCTGACACCGGCAGTGTCTTCCTCCACAAACTTCACCGGAGGTTGTGGCATGCCCTCCTTGCCACCGGGGCCGTAATAAAGGTTGTGCGATGGAATGTCTCCAGGATCCAACCACAGGACGGCCGTGCCCGTTGCATTGGACGACTCATCTTTGTGCTTCTTCGCGAGCAGATTACTCGGGGCGACCGCCATCGCAATCACAAAGATGAGCGGCAAAGAGATGTGTCGACGCATTCAGGAGCTCCAATGGAAGCCGGTTTCGGCCCAGCATCGCGGCCCGCTAGTATCCTATCCCAAGGCTTTGCCCGGACCTTTACTACGTAGTGCCCGCCATCATAATAGGGGCGACTCAGGCCGAATATAAGGGTAGTGCATCCACCGCTAATCGGTCGCTCTGCATCCAACCCGAGCACAATTTAAGGAGTCCAACTCATAGTGAAGCTACTAATTCAGCCCGGGGACGGTATTGACCGATTGGTCAAAGGCATCAAAAAGGCCAAGAAGAGTGTTGAAATCGTCATCTTTCGCTTTGATCGACCGGAAATTGAAGAAGCCCTGGTGGACGTCGTGGAAAGAGGCGTGTTCGTTCATGCGCTGATCGCTTTTACAAACCGTGGCGGTGAAGAGCATCTGCGCAAACTGGAAATGCACTTCCTGGCAAAAGGAATTACCGTAGCGCGTACTGCCGGCGATCTGGTGCGGTATCACGGCAAGATGATGATCGTGGACGGCAAAGAGCTTTACATTCTGGCATTCAACTTCACTCACCTCGACATAGACCACAGTCGCAGTTTCGGACTGATTACTCGCAATTCCAAGCTGGTGCAGGAAGCGGGCAAACTCTTCGATGCCGATACCAAGCGCCAGGTTTATAACCCCGGAAATGGCAAGTTCGTAGTCAGCCCGCTCAATGCCCGCAAAGAAATAGCTGCGCTGATCAAAGGGGCCAAGAAGGAATTGCTTATTTATGATCCGAAGGTCAGTGATCGAGCCATGCTTCGCCTTCTTACGGAGCGGCAAGCTGCGGGAGTAGACATCCGCATTATAGGGGAAGTCAGCGGCGATAGATTTCCTGTGCGTGAATTAGTTCGTATGCGTTTGCATACGAGAGTAATTCTTCGCGACCGTCAGCAGGCGTTCGTCGGAAGCCAGAGCCTGAGACAGCTCGAACTGGATGCGCGGCGGGAAATCGGCGTCATCTTCCGCGATAGCAAGATCATTGCATCGTTGCTAAGGACATTCGAGGAAGATTGGGCTGCATCCAAGCCATCGAAATCAGAGGCACGAAAGGCGGCTCTGCCCGTCGCTAAGACGGCCAAAAAAGTTGCCAAAGCCGTTTCCAAGAATCTGGCTGCCGCCCCGGTCGTAAAAAAAGTGGTTCGCGAGTTGCGGAAGAAAACCAATGGGCAGCTTGGTGACAAACAGGTGAAACAGGCGGTGAAAGAAGCTGTAAAGGAGACAGTTAAACTGGCAACGAAACAAGCGGTCAAAGCGGCGGTGCAAGATGCTGCGGAACCCTCCGAAAAGGAAGCTCGGTAGCATCTAAGGAAACAGGAGGTATGAAATGTTCATCTGGCACATTGTGCGCAATGGATGTTTGTGTTGTGCATTCCTGGCAGCCGTGAGTGTTGTGGGCTCGTCGCAGACATCAGCGGTTGCACCTGTCGCTGTTTCTCCTGCCAGCCCGGCCGACGCCGCAATCGTAAAAGACTTCTACGCCCGGGTTTCAAACTATCTGGATCTTCGGAAGAAAGAAGCCGGTTCTTCGCCAAAACCGACGAATTCAGCCGTCAAGCTTGCTGAGAGCAAGAATGAGATGGCGGAAAAGACTCAGACCGCGCGCGCCGAAGCGAAGCAGGGTGACATTTTCACTCCAGAAATCGCGGCCTATTTTCGGAAACGCATCACCGCTGCTCTAGCGGGGCCACAGGGCGCCAAGATTCGATCGAGTCTCCGCCATGCCGAACCCCTGCATAGCATGGATCTTCATGTGAACCAAAAATATCCGGATGGTCTGCCGTTCCAATCTGTACCGCCAACGTTGCTGCTGAACCTTCCGCGTCTGCCGAAAGAGTTGGAATACCGCATCGTAGGTCGCGACCTGGCACTGCACGACATTGCCACCAACATTATCGTGGACTTTATCCCGGGCGCTGTCCCTTCATCTTAGGAGCCAGGAGAAGACTTCATGCATCAGCGCGTACTTTTCTTAATCCTTGCTTGTGCGCAGGTTCTGGGCTATGCAGCGCAAGATGCTGCGCGCGTAGTGCAGTCAACATCTGCGGCAGCTAATGCTTCTGCTCCACAACCTGGGGCTGCTAACGGGCTGGACATCAGGCTCCCACTGCAGTCGAAGTCGATCCGTTTTGCTGTCATCGGCGACAGTGGAACCGGCGACCGCGACCAGTATCAAGTGGCGCAGGAAATGGAAACCTACCGCCAGAAAGTGGGGTTCGACTTCGTCATCATGCTGGGTGATAACATTTATGGATCTCATCATCCAAACGATTTCACGCAAAAATTCGAGTTGCCGTATAAACCGATGCTGGATGCTGGAGTGAAGTTCTATGCCGCGCTAGGCAACCACGACGACCCGAATGATGAGCGACTCTATAAACCCTTTAATATGGGAGGAGAGCGCTACTACGCGTTCAAAAAGGGTGACGTGGCCTTCTTCGCACTCGACAGCAATTATATGGACCCGAACCAGCTAAGCTGGATTGACCAAAATCTGCAAAATACAAAATCCAAATGGAAGATCTGTTACTTCCATCATCCGCTCTATAACGAGGGGCGCTCCCATGGCCCCGATCTCGACTTGCGGACCCAACTCACTCCACTCTTTAAACGATACGGGGTTAACCTGGTCCTTTCGGGGCACGAACATGTTTATGAGAGGATCAAGCCGCAAGACAACATCTATTACCTTGTTCTAGGAAACTCCGCCAAACTTATGAGCAAAGATTTGAAGTCGTCGGACCAGATGCAAAAAGGATTCGATAGCGATCGTGGCTTCATGCTGATCGAAATCGGTGGCGACAAACTATATTTCCAGGTAATTTCCCGCACCGGGCAGACCATCGATGCCGGTGTATTCGATCGTCAAGCGCAGCCATCCGCCACCAGCGCCACGGTTCATTGATATGAGTTGGCGGCGACATGTTTCTGAAGTTTACGGACTATTTGCCGACGTGAGTGGAATGAGACTTCACACAATTCTCGTAACCGTTCTGGCCTTGCTACTGTCGGCGGGGATTGTTCCCATGGCGCAAGCCCAAAATGGCGCTTCCGCAACGGGCTGTGGGGAGATCGCCATGCGATTGCCCGGCGATCTTGTGAAGGTGGGTCGCGGCCTGGCCATGGCTCCGCGCAATGCCATTCGACCGCGCAATCTCAGATGGGAACTGCCGGTCGCTGCCGCCAGCGGCATATTGATTTCCTCGGTTGATCTTTCCGCCAGCCGCCGTATCCAGTCTTTACCGTTTCAAAATGATGCCATCCGAGGATCAAATATCGGCATTGGTATAGAACTTGGCACCGCCGGGCTGATGTACGCAATCGGTTGCACTGGCCACAGGTCGTCTTATGCAGCGAATGCAGGTTGGACCGCTCTCGAAGCTATGGGTGCGGCGAACGGAATCACTCTGCTCCTTAAATCTGCCACTAATCGCCAATACGCGTACAAACCTGGTAGTCGAGGTGAATTTTGGGAAGGTGGCAAATCCTTCCCTTCGGGACACGCGGCGACCAGCTTTGCTTTCGCCAGCGTCATCGCACACCGCTATCCCAACAAACGATGGCTCAAGTGGAGCGCCTATGGGTTGGCGACGGGAGTCGGTCTGGTCCGGCTGGCGGGAAAGAGACACTTTCCCTCCGATACCCTCGTGGGGGCAACGGTCGGATACATTACAGGCACGTATCTCGCGAAACATACCGACGAGTAGCCGAAACCCAAGCTCCGTCTTCGAGAATTCTGTTTTTGTTGTCAGCGTCATCGCAACTCCTGAATATGCAATAGGTTGCGACCTCTCGACAGAATGCGCCCGGCAAGTGTTAAGATACTGCTTCGTTCCTGCCGCTTGAAAGTCTGCTTCGGAGCAACCTTCAAGAAGATGTTGTTTTCTCATTTGCAAGTTTTAGGAACAAAGGGTAATTTCACTAGCTCCCTGGTTTGGTCCTATGCCAGTCGATGTAGAAAAAAGCAGTCTTGCCTTCCAGAAACTTAATCGACACCTGTCGAAACTAACGGCCAAAACCGCACCGCAGAGTGTGCACAAATTTCGAACCTATAGCCGTCGGGTGGAAGCTCTCCTTGGGGAACTTTCGCCCGAGCTCAGTCGCAATGACAGGAAATTGCTCAAGCTGCTGGCCCGTCTGCGAAAAAAGGCGGGGCGGGTGCGTGATCTGGATGTGCAGATGGCGTCTCTGCGGGGCCTGAAGATTTCGCAGGAGCCACGGCGAAAATCTCAGTTGCTGCGCAATGTTACCGAGGATCGGGCCAAGCGCGAGCAGAAACTGGCCTCAAATTTCGACAAGCCCACGGTGCGCGAACTGCGAAAACGGCTAAAGCGCGCAGCCAGCGAGCTGAACATTCCCCAAGGCACGGAGCCTCTTCGTGTCGCGCTGCGCCTGGTGGCCGAACTGGGGCAAGATGAAGCTCCGCTCACCGAAAAGGTATTGCATCAGTACAGGATCGCGGGTAAGCGAGCTCGCTACATTGCGGAGCTGGCAGGGGATAATCCTCAAGCTCAAAGTGTTGTGGAACAACTCAAGCTGATGCAGGATGTGATCGGCGACTGGCATGACTCCTTGAAGCTCGCCAAGAGAGCCGAGGAAATGTCCGGTGGAGTCGTTGATTCGGGACTGGTGGCCGCGCTCCGCAATGTGACCCGGGCCAAGTTCCACCGGGCTTTCGAGGTGTTGATCAACACTCGAGCCGCTCTTTCCGGCAAGAAACCGATTTCAGCGGTGGCTTCGACGGCGCGTAGATCGTCCGGCCGAGTTAAATCGCAAGCTGTAGCCGCATAATTTGCATTTAAGTCAACTGTGCGTGCACGCATCCAGCATGCTCGCCTAGCATTCTCTCCGACATCAGACAACACTGGCTGTAAACTAACCCAGTCCCGCCATGCCCACTTTCGCTGCGATTGATATTGGATCGAACTCCGTACGTTTGAAGGTCGCCCGGCTCACGCGACACCGCCTCCACACCATCGATGAAGACCGTGAAGTCACAAGATTAGGTGAGCATGTTTTCCGAACCGGACTCCTCTCCCCCGAAGTCATGTCGGACACAATTAAGGTGCTGCGCCGCTTTCATCGTGCTGTGCAGAAAGCGGGCGCCGATTCGGTGCGCATCGTCGCAACCAGTGCCCTGCGCGATGCGCGCAACTCCTCTGCATTTCTGGAATGGGTCCGCTCCGCAACCGGTTGGAAGGTAGAAATCATTTCAGGAGTGGAAGAGGCTCGGCTGATTCACCTTGGTCTGGTTTCCAATTTGCGCATGACTGTATCCCCCGTCCTCATGGTCGACCTGGGCGGCGGAAGCTGCGAGCTGACGATCTCCAGCAAGGGACATATACGCGAGACTGTGAGCCTGCCTCTAGGCGCGGTGCGTCTTACCAATGAATTCCTCCGTCACGATCCGCCGCGCAAATCCGAACTGCGACGGCTTCGCGCATTTGTGGAACGCGAGGTCGGACGAATAGCCGGACGCAGTTTCTGGACACGTCCCAAAGCAGTGATAGCTACTTCCGGCACGGCCGCTTCCCTGGCTGCGGTCTGCCACGGTTTGTACAAAACCAAAGGGGCGCGAGAGGCAACAGTCTCGCGAACCCAGATGAAGCGGATCGCTAAGATGCTGGTGCGGCTGCCTATCGACCAGCGCAGAAAACTCTCAGGCGTGGGCCCGCGACGAGCAGAGATTATTGCCGCCGGCGCGGTGGTTTACGCTGAACTTCTAGAACGCTGCCAGCTCGGCGGCTTTCGTTACTCGCCCCTCGGGTTGCGGGACGGTTTGTTGGCGCAGATGGCGGCTGAATATGATCGCGGCACGCGCTCTGGAAAACAAATCGAGTCCGAGCGCTGGGATTCCATCCGCGCTGCCGTAAATCATTATCATGTCGACATCGATCACGCCCTTCAGGTGCGTGAGTCCGCAATGCGCCTGTTTACAGCATTGAACTCTGTGCATCGTTTGCCGCCCGAGTATCGCGAGTGGCTGTCAGCTGCCGCCATGCTTTATGAAGTCGGCGATTACGTAAACCGCAGCGGCAGGCATCGGCACACACACTACGTCATTTCACATTCCGAGATCCTTGGGTACACGCCCCAGCAAAGGTTGATCATTGCAGCAATCGCACGTTATTTGGGTAAATCCCGGCCGAATCCCAGCGACGCTCCCATGAAGACATTGCTCCCACTCGAGCAAGAATATGTGCGCAAGGCTTCTCTGCTTTTGCGACTGGCACGAGCGCTTAATCTGGGACGTGGCGGTGCGGTGCGCGGGACGCGGGTCCGAGTTCGTCAAGGCGAGATAACGCTGGGATTGCTGGCCAAGCCGCGAAGCACGATTGATCTGGAGTTATGGGCGGTGGAAAAGGAAAGAAGCTATTTCCGCGAAGTCTTCGGACGAGAACTCTCAGCCGCTGCGGCATAGAGCTGGCGCAGCGCCTTTGGGGTCAAGCACCACTGCATTACGCCTGAGTTACGCTCCATCTCGACTCGCGCGACTCCTGCCTTTTTCAAGTCGACCGTGGCCTCGCAACCGTTTTCGCTGATAGCGCGTCCCAGGAACTCGCTCAAATTCGGATTGTGGCCAACGACCATAATCGACTCGTACTTGGCATACTTGTCCAGCAATTTACGAAAATCGGCGAAACTGGCTTCGGGGCGAAGGGCTTCGGTTAACTGCAATTTTCCTTCATAGCCCATTTCGTTTCCTACCAGTGAAGCAGTTTGGGTTGCCCGCTTCAACGGACTGGAAAACATAACGTCCACCTGCACGTCCAGCGCCGTCAAAGCCCGTCCCACGTATCCGCATTGCTCAATACCGGTTTTATCCAGCGGCCTTTTTTCGTCTTTTTTCGGATTGCTCATGCGCTCGCCGGCGCTGGCATGCCGCAGGAAATAAATAATCATGTCGGCTTATCGTTCCTTTACGGTGACGCTGCGACGTTTCTTGGGTGCAGACAAAAGCGGAATCGAGTCCAAAACCTGTTTTCCTTCAGCCAGTCCCATCAAAAATTCCTGCGCGCTGAAAGCGGATGGCCCACTGATCGGTTTGCGCCTGCCCTGCCCTTGCCAGGCACGAGTATATCTTCCATCCTTCTGTAATATGCGGGATTTCAATCTGTCGGCCAATTGGGACTCAAGTATCTCGTGCTTAACGCGGTCCCGAAGCATGGCATCCTTGAGCGGGAACATTACTTCCACTCGATCATAGAGATTGCGCGGCATCCAGTCGGCACTGCCCAGATGCACCTCTTCCTGGCCGCCGTTTGCGAAGTAAAAAATACGACTGTGCTCGAGAAAGCGTCCAACTATGCTTCTAACCCGGATATTGTCGCTCACCCCACGGATCCCAGGACGCAAAGCACACATCCCGCGCACAATCAGATCGATCTCCACGCCGGCCTGGGATGCGCGATAGAGCGCCATAATGATGTTCTTGTCGAGCAAGGCGTTCATCTTGGCAATGATGCGAGCCGGCAAACCACGACGGGCGTGTTCAGCTTCGCGGTTAATCAGGGCCAGGCAGTGCTCCGCAAGATCCAACGGCGCGACCAGCAGCGGAGCATAATTCGGATGCTCGGCGTAAGCGGTCAGAAAACTGAAGACGTCGTGAACCGCGCCAGTGATCTCGGGATCAGCCGTCAATAAGCTCAAATCAGTATAGATTCGGGCTGTCGCCGTATTGTAATTACCCGTTCCCAAATGAGCATAACGGCGTGCAACACCATCGGGGTCGCGCCGCACGAGCAATGACAGTTTGCAATGGGTTTTCAGGCCTACCAGTCCGTGGAAGACCTGCACCCCCGCGTCCTCCAGGTCGCGCGACCAGCGGATATTGGAATCTTCATCGAAACGAGCTTTCAATTCCACTACAGCCGTGACTTCTTTCTTTTGCGCGGCGGAAATAAGTGCGGGCACGATGAGCGAGTGTTCGCTGGTCCGGTAAAGCGTCTGCTTGATGGAAAGCACGCGCGGATCTTCGGCTGCCGATTCGATAAATGAGCTTACTGCGTCGTAGGAATCAAAAGGATGATGCAACAAAATATCGTGACGGCGAAGTTCCTCGAACAGATCCTTGGACTTAGCCGTCAGCCGCAGTTCGCGAGGCGTGAAGGTCTTGAATTTAAGCTCCGGACGTGCTGTCTGCTCATAAATGTTGAATAAGCGCGACAGATTCACCGGCCCATGTACGGGGAAAACCTGCCATGGTTGAAGTTCGAAGTTGGTGCGCAAGCGTTCAATGATCTCGGGATCGGCATCCGCTTCAATTTCCAGGCGCACGGCGTCGCCTTTGCGCCGGTTATGCAATTCGGTGCGGACCGATTCCAGCAGGCTGCGAGATTCCTCTTCTGCCAGATAAAGATTGCTGTTGCGGGTCACGCGGAATGCCGCCGAAGACACAATGTCATAACCGTGATACATGCGCGCAGCGTGGAAAGTAACCAGATCGGTTAAAAAAATGAAATCGTCGGTTCCCTCAGATGGCAGGCGCACCAACCGTGGCAGCGCACGCGGCACCGTCACTACGCCGGTATAAGTCAGCGAAGACCGGCGGCGACGCCGCAACAAGAACGCCGCGCATAGAGCCTTATTGATCACACGGGGAAACGGGTGAGCGGGATCCACGGTCACCGGGGTCAGCAGCAAGTCGAGCTCCCGCTCGCAATAATCCTCGACAAACTCACGAGCTCGCGAATCCAGTTCGTCGATGCTGAGCACGCGAATCCCATTCTCCGCGAGTGCAGGACGCAGCTTCTCGTTCCAGCAGCGATACTGGTCATCCACGAACTCGTGCATATCCCTGGATACAAGATTGCGTTCTTCCAGCAGAGTGAGACCGTCAGGGCCGCCTTCGGTGTATCCATCCTCAATTTGCTGCCCCATGCCGGCGACCCGCACCTCCACGAACTCGTCCACATTGCTGGCAGTGATGGAGAGGAATTTCACCCGTTCGAGAAGAGGATTTGTTTCGTCTTCAGCTTCTTCTAGCACACGGCGGTTAAATGCCAACCACGAGAGCTCGCGGTTGATGTAATACGCCGGATTATCGAGGGAGATGCGGGACATAATCCAAAGTTGCAGAAACTGGGGAGACTTCCGAAGGCCAGATGTCAGCAATGGCGACTAGCCGTAACTAGATTATCGTGGTCGGCGAAATATTACAAAATGCCGGACCATTCTTTGTGTCCCGAGCAGTTCCTCCGTACGAAGGCGGGACGTCAAAGTTCGCTGGCCTGGAACATTCTTAGCTGGCTTTTTTCCTGGGGACCTTAGCGCCTTTCTTGCGGGCTTCCGATAGGCCGATGGCAATGGCCTGCTTTCGACTTTTGACTTTGCCGCCTTTTCCGCCCTTGCCAGAGCGAAGCGTCCCACGCTTTTTGCGACGTATAGCGCTCTCTACAGTTTTGCCTGCGGCTTTACCGTACTTACGACCGCCGGATTTCCTGCGCGAACCTTTTTTGGCTGCCATTTGGTTCCTCCCCGGCACTTAGACGACTGACTTTGCGAGCAGGTTGTGCGGACGTTTCTCAGTAATCGAATCAGTCAAACCGGGTAAGCTGACTCGCGTAACCCAATTCGACTTAGCGTGCCGCATAACGGACCACATCGCTTAGAATGCCAAACAGGATGCTACGGTCCTCAAGCCGCAAGAAACCAGCCGTTCATGAAGCTCCAGAGAATGTGGTTTTTCCCCAGCAATTCCGTCCAGGTTTCCTGTGGGGAGTATCGACCGCCGCCCATCAAGTAGAAGGCAGCAACCATAATAATCAATGGTCGGATTGGGAAGCGGCGGGCCGTATCCGGTCCGGCGACCGCTGCGGACAAGCCTGCGATTGGTGGAACAACGCGGAGCGAGATTTCGATCTAGCTCAGGAGATGGGATTGAATGCGCTTCGCTTATCAGTCGAATGGAGCCGCGTCGAGCCACAGCGGGACCACTGGGACAGCGCAGCGTTCAGGCGGTACCGCACAATGCTCAGCGCCTTGCGTCAGCGCAATATTCAACCCATGGTGTGCCTACACCACTTCACACACCCGCGGTGGTTCGAGCAGGAAGGTGCATTCCTGGCAGCGGACGCCGCGGATCGGTTCGAACTTTTTACGCGTCGAGTGGTAGAGGAGTTAGGAGATCTGTGCCAGCACTGGGTAACCTTCAACGAGCCGAATGTTTACGCGGCCCTGGGATACGTTCTCGGAGAATTCCCGCCCGGTCGAAGGGGAAAAATCATTACTGCCGTGCGCGTGGTCAACAGGATCGCGGCCTGTCATGGTCGCGCTTTTCATGCGATTCATGAACTCCAGCCCGGGGCGCAGGTGGGATGGGCTCACAATTATGTGGTCTTCGAGCCGGCAAATGGAGCATTTGCAGCGGACCGCTGGATTGCGGCTCTCTTGCGTCAGCTTTTCAACGAGACCTTTCTGAGCTTAATGGAACATGGCCGGCTGTCATTTCCTTTCAACTTCGCTACATCCCATCTCGAAGAAGTGAAGGGCACGTGCGATTTTGTTGGTTTGAACGTTTACAGCCGGTTTCATGTCGCTTTCAGCCTGAGGCATGCCTCCCAGCTTTTTGGAAACGTATTCGTACCGCCACATGTTCCCCAAGGGGACTGCGGAGTTGATAAGCCGTACGGAGAAGCTTATCCAGAAGCCGTCAGGGAAGCGGTCCAGAGTGTCGCTCGATTGGGAAAACCCATTTACATCTTGGAGAATGGCGTCCCTGACGCCGATGACCGGATCCGTCCCTGGCTGATGGTGAACGCGATAAGTGCATTGCACAAAACAGTAGAGGAAGGTCACGACATTCGCGGCTATTTCCATTGGACGCTCACCGACAATTTCGAATGGACTGAAGGTTGGCGACTGCGGTTCGGTCTCGTAGCCCTGGATCCTGCCACTCAAGGACGCACCATGCGTGACAGCGGCCGCCTGTATAGTGCGATTCGGCGAGCAAATGGAATTTCTTCCGAGATTGCCGAGAAATTCTGCTCTCCCTCCGCTCAGCCCAAAAGACAGCTTTAACAAAGAAATGACAATTTCGTGATGACGCTTTGACAATTGGGGGTCAGGCAATCATCTACTTTCTGAGCTGGGACGAACTGGCCGCCGCCTCGCCTAGAACGCCCTAAAACCCTCCGGTTTCAGAAAGGTAATTCTCCTTGCCGTTCTCGCCATTTCTAGCACGGCCCTGGCGCAACGTTATTCGCAAAACTAATCTGGTTTCGGACATTCCGGGAATGGCCGCTGTTACCGACCCACATCTGAAAAATCCATGGGGAATATCGTTCGGACCGACCAGTCCATTCTGGGTGTCGGACAATGGAACTGGAGTGTCTACTCTCTACGGGCCAGATGGAACTCAAGTCCCTCTCATCGTAACCATCCCTCCCCCGAGGGAAGCAAGGGACCGTCCACACCCACCGGAACAGTTTTCAATGGCACTGACGACTTTGTCGTATCCGGAAATGGCACTTCGGGTCCGGCGATTTTTATCTTCGTGACCGAAGACGGCACTATCAGCGGCTGGAACCCCGGCGTAAATCTCATGGGCGCTATCCGGGTGGTGGATAACTCGGGTCTTAGCGCAGTTTACAAGGGACTAGCGTCGGCTCAAACTTCAAGGGGAAATTTTCTTTATGCCACCAATTTCCACGATGGTGTTGTGGAAATGTATAACTCGCATTTCCAATTGGTAAAGACTTTCACGGATATCAATGTCCCGCCAGGTTTCGCGCCCTTTAACATTCGCAATGTCAATGGCAAGCTCTACGTCACTTTTGCGGAACAGCAGGAAAACAAGAAAGACGATCTCGCAGGACCGCACCATGGTTTTGTGGACGTGTTCGATACCAGTGGCAACAAGTTGCGCCGATTGATCTCCGGGGGCGTGTTGAACTCGCCGTGGGGATTAGCCCTGGCGCCAGCAAATTTCGGACGTTTCAGCAACGATTTGCTGGTAGGCAATTTCGGGGACGGACGCATCAGCGCCTTTAACCCCGTGACGGGAGCCTTTGTGGGTCAACTGCTCAACAAGAATGGCGCTGTTTTGTCAATTGACGGACTGTGGATGATCACCTTTGGCAATTCGACCGCCCCGTCAAATGCCCTTTTCTTCTCCGCGGGAATCAATGGCGAAGCGGATGGATTGTTCGGCCGGTTGCAGCCTCAATGAATTGGTCAGCTTAGTCGAATGAGCAGGCGCTCTCCTTTGGACAGGAGCGCGCCTGCACCGGGCGTTACGCTTCCGAATGCCAGTACTTGTGATCGCGCAGAAAGAAACTCTCCCGGTGAGTGTGCAATGCCGTGTTCAAGAATAGGCGGATCAACTTCAAGTGCCCCATTTTCTTGAACCGGCGATTGGTCGTTTGTACGGATCCTCGGACGATTCCAAATTTGCCGCCCTTCACTTTTTGGCTTAGCAAATAATCTTCCGCATAAAGTGCCTGTTCGTGGAATCCTCCAAGCGCATCGAACTGAGCCTTGTCAAAAAGCATGAACATGCCTGTGCTGAAAGGCTTGTACAAACGCGAGAGCTGCTGCATGAAGTTATTGCCCTGGTAAAGCATCCGGTCCCACCTGGAGCCCCCGGGGCAAACGATGTTTGTAGTAACGCAGTGAAGATTTCTTCGTTTAGCTAGTTCCATCGTTCTGCGAATCAGGGTTTGATCCAGGAGTTCGATGTCGGCGTCGATGAACAAGACGTACGGAGTGCAAGCGCGGCTGGCGCCGGCATTCCTGCCCACTGAGGGAAGCCCTCCAGGGATCACGTCAATGTCGAGCCACTTCCCGTAGCTGGACGCAATCTCGGGAGTACCGTCCGTGGAGCCCGCGTCAGCCAGGTATATTTTCGTACTCGAGATCTGCGGATAGTCCTGAAGAATGAGAGAGCTCAGCAAATTCAGAATCAGTTTCGCTTCGTTCTTCGCCGGAATAATTATCGTCAATTCGCTCTTCATAGTCATGGATGGTGCCCCCCGTAGAATCAATCGTGATGTACGTGGCTCTTTGCTGAGTCCAACTGCCACTGTTGAAATACTCGACTCCGTCCCTTTTGACCTGCATCGCTTCGTGGGTATGACCGCAAAAGACACGCTGGGCATGTAGCGTTTTGCCGTAGCCCAAAGCCCCGGACGCCACTTTGCTGGAAAGACGTAACCAAACCGTATCGAAACGCTCCAGAAAATTGACGATGCGTTTTCGTCCGAACGAGACCTTCTGGAGTTGGTCGTGGAATGCTGTAAAGATGTTGCTTAGCAGACGATTGCTGACCAGGAAGCGGTCGAACTGGTGTCCATGAATGGCCAGGTGATGGACGCCCTCAAAATCCCATTCATATTGCTGGTAAACATCAATACCGACAAGGTGGGACATCACGTCAGAAAGACCATGATCGTGATTACCCTCAACCCAAACCACCGTGATGCCGCGTTTAGGATTCGACAGCTTGCGAATGTAACCGAGAAATTGCCAGTGTTCTTTCTTGAGCCGGCGGAAATTGAGATCACAGAAAATATCGCCTAGCAGGATCAAGCGGCTGAATGAAACCGCTTTCAGCATCTGCAAGGCAGCTTCGGCACGGCTTACCTCTGAACCCAAGTGCAGGTCCGAAAGGATCACCGTGTCGTAACACGGCGTCTTCATACTCCCTATTTGACAGGATGTTTGTTACGGCATGATGAATTCCCGTCAGGGCATCCTCTTTAGTAACCATGATGGGTAACCAGGATATTCACCTGGTATCGCCCTTTCTCTTCCTGACAAGAAAGACGTTTTGCCGGCGATTTTCATAGGCTTTTCAGCTTCTCCGCGGGATTGGCTGATTGTCGTCTGAGCGGCTATCAGGACTCCCCAGTCCCACTTTGAACAGCTACTAAGGTTTTTCGCTGATTGTTCTCCTGCTCCAACCGCACTATTGTGCCCCAACATCCGTCTCGCGTTTAAAGCATTGACCATTTAACGGCTCGAGCAACGAAAAAGGTACCAGGGAAATTTGTTTACGGTTCTTCGGCCAGCTGCAAAATCAGCAACTGCCGGATCGTCGCGGGTTTCGGCGGGCCAGAGCCAGAATAGGGATCCGAAGGGTCGAGCAGAGAGTTTCAGGGGAGCAAGTAATTCAGCAAAAGGGGAGGACCTCAACATGAAATGGTGTCTTTTAATTTGCCTTTTCGCGGCGCCAGCTCTCGGTCAAGTCTGCAAGTCCACGCAGTACGACATGCTTAAGTGGATGGCCCCGCAACCGGACACAAAGAACGGTCATTACAACATGGTGTACCCCATGAGCGGGACTTTTTATTGGGTGAAGTCTTCGGCCGGATATCCGTGGGATATTAATCTGTTCGACCAGAACTTCATCTATCAATCGATCACCGAATACAAATGGACCGATCCTCACACCTACAAAATCTTCAACACACCGATCAAATGGACACCGAGGTGCATAAAGATTCCGAGCACAAGCGGCGGTAAGATCGCCACGGTTACAGTTCCCTCCAGCAGTTCGGGCTTTAGGGTCTATTCATCTTGCAGTTCGTACACCAGCCACACCTTGGGAAACATCATTAGTGAGATTTGGGGACCCACCACTTTAAATGTTGGTGGAAATATTCCGCCTGGCCTGCCTACCTTGACGATGGTGTATCGCTATGCCTGCAGTTCCACTTTCCAAGGCTGCAAGTATAAGGAGACCTTCGCCTACCAGAAAGGGGTTGGTTTGGTGAAGTGGACGTACTCCACACTGCAAAATGGCGTCTGGGCACTGGTAAGTCAGTCGATTAACAATAAAAGTAATCTGGCGTCCATTGCTCCAGTGCACCCCTGTTGGTAGAGGCTAAATACCCAGCTGACCTCAGTGGACGGCGGCTGGGTATTCAGTTTGCCTTCGATGTCATCGTCTGGAAAAGACCATCGTAGGTGACGGACAGGTTCCGACTGTCCTAATCGTAGGGAAACTTTCGTTCGTCTGGTCGATCCGAGGATCCGAGCAGCAGTTTCCCTGCCGATTCAGATCTTCTCGAAGAAGTGCGCTACTTTCTTCCCTGCATCTTCGCTGGAGTAAACGATCACCTTGGTTCCCTTCTCGCTCCCTTTGCCAATGTCCTTGCCTGCATCCTTCACTGCGTGATCAGTCAGCTTGAAGGTTTGTTCTGTGCCGTCAGCGGTGATGACGGCGATTTTCTTTCCAGTTCGGTCAACAACGGAAATCGTGCCCTCGATTCCCTTCAAACCGTCTTTTCCCACTTTGTCGAGTTCGACGGCGGTATCTTTCCCGCCTCTTTCCGTGTAGTGAGCGACTACTTCCGTACCCTCTTTCAGACCATGAAACGATGCCTTTGCCCCTTTGTCTGTAAGATCCGCACCCCGGACAGTGGTCTTGCCAACGAGGTGCAGCGTGTGCTCGGTACCGTCCGCTGTTTTAACAACAACGGTTTTTGCAGCCCGATCGAGTTTGGTAATGGTTCCATGAACCGCATTGACCGCGTCTTTCGCTCCGAATGCCAATGAAACCAAAAGTAGCAGTAACGCGTTGTATCGGATAAATGTTCTCATGATCTAGCTCCTAGTTGGTCTCGCGTCGAGGGATTCGCTGATGTTCAATGGCCAGCAATTTCGTGGTGTTATGCACGGTGCAATTGCCATTGTTGTTGTCGCAGAACGTGCAGTAGAGCAGGTGGTTACTGAGAATGCGATCAAACGCTTCCACTTGAGCAGCCGCCGCCTTGGCTGACTTTGTGGAAATCTGCATCCCATCGGCGACTGCGGTTGCGCAGGCCCGCACCAGGCGGCCGTTCGATTCAACCATGCATGTGTCGCAGGTCTGAACCGGACCGAGCTGAGGGTGGTAGCAGACGTGAGGAACCGCCCCCCCAGTACGATTGATCAGATCGATGAGGAGTTCGTCGGGCTGGCTTTCTTGTATGACGCCGTCAATCGCAACCTTGACCACAGTTTTCTCCTTCACGTAACTCATAGCAAGTCCGGTTCAGTCACACGCGTCAGCGATTTCAGCTAAGCGAACGAGCCACACTTAGTCTTGACCGTGCCCTGATGAAATGGCTCGATCCCAAATCTGGCGCCAATCTGTCTGACATTCGCCCTGACACTTGAACTCTCGGCCGCGTCCACCCATTCTTCCGCCGCACTCAGGGCAAACCCAATTCAGAATGTCGGAAACCACATCTGCGCTCGCTCTTGCCATGCTCCACCTCATCAACTGCATAGGCACCTCACCATACAAAACAATTCATCCAGCTTCCGTTTGTTACAGAAACTGAATTACAAACTCTGAATGCATTTCTTGTTCCAAAATGCGAGCCAAGAGTTTGCTGGTTTGATGTAAATGCGGAATGTCGTTTGCGTGAAAAAGCGCAACCGAGTTGTGAGCTGTTGCATCAGATGCGCATATGGCAAAGTGCCAAGAGCGACAGTCGCCTTCGCGGTCCTGCCCCCCATAGATACGTCATTCCACTGCGAAGGCGACTCGTGCTCGCTGCATCTCGAGCAGAATCAACATTCCTTGATGACACGGTGAAATCCACAGCAACCAGTCGAAGTGTCGACAAGTGTCAGCCGCCCGACTCTTTGTTCTGAGTCTCAGAGCCCTTCCCGAGTATCCAATTAGTTCATGCCCCTGAAAACACACAGGAAAGTCGCGCGGAAATGATTTGGAAAGTGGCGTGCATTTTGCTGCCGTGAACGGAGGCAGTGCACATGCAAGCCACAGAGGCATACATCGGTAGTGGACAGCGCGTCGACCTCCCGATTGACGAAAAGGGAAATCGAGAAATGCAGGACGTCCTCTCGCGCTCCCTGCCGTCGTTTTACAGAAAGGCTTATCGGCAACTGGGCAATGCAGCCGACGCGGAGGATGCGGTTCAGGACGCGCTTCTGTCCGCTTACAAGCACTTGGATCAATTCAAGGGGCAAGCGCAGATGTCGACTTGGTTGACCGCTATTGTCATTAATTCTGCGCGGATGCAACTGCGAAGACGGCCACGTCAAATCCACCTGTCGCTAGATGAGCGATTTGGCGAAGAGCAGGAATATTCGTTGTCGGAACAATTGGCGGACTGGAGACCAAGCCCTGAAGATAAATATCAAAGATCGGAGTTGCGTGAGTGTCTTATGCAACTCCTAAGTGAGCTTTCGCCCCCGTTGCGCACGGGGACACAGACCTGATCTTTCTGGAGATGTTCAAGAGCGGCTTCTATCAGGATCTCTCGCTTTCGGAGTGGTTGGCCCACACCCCACCCGAGCTTGTGATGGCTCACCTCAATATCGACAAGGCGACGCTGGACGCAATACCGAGAGACGAGTTGGTCATTTTGCCGCGCTAGCCGAAGCGCAACCCGACCGTGATTATGAGAAGGATCCTGCTCCTCATCGCTGCGCAAATATTTCTCCTCGCTCTGGGCAACGGACAAACTGTTTCGTTGCCCCAGCCTCCGCAGGTGCG